>Ga0206682_10000115_pt1 | contig 79413 bp, 52 predicted proteins | sample M240m12015metaG_FD_155444 | JGI IMG/M metagenome (GOLD analysis project Ga0206682, IMG submission 155444) | Ammonia-oxidizing marine archaeal communities from Monterey Bay, California, United States - M2 40m 12015 | ecosystem: Environmental > Aquatic > Marine > Intertidal zone | place: USA... | reverse complement strand
CCTGGACCGGCGACGGACGACGAGGACGACGGCGACGCGGGGGCGGGGGGGGGGGCGAGGGACGAGGGCGCGCGGCGCGAGGGCGGGCGCGAGGGCGGGAGGGCGCGGGAGGCGCGGGAGGGGGCGGGCGACGCGCGGACGACGCGCGAACGCGAACGCGAGCGCGAGCGCGAGCGCGAACGCGAGCGCGAGCGCGAGCGCGAGAGCGAGAGCGAGAGCGAGAGCGATTCGGCGTCGACGTCGACGTCGGACGGATCGACGACGACGGATGGGGAGACGCGCGCGGGCGCGGCGCCGGCGACGGAGGAGTACGACGTCGAGGGCCGACTTCCGTCTCGAACGCCTCCCGCGGGCGATTCGCGAGGATTCTGGACGCGCTGCTATCACGAGGGCGCGAAGTTTTGCGGACTCGGGGTTTTGTTGGAGGAAATTCCGTCGGAGAGTTCTTCGAGCGAGAGTTCGAGCGATTCCGACAGCGAATCGGACAGCGAAGGATCTCGACGACGTCACAGGTTGCGCGCGTTGGATAGCTTTAAGAGCAACATGTCGGAGGGTTCAGAACTTGATGAAGCAGATCTCAACGACGAGGTTAAGCAGAGAGTTCTAGACGAAGGGAAGGCGAACATTTACCCGTCTCTGGCGATCATGGAGGTGCTGTTCAACAAAATGCAGGAACGACTCTCGAAGAAAGCGGTTCGCGACGAAATGCTCGAGGCGAAACGCGCGGACGAAGCTGTTACGGCCGCACACCGGAATCGCAGGCAACGGTCGAGAGCGTGGCTGTTGCATCAGTTTGTCTCGTCCAAGTTCTTTACGTTTCTCACCGCGTCGATGATTTTCTATTCCAGCATCGTGTGCGGCATCGTGTCGCAGGATCCCGACAAATGGTTTGACACGAAGTTCGAAGATGTTAGCTTCTTAGTGCTGAACATCGGGTTCGCCGTCGAAGCGGTCATGCGCATCATGTCTAGCGGCGTCATCATCAAAGAGGATGGCGTCAAACACTTGGTCGAGTTGAGGCCTCATTACTACTTTCACGACCCCGTTAACTGCGTCGATTTCGTCGTGACAGTGCTGTCGTTTATGGAGTACGTCGTCAGCGGTAATTCTCTGGACGCCGTGCGAACTTTCCGTCTCATTCGATTGCTTCGTCTGATTCAGATGGTCGAAGACATGCGTGTAATTTTGGATGGCGTCATCCAAGGCGTCCTGAGCATAGTCTGGATTCTCGTTCTCCTTACGGTCGTCGTGTACATCTACGCTGTGATCGGTGCGGTGTTGTTCGGTGAAAACGATCCGCGCAACTTCAGAAGTCTGAGCATCGCGTTCAAGACGGTTATATCGATGACGACGATGTCGGACTGGCTAGACTTTCTGTACATCAATTATCATGGCTGCGACCAGTACGGCTACGACGGAGCAGACGCGTCTTATTGTACGAACCCAAAGTCGCAGAAGGTATTGGCGACTGCGTACATTATGTCTCTCATCGTCATTCTCGGTAATATCATGATGAGCCTGTTCATCGGGGTCATCACAAACAAGATGGAGGACGCCGCGCTCGAACTGAAGGATTCCAAAGACGCGAAAAAGAGGAAGACGAAAGCCGCAGTCGCAGCTGAGGTGTGGGACGATCCGGCGTTAACTCCGTTAAAAATCGGTGCCGAGCAGTACGCGCAGTTGCTGTATCACCTGAATTTACTCTCCGGCGTGCGAGCGGAAGGGGTTGTCAGGCCGCTGCCAGATCTGCCAAAGTGGAAACGCGCGCAACTCTGGTTGAAAAGAATGGTCACGAACACAGTGTTCGAGTGGGGTGTCGTGATGATGATCATCGCCGTGGCTATTACTTCGGGTCTTGGTCTTGAATACAACCAGCAAGGCAAAGAATGGTACAAGACAACTGAGGCGTTTTTCATAGCCGCCTTTACGGCTGAACTCATCATAAAGTTTTTCGCCTACCTCGACAGAAGTCTTTCGTTTTACACGGGCAAGCAAAAGTGGTGGAACTTGTTTGACACATTCGTGGTGCTGGTTGGGCTCATACCCAGTTCGTATCAGAAGGCGGCGGTCGTTGTGCGACTTCTTCGGCTCCTTAGAATCCTGCGCCTCGTACGCGTGATCAAGCAGCTGCAAGTCGTCGTTCTCTCGCTCATCGCGGGAATGAACTCGATTGTTTACGTCGCGGTGTTTATGAGCGTCATCTTCTTTGTCTACGCCGTGGCAGGCGTACAAGTGTTTCGATTGAACGATCCATTCCATTTTTGCGATTTGTCCAACGCCGTGGTGACGCTTTTCACGGTATCCTTCTTGGAAGACTGGCGACCGGTGTTTGACATCAATTTTTACGGCTGCGACAAAAATTTGTTCGGCGATACCGATGGCGGCGTATATTATGCGTCGACGATTGATGTTGACATATCGAACAGCTCGAACGTGGTGTGCTCGCATCCACAGCAGCACAAGATGTTTGCGTTCTTCTTCTTCAGCTCGTACATTCTGTTGTCAGCCATGGTCCTCGTGTCCGCGTTCGTCGGTATCATCGTGACGAGTATGCAAAGCGCGTCCACGATGGTCCGCCAGCGCCTTGCCTCCGAAGAGCGCCTGAAAATGATCGAAGAATTCTTCCAACTCGACGAACACGCATCAAAACAAACTGTTTACGTATACAATCTTCTTGACAGCGGATTTGAAGGCGAGCTCACGCCGGAGAAGATTATGGAGAAGATGGCGCTCTTTGACATTCCCACGAACCCGGAACTCCTCAAACGCGCGCATCAAACCGTGAACGGGCTCATGGACGCCCCGTTCGACGCGGCCGACTTCTTGCTTCTCACGGTTCTCGCCGAACGCGCGAGAAAAGTACAGGAAAAGCTCGATGAAGACGGCCAAGTCGGCTCGCTCGAAGACGTCGATTTTATTCGCGCGCGCCTGAACCAATCGGGTCACCACGATATCGGTGCGCCCTAACCAATGCCCGCGTAAACATGTAATCACATCTTGGATTCTCAGCGATCCGATCCTCGTCCGATCCTCGATCGACGCCGAACGCCGCCGCGGGCGCGACGCCAGACCCAGCCTCGTGGTGAATCGTCACCCATGACGAAACGCACGGTGCGTCTCCGCGCTCGAATTCGCTCGCGGCTGAACGCGCGCGCGTCGCGCGGCGCACACACACGTTCGAGCGTCGCGATCGACGCTCACGAGCGTCACCGCGCGCGAACGCTTCGACGCCGTGACGGCGATCGATCGATCGACTGACGACGAATTCCCCGGGAAAACGCGCGCAGAAGGACGCCGATGTCGAAGATACCCCGCGACGACGCGCGCGTAATCACGTCGATATCCCTCCCGGCACGGAACTCCCGCTCGAGCTCGGGACGAAGGTGCACTGTCGGTGGCGAGGAAAGGATGAGTTTTACCAGGCAAAGGTCATCGAGCGACGACCGGGACGAGGGAAATCGGACGAGGATTACGAGTATTACGTGCACTACGAACAGTTTAATCGACGGATGGACTCGTGGGTGAGCTTGGGAGAGATGGATCTGTCGACCTTGGTGGTTGTGGAGAAGACAGAAGACGGGAAGAAGAAGAAGGACGCGCACGAGCCAGACGCCGAGCACGCGGAGTTTGATCCGAAGGCGTTGCAGGAGCACGAAGAGTTCACCAAGGTTCGTAACATCTTGCAGATCGAACTCGGGAAGCACGAGATGGACACGTGGTATTTCTCACCGTTCCCACCAGAGTATAACGACTGTCAAAAGTTGTACTTTTGCGAGTACACGTTGCAGTTTTTCAAGCGTAAAGAGCAGCTACAGCGTCACTTGAAGAAGAATGAGATGCGACACCCGCCCGGGGATGAGATTTACCGCAAAGGCAAGCTGAGCTTTTTCGAGATCGATGGGAAGAAGCACAAGTTGTTTTGTCAAAACTTGTGTTACTTGGCGAAACTGTTTTTAGATCACAAGACGCTGTACTACGACGTCGACTTGTTTTTGTTCTACGTCTTGATGGAGTGCGACGAACGCGGGTATCACATCGTCGGTTACTTTTCCAAGGAAAAGTGCTCAGAAGAAGGATACAACTTGGCGTGTATCCTCACGTTACCCCCGTACCAGCGAAAGGGTTACGGGAAGCTGTTGATATCGTTCTCTTACGAGCTGTCCAAGATCGAAGGCAAGGTCGGCACCCCCGAGCGTCCGCTCAGCGATCTCGGTTTGGTATCGTACCGCGGCTACTGGACGCGCGAGCTGTTAAAAATTCTCGGCGACGAGTCCAAGCAGTTCCTCTCCATAAAAGACCTGAGCGAGATGACGATGATCAAGACCGAGGACATCATCTCCACCCTCCAGCACCTCGGTTTGCTCGCCTACACCAAGGGCGCGTACGTCATCTGCGCTTCGCCCGAGCTCATCGAGAAGCATTTCAAAGCCGCCGGCAGCGGCGGCGTACCGTGCGATCCCGAAGCGATCATTTGGTCCCCGTACGACCCCGAGCGCGCGAGGGACTTGTAATTTCACACCTAGCCACGATAGACAGAACCTCCGTCGCGCGCGTAACCGCCGCAGTCGGCGCCTCGCGCGCGCTCTCCCCATGCGCGACCGCGCGCGCGAGATTCGCCTCGTCACCCTCGGTCTGTCGCCCCGGGACACGCACGCGAGATGCGTCGACCTCGCGCGCGAGCTCGACGACGCGGTGCGCGACGTGACGGCGCGCATCGACGCCCGCGCGACCGCACACGCGAATGCGCTCGCGACGCTTCGACGACGCATCGAACACCTGCGCGCGCGCGTGCGCGACGTCGGGTCGAGCTCGAGCGCGCGGACGGTGATGCACGCGGCGCGGTACCCGATGGGCGCGCGAAACGGAGACGTGGAACGGATGTTCGGGACGAGCGCGCCGACGACGGCGGCGAGCGCGGCGGAGGACGAAGGCGACGCGGAACGGAAAATGATGGAGGAGTTACTGGCGATCGAACGACAGACGGTACATCGAGAGATGACGGCGGAGATGTTTTATGCGAGCGAGACGCGCGAGAGCGCGAGCGGGCGCGCGCGGGTGGTGAGCGGGCGGGACGGATTGGGGACGTTGCCGGCGAGTTTGGAGAGCTTGAACGAGTGTTTGTTGTTTAATTCCGACGTGAATCCGTACGTGGAGTACGCGCTGGTGGATAATTTGATGGACGGTGAGGACGATGGTGGTCGGGGCGATGAAGACGGCGAAGACGAGGGAACGCGCGAGGGAGGGGAGTACGAGGACGATTGGAAAAATTTGGCCGAGGCGCCAAAGTCGATGCAAAACGCGTTGTATGATTCCATGCAAGCCACGCAGTTTGGATTTCGACCGACGATGGGCGCGATGCCGTCGCTGGATTTACCCACATCGCTGCCTTCGTTACGCTATGCGGCGGACATCAGCTGGTCCGGGGCGACGAAGACGGCGGCCCCCATAGCGCCTTCGTCCACGGCGACGCCGCTACCTGACGTCGTCGTGACGCCCTCGGTGCTGGCGCCGCCGCCACCTTTGCCACCGACGCCGCCACCACCGCCACCACTGCCTCGGGAAAATTTGCACGCGTCCGCGCCGCCGGCGCAGCTCCCACCGGGCGCGAACGTCGGCGACGGCGGGCGGAGCGCGCTCATGGACGCGATTCGCAACAAGGACAACAAATCGAGGTTGCGCAAACGTGGGTCAGCGGCGCCGAGCGCGGACGCCGCACCGCCGCCACCTCGCGGCGCGCCGATGGAGCCCGACTTACGAGGCGCGCTCATGGACGCTATTCGCGCGAAACCGATGCTGAAATCGTCGAGTCGCCCCGAGTTGAGCGACGGCGATCCGCCCGCCGCGGCGCCGCCCGCGCCGCCGCGACAAATGTCCATGATGGAGGAGTTAGCGAACAGTTTAGGACGACGTCGCTCCGCCATCGTGGCATCCGGCGACCACGACGTGCGCGAGAAGGTCATCGAGACGACGACCCAACGCCCGAGTGGCATCGTCGGCTTGGGCGATTTCATCAAGGCGAAGGAGAGCGCGACGAACTGCGACGAAGACCAAGACGACGACGTGAGCGATTGGGATAGCGACTAAGAATATAGAACTAGACGCGCTAAGATGCTACCACCGCCCCTGATCGCGACGATCAAAGCTTTGACCGCCGCGCGTTGAACGCGGCAAACTTTTCCCGCGCCACGGCTCTGTAATTCGCGAACGCGCGCCGCCGTTCCGCCGCGCGCGCCTCATCCACGCCCAGCCCATCGTGAATCGCGCGCTTAATCGCGCTCGCCCCTCCCGGCGCCATCTCGCACACCGCCATCGCCATCTCCATCGCCTTCGCCTTCGCCGACGCCGCGTCCTTCGTCGTCGCGCACGTCAACCCCAGCGCCTCCGCCCGCCTCGCGTCCATCGCTCGTCCGAACACCGAGCACGCCCGCGCCGCGTTCGCCCCGACGCTCCGACTCAGCTTCACGCTCAGTCCCCAGCTCGGTAAGATCCCGATCGTCGCGTGCGTGTCCACGAACCGCGCGTCCTCGCTCGCCACCAACGCGTCGCACCCGAGCGCGAGCTCGAATCCCGCGTTCACGCAGTCCCCGTGCACCGCGCCCACGATCGGCGCCTCGCACGCCTCCATCGCCAGAACCGGATCGCTCGCGACGTCCCGCTCGTCCATCGCGAACACCTCGCGCGCGGCGCGCAGATCGATTCCGCTGCAAAAGTGTCTCGACGCGCCGCTCCCGCACAGCACGACGACGCGCGCGCCGTCGTCCCGCGCGAGCGCCCGCGCGAGCGCGCGCACCGCGTCCGCGCTCGCGAGCGCGTTCCCGCGCGCGGGATTATCGATCGTGATCACGCGCACGCCGCGCGCGTCGAGCGTCACGTCGATCATCGCGTCGCGTAGCTCGCGTCGCGCGCGCGTCGAAGTGCGCGACGCGTCGCTCGCGCGCGCCCGCGGCGCGTCCACTCCGATTCCAATTCCAATTCCAACGCGTTCGTTCGCGACGCCGCGCGACGCGTCGAGGCGACGTCTCGCGCGCTCGCCTCGCGTCGCGTCGCGCTCTACTCGGTCGCCTCGCCGCGTCGCGCGTCGTCGCCGAACGTCGGCGCGGGCGCTTTCGTCGTCGTCGCGCGTCGCGCGGCTTCGAATCGCGCCGTCGCGGCTTTCGCCGGATCGTACGTCGATCCGGGGAGCTTGTACCGCGGCTCGCCGTTCGGCGGCGGCGGCGTGCACGGCGTGATCATATCGCACGTCACCTCGGCGCGCGCGGCGGACGCCGTCGCGAGCGTCGTCGCGAGGGCGACGGTGACGACGCATCCGACGATCGCGCGGTCGCGCGCGGCGTCGGCGTCGGCGTCGGCGGCGCGCGACGCGCGGGCGACGCGCGCGCGCGGCGTCGCGCGGCGCGCGCGCGCGGGCGTCGACGCGCGCGCGGCGGGGCGCGCGAGAGGCGCGCGGGCGAGCATGGCGACGGCGCGATGGGCGTCGACGAGTGCCGCAACGGTCGCGACGACACTCGCGCGCGACGCGATCGATGCGCGGCGACGACGGCGACGGCGACGCGAACGAGGAGGACGAGGCACGACGCGCGGCGGAGTGCGACGCGCTTCGCGCGATCTACGGCGACGAGCGCGTCGTCGTCGCGACGGTGGACGCGCGCGGGACGCGCGTCGTCGAGGTGTCGCTCCGGCGCGGCGCGTGGCGGTGTCGCGCGACGCTCGGTGAGAGATACCCATCGCGCGAACCTCCGGACGTGCGGTTCGTGTGTTTGACGACGCGGGACGACGGCGCGCGGGCGTGCGAGCGCGCGGCGGAGGCGGGGGTGGAGGACGCGTGGGAGGCGACGGGGAGGGAGTGCTGCGTCTTCGCGCTCATCGAACGCGCGCGCGAACGCGTGGACGCGCTCGAGGACGGCGATCGGCGCGCGCGCGAGGACGAGGGTGCGGGTGCGGGTGCGGGTGACGTCGACGCGGCGCCGGCGGCGATCGCGGGGACGGCGGGGACGGCGGGCGCGGAGGACGACGCGAGACGGGCCGACGTGCGATCGAGGTTGACGTCTCGCGAGCCCGTGGTGGAGAAGAAGAGCGTGTTTCAGGCGCACGTGTGCGTGGGGGTGAAAGACGTGAGTGAAGTGGCGATCGTGATGGATATTTTGAACGAGTCGAGGAGGGTGCGAGCGGCGACGCATAATATTTTGGCGTATCGAGTGTCGAGGAACGACGCGTCGAAAACGTTTTACCAGGATCACGACGACGACGGCGAGACCGCGGCGGGTGGGCGATTGCTTCGGTTGCTCGTGCTCGCAGACGCGCGAGACGTCGTCGTGGTCGTCTCGCGCTGGTACGGGGGGATCCATCTGGGACCGGCGAGATTTCACGTCATAAACGCGTGCGCCAAGGACGCTCTCGTGGCTCTAGGAGAGATTCATCAATAGCGCGTCGTAAGACGTTGTAGCGGCTAGTACTAGTACACCAAGAGTAGATCTCTCGACGATTCATTCTACGTCGGCGCGTCGTTCGCGACGATGCGCGCCCAAAGCCTTCTCAACTCGCGTACCCCCAACGCCTCTAAATACTCGGCGTTGCGCTCGCGAATGTCCTCGCGTTCCTCCAGGCGATACCACGTGTCTTCCGCCCTTTCGATGTCGCACGCGCGGAGCAAGTGTACCGTCGGAAACGGACTCCTCGACGTGTAATTCGACGCCTCGCTCTCGCCGTCGAACGCGGCGAGCGGATGAAACGGCACGACGGTCACCGTCTCGCCGCCCGTCGTCGCCTCGCACGCGTCCTCCGCCTCGCGCACCGGTCCGCGCATGAATCCTTCCCAGTCATCGTTCCATCCGTTTTCAAACACGATGAGCGTCGTCGCGCTCTCGTCTCGCGCGCACGCCGCCAGTCGCCGCGTCTCTCGCGCGAGGACGTCCCCGTAGCCGCCGCCGCCGTCGTCGCCGCGCACGACCTCGATCGCGAACGTCTTCGCCATCGACGCCCTCGCGAACGGACACAAATTCATGCCGATGATGACGTCGGTCAACCAGCGCGTCGTGGCGTCGCGCGCGTCGCGCGCGGCGGCGCCGTCCGACGAAGCTCTAACTGTCCTGACGCGCGTTCGCGCCGCTCGTCGCGCGCGCGAACGGCGCGCGCGCGCGAGCGGGGGCGACGCGCGCGACGACGACGCATCGCGCGACGCCGCGACGCGCGCGCGCGCGAGGAAACGGGACATGCGCGCCGATGTGTGTGGATTTAAAACGACGCGCGACGACGCTCAACTAAAAGCGCGTCGGAGCATGAACAAGTGCAAGACGATGAGATAGACGGAAAACGCCGTGCGAGTCGCCCTGCTCTTCATGAGCATCTTTCCGCTCGTCAAACCGATGCGATCGTGAATCGGAAGCGAGGACGCGGAGTCTTCGACCTCCCGCTCGCGAAACGCGGCGAAGGGGTTCAAGCGCGCCAGGTATCGACGGCGATACCGCTGGACGACGCCGCCGGCGTCGCCGCCGGGGATGTCTGACTCGGCGTTGACGCCACCGAAACAACCGTAACGCGCGGCGCGGCGCCGCATGCCGTCGACCGCGGCTGCCGTACGTTCGCTTTCGATGTTGAGCGTCACCGCGCCGCACGAATAACGCGCGTTCTTCGCGCTTTGCGACGGCGCCGTAGACGCCGCGACGGCGCCGTCGGTGACGGGTATGCCTTCCGCGTCGACGCGCAGGATTGTCGTCCGGCCACCCGACGACGCTAATTGCTTGGAATAGTAATTTTGCACGTACTGAAGTTTTTCGAACAGCTGCACGCTGTCGGCTTCGAGCTTTGCCTTCGCGTCCTCGGCGGCGATTTTGTCCTGCTCGAGCCTAGCCGCGCGCTCGTCCAGTTCACCCACCCTACGCTTGAATCGATCGCGTTGAGATGTGAGGATCGTGAGCAAATCTGTCGACTCCGAGGACGCCGCGTTCACTTTCATCGGAGACCCGTTCACGGCTCTATCCTCGATGATTTCCGAGAGTCGCGTCGCTAAATCGGTCTCGAGCGTCGCGACCATCTCCGCCGTTTCGGTGTACTTGCGCTCGGCACTCGCTTGCGCACCTCGTGCGATTTCAAGAGAAGTGGTCGCTTCTTCTGTTTCGCGCCTTGCTACCGTGAGTTCGGCGGCGAGCTTTTTGTTTCGCTCGCGCAACGATTGCATCGCCTCCGCGCCGCTCGCCGACGATTCGTCACCGCCCGCCGCGGCGTCGTCATCGCCGACCTCCAGGCCACTGATTTCTTGCAACATCTTGACGCGATTCGTTAGTGTGGCTATTTCAGCCTTTAACTTTAACGTCGCCGACTCAGACGGTTGCGCCGTTTCGCGCGCTTTCAAAACCTCTTGTCTAAGCGCGACGATTTGCGCGTTCAGCGATTCCCGTTCGGCGGCGTGTTTTTCTTCAGACTCCTTCGCACGCGCCGCGTTCGATTCGACCTCCGCCGCGAGCTGAGACACCATGCGTTCCTTTACCGCGAGCTTCTCGGCGAGCCTGGACTCGGCGTGCTCGTCTCGACTCGTCGTCGCCCTTTCCGTAGCGCGCGCGGCTTCGACGTGCGCCTCCAACGCCTCCTCGCGACGACGCAATTCCTCACCCAAAGTCACCAACTCTTCTTTTTCCGCCGCGTTTCTCGCCTCGTTCGTCTCCATCGCGTTCTCAGCGTCGAATAATTTACTCGCCATCTCGTCGTATTGCTTCTGTAAAGCACCGAGCTTTTGTTCCGCCGCCGCTTTGCCTTGTCGCGCCGCATCCGCGCTCGATTCCGCCGCGCGCTTCTTCGCCTCCATCGTCTTCATCGCCTCGTCAATCTTCTCCTGCATTTTCTCTTTCATCGCACTCATCAAGCTCTCCGCGTTCGCCCCCGACGTGGACGCCGCGAACGACGCCTTTTTCGCCGCGTCCCGTTCCACGCGCGCCGCCTCCAGCTCGCGCCGACACGTCGCCATCGTCGACAACGCCTCCTCCGGCGCTCCGGCCACCAGCACCGCCCCGTCCCCGATGATCGCGCGCACGCACGCTAAGTCTTCCTCCCTGCACCGCGTCAACCGCTTCACCTCCTCGGTGAGCGCCAGCGTCGTCGCCTCGCCGTCGCTCGCCGCGCGCGTCAGCTTCTCCTTCAATCGCCGTTTCTCCTCCCGTTCCGCCGCCGCGCTCGCGTCGCACCGCGCCCGCGCGTCGCGCATCGCCCGTTGCACCTCGTTCCAGTTCAAATCTCTCCATTGACGCGCCAGGCGCGACGCGTCGTCGTCGAACGTCGCCGATGTCGCGCTCGAGCGATCGTCGCTGAACAGCGATTCCGCCGCGCCGTCGATCGCGTCCAGCGCGCTCGTGATGGCGCTGTCGAAGTCCTCGAACGACGGCGCGTACGCCGCGAGCGACGGCGCGAGCGACGCCGACGCGGGCGCGGGCGCCGGTGGCGACGGCGACGGCGGTTCGGCGTCGTCAACCATGACGGGGCGTCGGCGCGCGCGTCGCGGTGTGGCGACGCGCGACGCGCGCGCGTCGCGTCGGCGCCGAGGCGCGTCGAAATGCCCTCCGGCGCCTCCCGGCGCGAAGGCGTCGGAATCGACGCGCGCGCGGTGGACGCGCGCGACGACGGCGTGGGAATCCAACCGACACTTCACGACGCGCGGCTCGCGCGGCGCATGCGCGCGCGCGCGCCCTCGTCGACGGCCTCGATCGCGGCGCATCGAACGCGCACTACTACACCGGCGCCGACGCGCCGACGCGTCGCGAGACGCGCGGAAACGACGACGGCGCGCGCGGACGAGACGCGCGCGAGAGGTCGAGACGGTCGACGAGACGGCGGGATGACGAGACGCGCGCCGAGCGTCGCGCGCGCGCGTCGACGCGGCGGCGGCGGTCTGTGCGGGCTGGGCGCGACGTCGTCCCGCGCGGTTTCGAAGGATTCCGTCATCTTCACGTTCGAGCGCGGTCGCGCGGACGGTGCGCGCGCGCGTCGCGCGTCGGGAGCGAACGAGACCGCGCGAACGAGACTGCGCGCGCGTCGCGCGTCGGGAGCGAACGAGACTGACGCGCCGCGTTCGCAGGTTCCAAGGACATGAAAGAGCTGCTCGGTAGCAAGGGCAGCGGGTTGGCGGAGATGGCGAGATTAGGTTTGCGCGTTCCCGCGGGTTTCACCGTCTCGACGCGGTGCTGCGAGCGTTACGAGCAGTCGGGAATGGACTTCGTGCGTCGGGAGCTCTGGGAAGAAGTTTTGGACGGCGTCGCGTTCATCGAGAAGACGACGAAGCGGACGGTGTTTCGATCCGGGTGCTCGTTGGTAGCCGCGCCGCCGCTGTTGCTGAGCGTTCGATCGGGCGCGGCGGCGAGCATGCCGGGGCAGATGGACACGGTGTTGAATCTCGGGATGAACGACGAGTGCGCGCAAGCGTGCGTGAACGCCGGGTTCGATGCGCGATGGGTCTACGATTCGTACCGCCGTTTGATCTCGATGTTCGGCGACGTCGTCGAACATCTTCCGAAACAAGATTTTGAACGCGCGCTCACGAAGGCGAAGGAAACGAATAACGCTCGTTACGACACCGAACTCGACGCCGAGGCGCTGAAACTGCTTTGCGGGGAATTCAAAGACATCTACGCGAAGCACGGCAAAGTCTTCGAGCAGGACGCGATGAAACAGTTGGAACAGAGTGTCGTCGCGGTTCTTGAATCGTGGAACACGCCGCGCGCGGTCGAGTATCGCGAAATCAATCGCATCACTGGTCTTCGCGGCACGGCGGTAAACGTACAGCAGATGGTTTTCGGGAACATCAACGACAATTCCGGCGCCGGCGTGTGCTTCACGCGCAATCCGGCTGACGGCGCGGATGAGACGTACGGTGAGTACCTCGCGCAATCGCAAGGAGAAGACGTCGTCTCGGGCGTGCGGACACCGATGGGGCTGAAAGCTATGGCGGAAGCGCAACCGAAGGCGGCGGAAGAGCTCGAATCGGTGTGCGACGCGCTCGAGGACGATTTCAAAGACATGTTAGACATCGAGTTTACGATCGAAGATGGCGAGCTTTACATTTTGCAATGTCGTGTCGGCAAAAGAACGGGAACGGCGGGCGTGCGAATCGCGACGGAGATGTTTGCGGAGGGAATCATTTCAAAAGATGAAGCACTCATGAAAGTCAACGCGCAAAGTCTCGAGCAGGTTCTGCATCCAGTTTTTCTTCTCGACGCCGCGTCGCCGGATTACTCGTCGAAAATCGTCGCCAGCGGTTTACCCGCGTCTCCAGGCGCGGCCGTCGGTCGAATCGTGTTTTCTTCCAAGGAAGCGAAAGAGTACAAATCACAAGGGAAACCGTGCATTCTGGTGAGGGAAGAGACGAGCGCAGACGACATAGGAGGCATGTACGCGGCGGAAGGCATTTTGACCGCGCGGGGAGGGATGACATCGCACGCCGCCGTCGTCGCTCGGGGATGGGGCAAGCCGTGCGTGAGCGGATGTGGCGCCATCAGCTTTAAGAATGATCGCGAGATTCGCTTCGGGACGAGCGATCGCACGTATCGCGCCGGTCACACGATTTCCATCAACGGCGCGACCGGTGAGGTGATCGACGCAGAACTCGCGGTGGCGCCGAGCACGATTGACACTTTCTTACCTCTCAAGACTCTGATGCACTGGGCCGATGAGAAGCGCCGTGTTGAGATCCGAGCCAACGCGGACACGCCCGAGGACGCGGCGGCGGCGATTCGCAACGGCGCGAAGGGCATCGGATTGGTTCGCACAGAACACATGTTCTTCTCATCGACCGAACGCGTGCACGCAATTCGCGAGTTTATCATCGCGCAAGATGAGCAAGCGCAAAAGGTGGCGCTCGAAAAGTTGGAAAAGTTTCAGTACGAAGATTTCAAAGGAATTCTGAAATCTGCCGGGGGCTTTCCCGTGACGATGCGCTTGATCGATCCACCTCTTCACGAATTCTTGCCGTCCCGCGAAAAACTGCGCGAAGGAGCGGCGAACGAAATGTCCAAGTACATTCACGGAAAATCAGCGCACGACATCATCGAAATCGCGGAGAGCATGCGCGAGCACAACCCAATGCTTGGTTTCCGCGGCTGCCGATTAGGATGCGTCAAGCCTCGCATTACGCGCATGCAAGTCCACGCGTTTTGTCGAGCCGCGATCGATCTCATCGCCGAGGGCGTGCCCGTGGAACCTGAAATCATGGTCCCGCTCGTGAGCACAGTGGAGGAGTTTCACAACCAACGGGATTTGATCTGGGATGTCATACGAGATCTCGGGCGCGAAAATCAGGCTCCGCCGATGCGCGTGCAAGTCGGCGCCATGATCGAAACTCCGCGAAGCGCGCTCATCGCCGGCGAGCTCACGCGCGCAGGCGCCAGCTTCTTCTCTTTCGGCACAAATGATCTCACGCAAATGACGTACGGATTCTCCCGCGACGATAGCGACGCCTTCGTCAAGCCTTACAAAGACATGGGCATTCTCCAAAGCGACCCGTTCGAGATTCTGGACACCGTCGGCGTGCGCGAACTCATCTCCATCGCCGCCGAACGCGCGCGCGCCGTGCGCCCGGACGTCGAGCTCGGGATATGTGGCGAGCACGGCGGTGATCCAAAGTCTTTAGTCACCATCGACGCGCTGGACTTGGACTACGCCTCGTGTTCGCCGTCGCGCGTGCTCGTCGCGCGCCTCGCCGCCGCGCAAGCCGCCGTCGGCGGCGCGCCGTCCAAACAGCGAAAGCGCGCCGCGCGCTCGCACGCCTCCCCAGCCGCGTGATCCACCCTTACACTTTAGATTTTACGCTTTTACGACGCCATCACGTTTCTTCGTCCTCATCCGTCGAATCGTCGAGTCGTCGAGTCGTCTCGCCGCGGCCACCTGGCGCCAACGACCACATGACGACAGTGTTCATCGGGTCGCGTCACACCGCGGCGCGCGTCCGCCGACGCGCGGCCGCGTGAGAAACGCGCGCGATGGAGAGCTTCCACGAGCACTCCTACGAGCTCTCGCGCCTGGCGCGCGGTGAAAGCAGCGCCGACGTCGCGCGCGCCAAAGATGATTTCCAAGCGACGTCGCCCGCGAATTACGTCCCCACGCGCGCCGAACTCGTCGGAGGCGTCGTCGGAGGCTCGGAAACCGACGCCACGCACCTGCGTTTGCAACGCATGGCGGCGTTCGAGTCGCACGATTACGACCCGATCGATAACGATCTCGAGGAGGACGCGCTGCGGGGACGCACGCGAGAAGACTATAAACGCGAACGAGCGTGGAAGTGGGCGACGAGCGTGATGATCGGTGCGGTGATGGGAATCGTGGCGTTCGTGATCGATGGATTGGTGGATAAGCTGAATTTGTTTCGGTACGGGGTGATCGGAGATAAGGTTGGGACGGACGGATACGCGCGGTTCGTCGCGTGGTTGCTGCACGCGGTGGTGAGCTGCGCGTTCGCGGCTGTCGCGGGAGGGCTGGTGTCGTACGTGGAACCGCTCGCCGCGGGATCGGGGATCCCGGAGTTGAAGACATACTTGAACGGCGTCCACCTCAAGGGGCTTTTGCGGTTGAAGACGGTGGTGGCGAAGCTGGGGGGGATTTCGTTTAGCATCGGCGCGGGATTAATCGCGGGCAAGGAGGGACCGTTCGTGCACGGAGGTGGGTTAGTCGGGGGTGGGTTGAGCGCGTTCGGGTCAAACACGCTCGGCTTCAAATTGAAATATCCCGCGTGGTTCCGAGATGATCGACATAAACGGGACTTTGTCGCCATCGGCACCGCCACGGGCGTGGCGGTGGCGTTCGCCGCGCCCATCGGCGGCATGTTGTTCACCGTGGAGGAGGGTGCGAGTTTTTACAACTCGGACATGTTATGGCGCGGGTTTTTAGCGACGTGCACGGGCGTGCTCACGATGCACTGGCTTGAACAGCTCGATTTCGACGCCGGAGACTTCGCGCGCGCGCGGTTCGGCACCCATCGCGACTTTGGATTGTACACGGACAGCGAGGCGGATTACTCAAAGAATTATTGGTGGTACTTTTGGGAGGTACCGATTTTCATCGCCATGGGTGTGTGCGGTGGTTTACTCGGCGCTGCGTTCGTGAACTTGAACGTGAAAATCACGCAGTGGCGCGCCAAGTACATTCCCGTGACGGATCGGAGAAAGCGCTTGCTCGAAGTGATCGCCATTGCGGGGATCACGTCGACGCTATTTTTCTTCTTCATGTCCGTGTCGCCGTGTAAGGATATCCCTCTGCCGTTGCGAGCTGGGACGGCGGACAGTCTCGACGACATGTCCAATTCGAGCTTTGAGTACGGGGTGGAGACGAGAGACGAGATTCGCAACGATTTCTTCAAGCAGCTGTATTGCCCGGATGGTCAATACTCGGTGTACGGGCAATTATTTTACAACCCACTGGCGACGTCGTTCAAGTTTTTGCTCCATCTCGGCGAAGTCGGCGAGTTTGGCGGTGACAGTGCGCACCCTTTCCCGATCGGTGCGTTGATATGGTACTTCCTCTTGACGTTCTGTTTGATGACGGTGACGTACGGCATCGGAGCCCCGACGGGGCTCTTCGTGCCGTCGCTCGCCGTCGGGGCTTCTTTCGGTCAACTCTGCGGACGCGTGGTGGCACACATCGCCGCTTCGAGAGGAAGCGATGTGAAGATTAACTTGCACGCCTACGCCATCATCGGCGCGGCTGCAAATCTCGGCGGGGCGACGAGAATGACCATTTCGATCACCGTTTTAGTCATGGAAACGACGGGTTCGATGCAGTTAATTATTCCACTCATGTTGACGATTTTCACCGCCAAGGCCGTGGGTGATCGATACGGGCACGGCATTTACGACACGCACATCAAAATCCGCGGAGCGCCGTTCTTGGAAGAGCCCGAGCTCGCTGGACCGACTGGAGACAAGCTTCGAGTGAACGAAGTCATGAGCGACGAGTTGGTGACGCTTCAGCCCGTGATGCGCGTGAAGGATTTGCTACAGATCCTCACTCAAACCCCGCACGGGGCGTATCCAGTGACCGAACACCCGCCCGCGTACGCGGGCGAAGATTTCGAGCTGCACGGCTCCATCACGAGGAATCTGTTGCTCAAGATGCTCCTGCACAGAATTTCCTTCGTCGACGCGAGCGGCGGTGGACGCGTGGGCGGAGACAATCTGTTCACCAACCCGCGCGAACGCGACGATTTGCTCGAGCAATTGAAGCAAATTCCGTTCAAAGTGCCGAGCGCGCGCGAGGTGGCCCATCGCGTGTCGGAAGAAGACATTCGCACGATGTCCGTCGACTTGCGAAGTTTCATGCAGCGCCACCCGTTCCTCGTGCACGCCGACGCGCGCGTCAGCCGCGCCTACCGTCAATTCCGAACGATGGGTTTGCGTCACATGTACGTCATGCCTTCCCGCCCTCGCGTCGTCGGCTTGCTCACGCGCAAAGACATCATTCAAGAGCGCACGAGCCTGACGTTGGGCTTGTACGCGCGCGGCTTGGCGCGTCCGCCCGCGCGACCCGTCTCCCGCACGTCGGAGCCCCCCCACGACGCTCGCGACGCCGCCGTCGCGTCCACCGCCACCGCCCTCACCCCGAGCGCCGCCATCGACGACGACGACGACGCCAAGCTCCCCTACATTCCCTACTACGCCAACAACTCGGCGACGACGGACGACGGCGACGACGCCGCCGCGAGCGCTCGCGCGTCCCACGCTTCCGACCTCGACGCCGCGCGCGCGTCCAACCCATTCATCGACGCCGCGTCGACGCTCCGTCGTCGATGAGCGTCGAGAATAGCGCGCATCAGCATCGTTGTAACGCCGCGCGTTCGCGTCTCGCGTCTCGCGTCTCGCCTCGGCGCTCAAACTCAAAACCCTAATCGCTGACGTGGTCGGTCGACGCGTGTCGTTTCTCCGGCGTCAAATCGCCCCTCCCGCGAGCGCGCGACGCGTCGCGCGCGATGGGGGCGTACCTCAGCCAACCGGTCACGCGCAAGGACTCCACCGACGGCGCCGACGCGCGCTTCGCGTACGGCACGACCGCGATGCAGGGGTGGCGAACGAACATGGAGGTGCGACGACGACGAGATGACGCGGACGCGACGACGCGACGACGACGGCGCGCGCGTCGTCGCGACGAGCGGCGAACGCGACGACGACGGACGCGCGATGGGAAAGAAACGCGACGCGACGACGCGCGAGCGCGAGCGATGGAGACGACGACGCGCGAGGGACGGCGAAAGAGCGCGACGGCGGGGACGACGACGACCTGGCGAAGACGCGAGGCGGAGGCGCGAAAGCGGAGGGACTGACGAGCGCGCGACGCGCGATGAAACAGGACGCGCACGCGACGATATTGGATTTGGACGCGGATACGGCGTTTTTTGCGGTGTTCGATGGACACGGGGGGAAGGAGGTGGCGATGTACGCGGCGAAGCGCCTGCACGAGACGCTGAAGGAGACGGAGAGCTACGTCGCGGGGGACGTCGCGAGAGGATTGGAGGAGAGTTTTCTCGCGCTCGATCGGAAAATGCTGGCGAAGGAGGCGGCGGGAGAGTTGAAGGCGTTCAGGGCGGGCGGAGAAAAGGACGATTCGAGCGGGTTCGGGGGATTGCTGGGGGACGGCGCGAGCGCCGAGGAGCAAAAGAATCGGCGAGCGGAGATCAACGCCAAGCTTCGCGCGGCGTTGATCGAACAGGTCAAGGAGTCCAACCCGGACATCGATGAAAATGATATTAAATTTGATTTTGAATTGGAGGATGGAGATTTTAACGAAATTGCGAGCTCGAGCGGCGGCGACGGCGCCGACGACGCCTCGCACGAAAATTGGACGGGCCCGCAAGCGGGCGCGACCTCGGTCGTGGTGTGCGTTCGCGGTGACAAGGTGTATTGCGCCAACGCCGGGGACTCTCGAGCGGTATTCTCGCGGAAAGGCGGCGAGGCTGTCGAGATGAGTGAGGACCACAAACCGATGAATGACGGCGAGCGCAAGCGCATCATAAACGCGGGCGGTTTCGTCAGCGAAGGACGAGTCAACGGCTCGTTGGCACTGTCTCGCGCGTTGGGAGACTTTGAGTACAAGATGAACAAAGAGCTCGACGAAAAGCAGCAAGCGGTGACGGCGTTTCCGGAGATTAGAGAATTCCAACTGCAAGAGGGCGATGAGTTTATGATTCTCGCGTGCGACGGCATTTGGGATGTCATGTCGTCGCAAGAGTGCGTGAATTTCGTGAGAGAGCGACTCGTTGCGAAGCTCAAGTCGGGCGAGAGCGACTTGAAACTGAGTCAAATATGCGAGGAGCTTTGCGACAGGTGTCTGGCGCCCGACACCAGAGGCTCGGGCCTGGGATGCGATAACATGAGCGTCGTCGTCGTCCTACTGAAGAAATTTTGTTCGATTGCGTGAGCGAGCATCGAGCGGAAGGCGTAATCACGCGTAGACTTCTTAATACTGTTGTTGAAACCATACAAGTACTACTACTACCGCACCCGCTCCTCGTCTCTCGCGTTCAACACGTCGACGCCTTCTCGCTCGAGCTCGTCCGCCAGAGCCATGACGAGGGGTTTGTGGAACCGAGCGCGCGCGTTGATGAAGAAGTTGCCGATGGCAAACTCGCTCGACCCGATCTCGCGCGCCAACCGCCGCTTCTCCTCCCGCGTCGGGAACGGATGATCGAAATGGGCCAGTATCCACGACCGCAGCACTCGCTGCCCCTCCTTCGACCCGAGCCTTCGACGCCGCGGCTCGGCGTCCCTCGACGCGACGGCTCGCGCCTTCTCCGCCCGCAGTCGCGCCGACGCGAACGCCGCGCGAATCCCCGACCTCGCGCACTTCGTGATTCCCGACGGAAGCGTGAGCTCCATTTTCGCCCGCAGCGTCTCGAATCGCCGCTCGACGTCGTCCAGTCGCCGCTCGTACGCCGCGAGCGCGTCGTCGCGCATGTCGCGTCGAGTGTCGATTTGAGTCCTCGAGCGGCGCGCGCGACGCCACTCGGCGACGTCCCTCGGCGACGATCGCGCGCGACGAGCGTCTCGCGCGCTTGATCGAGCGTTTCCCGCGCGGTCCTCACGCGCGCTCCCGCGCGTCGTCGCGCGTCGTCGTGTGTCGAGTCGAGCGTTGTGAAAAAGGTGTTCAGTGTTGGCGTCGCGCGCGCGCGGCATCGACACCATCTCGCGACGCGCGCGACCGCGCGCGACGGTCGATCGCTCGAACGCCGAGTCTCGCGCGCGAACGGACGCGACGCGACCGCGGTACGGTCGCGACGCCGCCGCCGCCGACGACGACGACGACGGAGACGGAGACTCGACTCAACACTAAAATGTTGAGCGGCGCGCCGATCGACGGCGCGCGACGCGAGGCGAAGGGCTCGAACGACGTCGCGACGGGACGACGCGATGGGAAGGATTTGGACATGTCGCCGGTGCGAGCGTCGACGAAGCTGGCGACGCGGGCGCGGTACGCGGCGATCGACGAGGACGCGGGCGAGGAGGACGCGGCGAGCTTCGTCGACGCGGATGATCGAATGCCGTTCGGTCGCGCGAGTGATTTCCCGCCGTCTTACGGCGAGGCGAAGGCGTTGAAACGCGTTGAGGGCGAGGCGTCGGTGAGCGGGGAGCCGTCGAGCGAGGAGGAGGATCTCGAGGCGGCGACGCCGAGGGACGAACTCGGATTTGAAGTTCCGGAGAGTCTGCGGGAGACGCACGAGGCGCGACGCGCGGTGCGCGCGGATCACAGGATTCGACAGATGGAATATTTAGAGGTGTATCGGAACGTACCGGAGAAGCAGAGGGGCGTGGGCGGAGACGCGTGTTTGGCGCTCGCGGTGAATGGAATTCATCCGGACCACCGCGCGGAGATTTGGGCGGAAAAGCTCAAGGCGCATGTGAAGCAGTACTCGAGTTCGCATTCGTTTTATCAGTACTTGGAACTCGGGCAGGCGTCGTTGAGCGACGCCGAGCGAGAGCTCATCGAGGGTGACGTGCGCGCGGCGTGCCCGACGCATCCACTGCTTCGCTCGGATGTCGCGGAATCGACGTCCAGATCGACGTCTTCGTCTTTCACGCACGCGTTCGCGAACACGGCGAGCGAGGGGTTCGTGCTCGGTGGAAAGGGCGTCGCATTTCAAGATTTCCCTAGGACGCTGATAAACATATTGATAGCCGCCGCCGAGCGGAGTCCGCACGGGTACTGCTCAGGATTCGTCGTTCCCGCCGCCGTGATGCTGTTGCTCACCGAAGACGAAGAGGCGTCGTTTTGGATGCTCGCTGGGTTCACGGAAGACGTGCTGTCGAGCGTCATCTCGCGCTCGTGCATAAATCTGTACGCCGAAGCCAAGTACATCGACTTGGACGTCATGCTCCACGAACCCGAATTGGCGGCGCATTTGAACGAAGGCGACTGCCGACCGAGCGTCGTCGTCGCCGGCTTGCTCACGCGCGTGGGCTTGGGCGTTCTTCCCACCGAAAGCGTGCTTCGATTGTGGGACGCGCTCATTCTTGAAGGCGGCCAGGTACTGGCACCGTTTAGCATTTTGGTGATGAAGGCTGCGAAGGAGCAGCTTCTCGCCGCCGCCGTCGGCGACCTGTGCGAGACGTTTGACGCCGAGGCGGCGCGGATGCACGACGTCGGCGATACTTTGATGGACGCCATCGTCGCCTCGAGGGAAATGAGTTCAAAATTTGACTCATTGAGCATAAGATTGGGCGAACGCGAGGTCACTGCGGATGTGTTGAACAATCTCTTCAACTTTAGAGACGTCGTACGTTCGCTCTCAGAGAGCGCCGGCCCGGAGGGCATCGGGCGACAGGAAATCATCACTCGCGAAGAGCTTGAGGAGGTCGTGTGCGCGACGTACTGCCTCGAGCAGTTCACCGACGTGGACACGGCGGTCGACAAAAAGTACCAGAGTCGTGAGTTGCTCATGGCGTACGATTTAGCCGTGCGTCACAAAGAAGAGCTCAAGACGAAGGGCTTGCGCTTCGACGAGTTCATGAAAGTGTTACGCGTCAAGTCGAGCACGTCGAGCAAGCTGAAGATGCTCGCGGTAAAGGGTGACACCGTGGAAGCGCGGGTGAAGAATTTCATCATCGGTGAGACGAACGACGGTATGCCTACCGAAAAGTCGGTCAAGTTGGCGCTCTTTGTCGCCAACGGCGTCATTCCCACGCAGCGCCTGAGCAGCGCGCCGGTGGAGAGCAAGATTTTGAACGGACTCGCTTCGAGCGAAAATTGGTACTGCGAGATGCGCATGAACGCCCGCGCGGCGTTAATTCTCGCAAATTTCGCCATTCCGCTCTTCATAACCGAAGACGCCGTCCCGAGCATGGAACGCGACGACGCGAGCGACTCGAAAGACGCCTTTGACGTCTCGATCATCGCGTCCAAAGCGAAAGCGCTGGACGATTCTCCGCGCGCGTTCGGCGGTCTCGTGCCGCTCGCGCACACCGAGTATCACATTCTCGTGCAAACGCGAGAAGGCCCGCCTCGAGTGGTGAAGAAACGCTTCAGCGACTTCAAATCGCTTCACGAAGAGCTCCGCAAAAGCGGATGCTACAACGTCACTCGCGTCGCCGAAAACGCCATCGGCACCGACGCCGCGCTGAGCGTCGACCCACACGTCGTCGCCTCACGTTCGGTGAGCTTACAGCGATATCTCGATCAACTCAACGCGTGCGGCTTACCGAAAGTCCATCGCTTTTTGCGCGCGTTTCTCGGTTTGGACGAGCCCAAATCCCGAGTCTCGCGTCTGCGTTCGCTCTGCGCCGCGTGTTCGCCCGCGCGCATCGTCTGCGGTTTCACCGCTCGCGCGCGACGACGATAATGTACAACACTCTGCATCAATACAATCTCTGACGTCTAGCTAGCCCTCCGCGAGCGCCCACGCGTCCACCGCGCGTTCGCCGTGCGGATCCAGTCTCCTGTCCTCTTTCCGCTGCGAGAAATCGCTCTCGATCCTCCTGAGCGCGCTCGTCCGCACCACCGCGTCCTCCGCCTCGTCCGACTCGACCCACACGTGACGCTCGCTCTCGCTCCGCCGCAGCGCGCGCACGACGGCCTCGCGCCCGTCGTCGCGCGTCTCCACGACGGCGTACTTCCCCGACCGCCCGCTCGAATCGTCGACGAATTCCACGCAATCGTACGCCGCGATCGCCGCGCGCGCGCGCGCGGACCCCCTCCGCGCGCGCACGGGCGTCCGTCGTCGCGCCGCGGCGCGCGACCTCGCGCCCGCGCGCGTCACCGGCGCCGCCCGCGCCATCGCGCGTCGCGATGCGGCGCTAGGTCACGCCCCGCGTCGCCGCACACGCGCGCGCGCGCCGCGCCGACGACGCGATGAGCGCGCCGATCAATCCCAAGCCCTTCCTCGCGTCGCTCACGGGGAAGAAAGTCGCGGTGAAGCTCAAGTGGGGGATGGAGTACCGCGGATTCTTGGTGTCGACGGATGCGTACATGAATCTGCAGCTCGCGTCGACGGAGGAGTACGTCGACGGCGAGCGCCAGGGCGCGCTGGGAGAGGTGCTGATTCGATGTAATAACGTGATGTATCTCAAGGCGGCGGACGAGGAGGCGTGAGAGAGCGTCGGGCGAGCGCGTTCGGGAGGGAAAGAGGGAACGATCGAGGGACGCGGCGGCTGGCCGAACGAGGAGAACGAGACGCGACGAGACGCGCTCGAGAATAAACGTGTTTGTAGTGATGATGAAAACGACGTGATCGTCGATGAATCGTTAACGGGCTACGCGGAGGCGTCGAACGGGGACGCGCCCGAGACGCCGTCGAATTTGCAATTCGAAAAGTCCATCTCGGGGTGCGCCGCCATGAATTTTTTGAGCGCGTCTTGCTTCGTCTGCTCGTCCGCCGTGGGCAAGCCCATCGCCTTTTGCCTTTGATCGTACATCATTTTTTCCACCGTCGAGCGCGTTTCGCCGTCGAGATCGTCCAGGCGGCTGTTCTCGGGTTCGACCTTTTTGGTGTCGATTTTCGGGTCGTCGACGAGGACGTGCGGCCACCACTCGGCGCCGGTTTTCGCTTTTTGTAAAAAGCACGACACGTAGGCGTTGTCCTCCAGCGTCCAGTAGCACTCGTCCGGGGTGATGGCGGCGTAGAACTCGCCCTCGATGCGCGGCTCCCCGCTCGCCGTTTTAAGCTTGAACGAGAATCTATTCTTCGCGAAGGCGCACTCGATCTCCTTCGACTTGGTCCCCGGCGGCACCGCCACGCGCACCTCCAAATCATCCAACGTCTGCGTCCACACGTACTTCTCCGCTTCGCCGCCGTTCCCTTTATTCGGCATCATCGTTCCCGGCGCGAGCGCGTGCGGATCCTCCTCCTCCGCGTCGTTCGTCGTCGTCGTCGCCGTCGCCGCCGCCTCGGCGTCCTCGGTCACCTCCGTCAATTTTCCCTTACTTTTCTCCATCTGCATCTCCAGCGTTCGCGCTCGCAGCGCCTCCACGCGCTGTCTCTCCGCCTCCTCCATCGCCCGCGCCTTCGCCGCGTCTCTCTCCGCCTTCAACCGCGCCGCGTCGTCGTCGCTCGCCGTCGCCGTCGTCGCCGCCTTCGCCGCCTTCGCCGCCGCTCGACCCCGCGTCGTCTTTCCCAGCGCCTCCCGCACCGCCGTCCCCGCGCGCTCGGCGTCGACGAAGAAATCCGTTTTCTCATCCAGGAACGCGAAGAACGCGTCCAGCAGCGTCGCGATCGGCGTTTCCCCGGGCGCGGCGTTCGCCGCGCAAATCTGCGCCGCATTGATGAAAAGCGCGTCCGTCTGCCGTCTGTGCGCCATCGCTCGCGCCGCGCGCGCGTCCACGCGTCGCGTCGATCGCGACGAGGCCCTCGCGCGCGCGCTCGCGCGAACGCCGTCGACGTCGCGACGCGACGCGCTCGATAGTGCCGCGTCGTGGATTCGAATCGCGTCGCGCGCGCCACTCCATCGCGCCCGTCGTCGCGCGCGCCGCTCGACCGCGCGCGGGCGTCGAGCGCGTTGTCGTCGACGTCGGCGCGCGCGCCGCGACGCCGCGACGCGCCGTCGGCGGCGGCGAACGCGCGCGAAAGATTCAAATCCGCGACAGCTGCGCGCGATGACGACGACGACGATGGCGAGCGACGCGCTGAAGGCGCTGGAACCGGCGACGAGGGACGCGAACGCGTTCAAAGCGCGCGCGGCGCTGATCGCGATGCGTGAGATCATCGATGGGACGACGGAGGCGACGGAGGCGGGCGTCGGCGCGCGAGCGTGCTGGTCGGGCTGCCGCGAGTGGCTGGGATCGGGAAAGAAAGACGCGAGAAAAGACGCGGTGAAGACGACGCTGGCGCTCATGCGGTGCGGAATAACGAGGGAAGAGATGGAGGATAAGCTGTCGTTCGCGTGGAAGCACGCGAACTGGCGGTTTCGAGTTTCGGCGATTGAAATTTTGAGCGCGACGATGGCGACGACGGAGGACGACGCGTTCGCGAGACGATGCTTTGATGCGTTCGCGCGGACGCTGGGGGATCGCGAAGGCGAAGTGCGCGAACAGGCGATGGATGGAATCGCGGTGGTGTTTGAAAAGTTTCCGCGCGTCGGGCGAGAGGCGCTCGAGGCGACGAAAGACGCGATGCGACCGCAACACGTCAAGGAGATCGAACGACGGTTGGACGGCGCGAAAGCGGAGACGAACGAGATGGAGACGTCGAAGTCGGCGAGCGAGAGCATGAGCGCGAGTGCGGTGGTGAAACCGCTGGGCGATGGATTGGTGCCGCCGCCGCCCGAACGTATATCCAACGAACGAGAATTCACGCGCGCGATGGATCGCGTCACGCGAGACTTGCGCCCAGACGTGGATTGGCTGAAAAGAATCGCGGCTATGGTGCGTTTAGAGGCCATCACGCTCGGCGGTGGCGGAGAGGTTTTCGAAGACGCGTTCACGTCGTCGCTCGGAAGAGCCGTGGAGGTGCTCTTGGCGCAAATTAGCGACAGACGAAGCGCCGTGGTGAAGCAAGTTTCTCACCTGCTCGTCACTCTGGCGCGCGGCGCGACGAAATCTTTCGCCCAATACGTCGATCATTTTGTCATGGCGCTCCTGAAAACGACTGTGGTTACCGTTGGTGTCATTGCCGACAGCGGAAATGCGTGCATTCGAGGCATCATCGAGCACTGCCACGCGCCGAAATTGGTCCAAAGATTAACGGACGCCGTCGTCGCGGAGCGCGCGCCGAAGATGCGAGGCTGCATCGTGGAGTATCTTTCAATCATTTTGAAATCGTGGGAGTTGAGCAACCGTCACATCGACGCCATCGGCGACGCTCTTCGAGTCACGTTGTCTGACGCGGATGCTACGGTTCGAGCGAATTCGAAAGCTTGCTTTGAGATCTTATCCGTGACGTCGCCGACGGCGAGCGGCGATCTCTTGACGCGCGTAGACTCGAAGCTCGCGAGAAGTTTGTCCAACTTGACCAACGACAGTGAGTCCGAAGAGACATCTTCCGTCGCTAGACGCGGTCGAAGCGGTTCGCTCTCGAGCGCGCCCAGTCGAATCGCGCCGGAAGCGCCTGCCGCCAAGAAACTGCCGACGCCGGCGCCCACCGAGGCGCGGGACATCGCTTCGGCGGTCATGTTCGCCGAACGCGTTGAACGCGCGGCTGAAAGAGCGAGTCGAGCCGAGGCAAGTTCGAGATTACGCGGCGCACTCGACGACGCCGATGCACGCACGCACGGTGCGCGGGCGGCGCAGTTTGAGGCGCAGGTGACCCTGCACGCAGCGCGCATTGCCGAGCTTCTCTTGGGCTACATTTCTGACTCCAACGCCCTCGTTCTCGATCCTGCGCTCGAATCGATCGCCACGCTGGTGTACATCGCTTCGGAAGACTTGAAGCAAGTCATGCCAGATTTGTGCTTGGGCGTATTCGAGTGCTTGACCGACCACCGCGAGTCGACGCGCTCTCTCTCCTCCGAAGCGCTCACCGCCATAGGCGACGTGCACAAGCCGAACGCTCTCTTGCCGGCGCTCTTGCGCTCATTACATCTCGCCTCGACGGCAAAAACAAAAACGGGTGTGTTAGAGTTCGCTTTATACGTTCTTTCCGGGCGCGGGGGCGGCGCGGATGAGGTCGTACACACGCCGGCGTCGGTATCCGCGAACTTGGAGTCGTGGATCGACCTCGTCGTTGAATTGGCGTGCGACGTCAACGAACCGCTAGCCAAGGCGGCGGGGTCAAACTTGGGGGCGATCCACGTGCACGTCGACGGCGCAGTCGTACCGCGTCGGTTGTTGGCGAGCTCGGAATATAAGCGAGTTCGGTTTATGGAAGCCATCGAGCGGCGCGTGCCTAAGCTCGCGGAAATGTTGCGACCATTTCTCGAAGCGCCGCCGACGCCGCCGCCAGCGCCGCCGCCAGCGCCAGCGCCCTCGCCACCGGTCGTCACAGCTACGATGCACGACGTTGGATACGACAGCCTTGACGAAGAACACGGGTATGAAGACCAGAACATGGGGTCGCTGAACCGGTCCTATGAAACGATGCGTATCGAGGCGTCCGCAGGCAAGTCTCGCCACGCCGGCGTCGGCGAGCGAATCGTCGAGGCGATGGAAGGCTTACGCGATGAGAATATCGACACGGTCGTGCGTTCGCTGCGCACGATCGCCTCGAGTGCCGAAGACTGCTTCGCACACTTCAAACCGTACATGCCGTTGCTCGTGCCTACCGTGTGTTCGGCGATGGACGATGAGAATGAACTCGTCGCCGCTCACGCCTATGGGGCACTTCGTGCAATTTTTCAACATCGAGAAATTGATACTGAGGACGCGTTTACCGCGCTCGCACCTTTGATTAACGCATATAGCGCGTCCACAGCGCCGCTCATATGCGCGCACATGATCATCGAAACCGCCGATGCGGCGAGCGTGGAGTCATCGTTGCCGCTCGTCTTGCCGAGCGTCGCGGATGTGTGCGCGAGCAAGACCGTCGCCATTCGCCATCGCGCTTTGAACGCGCTCGGTGCGTGTCAACGCACATTCGGCGCGGCTTCGCTTTCGCCATACGTCGAAGCGTTATCGGTCACCCATCGCGCTGTGCTCGCCCATTACGCACGCAATTGACTTTGTAAATATTAAAAACAACCTGCTTGCCGAAGAGTTTACGCGACTGCACACGCTCCGTCATCCGTCGCCTCGCACGCGTCACCGAGCGCGGGTTTCCAATCGAACGGATCAACCCACGGCCCGAACGCGATAGCGTCATTAGCGTTGCCCGCCTTGCGCGAGGAGAGGCGACGAAGATGGATCGAATTTAAAACGGTATCGCGCGCGATGCGGTGGCGCGCGCGTCATCGCGAGCGAGTGCGCGGAAAAGTCATCGCTGAATGACGACGGCGCCGGCGAGACCGGCGTCGGCGATGACGGCGTCGTCGTCGGAGAGCGTTTTCGGCGGAAAGCCCGAGAGCTGCAGCGTGTACGCGAAGGATTCATCCGGGCGCGATCTCGCGATGAAAGAGCGGATGTGCGCGACGGTGTGCGTGGTGTTGAACTTGGCCACCAAACGGCTTCCGTCGCGAAGTCTGATTTGAATCGACGTCGTCGGTTGGGACTCGTCGACGTTCCACTCGACCGTCGACGCGGGCGCCGTCGATGCGGGCGCCGGTTCGCTGTCGCTCGCGAGCGTGCGCCCGGATCCACCGAACGCCTTGTACTTTGGCTCTTTCGGCGGTACGTACGGCTCGTGACGCTGCACTAAATTGATGTTCACCCGTTCGGTTCTGCTCCGCGGCGCGAGCTCCGCCGGCGCCTCGCCGCGTCCGATGGACTCCATGAACGCCACGTTCGCGGGGTCATCGAACGTGCGCAGCGGTCCATCATCGACCGTGAACCCATTCTGCCAAAACGTGACGACGCGACTGACGATCCCATCGTCCGCGTTCGCCGCCGTCGCCGCGCTCGCTTCCTCTTCGTCCGCGGCTTCTTCCTCCGCGCTCGAGTTCAGCGTTCGCCCGCGTCCTCGAAACGCCGTCGCCGCCCCGCCTCGCGCGCCTCGACTTTCATTCGGGTTCAAATCCTCCGCCGTGCCGTCCATCGCACCGTGCGCGCGAGCGCTGTCGAACATCGACGCCAGTCGCGCGTCGGGTCGCTCTCGCGGGTCGATCACCGCCTGCCCACTCGACGCGCCGCCCGTGTACCACTCCTGCGGATCGGGGCCGTTCGAGTCGGAGGCATCGTCGTTGCGTTCGTTCACGTCGCGCAGGCCGCGAACGTTGGACTGCGAGCGCGGTCAGTCGGTTGATTTCGATGTCGTTGAGATTACTGAGATGACCACGCGAGCGCGCGTCGCGCGTCGATCGGGACGAATCGCGCGCGCGCGGGCGTACCATGTCGCGCGTGTTTCGTCGTGCGCGCCGTCGAGCGATCGGGAGACGTCGCGTCGCGAGGTGAGGTTCGTAACTGCTCCCGACTGGAACTACAATGACAAAGAGAAGAGTCGCTAGGCGTCTTCGTCGCCGGCGCCAATGCGGCGCCAAGGTGTCGGCTATTTCTTACCGCGGCGCTTCTTCTCCGCGGACGCCCAGCCGGCTTCGTTGTCCTCGCCGTCGGCACCGGAGAACCCGGGACCGGCGCCTTGAGCGGCCACCTTGGCGAGCTCGCCGTTGCCCAAACCTTCGGCGAGCGACGGGTCGGCGCGCTTTTGACGGATGAGCTCGACCGCGAACGCGCTAGCCTGCGGGGTTTTGCCCAAGTATAACGCGACGTACTCTTGAACCTCGCCCGCGGAGGGTAAACCGAGCAAGAAATCCACCAAAGTCATGTCGTCTGAATTGTTCAACTGGGACATTTGCGCCTTGCACCACGCGCGCAGGGCGTTTTTGTTGTTCAAAGGAGGCAAACCTGAAGGCAAGGGGGCGCTCGACGACATCGCGGACTGCGTGAGAGGGGCGACCGCGTTACCGATGACGGGTCGAGCCTTTGGCGCCTGCGACTGAGGCACAGACCTCGGCACCACCATCGGCGCGGACGGACGCGGCGCGACTTGACTCGGCGCCGCGGCGGCGGCCCAGCCTCCAGAAGTTTGCATCGCCTGGTTTTGCTGGGCCATCGCCGCTTCAGCCTCGTGTTTCGCCGCGGCGCGCAACGCTTCCTCTTCCTGGATTTGCTTCAAGCTCTTGCCACCGCCGCCAGCGTTGCCACCCCAAGCCCCGCCGAAAGCGGTGTGCGTGCTCGGGGGCGGCGCGTTCTTCGCCGCTTGCGCGGCGCGCGCCTCTTCCTCGCGTTGAATATCCAGGAGCGTCTTACCGGCGACCGCCGCTGGTAGTGCAGGAGCGGCACCACCCCAGGCTGGTCCAGTCGGCGCCGCCTTCGCGGGTTCTGGTGCGGGTTCGACGCGCGGCGGCATCGTGACGGGGGGGGGCATCGCCGGCTGCGGCGGCGGTTGACGCGGCACATCTCGCGCTGCCGGTGGCGCGTCCCACTTCGAAGACGCATCCGCGCTCGCGACTTCTTGTCTACCACTTCTATCGTGCATGTGTCTGTTCTCGATGTCCGCGAGCGTCATACCGCGAGCTCGTGGCGGCGCCCCGCCCGCTTGACTAGATATCCCCAAGCCCGCGGCAAAGTTGGCGAGAGCGTTCGATCTCGCCGCTTGCTGCGACATGGCTTTAGGAGCGATGCCGTGCGACTGCTCTATCTCTTCTAACGTGAGACCTCGCGGTGGAGGCGCTCCGGAAGGTTGCGCCTGCTGCGAGAGCCACGGTGGTAAACCGCCCTGCTGTTGCGGCGGCGGCGCCTGTTGTTGCGGCGGCGGCGCCTGTTGCATCGGGATGCGGTAGCGCCAGCCGTTTTGCAAGAGTTCGATTAACGGCATGAAGGGCGCACCGGCCGGAGCGTCGATCGGTTTGCACGGTAAATCGTTCGGAAAGAAGCCGCCTTGATGCCATTCTATGAGCTCTTGACGCGTGAACGGGCCCTGTTGCTGTCCCGAAGGATCGAGATAGAGCCAGTCGACGTTTGCCGGTACCGGAGGCGGCAACTGCTGCTGCGTAGGCGGCATCTGTTGTCGTTGCTGCGGTGGGATCTGTTGCTGCGGCGGCGGCATCTGCATCGGCGGCATCTGCATCGGCGGCATCTGCACCGTTTGTTGCGGCGGCGCCTGCATCATGCCTCCGATGTGAGAGAGGTGCGGCATGAGCGTCTCGTCCTCTTCTAAAGCGACGAATCGAGATGTTCTCGATTGTTCTTGCGCTGGAACCGCGGGCTTGCCGAGACCAGCCAAACCGAGTCGTTCCTCCGCCGTGAGCTGCGGCAGCGCGGTACCCAAGAAAGAATCGTCCGTCAAGCTGGCGTCAGCCAAAGAGTTGCCTTCTTGAGCCCACTCGGGGACGTCGTCTTTCTGCTTACGGGTCGTCGTCGCCGCCGACGCCGCCGTCTTCGGTTCGGGCACCGGTTCCTTCTTCTTCTGCCAGTCGCCGTGGCGACCAATCATCGTCAGCTCCCACATCGGATCTCCCGGTTTGATCGCCTTCAACGGCACGTTCGTCCCGCACACGTCTTCTGGCAACTTACACGTCTGCAAAGCCTCCATCTCGCGCAGAATCGTCACCAACTGGGCGGCATCGTAGCGATACTTGGCGCCGTTCTCCTTCTTTTCTGGCGGCGTCTCCGCCGGCGCCGCGTCGTCGCCCGTCTTTTCGCCGTCGTCCGCAAACTGCCCGCTCGCCGCTTTTCTCGCCATCACCGCATCGAAGAACGCATCGCTCACGCTGCTCACTTGCAACGCCCCCAAACTCAGCTCCAACGCCTGCCCGCCGCTCTTCCCGCGTCCCATCGTAAAACCGCGACCGGCGGGTCTCGTCGGAATCCCTTCCCGCGCCTGCGCGCGTCCGCTTCCGTGTCGTCCGCGCCCTTCGCCTCCCTCCGCCTTCGCATCGCCTCCCTCCGCTCGCTTCCCATCGCCGTCGATCCACGCCTTGGACCCCCACGAATCCCTCGCGTCTCGCTTGCCCCACCCCGGCGGTCCGCCATCCTTCCCGTACTTCTCCCGTCGCTCACCTCGACTCGCGCGCTCGCGTCTCGACCCCCCGCTCGCCGCGCCCTGTCCATCGCCATCGCCTCGCCACTTTACCTTCGCTTCCTCGCGCGCGTCGCTCTCTCGTCTCGCGCCGCCGTCGTGCGACTTTCGCGCGTCGCCGTCGCGATCGCGGTGTCCGTGCCCGTGCGCCGTGTGCCACCCCCCCCCGTCGTCCTGCCCGCGCGCGCTCGTCGCCCTCGACCCATCGTCGCCTTTCGCGTCGCTCATCGCGCGATTCGCGCGTCGTCAGCGTCGTCGGCGCGCGGATTCTCCCGCCCGCGTCCGATCGACCGATTCGATCGAATCCGGCGTCGCGTCGCCTCGCGCGCGCTCCGCGGTGGCGCGGCGCGCGTCGTCGTCGACCGCGACGTCGTCGCCGAGAGCGCGTCGTCGCGACGCCGTGCGCGTCGCCGAGTCGCGCGCGCGCGTCGGATTGTCGCGCGATTCGATGCGTCGTCACTCCGCGTCGTCATGCGCGCCGCGGCGCGCGTCGCCGGGGCGCTCGCGAGGCCCGGGCGCGCGCGTCGTCGAGCGTTCGCGCCGCGGCGCGCGTCGCCGCGTCGCGCGTCGACGCGCGCGGGCGCGGGCGCGCGCGACGACGGGGACGGCGGGCGACGCTTCGTCGCGCCGAGCGAGGGCGCGACGGCGGCGCTCGCGCGGGCGCTCGCGCGCGTCGCGCGCGAGGGAGACGTGATATGCCTGCGCGGCGACGTGGGGGCGGGAAAGAGCGCGTTCGCGCGGGCGTTCACGCGCGCGGCGACGGGGGACGACGGGCTGGACGTGCCGTCGCCGACGTATCTGGTGCAACAGCGGTACGACGCGCGCGAGGGAAGCGATGGCGGGAGAGGGATGCGCGTGCATCACTACGATTTGTATCGCCTGCGGGACGCGAGCGAGATCGAGGCGATGGTGGATCTGGAGGAGAGCGCGGAGAGCGCGGTTTCGGTGCTGGAGTGGAGCGAACGGTTGGGACGGTTGACGCCGGAGACGCGGTTGGAGGTGCGAGTGCGCGCGATCGGGGCGGGAGAGCGCGCGTGCGGTGAGGTGGTGGATGACTCGGGCGAGACGGCGAGCGAGGAGGGCGACGAGGAGGGCGACGAGGAGGAGGAGGAGACGGACGCGGCGTACGTGGACGTCGCCGCGCGATCGTTTCGGTTCGTCGGTTTCGGCGGCGATTGGGCGGATCGAATCGCGCGGATATCGCCGTAGTGCGCGCGATGAAAAATATGTAGAATTACTAGTCGACGTTCGATCGCACGAGATCGTCGAGATCTTCCGGCCCCCAGTCGTCGTCTTCGTCCTCGCACGCCTCGTCCCAATCGCCGTCGACGCACGCGACGTCGTCGTCGAAATCGATTTCGTCGCACGCGTCGTCGCGCGCGATGTTCATTTTCGCCGTGAGCGCGCGTATTAAACTCGCCTGCATGGAGTTGAGCGTCTGCACGTTTTCAATCGTGCCTTCGAGCGCGCCCGCGTGCACGGCGGCGCCGAGCGCGACGGCTTCGTCGGGGTTGACGAGCGATACGTTTGGCTTTCGACCTAGAGTGTTTTCGACGAACCGTCGCACGCACGGCGATTTCGTCGCGCCGCCGACTAGGAGAATTTGATCGAACGGTCTTCCCGCCGCGCGCGACGCACCATCTTTCTTCAGCGAGTTCTCCATGATGGCTTCCAAATCGACCCCCGCGCTGTCCGCGGCGGCGCTCACGGGACGCCGCATGCGGCGAAGGACGTCGATGACGAGTTTTTCAAACAGCGAGCGAGTGATGATGCGCTTACTCCCATCAGGCATCGGCACCTCGACCTGCTCTTGATCACTCAACGCCTCGCGCGCCTTGCGAGCGACGCTCAACGCGCCTCTGGGATCGACGTCGGCGCCGAGCGATTTCGCCTCGGACGCGAGCCAAACCGCGATGATGCGATCAAAGTCGTCCCCGCCTAAGTTTGGGTCGCCACCCGTGGCTAACACCTCCACGGTTCCACCGCCCACCTCCAGCACGCTCACGTCGAACGTCCCTCCCCCGAGATCAAACACGAAGACGGTTTCGTCTTCGTCCACGTCCACGCCGTACGCCAACGCCGCGGCGACGGGTTCCTTCAGCAACCGCACGACGTTCAACCCCGCGAGATGTCCCGCGCGCGTCGTCGCTTCCATTTGCAAATCATCAAAGTACGCCGGCACCGTTATCACCGCCTTATCGATCGTCGTTCCTAACTCGGCCTCCGCCGCGTCCAACAGCGTTCGCAGCACGTGCGCGCTCGCCTCCTCCGGTAGCACCAAGTACTCTTCCCCGCTCTCATCCACCGCCGCGATCGCCGCAAACTTCGTCTCGGGGTGTGGGACGACCCTGTACGGCACGTCTTTCGCCTGCGCCTTGCATTTTTTGTACTTTCGTCCGATGAACCGTTTCACGCTGTGCAGCGCGTTGCGCGAATCCTTTTGCATTCTTTTCTTCGCCTCTACGCCCACCGTCACCGCGCCGTCGGGGCCGAGGGCGACGACGGACGGAATCGTGCGAAGGCCTTGACACGGCACGATCTCCGCGCGGCCGTCGCGGACGATGGCGACGGCGCTATTCGTCGTGCCGAGGTCGATGCCGCAAATTGAGCATCGAATCGACGCGGGCGCGGAGCGGCGTGAAACCGGGGCGCGCGAGCGCAGCGCGCGCGAGGGGGACGTCGACGACGTCGCGATCGACGCGCGGTGAGGGGTGACGGCGCGCGAGGGCGCGAACATCGCGCGAGTGTGTGGGGGCGGGGACGACGCGCGCTGACGAGGCGAGCGCGGCGACGGACGCGCGAAACAATCGTGGCTAAATGTCGCGCAATACAACGTCGGAGCGCGCGCGAACGGTGCGCACGTGGTCGCGAAACGACGTCGAGCGTCGCGATCGCGGGGCGTCGCTAAGGCCCGCGCGATTTGATTGGCGATTGCGCGGGCGTGTTCGCCGCCGACGGCAACCGACTCGACGGGCGCGGGACGACGGCGAAGGCGTCGTCACCGAGCGACGATCCGATTTGAACCTTGACGGGCAGCGGCACGGCTAAATTGAATTCGTTCGCGACGGATTCCATGGCGTGTCGCACGATTTGTGCGATGGCTTTGGCGCTGCGCGCGTCGCACTCGAAAACGCACTCGTCGTGCACCGTCAACACGAGCTGACATCGTTCGATGAGATACTTTGTGCGCAAAGTATCGATGACGCGCACGACTGCGGTCTTGAAGATATCTGCCGCGCTGCCTTGGCACACCGTGTTCACCGCCTGCCGCTCCGCGGCGGCCCTGTCGTCGTTATTCTTTGAGTGCAAATCTGGAAAATATCTGTGCCGAGCGCTGATGGTCGTCACTCGAGCGATTGGCTTTTCCTCTCGCGCGCGGATGACGATGCCGTCTAGCCATTCCATCAGACGTGGAAGCATAGATTTGAATCGAGCGACCTCGGATTTCGCCGCTTCTTCGCACATGCGCAAATCAGATGCCAATTTCTTAGCTCCGCTGCCGTACAACAATCCGTATACCAAATTTTTGCAATTCGTTCGCTCTTCGGCGAGCACGGTGTCGGGGGCTTTTCTGTACCACTTGCTAGCGAGCATCGTAAACGGGTCGTCTTTTAAGTTGTTTGGTTCAGGATTTTGAAGCATGTGAATCAGCGTGCGATCTCCACTGAAGTGCGCCATGATTCGAAGCTCCAGCTGCGAATAATCCGCGCGAACGAACACCTTGGCCGCCGGGGGCACGAAGGCGGACCGTATCGATATCTTCGGCGCGTCGAGGCCGTAGAATTGATCACCACACGTCATGTCGTGCGCTAGCGAGTGAAAATTTGGTTCGCTGTGCGCCAACCTTCCACAGTCGTGATTGGTTTGAAAGATGGAATAGCGAATGCGAGAGTCATCGGCGTACATGCCGAGAATGGTGTCGGCGAAACCGCGTCTCTTGAACACGCTCCTGTGTTCTATGATGAGCAACGGAAACGGATGATTACTTTGCTCGTAGAGCTTGCGCAAGTTGTTGGCGTCGATACTGGTCTTCGCGCCCGGCGGCGGCGTGAGTTTCAAATGTTTGTACAGACGATCTTGCAGGTAGGTGTTGTTCGTCAGCGCTCTGCGTGCGATCGACACCGAAGAATCGAGAACTATCCATTTTTGTGTCAAAGCGTATTCCTCTAGCTTCTTGAGACGATCATCCATCGTCGCCATCTCCTCGCGCATCTTGCGTGCGTCGAAAGGAATTCGGACGGTTTGCATCGCCACGATCGGAGCTACAAACGGCATTTCGATCTCCATGAGAGGTCGGAGAAGCTCTTTCTCTTGACACTCTTTCCAAGTTAGGTGACCCATGGCGTAGCACGCCGCGGTTGCTCGCGATAACGGTTTTAGATGGTCTCGATCTTTACCAAATCGATCCACAATATGACACGCCGCCTCGACGCCGCTCGTCGCTTCGCCCAACTCGGCGCTAAAGAGTTTCATAAGCGGATCGGTCGGGTCTGTCCCACGCATCAGCGCATCGTGTGCGCTTGCTTTGACTTCATCCGCACTTGGACGAAGAAGCCACGCGGCGATACGCACGTCCACGCACGGCTGTGCGAAACAGAAGAGACGGGCGGCGTACGTACTCGCTCGCGCGTCGACAATGTTGCAGAGCTGTGACTGCAAGTCGATCGTAAACTTTCTTGGGCCTTCTTTCGATAGAATCTCGAGCGCACGCGCGATAGGGATGCCGACTATCTCGCGATTTCTGATCGCATTCTTCTGCTCGTGCCTGTCGTACAAAAGCTTGGCGATGAACACAGCGCGCGAATTCAACGCCACAGCGATGCGCGTCGGCTCCTCGAACGCTCGACGCTCTCCCGACGACTCGTGAACGCTTTTCGGCTGGAAAATCACGGAATATGCCGAGGAATCCTGCCATATGCTCAAGAACGTCTCGATATCTTCCGAGGTTTCGAGCAAGGTTGTGCCGACTGCCGTTCGCACATCGAGTTCAATCGCCAGATCTAACGAGTTCTCATTCGCCATGCCGGCTTCGATTTCTCGTATCTCGGCTAATCTAGTCTCAGTCTCTTCGCGTTCCTCCCGCGTCTGCTCTGCTACAATTTCTCTGGCGCGAGCTAAAATCTCCCGAGCCGCTCGCACGATGGCCGAGGGCGCCATGCTGTTCTTGTTGTACTGCTTCAACACGGCGGCGATTTTATCGACACTACCCAAAGTCACGATGGCTTTCGGCGTCGTGATGCCTCCCGTGTACAACGCTCTGGCGCGATGAATTCCAATGTACGGAATTTTCGTCAATTCTAATATCTCTTCCTGTGCCCCAGCGGTGATTCGATCGCTGATTCTATTGATTAAACCCTCCATGTCGCCCCAACCGAGAGTACCACAAATCGCCGCTACGTACGACGCGAAACGCGCACACGATTTTTGTTCCTCTAAGACGTCGAACGCACGAACACCGTACTTGCTGGTAATACTTTCGATTGGAACTTCTTGTATCAAGTCCGTAAGAAACAATGCGACGTGAAAGCGCTGACATGCGAATCGCTGAAGCTGGTGAGCAATTGTGATGTCACGTTTGTTCGAGCGCAACCTTTGAACATAACGCTCGTCTATGCCAACCTTTTCCGCGATCCGTAATTGCTCCGCGTTCAGATTCGACCAGAGCACTGCGAGTGCGTCCAGCGTCCTAAATTTGTTCAGATTCACCGGCGCCCCTTCGTCGTCGAGCACCGGTGGAGCAGTCAAGAGATAGAGTAAATGCAGTGGCGTGCTCAGTACCAAATCTTCGCGAGCCGTCTTCACGTCTCGAATGATTGGCTGCACTTGATCCAGAGGCATCATACCTCCAGCCACGGCGTTTCCGAGCGCCGATGCGCTCCACAAATAAGCAGTCACATTCCAAACGAGAAGTGCATTCTTTTGGCACCACCGCAGCGCGTCGATGGCGGTTTGTCTCACGGACTCGTCAAAGTCGTTTAGCGCCGACAGCAAAGTACACTTGACGTAGTCCTGCACATCTGTGGGGGTCTTCACTAAACCAGCCGCGACCGCTTCGAGCATAATACGCCGCATGCCGACTTCGGCCACCGCGCTAGTGAGCTCATCAGACGGACCGTCGACGAGAGCGCACACGTTGTCTAATTCAGCGAGTTTCGGGCAAAATATGATCGCAGATCCACTGGTATCAAGTCCGGCACGACCGGCGCGACCTGTCATCTGCTGGATGTCTCGCGCATTCAGCTTTTTCCATCCCATATTCGTATCGCGAAGAATGACGCGTCGAGCTGGAAGGTTGACGCCGGTGGCGAGCGTACTGGTGCAGCACAAGACGCGAATGACTCCGCGTTTGTAGGCGTCGGCCACAGCCTCGTTTTCCTCTCGAGAGAGTCCAGCGTGATGAAACGCGACACCATCTTTGATGTATGGAAGCACATCGCTCTTAGCACCGAGTGCGGTTTCATAGCCAACGACGATCTCGTCTCGCGACAACGTAGCGTTGTGGATTTGGCGCGGCACGGTGCACTGCATCATATTTCGAAGCTGATCTGCCAACGTCTTACACGCTGCTCGCGTCGAACAAAACACCAAAACCGATCCATCTTCATCGATCGTTTCCTGAGCGAGCTCTGCGATGTGTGCGTTGTCTGAATTCGGCGATTTATTCAGCATCGTCCGAATCACGTGCTTCGTCGCCGGATGGAAAATCTCGCAACCAACCTTGACGCACACTTCTAGTCTGATTGGACGAAAGTTCGTCACATAGAGCCGAGCGAACAACCAATCAGCGAGCGCTTTCAGGTTTGGGATCGAGGCGCTCATACCTATGATTTGCATCGAACGCTGATCGCGCGTGCCACCGCGAGTGTTCCCGACTGAGTACGTTGTCTGACTTCCATCTTCGTCGCCTACAGTCGGCTCGCCGCTCGCTCGCGCTTTACGCCTCCACAATCCACTCGCGTACACGAGTTTGGTAAGGAACAACTCCATCGTTGCCCCGCGATCATCGTCTTGAATCAAGTGCAGCTCGTCGACGATGACGGCGCTCAGTTCGTGTAGCCGATTCTCTTCTAGCAGTCTCGACGTCACTTGGTTCGCCCGCTCTGGCGTGAGCACCAATAAGGTGTTCATCTTTGAATCGCTCGGAAACGCTCCGCCTCGCCCGCCGTACATCCTTCGCAATCGAAACTCCGTTCCCGCAAAGAGATTTTCTAAACTGTCCGCGCGCTCTTCGCAAAGAGCGACAAACGGCAACACAAACATCGCCACGCTCCCCGGTCGCTCGCGAAACCGACGCATCAATAGTAAGTCCGCGACGAGACTTTTACCCCCGCTCGTTGGTGCGCTGTACAACAAATTCACGCGCCCCTCCATCACCCCCGGCAGAGACAGGCACTCCATCTGCCACGGGTACAACTCTCGCACGCCCTTCGCCGCGAGCGCTTCGCGCGCAGACTCCGGCACGCCCCAAAACTCCAAGTCTCTCCGCCCCGTCGCCGTCACCGGACGCTCGATCGACGTCGACGCCTCATTTCCACGACTCGCGCGCGCGTCATCCGTCGTTCTCGACCGCGACCGCGCCGACCGTTCCGCGCTCAGTCTCGCCGCGACCTCCGCGAGCGCTTCGTCGTCGACGTCGTCCAACAGCGTCTCAAGCCTTTCCGGCGTTTTCGCCCCACTGTGTCTCGAAAACCGCGCGGAATCCTGCGTCAACCCTCGCACGCGATCGCTGCGCGCGCGATCGTCCGACCGTTCGGCGCTTCCGTCGTCGCGCGACGCGGCGACGTCGACGCGAGGCCGTTTCAACCGTTCATCGCGCGACTCGCTCGAAAACGCCTCGTTCGCCGCACGCCGTCGCGCGTTCTCGTCGTTCTCCCCCACGGTGTCGCGCATGAGGTCGACGATCATGGTCTCCGGGTCGAGCGACCGTCGACGGCGCGACAGGCGACGCGCGGGCGTGGAGCCGGGCATGATTGATGCGCGCGCGTAATCCAGGCACCTTTCGTCGCGCGCGCGCGTCTATCGCTCGGCGCGCGCGCGCGGCGCGCGCATGCGCCGAAGGGTGCGCGGCGATACGTTTTCGCGACGCGCGCGCGCGCGACGACGTCGCGGCGCGGCGCGGTGTGCGGCGCGTGGGTCTCGTCGGTCGAGTTTTTATGTGGATTCTGGAACAACGCTACGGCGCGGACGCTCCGGCGTTCGCGGCGTCGACGCCGGTGACGTCGCGCTTCAGGAGGTAGTGGGCGAATAAGGGTAAGTCTGGAAACGTGTGCGCGATGTAAGCCTCGACGATTTTGCGCGAAGACGTCCAAGGATCGGCGGCGGTGTCTTCGGGACGCAGGAGCACGGCGACGTTGGATCCGAGCGCGCGGAGCATCTCCGCGCGTTCGGCTTCGAGCGGCGGATGCTCGTGCATATTACGCGCGAAGCGCACCAGATCGAACAAACGATTGCCGTAAGAGTAATCCTTGGGTTCGTTTTGTCTCGGCGGAGGAACGACGTCGGCGGCGCGCTTGCCGCCGCGGCGGCGGTTGCGCTTTGAATTTGTCTTCGACGCAGCTTCCGCCGCGCGAGCCGCGCGGGCGTCTTCCCACGTCTGCTGCATGTTCGCCGTGCGTTGTGCGTACCTATCTGCGCGCACTAGTAGAGATGGAACGACGAGAGACTTCCAGTTGCGAATCGATTGCGCCGCTCGCTCGGCTTGTCCAGGTCGCCCCTTCCAAACCGTCTGCGCGAGATCTGCTTCGTCCTTTTCCGAAAGAGAGTTCACGATGCGCCGATCGAAAATTTCTCGAACGGCTTCCATGCACTCTTCAACATCCCAAAGCGCGGGGTGCTCGCAAACCTCCGTGGCGGTGGGACGCTCACGCGGATCCGGATCCAACATCCGGTGAAGGAGTTCGCGCGCCGCGACTGCGGTGTGCGACGGTAACATCGCGGTCTCGATCGCTTGAAGACTGAATTTGCCTTTTACGATGCGTTGATTTTCAAATCCAACGTCCAGCGCGGTGGATGCGCTCAGATCGAGTTCTTGCGTTGGGGATTTGTTTCGCGAATCCATCTTCCTCTCTTGCTTGTACGGCGATTGCAAACCAGTCATGATGGTGTACATGAGACATCCAAAACTCCAGACGTCAACCTTGGGCGTCAGGGGGGCGTTAAGCAACACTTCCGGTGGTCGACCTTGTAAACCAATGTTCACCCCGTACCCTTCAAAAGTTGTGAGCGAGTACGTGTTGCCATCCGTCGCCTTGTTTGCGTCCTTCAATCGCACCCCGAGGCCCAAATCCGCGAGCTTGAACTCGCCGTCCGCGCTCCGAAGGCAGTTGTCGGCTTTGATGTCGTTGTGTGTTACACCGGCAGCGTGCACGTCTTCCACAGCTTGAGCGAGTTGTCGCACGGCATCCATGCGCTCGACGTGCGAGATCGCCGGCGCGCCGCCAGCAGTGCCCGCATTCTTCAGCCACGTCGCCAAAGACTCGCCGCACAGCTCCATGGCGGTGTAGATTGCCCCATCACCGCGGTCGACGTCAAGTTTACTACCCAGTATATGCGTCGCCCGCGTGCTTCGCTCGTTCAAGTGCTTGTGAATGGCAATCTCTCTTTCAATCAATGACTTCATGTTGTCTCCGCGCTCGCCCGGCGGCAAGGGGATGCGCTTGATCGCGGCGTCGCGACGAACGACTCTGTTGCCCGCACCCTCGTCGTAATATCCCTTGAACACGACAGTTCCGAGCGATCCTCGACCGAGAATTTCAGCCTCGTTATACCAAATATTACGTCCGGCGTTCACCCACCGATCACTATCCGAATCATTCCCAGACGTCGGCGCCGGTAAAAGTGAATCCGTGATTCGATGGGCACGAATGAACGCCTGTATCTGACGCTCCAAATTCTCTAGCTTCGTCTCCGCGCTACGCACAATGTCTTCGTCCACTCCCATATCTTTGGCTTGCGCGATTCGCTCGCGCAGCTTCACAGGGTCAACATCTTCTGCGGCGTGTAATAAATCTCTCGCCGCGCCTAGAGCGAGAACGCGCGCACGTCCAAGCTTGCTCGCCTTGGCTGCAGCGTCGACGTCCTCGGCATCCATTTGCAGCGCATCCATAAGCTCGGTAGAGATATCCTCTTCTTGTAATTCTTCCATGTTCTCATGCGACACTTGCAAAGCGCTCCCAGCCAGGCGCGCTTGGATGCGCGAAGAGAGCTCGTTCATGAGCTCCTCCATCTCCACCCCTTGCGCCTCGAGCGCCTGAGGTCCGCCCTCGATGGGCATGGGCGCCCCGGCGAACTCGTTGATGCGGTTGACTGTGTCTAAGAACGCCTGTCGGTGCATTTCTCCAAGCGCCGCGATTTGCTCGAGCTTTCCTAATTGCATACTAAACGCAGCCACGGACGGTTCGATTTGCGGCAGGTGTACTTCTGACATCCTTCCCTTGGCGTTCCACATCTCACGCAACAACACCTCAGCCTTGACCACGTCCGCATCGTCGCGTGTGTCCGTGATTTCTCTCGCGCGCGCCGTGAGCGCTTTCAGTTCAGCTCGAAGATCCGCCTTGCGCACCGCCGCTCTAAATTCGCGCAGCGCGTCGAAAATCTTTGTCACGGGCGGAAACACCTTCGCCTTGCCCTCGGGCGTACCGTGGAACGCGATCAACTTGCGCTCTTCTTCAAGAATTTCTTCATCCGTCATCTCACCTCTAAGAAATCTGTGCGTGTGCTGCGTCGTCTCGACGATGGAATCACCGAACGATCTCGTCCTTGATCTCAAACGATTGATGAATCGCAAGCCACCAAAGATGGCGTTCATCAGAAACCATCGAGAATCGTGTTGCTTTCCTAAATAGGGCGCCGTATATTCATCAAACCACTTTCTCGCGCGCACGCTCGTCATCTCGCCAAACTTGTCGAGCTCACCCGCGGACATCATCTTCGTCACTTCCGGTAGCGTGAGGCCGTTGTGCGACCACTCGTTGAGCCACTGCTTTTGAATGTTGTCCAGTTGCCCGATGAAACGAGCGCTATGTTCTTCGATCGCAGCCGCACGCGTGAGATCGGTGAGATCGGACATGTACTCCTCCCACTGTTTTCCCACCGGCACGTTCGAACCGCGATGACCTGCAAATTCCAAGCCGCACACGACGACGCGGACGTCGGTCGTCTTCGCTAATCGCAGCGCTGTCTCGATATCTTGCTTTATCATCTCCCGATTCTCCGGCGAATTGTTCACCGGAGGCAAAACCCAAACGAATAATTGCGGCGATAAGCTATCGCTAAACTCAGAGAATGCGAGCTCGTGCATGGGGATGACCGTGATCGGCGTATCCGGTCGAGCGTCGACGACGCGGCCCGATTCCTCCATGCGCCGGACTAAAATCTGATGCAAGCGTAGCCCTTCCCAGTCGCGCGGTAAGCCGGCGAGCGTCATGTACGCGTTCGGTCTGAACATCGATAACAAAGGCGAGTACCTCGCTCTCTTCGTCGCTTGCATGAGCAGCATGTTGGAGATCATGTTATCGAAGAGGGCCTCGCCGCGTTGCGTGAGCTCGATATCCATCGTTTTATTGCTTCGAACGTTGTACAGAAACGTTGATTTTCGCGCGGATCCTTGCGTAAACGTCAAGAACTTCGACGCGCTCCTAGATTGACCGACTATGGCTCCCAGAACGGCGATGTTTCCGCGCATGCCCTCCATCGCCGACGCGCTCAACCAGTTCCACAGCGCCGGCGCGAACGAAGGCGTGAGCGCCTCCTTCGCCACCGGTTCGCGCCCACCGTACCATCGCGCCAGCACTTTCGGCGCGCTCAGCTCGGGTTCGTACGTCTTCTGCACCGCTAATCTATGCTCCGTCATCTCGTTCCCCGTGAGTTCCGAACTCGCCACGTTTTCCCGCGTCCAGTCGTAATCTTGCGCCAACCAACCCTTCAGCAGTTTCGACCCCGGTCTCGGCGTCTCCAACCCGAGCTCGCGCGCGCGCTGCGACTCAAAACTAGACGACGCCGACGTGGAGTACACCCCGCGCGGCGTCCGATCGCGCGCGCTCGTCGACGCGTCGAGCCCCGAGCGCGCGCGCGCGTCGACGCCGCCCGCCGTCTCGCGTCCCAGTCCCACCGCCGCGCGCGCCGCGCGACGACGCAGCATCGCGCGCGCGCGCTCGATCGTTACCTACGCGTCGCCCCCCGCGCGTCTCTCCCGCGCGCCCGCCCCGCGCGCGCGCCGCGCCGCCGCCGTCGTCTCGCGCCAATCCGCCTCGAGCGTTCGGTCCGCGTCCGGCGCGACCGAACGCCGGCTCGAGATCGCCGGCGCGAGCGACGTCGAGCCCGCGTCGAGGTCTTCGCGTCGACGCGCGCCGACCGCGCGCCCTCGACGCCGCCGGCGCGCTGTGGGGCGGCGACGCGCGCGCGCGCGTGTTTCGTATGGCGTCAGTGAGGAGACGAATTTCTGGAATTCGGCGCGTTCGGAACGCCCATCGAATCACGTATAGTAAACCGGAGACGCGCGCCGAGGGTTCAGGCGCCGCGCGCGCGTCAGAAGGCCGCGCGCGCGACGCGACGCGACCGTCGAGCGCGCGGACGGTGGGAGCGTCACGTCGGTGGCCCTCGGCGAGGACGCGCGCGCGCGACGCGGCGAAGACGCGGCGCGCAGAGGGAGAATTCCCGAACGATTCGGTGACGTAGATCTGGCGCGAATTGTCGGTGGGAAATCGCGAAACCGGCGACGGGGCGCGCGGTGAGCGTCGACGGTGACGAGATGCCGGCGTGCGCGATGGGAAACGATGCCGCGGAGCCGTACGCGAGCGCCGCGGGACGCGCGACGCAGGAGGTGCGGAAAGCGAGCGACGCGACGCGCGGGGGACGGGGAGAGATCAGAGGAGAGACGCCGGATTTGCCGCTGTCTTACGCTCGAAACGGCGGGACGTGCTCGACGAGCGATGACTCGAGGCCGAGTTCGAGGATGGCGATGGGCAAGGATGGGAATTCGCGCGCGAGCGGGGACGGGACGACGTCGGGAATGGAGGAAGAGCGCAGACGAGCGAGAGAGGCGACTCGCGCGTGGTTCTCGGAGCGCGCGGCGAACGGAGATCTGGAGCTCATGCGCGCGGAGTTACACTCGATGGGACAGAAGGAGTTACAGCGCATGTTTGTCGAGATGTTTGACCGCGCGACGACGAGCAACAATAATCAGTGGTTGCGAAGACGAATCGCCAACGGGTTGGGCTTGGAGGACGTCGCCGAGCACGTCGTGAGCTCGCAAGCCAAGTTGGCTTCGGCGACGAACGAACGCGTTCCATCGAAGAGACAAAGTGCGCGTCGCAATGCGGTGGAAACCGCGGCAGTAACACCGGCGGCACAGGCGACGCCGAACACGCGGGGCGCGGAGTCCCCGGACGAGGCGGCGGAGTTCACCCCTGATGGCGTTCGCAAGTCTCGTCGAGCGGTGAAGCCGAAGGCGATATTTGATTCCGACGCGTTTCCTTCCGCGGCCAAGGTGAGTGAGGAGCGTAGGCGAGAACGAAAGCGACAAGAGGCATTGGAGCAGGCGGCGACGTGCGCGAGTGGTGTAACGACGGATCATCACGGCGGCAAGGCCGCCGTAGGACGCCGCGTGCGAGTGTACTGGCCTCTCGAAGGCAAGTTCTTTGCGGGTGTCGTCACTGCGTACAACGCGCGCACTGGCTTGCACCACATCGACTACGACGACGGCGACAAGGAAGAAATCAAGCTGGCGACGCCCGAACAGCCTCGCAAGTTTGAGGCCATCGAGCACCCGGCGTTGGCGTCGACGCCTTCTCCGGCGAGTGACTGGCCTGCACTTACGAATACTGTCGATTCATCGATATCGTTGTCTATGCCGCAGCCGGGACGACCTGCTGATATTCTCAGTACGCTCCCGTCAAGCTGGCCGGCGGTGGGATCGCTTGTGTGGGGTCGGGTGCGCGGTCACGGCTGGTGGCCCGGAGCGGTGCACGACAAGGACGCGAGTCACGACATGCAAGAGATCAGTTTCTTCGACAACAGTAGGGCTCGACTTCACCGCCACGACTTGTTGCCCTTTCAACAGTATTACATGGTGCTGCGCGACGCGAAAAAGACGCACGCGTACGCCGAGGCGGTTTCTCGAGCGGCGGAAACGTATGAAAGCCGACGGCAGCGAACGGTGAAGCGACGTTCGAAGAAGGAAGAGCAATCAAACGTCGAAGAGTCGAGTGAGCCGCCGAGAATATGGCATTTCGAACGCGAGGGGGCAAAGAAGTCGCACAAGCGGTCGAAAGACGTTGACGTCGACGACGCAGGCGCGGCGAAGCGAGGCAAAGTGAACGAACACTCGACGACGGTATTCGGTTCGATTGAAGCTCCGAAGACTCTGAACGATCTAAATAAGAGCTTGGAAGAGATGAAGGCCAAGATGTTACCGCTCGCGAAAGAGAGCCGAAAGACGCTCAACAAACATCTGGTAGACACCGCCAGAAAAGTGAAAACGGAGGCGGCTGACGACGACGAAGAGACACTGATCGCCGCCGATGAACGTGTCGTGGTGCTCGACGAGTTGGCGTCCATCGAATCCTTGATTGCGTGGAGCGAAAACAAAGCTGCGAAGTCGCCCGCCAAGACTCCCGATTTGTCCTTCATGACAAAACGCGGCGATGACATTTCACCCTCGGACCCGAAAGGGCTTCTACGACAACCGAGTGAAAACTTGTTGTGCTTGGGTGAGATTAGTGAGTTTTTCGACGGTACCGCGCGAGCGGATCCCTTGGGAATCGACGATCCAATTGTCGCCGATTTGGGCGCGGACGAAGTCGCCAAGATGACCGCGCCATCCACGCCCGAGCAACACGGCATCGAAGGCGAGGGCAGTCCGTTCGCAAAAAGCAACATGAGTGACTCGTGCACCACGCTTCACGCCTCTTACGGTGACAAAAAGATTAACGTCTCAGAGACGCCGGTGACGAAAGGAGCGCTCTCCGCCTGAGCGTAGAGGCGATAGATTACACAACATTTTCCACCACCGTCCTCTTCGGTGGGTCCACTTTCGAACGTACCCTATTTTGACATTTAATACTAAAAAGCCGTGTACACTAAAAGAACGAGCGCGCGAACCTGCGCACGCGCGACCTCTTCTCTCGCCTCACAGTCAGCCTCGGGCGCGCGAACGCGACCTTCTCGACCTCGTAAACATGCCCAAACGTTGGCTTCCGCTCGAAGCCAACCCAGAGGTGATGAACGCATTCGCCCGTCACCTCGGTCTGAGCGACGACTTCGCGTTTCACGACATCTACGGCTTTGACGACGAACTGTTGGACTTTGTACCGCAGCCGTGCGTCGCCGTGTTGCTCCTGTTCCCCATCACCCCCGCCACGGAAGCGATCGAGGGCGAGCCGAAGCCCGAGACGAGCTCGAGCGGCGAGCCGTGGTTCGCGAGACAGACGGTGGGGAACGCGTGCGGGACGATGGGGGTGCTGCACGCCGCGCTGAACGGCGCGGGCGCGACGAAGCCGGGGAGTTACTTTGAGCAGCTGCGAGCTCGCTGTGAGGGTTTGGACGCAGACGCGCGGGCGAAGATCATCGAAAGTGACGACGCTTTAGAAACCGCGCACGTGGGGGCGTCCGTGGAGGGTCAGTCGGAGGTGCCGCGCGAAGACGCCGAGGTGGATTTGCACTTTGTCGCGCTCGTCGAGGCGAACGGAGGAATATGGGAGCTCGATGGACGCAAACCGACCGGACCCGCGTACCACGGACCGAGCTCGGATAAAGGTTTGTTGCGCGACTGCGTGCCCGTGATCAAAAAGTTCATGAACGCCGCGAACGGATCGATCCATTTCAACGCCATCGCGCTCGCGGCGAATCTCGGCTAGCGAGCCGACGCGTCTCACCGAGCGCGCGTTGTACACTGAACTCTCGAATCGCACTACAACGTCGTCATCGCTCGCGTCGTTCGCATCGCGATCGCCGCGGATCGATCGCGCGAGAAACTATCTAGATCGCGACGCGTCGCCGTCTCCGACGCCGGCGCGTCGCCGTCTCGTCTTCGCCCCCTCGCGCGCTCAATATCTCGTCCCCTCCGCCGGTTGCGGCGCCCTTCGACACTCCGGTCGCATCATCGCGTGATACACCGCGTTCAGCGCGTCCTCGATCGAGTTATTCCTCTTCCACGCCTGCGCGACGCCCAGCGTCTTCAAATCCACCGTCCCGTCGCCCTTCACGAATGGCAGATTCACCTTCGTCTTAAATCGCATCTCCGGCGGTCTCTCCGGGTACGCGCTCCCGCACTCGATCGCGAGCTCCAGCACGCGCATGTCCAGCGTCGTTCCCGCGGGTCCGAGGATCGTCCCCGTCCACGCGCGCATGTCCTCGTCCTCGTCCGCGTCCGCGAGTCCGTACGAGAGGTACGGCGGCAGGCCCGCGCCGCCCTTCTCGCCCTTCTCCAGCTCCTTCAGCAGCTTGAACGCGCGCGGCACGACGACGTCCTCCGAGGACGACCCGAACATGGCGCTCGGCGCGCGCGGCGCGCTCGGCGCGCGGCGATGTGGCGACGTGGCGCGTCGTTTTCATCGACGCCGTCGCGTTCGCGCGCTCGCGGCGCGCGCGCGCGCTCGGACGGCGGCGCGCGCGGCGTCGATCGCTCGATTGAATCACAACGCGGCTAGTCGCGTCGAGTCGCGCGTCGTCGCTCGATCGCGCGCGTCGCGGTCGTCGATCTATCCGAACCGACGAATCTCGAGCTCGGCCGAGCGTCGCGTCTCGGTCGCGTCGCGCGAGCGCGCGACGCTCACTCGACGTTCGCGAACGCGCGCTGCGCGTCCTCGTACGCGCTGCCGACGCCGACGCCGACGCCGAAGGCGAGCGCGGCGACGCGCGCGCGCGGGCCGCGCAGAAAGATGAAGGCGCTCGCGCCGCCCGCGAGGGCGCCGTAGCACGCGCGACGCAGGCCCACGTCCACGGCGCGCTCGACGGCGACGTCGTACGGCACGCGCGCGTCGTCGTGCGCCATGGAGGCGAGCGCGGCGCGCTGTGCGGGCGGCACAACGCGACGCGGCGCCGCGATTCATGGGGTGCGCGCAGAGCAAAACCGCGACGGCGCGGCGCGGGGACGTGCGCCTGGTCGACGACGACGACGCGACGACGACGACGACGGAGGTGCGCGTGAAACTGGTGCTGCTCGGCGCGAGCGGCGCCGGGAAGACGGCGCTGTCGACGCGATTCGTGCGCGGGACGTTTGACGGTGAAAACGCGAGCGCGACGGTCGGCGCGGCGTTCGCGTCGACGACGCGCGCGCTCGACGACGCGCGGGCGCGGATAAAGTTTGAAATATGGGACACCGCGGGACAGGAGCGATACGCGAGCCTGGCGCCGCTGTATTATCGAGGCGCGACGGCGGCGATGATCGCGTTCGACGCGCGCGACGGCGCGAGCTTCGAACGCGCGAGGTATTGGGCGGAAGAACTGCGCAAGCACGGCGACGCGCGGTGTCGGGTGCTGTTGGTGGGGAATAAAATCGACGCGGTGCGCGACGACGAGCGAGCGACGGCGCGCGAGGCGTGCGAGGCGCTGGCGAGGGAGTACGGGATGGCGGCGTATCGCGAGACGAGCGCGAAGACGGGCGAGGGCGTTCAAGAGGCGTTCGAGGACGTCGCGCGCGCGGTGATGACGCGGGAAATGAGCGCGCGGGAAGACGCGACGGTGGTTGACGCGTGAGGCGACGCGCAGAGTGTAAAATATGACGATGTAATCGCGCGTCGCGTCGTCGCGCTTTTAGACGTCTAACCGTCGCCGCAGTTCGCGACGCCGCGGTCCGCGAATGCTGCGCGTCGCTCGCGCCCGAGCGCCGCGCGCGCGCGTGAATGGCGCTCGCGCGCGTCGTCGCGCGCGCCGAAGCGCCGCGCGCCGCACCGAGGCGACGGGAAACGGTGGCGAACACGAACCGCCGCCGCCACCGGGCGGCGTCGTGTCCTTCGTCTTGTGCGCGCCCGAAGGACCTTTGAACGTCGGCGCGGCCGCGCGCGTGATTCAAAACTTTTCGTTGCCGAGCTCGCTTCGCGTCGTGCGTCCGAGCGCGAGCGTGCTGCGCGACGACGACGACGGCGCGTCGGCGCCGCGGTTGCACGAAGACGCGTACAAATTCGCGGTGCACGCGAAGTGGATGCTGGACGATTGCTGCGCGCGAGGAGAGAGCGTGCTCGAGGCGGTGGCCGAAGCATCGCTCGTCGTCGCCACGACGGCGCGTCCGCGGGAAAATTTACCGCTGTTGACGCTCGGCGCGGCGTGCGAGAAAATGCGAGACGAAATCGCTCGAGGCGGCAAGTGCGCGATTCTTTTCGGGAACGAACGCACCGGTTTGACGAACGAAGAGCTCGAGCTCGCTGAATTCGGTGTTTCCATACCGACTTCGGCGACGGTCGGAACGTCCGCGATGGCGCGTCGAAACAAGTATTCCGGCGGCGCGGGCGTCGACGGATCGCAGACGGCGACGTCGCTGAATCTCGGCATGGCGGTCGGCGTCGTGGCTTACGAGCTATTTTCACAAGTGCACGAGGTGCGAGAAGACGACGAGACAAAGTCCATCGGTGGGTTCAATCAACCGCATCGCTTGACCGTGGGCGAGCGCGCCGCGCTCATCGACGACGTCGTCGCTGCGCGGCGAGCCGTCGATGTCTTCGCCGACGTCGACGCCGAAGAGGACGTCATCTTTGCCGAAAAGGAACGTCGCGCCATCACGGCGGTATTATCTTCGGGACCGATCGCGACGCGAGATGCGACGCCGATTTTCATGCTCGCGCGGCGCGCGCGCGCGCTCGCCCGGCTCGCGGACCCGAACGCGTTAGTCGCCGACGCGGCGCGCGCGTACGCGCGAGCCAACGGTGGCGCCGTGCCGAGCACCAAATCTCTCAACGCGTACATTCGCGAAACATTAGGCATCAGTCTCACGAAGCGCGAGCTCGAGCGCGCCGCAGCGTTGGTTCGCGACGACTTGCCGCCTTGAGCGCCGCCGCGCCGTCGCGAGACGGCACAGTTCACCATGCGCGTCGGCCCCTCGTGCGCGCGCGCCGCGTCCAGCGCGAGCAGCGCGTCCAGCGCGTCGCGGTCGAGCGCAAGCAAGCAAGTGTTACGCCTGAAGCACCGCGGACGGGACGTGTTTTTGATCGGGACGATGCACTACAACCCGGCGAGCATCCGCCTGTGCGAGGAAACGGTGTCGACGCTCCGCCCGCGGCTCGGTGCCGTCGTCCTCGAGACGTGCCCGAAGCGGTGGGAGAAGACGCTGACGTATCAGCCCGCCGGGAGCGTCATGCGCTCGGTGTTGGATAACGAGTTTCAAAGCGCGGCTGAAGCCGCCGGGGACGACGCGGAGATCGTGCTCGGCGATCAAGAGATCGCGGCGCTCGGAGAAAACTTGGGACGGCTCGTCAAGGAGACCGCGTTTGATTTATTGTATCCGCCGCGCGCGTTTACGGGTGGGTGGAAGAGCTACGCGGACGACGTTCGCGAGGCGGTGGCGACGGAAATCGACGGCGGCGACGAGGGCGTCGACGCGATGGATCTGTTCGGCGACGGCAAGCTGTTGCTCAACGCCCCGGTGTCTTTGATAAGGTATCCCTTGGCGTGGCTTTTGAAGTCGCCCAAGTTGATTGTTCCGTTGGCGTCGTTTTGGTTGACAATCGCGGCTTTGCCCGGCGCGGTGGAGGCGCTACCGGAGGGCGCCGCGCAGTCGAGTGCCGAGACGCTCGTCACCGATTTGTTCTTGATGCTCGATTTCTTGCAGGTCACGCTGCTCTCGCGGTGCTTTTTGGTGGCGTTATTGCGCGATAGAAACGAGATATTGGCACGGAGCATCGCCGACGCGTGCGAGCGCGTTCCCGAGGGAAACGCCGTCGTCGCCGTGCTCGGCGCCGCACATCTCAACGGTGTGCGCCGTCGTCTCGTCGAGTAGTGCCGTCCCCATTTCGCCCGCAGTCGAGGCGTACGCGCCGATTTGTAGTTTATTGAATTTTAGTCGAAAAGACTAAGGGCCCGCGACGCCCCGACCCTCACATCATGACGACCCACGACGCCCTCGTCGGCACGCTCCCCGGCGTTCGCCTCGAAAACGACACCCACGTGTGTGAAATCACTCGCTTCGGCGCGCACGTCGCGTCGTGGCGCGTCAAACGCACGAGCGATGAGCTTTTGTTTCGCTCAAAGTTGGCCAAGCTCGACGGAACGAAAGCCATTCGCGGCGGCGTGCCGGTGTGTTTCCCGCAATTCAGCGACATGGGGCCGTGCGCGCAGTCGCACGGGTTCGCGCGAACGTCCGTGTGGGCCGTGGAGGCGCTGAGCGCGACGGAGGTGACGATGGTGCTGCGACGCGGTGACGAGGCGGGCGACGGCGACGCGTTCGGCGGCGACTACGAGGCGCGGTTCACGGCGACGCTCGACGGTGACGCGTTGCGCACGGCGTTGCGCGTAACGAACGCTGGGAAGAGTTGTTTCGAGTTTACGTCGGCGTTGCACACGTACTTCAGGGTTTCAGATTGCGCGAAGACCAAGGTGCGCGGGTTGCGCGGGACGACGTATTTAGACAATTTGCGCGCGAGAGCGAGCGCGAAGGACGACGAAGACGCGGTGGAGTTTTCTGGCGAGGTGGATAGGATCTATACCGACGCGCCGAGCGTGTTGACTATAGACGATGAGGCTCTCGGGCGGAGGTTTCGCGTTGCAAAGACGTCGACGTTTCCGGACGCCGTCGTGTGGAATCCGGCGTTGACGGACAAGACGCGAGGCATGAGCGACTTTGGGGACGAGGAATACCGCGAGATGGTGTGCGTCGAAGTCGCCGGAGTGAAGGATAAGATCACCGTGGAGCCAGGAGAGACGTGGGAGGCATCGCAGACGATTAGCTATAGCGCGATTTAACTATAACAAACGCGCGGTTTCTACTTCTAGCTGAAAAAGTACACCGAGTCCCGAACGACGTCTAAATCCAAATCGCCAGGTGCGGGCGGCTGAGGGAACTCGTCCGCGACGTCTGGGTAATTCGCGCGGAACTCGTGATAAAGATTTTCGAGAAGAGGCTCTTTGTGAACCTCGATGAACTTTTCACGCAGGATGACATTCATGGTGTCCACGTCCGTCGCGTGCGTCCAAAAGGAATCGTGAACGCCGGCGAACGTCAATCCGGCGTCCACGCACGCGATCGCCGTCCTCATCATATGAGAACTGTCGATACTGTGAATATAATTCGGCGGGAACGCGCTCCTTTGCTTCACTTTCATAACCGGCTGTTGTTCGTCGTGAACTTTTAGCGAGAATGACTGCAAAATCGTCCGCACGCGCTTGGTTCGCTGACTGTGATACGGCTGCACGACGGGCAATCCCAGAGGCGTGGTCCAACGCACGGGCTCGCCCGCTGAGGTAGCGATCGTGGCGCAGGTCGTGAGCCATCCCATGACATCTCGGGCGTTTGAAAACATATTATTCAACGCGTCGAGCGTCCTTTTCGCGGCGTAGTTGGACACACGATAGCGAAGAAGTTCGTTGTCCTCCATCGCCTCGCGCTCACGGAGACGGCTATATATTTGCGCTCGCGCCCCGATGAAAGTAACGCCGTACACGGACGTCATCACCGTCTGCTTCACAAGCTTACGGTCGATGTGCTGAGCGAGTGCCATCGCGAGCTTGGCGTTGTTAACGTCTTCCTCGTCTTCGCTATCGATGAGTTTAATATCCTCAGCAACGATGCGCTTCAACACATTCGCGATGCCGGTGTAGACGTCCGCACCTCTGTCTGCGGGGACCAAGTTCACGGCTTCACCACCGTGTAAGTCGCGACCGAGCGCGGCGTAGTGTTGCAACCCGTTGCACGACCCATCTTGATGCACGGGTAAATTACTCATGAACTGCGTCGGGTCCGAGAGCTCGAGCGCTTTGTCGAGCTCGATGCACGTCGCCAAACACTGCCAGGGCTCTTCCGCTTCTTGCCACCACGCATCCTTCGCGAGCGGGTCTTGAGCCGACGCTCGCACGTCTTCTATGCGATCTTTGATGAACTGCACTCTCTCATCCATCGGAAGCTTGTCGGCGCCGTTACCAAACAGCGTCGCGCACTGGATGTGCATCCAACGCAGGCCGCGCTCGCCGAGCGGCTTCTTTTCGTTAAATCGAAGCAAACCGCGACACAAATCACTTCCTATGTGATTCAAGTGCACGTGCATCGTGTACGCGCGCCCTCTAAAATCCAAATTGTGCGGGAAATAAATATTTGGTTCGTTTTTCATCTCTCGCGCAACTTGCAATTTAATGAGAAAGTCGCAGCGCTGAGAGTGGAGCTCCATGTTTGACTTTTTCGTCTTTCGCACGCTTTGCAAAAAGTCGATAACCTCACCTTTGCCCGGAAGTCCACTAGCGAGCAGCTGCAAACGCTTTTTGTCGCTGCGAAGCGCATATGACCCGCCGGGCCAGCGTGGGAGTTGCAATTCAGCGCGAAGCGGAACCTCAGCCACGCCACCACCTCGAGCCCAGACTTCTTCCACGATCGGTAACACATCCGTATTGATTTGCCACGCGGTTTGCCCCAAAGCATTGAGAGCGTCTAACACGGGTTGGTATTGCACGGGCTCCCCCGATGCGTCCGCCTCGCGCGCTTTCTCCTCCAACGCCGCGATTTGCGCTCGACTCGGCCCTTCGTTCGAGTACTTCCCTCGCATGCATAGATTATCAGCGCGCAAGTATCCTCCCTTATTGTACCTCTCCCAATACCGCGGCGGGATAACCATGGGAAAGTGTCGCACCGGTACGAGCGCTGCGCGAGTCATCGTCTCCGTGTTGATGAATCTGTAAATGCTATCGTGCCAGTGCAGCATTCCGTACCCAGCCTCTTTGTAGTCGTGATAAAAGGCTGGAAGCGTCAATAATTCACCTTTTTCGTCCGGTACGCCAATCTTTGCCGTGTTCATGAGCGCGGTCAGCAGCACTGTTCCGATTTTAAGGCGAATCTCACGACCCCACTCCGCGTTCTCGAGCGCTTGCCGAGCGTGCTTGGACACCGACTTGATGGTGTTCATCTTTGACGTATCCAACGCCAAATTAATCCTATGCTCCGCCGCGTCGTCTATTTCCTTGACGTTGCCTTCGGTGTTCACTAGTCTAGATCGTCTAAATGCCTCCTTGGCCGCCTTTTCCGCCGACCGCATGCGCTCCAAGTTCACCTCAGCTTGCACCGCGCTTCCAACTTGGTCGGCGACGCTGATAAACTTCGCGCTCCCCGCCGCGGTCTGGTCGCCCCTTATGAACGACCACGCGCCATTATTCCTACCGTCACCCTTCATCAGCGTGCTGAGCGTCGCGTGAAGCGTCAACACCGCGAGTTTATCCGGTTCGAGCAAGCCCAAGTAGTGCCCGTACACGCGTCTGTCGACGCCCGGCACGTTGCCCCGTATCTTCTCTTGTTCTTCCGTCAGCGCCTCCACCAGAGGCACGTAAAACGACGCCAGCAACTTTTGCACCACGGGTAACTGCGCCCCAATCCCCGCCGCGAACGTCTTCCTCGCCAACTCCTTGTACCGCATCACCTCTCTTTCCACCGCCAAATTTTCCGCCTCGCGCTGCTTCCGCGTTTGCGCCCGTCTCTCCCCCTCATCCGCGTCCTCCGCGCGCTCTCGCGCCTCGTGCCCCCCCGCGCGTCTGAGCTGTCGTCTTCGCGCGTGCAGCGACTGCAGCGCGAGCTTGATCTTCGCCCTCCGCTCGTCCGTAGTTTCAAAAATACGATCCTTCACGTCCCCGAACGCCGTCGCCGCCATGGACAACGGTCGAAGCTTCGGCCCCGGTCGCGGCGCGCGCTCGACCGCGTCCGCGGCGGCGGCGAGCAGCAAATCGATCTCTTCGTCGTCCTCCATCAACTCCGCGGACCATCGCTCGATGGACACCGCGTCGCGCGGCGCGATCGACGACGTCGCGCTCGACGACGACGCGCTCGACGCGCGCCTCGCGCGCGCGCGACGATCGACGGCGTCGACGCTCGACGCGCTCGACGCCGCCGAAGACGACGTCGCGCTCGCCGCGCGCGACGCGCGCGACGCCGCCGCGCGCGCGGCGCGCCGCGCCAACATCCGCCCCGCACTGCCGCATCGCGTCCGCGTCGCCGATCGACGACGACCGATCGCGATGCGCGCGCGCGAACCTCACGCCGTCGATCGCGTCGCGCGCGCGAACCTCGCGCCGTCGATCGCGCGAGCGACGCGCGAGCGATCGCGAGACGGATCGCATCGATCACACACGGATCATCGCGTCGCGGCATCGCGTCGCGCCATCGCGCGTCGCGCGCGGTCTTTCTGCGACGCGTCGAGCGAGACGTGACCATGGCGTACGTGGCGATGCGAAGCGCGCGATGCGACGCTCGATTCGCGCGCGACGGCGGGGCGATCGGGGCGCCGTGGACCGCGGCGCGCGCGCGACGGCGGGGCGGGGCGTCCGTCGGCGTGAAAGCCCTAGCGTTGGGACGAGCATCGCGTCGCGCTCGATCGAGCGCGCGCGGGGGGGCGGCGACGCGCGCGCGATCTCGCGGATTTGTCGTGCGAAATCGTGCGCGCGATCTCGCGCGCGCGCGGCGCGCGGGCGGCGCGCGGCGGGCGAGGTCGGGATGAAGTCGCCGACGCGGAGGGTTTCGCGCGCGCGATCGGGATGCGCGCGCGACGACGGCGACGACGCTGGAACGGTGACCGCGAACGAGACGACTGACGAAAACGCACGTTTATTTCACGATGACAGTAAGACGAAGAAACAGGTGAAGAACGGGCAACCGAGCTTCTACCCCGCCGATGACATCAAAAAGCCGCTGAAGCGCACGATCGAGCACAAGCAGACCAAGCTTCGCGCGTCCATCGCGCCCGGTCAAGTGCTGATCCTTCTCGCTGGACACTTCAAGGGTAAGCGCGTGGTGTTCTTGAAGCAGCTCGAGTCTGGGTTGTTGCTCGTCGCCGGTCCGTACGGTGTGAATGGCGTGCCGGCGAAGCGCGTGAACCAGCGCTACGTCATCGCGACGAGCGAAAAGGTTGACGTGAGCGGCGCCGCCGCCGCGGCGGCCAAGTTCACCGATGCCTCGTTCAAGAAGCCGGCGAAGGATCGCAGTAACAAGAAGAGTGAAGAAGAATTCTTCAAGGTTGACCTCGCGAAGAAGGAGCTTCCGGCTGATTACCTCGAGAACAACAAGGCTCTCGACAAGGCGCTCGGCGACGCCATCGCGAAGACGCCGTACCTCAAGGAATACATGTCCACGCTCTTCACTTTGAAGTCTGGCGACAAGCCGCATGAGATGAAGTTCTAAGCGGTGTGGCGTAAGTAAGGTTAGTGTTGGTGTCTTGGTGATGTGAATGGGGCGTTTAGAACGCCCCGAAACTTCGGAGACGGATTAGTGGTGATGTAAACGAAAGAGCTCTCGAAGAAGAATCTAAAATCTTTTTACATACCGCTCGCCTAAAACCATTCGTTGTGCTCCTCTGCGTCCGCGTCTTCGAGCTGCGCGCGCTCTTTCAATTCGCTCTTCTTTCGGAACATTTTTGCCTCGAAGCCCGTGCCGCGGTCGACGCCGTCCCAGTGACGGCCCGGTTTGATGCCGTAGCGGTTGTGCGGCGCGACGACGCCGCGACGAAGCCAGCTGTGCGGTGGAACCTCTTGCGGGATTCGGAAACCAGACTTTTTCAAATCATCCATCGACAACCCTAAGCCGTCGACGACGGATGGGAGATTGAGCGATTCAGCGTGACGCTTTTTGCGGCTCAAATGCGCCATCGGGTCGCCGAAACGCATCGCACTTCGCTGTTTGTCTTCATAATCGGCATCGATGTCGGCGTGCGCGAACGGAGTGTCTTTTGCCTTGACTAAATCTACCTCGTACTGCTTCGCTTGTCTCGCCTGTTCCACACCCGTTGCCCAAACCGGTCGTTCGCGCTCCTTTGGTTTGACATTCTCCGAGCGACGCTTCATCTCCTCGCTATCCATGAGCTTCCCAGTCGCCTTGTCCCGGTAGTTCGTCGCCGCCCCGCGACCACTTTGCTCGTCCGTCATCTTAGCCACGCGCGCTTGCTCAGCTTTGCGCTTCAACTCAGCTTCCATGATGACTTGCGCCGCGCTCACGAGACCGGTGGACGTGCCATCCGTCATCTTGTGCTCCTTCGTCTTCTTTTCCTTCGACTTCTTTTTATTATCTTCCGCGGGCGCTTCCGGCAAGGGATCGGGCGGTAAGATCAAGTCACCGTCGCTATCGTACTGCAGCTCTTGCTGCCCGGAAGGCTCTTCAGGCAGGATAAAATCGCCATCGCTGTCGTATTGCGGCTCACCCGCCGCCGCCGCCGCCGCCGCGGGCTCCTGAGGAATAATCAAGTCCCCATCGCTATCGTACTGCAGCCCATCGCCCGCGCTCGTCGTTGGCGCATCCTCGGGCGGTATCGAAGCATCACCGGCGTCGTCTTCGCTATCGCTATCGTGTCTCGCGCGGCGACTCGGCGCCGCCGCCGCCGCCGTCGCCTCTTCCGAATCCGAATCGTGTCTTCGTCGTCTCCCCCCAGCCCCGCTCCCATCTTCCTCCACCGCCGTCCATCCACTACCATCGTCCCCGATCCCCATGTATCGCACCGCGCGCGCCTCGATCTCTTTCGTCGCCATCGCCGCCGCGTCCACCTCGCGTCCGCGCGCGTCCAAAACCACCGCGCGATCCTCATCCTCTCGACCCTTCTTCGTCCCCGTCGCGTCCGCGCTCGCGCCCGCGTCGCCGTCGATGATGCGAATCGCGTTCGAGTGCGTCTTCGGGCGCTTCTTTTTGCGCTTCTTCCCGTCGTCACCGCGCGGGTCGGCGCTCGACGGCGCGCTCATGTACTTTTTGAGGTAGTCGAGTTTGGAGCTCATGGCGGCGCGTTCGAGCGCGCGCGCGCGTTGGGGGCGTCGATCGTCGACGTCGACGTCGCGTCGCGTCACGTCGTCGCGCGCGCGCGGCGTCGATCGACGCGACGAGTCGAGGTGTGACGGTCTGGTCGCTCGCCGCGACGGTTTCGTTCGTTTCGCTCATCTAACGCGCTATGATTTCAGCTATAACTTGAGCTAATGCGGTCGTCGCGTTCACGCGTCGACGCGACGCGCGGCGACGAAAATCGAACCCTTGTCGCCTCTGCCCGTGCGCAGATCGTCGTCGACGTAGGTCGTCTCGATCCAGCCGCGCGGATCGACAAAGTCGAGCGACGCGCGCAGCGGCGGCAGCGACCCTATTCGAAGCTCCACCGAGCGAAAGCGCACGTTCAAACGCGTCGGATGCGCGACGGGATCATCGAACGCGCACTCTCCCGCGAGATTCACACCGAGATTCACGCCGAAAGGTCCTTCGAATTCGGCCCGATTGGACACCGTCGCCGCGGCGACGTCGATGTCTTGATAGTTCCCAATCGAACGCGCGAACGACTTTTCCGACTTTTCCGACTTTTCCGACTTTTCCGACGCCACCGAGCGCCCCGAACTCCCTGAGGCTTCCGTGAGCGCCGCGCCCAGAGCGCCCTCGCGTCGTCGTCTCGCCTCCTCCGCGGCGTCGTCCGCGGCGACCGACGCCAAGAGACTCCACGCGCCCGAGACCGACGCCCCCAGCGCCGCCGCGTCGTCCGGCGCGCGTCCCGCGCGCTCCAGCGCCTCGACGAGGTCCATCAGCGCGCGCGCGTCGTCCGCCGACGCGCGTCGTCCGCCTCGCGTGCGCGCGCAAAGTCGTTTCAGCGCGCGCTTCGTCGTCTCGACGTCTTCGCTCGACGCCGACGCCGCGACGCGCGACGCGCGCGCGACGCGCGACGCGCGCGCGCGCGCGGCGCGACGCGACGCGTCCAGCGCGCGGCCTCCGTCTCGCGCGCCGCGCGCGCGATCGGCGCTCGCGGTCGCGCGCATCGCGCGGCGCCGACGTGTGGCGCCGCACTCGACGCCTCGCGAAGCGTCGCGGCGTCGCGGCATGCCGGCGTCGAGCGATGCGCCGTCGACGACGCCCGCGACGCGCGACGCCGACGCGCGGTCGCGGCGCGTCGTCGCCAAGGCGCTCGCGGATAACGCGCTCGTCGCGCTGTGGGTCGGGACGAGCGCGATCGTCATCTTGTTCAATAAATACATCCTCACCGCGTACGGGTTCCCGTTCCCGGTCGCGCTGACGATGACGCACATGCTGTTCTGCTCCGTCGTGGCGTTCGTGATCGTGCGCGCGCTGAAACTGGTGCCGGCGAGCGAGGGGGTGACGAGGGAGGTGTACGCGACGAAGATTACGCCGATAGCGGCGCTGTTCGCGGTGTCGCTGTGGGCGTCGAACACGGCGTACGTGTATTTGAGCGTGGCGTTCATACAAATGCTGAAAGCGCTGAGCCCGGTGGTGGTGTACGCGATCGGGTGTTCGATAGGCGTGGAACGGTACTCGCACGAGCGATTGGCGAACATGGCGGTGGTGACGCTCGGGGTGATGATCGCGTCGTACGGGGAGCTGAATTTTAATTTTTTTGGGTTCGCGGTGCAGCTCGTGGCGGTGCTCGCGGAATCGTGTCGAATCATCGCCGTGCAGCTGGTTTTGGGGAAAGCAAATCTGAAGTTGAACTCGATCACGACGCTGTATTACGTTTCGCCCGCGTGCTTTGTGTTTTTGATCGTCCCGTTCGCGATGCTGGAGCTTCCCAGGCTGGCGTACGGCTTGGAGGTGACGCATTCGGTGCGTTACTCCGCGGGCATCATGCTCGCCAACGCAATGTGCGCGTTCGCTTTGAATGCGGTGATTTATTTGCTCATCGGTCGAACGAGCGCGTTGACGCTCAACGTGGCGGGCGTGGTGAAGGACATGTTCCTCATCGGCATCAGTTCGGTGATTTTCGAGGCGCCGATATCTGCCACGCAGCTCGTCGGTAGTTTGATCGCGTTCGGGGGCGTGTGCTACTATAATTACCGCAAACTGAACGATGCGTTCGCGGCGGCGGCGGCGGCGCCGACGCAAGGCGAAGTCGGGCCGAAGCGAGACAGTCAGGCTTAGGGTGTCGGTTAGTAGTGTATCCTTCCGTAGAATTTCGTATAACACGCGTGATTGTTACAAATTTGTGTTTTATAGTAGCAGTTCAGAGAGTTCATTTCCTTCGTCTTGTCCATCGCCGCCGAGCGAAAGTTGTGCGAGTTTTGCCGCTTCGAATTCCGCGGACAACGCGCACAGTTCGTCGTAAATCAAACCTCGAACATCGGTATCTGTCAGATATTGGGCACCGTCTTCAAAGTCGAAGGTGAACGGCGACTCAGCGCACGGTTCGTCGACTTCATCGTGAAGCGATTCCAGGTATGGATGCGCCAACGCCTCCTCGACGGTGATGCGCCTCGCCGGGTCGAGCACGAGCATCTTATCCACCAAGTCCACCGCCTTGGGCGAAGCGTTGGGGAACAACTTTTGAAAGCTACATCGCGCGGTGACTGGAAGTGATTTGATGTAACGCTTCGCCTTTTCGTTGTTGATGAAATCAAGCTCGGATGGGTTTTGCGGCGTTCCGATGACGCGCATGATCAAATTCAATTGGTGCACGTAATCTTTCCCCGGAAAGAGCGTCTTTCGCCCGAGCAACTCGGCGAAGATACAACCGACGCTCCACACATCGATAGCGCTCGTGTACTCGGCGCAAGAGAGCAACAGCTCGGGCGCGCGATACCACCTCGTCACGACGTACTCCGTCATGAACTCGGACGCCTCCGCGTCCACGAGCGCGGTGCGCGCCAATCCAAAGTCACAAATCTTCAAATCGCAGTTCGCGTTCAATAATAAATTTCCAGGCTTCAAGTCTCGATGCAGCACGTCGGCGCTGTGAATGTACTTTAACCCGCGCAAAATCTGATAGACAAAGTACTGACAGTGCTCATCCGTCAGCGACTGCGAACTGCGAATGATTTGGTATAAATCGGTGTCCATGAGATCGTACATCAAATAAACGTCCTCAAACGCATCCTTCGCGCGAGGTTTCACGCAATCGATGATATCGATCACGTTCTCGTGCCTCAAGTGTCGCAACAGCTTGATTTCCCGCAGCGTCCGCTTCGCGTCCACCACGTTCTCGAACGCGTTCACAATCTTCTTAATCGCCACCTTTCTATTCGTCTCCAACTCTCTCGCGCTACACACCACCCCGTACGCCCCCTTCCCGATCGGTTTTATGGGCGCATACTTGGCGTCCACCTCGAACACCGTCCCGCACACGGCGAACTTGGACGTCACCGCCGCCGTCCCCCGTCCCGACCGTCCTTCCCTCTCCCGTCGCGCCTTTCGTCGTTTCGCCCTCGCCGCGCGCACGACGTCATCCCCACCACCGTTCTCGTCCCCTCCCTCGACCCCTCGTCGTCGTCGTCGTCGTCGTCGTCGTCGTTCGCTCGCGTTCGCGTCTCGCGTCCCCTCGCCCGCCTCCGATTCGCTCTCGTCCGTCGTCGTCTCCGTGCGCGACGCGCTCTCCGATCCCGTGCACTGCGAGTCGTCGTCCTCCGTCGTGCTCATGTACGCCCGCGCGTCGTCGTCGTCGCCGTCGTCGTCGTCGCGAATTCGCGTCGCGCCGTCTGCAATCGCGTCGTCGTAATCATCGTCGCTTTTCGCGTCGCGCGCCGCGGCGCTCGCGCGCCGCGCCGCGTCGTCGTCCGCGAACGCGCCTCGCCCGCGTCCCGCGCGCGCGTCGCGCGGCGACGGCGTCTCCGCGCTCGACGCGCGCGCCATTGTGCGCCACCGCGCGCCGTCGTCGGTCCATCGCGGCGTCGCGATGCCGGCGCTCGTCCTCACGCGCGCGGGCTGGGCGCGCGCGAGCGACGTCGACGACGACGACGACGACGCGACGCGCGACGTCGCCGCGGCGCTGTGGACGACGACGACGTGGCTGGACATGCTGAACGACGGGCGGCGAAACCGAGCCTTCGCGCGCGCGATCGAACGCGACGTGACGCGAGGCGATCGATGCGTGGACGTCGGCGCGGGCGCTGGGATACTCGCGGCGATGCTCGCGCGGGCGTGCGGACGCGAGGGAGGCGTGGTGGCGGTGGAGGAGTACGCGCCGTGCGCGGCGCTGGCGAGAAAAATCGTCGGCGGCGACGGGATCGACGTGCGGTGCGCGCGAAGCGATGAGGTGGCGTGCGAGACGGAGAACGAAAGGTTTGACGTGATGTGCGCGGAGTTGTTGGACTCGGAGCTCGTGGGAGAGGGATGGTTGAAGACGGCGCGCGAGGCGAGACGAAGGCTGACGCGCGGACGAGGCGCGACGATACCGAGACGAGGGAGGACGCACGCGAGGTTGGTGCGATGCGAAAAGGCGGCGAAATATTACGGTGCGATCGGTGACGCGGCGAGCGCGGCGGGGGAGGGGGTGGTGTGGTGTCGAAGCGCGAGGCAGGCGCACGCGCGCGCGTGGAGACGAGAGATGGAATCGTTATCCGACGACGTCTTGGCGCACGAGTTCGATTTCGAGAACGTGCCGGAGGAAGGACGCGCCGCGACGTGGGAACGCGAGTGGAAAGTCGTCGACACCGCCGGGCGCGCGGATGCGGTTTTGGTGTGGTGGGAGGTGGACGTCGATTCAGAGGGCGATGCCCGGTATTCGACGCGTCCGACGCCCGACGCTCCCTGGACGCACCATTGGCGGCAAGTCTTGTTCGTCGTTCCCGAACACGCGCGCGGTGGAATTTTGAATGGCGATGGAAAGGTGCGCTTTGTCGCCACGCACGACGATTACTCGCTGAAAATCGGGATTCAAACGTCCGAGACTCTCGGCGCTCGGGCGGACGCCGCCGGCGTCCCGGACCCGCCCGTCGAAGCGCCTTGGCTCGATCCATTGAGACGGTGCGCGCGGGGAGAGAGCACGTCGTACCGTCTTCGCGCGGTTGGGATGCGTTTGCCCGAATTCGTCGCGAGCAAGGCGCGACTCGGCGTCGTGTGCGGCGTCGATTTGTCGAGCGCCAACGCGCTCTTGCGTCCTGAAGACGACGACTTGCCCGACGACGCACCGATCGGGTGCGAAAAGTTCGACGCTCCGATTTCATGGTTCCACGTGTTTGAGCTCGGTGGCGGTCCGCACGACGCCGACGCCGTCGCGACCTCGCCCGAGACGCTCTTTGAATTCGGCGACGAATCGTCCTCCTTCGCCGTCGGCGCTCGCGCCGTCGCGACGCTCCGCGCGGACGCCCCGTTCGACGCCGTCGTCGTCTACATCGACGCCGAAGACGATGTCGATCCGTTCGATCCCGAACGCGACGCGTTCGCCACGCCCTTTTCCATCGCGAGACGTCGTCAAGGCGTTCTCATCGTTCCGGAACGCTCTCGCGCTCCATCGCTCCAAGTTTGGTGCGCCGCCGTTCCCGGCGACGAGGGATTCCGATTCGGCATTCTCGCCTCATCGTAACGACGCGCTCGAGCGTCGACGTCTCGATCGTTTAGTTTAGGATTCAATCGTTTAGTTTAGGATTAGCGTTGGCTCGTTCGGCGCACCGCCGGCGCGCGTCACATCGCGCCGACGATGTCGCTCGCGCGCGCGCGCGCCTCCGGCCCGACGCCCGCGCGCGCGTCGACGTCGACGTCGACGTCCTCGTCGTCGCGCGCGCGCGTCGTCGCGCTCACGCGTCGCGCCGCGCTCGTCGCCGCGGTCTCGCTCGTCGCGCCCGGCCGCGCGCGCGCCGACGCGTTCGCCGACGCCGACGCGTTCGCCGACGCCGGCGAATCGCCCGCGGTCGGCGCGTGCGCGGATTGCATCGGCGAGTACAACGGGTACCTGAACTCGTGCGATCGCGCGTCGTCGTCGTGCGTGTCCTCGCAGAACGACGACGCGGAGAGATTCGTCGCGCCGTGGGCGTACGAGGGCGACCGCGCGACGGCGATGCGACGCCTCGTCGACGTCGCGACGGGACGCGCGACGCCGCGAGGCAGGGCGCTGTCGCAGCGCGGGAGCGGGATCGGGGCGAGGACGGGCGACGGGCGCGCGCGCGACGGGTTGTCGTTCGTCGCTCGCGCGGAGGCGTACGACGAATCGAGCGGATACGTGCGGTTGGCGCTCGCGCCCAAGACGCGAAACGACGCGAACGGTGGATTCGGGGCGAAGGTCGCGCTCGACGGGAACGACGTCGACGTCGCGGGCGTCGGCGTGTTCGACGCGGAATTTCTGTTCATCGCGAACGACGAAGTGGTCGACGTGCGCGTGGCGCAGCGCGGCGGTAACGCCGAGAATCGCGGGGTGTTTCGATTGAGTTACACCGATGGCGTGGCGTTCGATACGAATCTCGCGAGGGCGCGCGCCGAGGAGCTTCGCATCGCGATCGGGTGGGAAATCCTCCCAGTCATAGCCGCGTTCGATCCGAAGTGGAGCGACAAAGAGCGACTTTGGTTTGAGAAATTATTCGACGCCGCCGCGGGGCGTCCGGCGCCGGAGACGAACGATCTACGCGACATGCGCGACACGTACTCGTACGAGTGATCGCCTCGCGTCGCGTCGCGTTGTAGTGTTCATCGATTTGTTTGTACCGCGCCGTCACCGCGCCTCGATTTGTTTGGACCGCGAGCTCGAGCTCGCGGTCCCGAAGCTGCACACTTCAAACCTCGGCGACGATGGCGATCTCCGAGCTCGCGCGCAAGGTGTTCCTGACGTACTTCGTCACCCACATCCCCGCCACGATGCTCATCGACGCGCAGGTGGTGTTGCCGCCGCGCGTCGTCCCGACGTTTGCGCGAAACGCCCTGCGTTGGCACATCTCCACGAATAACGACGTCTTGATGGCGCACCAGCCCGCGTGGTTGCGGAGTTTGGTGATGTGTGAGCTCGTGTTCCAACTGCCGTTCTTCTTCGTCGCGATATCGGCGCTGCGTCGAAGAGATGAGGGCGCGAAGGGGTGGTTGTTGGCGTACGGCGCGCACACGGCGACGACGCTCGCGCCGATTTTGCAATACATTTGGGAGAGCGACGCGATCGCGAGCGAGCTCGAGCGATGGAAGTTGATTGGGGTGTATTCGCCGTATCTCGTCGTACCGCTGTGGATCGTGTCGTGCACGATCGGAGAGGGGAAGATTTTCGTCGACGCGAAGACGGCGAGGAGCGCGTCTTCGAGGCGGAAGCGGGCGTAGGTCGCGGTGAGTTGACGGTCACTTTTAGTATTGAAAATGATCAAAACTGCCGAGTGGTGTTGGTCACTCGTCATGAGGAAAACTGTTCTTCGTTCGAAACGAGACGTCCCTAGTTCGGGACGTTGTGGATCACCTTGCCGGCGTCGATGGAGATGATGTTCGCGGGCGCGTTGGCGGCGCGAACGAAGCCACCGCTGTCTCTGCAAGGAAGGTCACAGCCCCAGAGATTGCCGTTGCCGTCGAGAAGCCAGAGCGCGGTGGCGCCGACGGTGATTTGACTGATCGTTGCGGTCGAGAGCGCACTCGGAATGGAGATTGTGGACCAGTCGCCGGTCATGTCCGAGGCTTTTCGTTTCAGCGTCCTTCCATCTTGGTATACGACGAACGCGTCCGAATCGCCGACTTCGACCTGCTTGACGGTTTTTACGTGTTGACGAACCCATCCGCCATTAGGCAGTTCCGCGCTCCACATATTGTATTGCTTGTTCATGTGAAAGTGGTGCGTGCGACCGATGGTCACTTGGACACCTTTTCCGCCGCCGTCATCGGCGAAACCCCAATCGCCCGAGCCGTCGACGGGACGACTCCACATGTATCCGCCGGAGGTGTGTATACTCGTGTCCGTGACTCCGATGAGCGCATCGTAGCCCGCGTCAAAGTCAACCATGGTGCCTTGGGCGACGCCGTTGGCTACGGGATTGTTGGTTGCCGTATTCCAGTTATCGCGAGAGAACTGATTGAGGTCGGCGTTACGCGTCCAGGCGAGAGTTCCAGTCACGGTATTTAAACCCCACGTGTTGAACTCTCCCGAACTCACCGAGGTAAAGTGACCTTTGTAGTTACGCCAGACATCAGTTTTCGCCACCGATTCTTCGATTCCCCAGACGTTGTCCTCGTCGCCGGTCGCCGGACCGGTGCACGCGATGAGCTTCACCGTCAGCGGGCACCGCTCGAGACATCCAGCCCACGTCGTCTCGAATCGACGCACGCCGTCGACGAGCCGCATGCTCGACCTTTTCGGAATCACGCGATTTCTGTACGCGCCCCCGCCCGCGGGGACGTTTGCCAGGCACGTCGCGTTCGCGAGTTCGCCCGTCGCCGGAAACCGCTTGTTGTGCCCCAGTTCGAAGATGGTCTCGCCTCGCGCGTTCACCAGCCCGAACCCGATCTCCTCTCCCGCGCGCACGCGCGCTCGGCCGACGTATATCGTCGACCATCCGCTCTGCGTCAGCTCGACCCCGCCCGCGCGTCGGCTCGCGCCGCCGAACTCTTCAATCGGATCGTCCCCTCGTCGCAGCAACCGCACGCTCGCGATGTCGGACGCGTAGAAGTCCTCTATCGGCGAGCGATCGACGACGTCGAGCTCGATGCACCCGACGTCGACCTGAAACTGCACCTCGAACGGCGCGCCGGCGCCCTCGCGAGACGCGCGCCCGCGCGCGACGATCGACGCGACCGCGACGGCGACGACGGCGACGGACGCGATCGTCGCGCGGCGTCGGCGGTGACGCGCGACGTCGAGCTCGTTCGCCGCGCGGAGCAGCGCCGTGGACTCCGTCGCGTCGCGCGCGGGCGCCATGACGCGTCGTCGGCGGAATGGGGTGTTACAACGGTTGGCGGAGCCCTGACTGACCCGGCGCGGCGCGCGGAGGATTTCGATCGATCGCGCGCGCGACGATCGAACGATGGGCTACGCGCGAACGGCCTGTTGAACGAATGATTTCGACGCGCTCGCCACGATGAAGACGTCGGCGCGCTCGAGCGAAGCGCCGACGATTTCGCGGGGCGAAAACGACGCGGCGGCGCGCTCGAGCGCGACTCGCGCGGGCGCGAGCATGCCCGGGACGAAAGAATAAAGCGCCGGCTCGTCTGCGCAAAGAAACACGAGGCGTGATCTACCGTCCAGGTCGTCGTCTTCGAACCACCTGAAGTCGATGATTGGTTTTCTGTGAACGAAGACGGCGAGCGGAGCTCCGTCGTCGGCGTCGTTCCCGGACGCCGGCCATAGAAATAAAACCTTGTCGTTGTGGCTCGCGCACAGAGTCGCGAGCATCGTCTTACACGAACTCAGCGCCAGTCGCACGCCCGCTCGTTCGATACCTCGCGCGTCGCACGCCAAAGTTTTCTGTTCAAACCGCGCGACTTTTTCGTATCCGTCTCCGCGCTGAGACTCGCGGAAAATTCTCGTCGATGCCGTCGCGTCGCACGTCAGCGGGTGCGTGAGCGCGCGCGTGATCCGCCAAGTCAATTCATCGATCCATAAAAGGGCCTCGTTCGACACGCACGTGACGATGAGACGTCCATCCTTCGCCCGAACGCTCGGCGCCGACGCGCCTCGAATCGTCGCTCGCCGGAGGCCTTCGGCCGAAAAAATCTCCAGCGCCGGTCGCGCCTCCACCGCGCACGAATCGTCATAAATTAGAATCTCCTGCCCCCCTGCGCCGCCAAACTCGATCATCTGCGCATCGAAGCCCGGAGGCAAGCGAAACGAGATCGCGCCTTCGTACGGCGCCGTCGCCGAGAACACCTCCACGCGTTCGCGCGCTTCTTCGTCGCGCGTCACGAACGCCATCCACCGTCCATCTCGCGACCGCGCGTGCGCGCTAAATCTGGAGCTACTCTTCCTCGCGTGCGCGATTCGAACGAAGTCGAATCCGTCTCGGTCGTCGAGCATCGTCGTCGACGCGTCGCCGTCGCCGGCGAACGCGAGCGCGCCGTCGCCCGCGCGGAACGCCCGCGAGCACGCCCCGATGCCGCGCGCGACGCGCTCGAGCGTCAACCCGCGGTCGTCGACGGTGACGACGCACGCGGTGCCGTCGTCGAGGACCACCGCGCAGACGTCGCGCGTCGCGTGCCAAGCGACAGACGCGATTGTGCTTTCAAACTGTATCGCCTTCCCGACGCGTTCGTCGACGCGCGCGGCGCGCCGGAGCGTCAGATGGACGCCATCGCGCACGAGCGCGCGCGTGCGGTCGGGGCTGAGCGCGACGGAGCCGCGAAGATCGCGGTCGTCGAGCGCGAGGGCGGGCATGCTGTGCGGCTGGCGCCGGCGCGCGTCGCGCCGGCGGTCGGTGGCGCGGTCTATCTCTCGCATAAAACTACGGCGCGGCGCCGCGCGGGAGCTATGTCTAATAACACTGGCTGCGTCGATCACTCAGACGTTGCCGTCGGCCTGGACGCCGTCGTAGGAGACTCTGTACGCCGGGAATTGGCTGGCGTCGATGACGCCGCAACCGATGTCTCGCACAGTGACGTTCAAGCGACCGTTGAGCATTTTCCCACGCAAGTGACCGGGCATCGATCCCGGGTACACGTTTAACACGCTGTGCACGATCATGCGCGAAGGGCCGCCGAAGAGCAAGACGTCGCCCGAGTTCAGGCGCACGACTTTGTGCTCGGGATCGTCAAACGAATATTTGTACCCAAAGTCGCCGCTCAGCCCTACGGAGAAACTCACGATGGGCGGACCCGTGCGCGATTTTACGAGCTTTGGATCTTCACTATCTTTGTGCCACTTAAACTCGGCGCCGTCTTTGTAAAAGTTTACCAGGCACGTCGTCGGGTTCATGTTTGTCGGCATCTCGGCGTCCGCGGCGCACGCCGCCGCCACCGCGTCCTCGCACATCTGCGTCAAAATCCCGTCTGGAAACGCATCGGGTTCGAGGATCATCCGCCCACGACTACCTTGATTCAGCTTGAACGTCCCATCTCCCATCTTCGCGAAGAAACCTTGCCCGCGCGCGGCGTCGTCGGATTCTGATTCGCCGAGCGCGAACGATTCGCTCGCCAACCACATTTGCGCCTCCACGCTCAAAAACTTCCTCAAGCACACCAATCCTGGTCCGAGACGCTCCGTCTTAAATCCGTGCGGCTTTTTCTCTCGTTCACGCGTCGATTTCACCGCCGCGTCGTCGTCTAAATCCCGTCCGACGCACTCTCGCAGCCGCCTCCGGTCCAACGCCGACGGCGTCGTCGCGATCACCTCTCGCGCCGTCGCCCTCGTCACCCCCCCCGTCCGCGCGCACTCCACCAACACTTTCGCGAACTCCGACGCCGTCACCTCCCGGCGCTGAAACGCCCGCGCGTGCGCGCGCAGCGCGTCGTACGCTTTCTTCGCCAGCTGTCCGCGCAACGCCTTCGCGAGCTTCTGACACCGCCCTCTGGCGCCTTCGCCGCCCGTCGCGTCTCGCGCGTCGTCCATCGCGGTGTCGTCCGCGCCTCGACCGCGCGCGCGTCGACGCTCGACGCCCGCGCGCGCCGCTCTGTCGCCATTCGTCGACGCATCGCGTCGCGTCGCCGCATCGTCATGACGGACGCGCGTCGCTACGACCGCGCGAACGACCCGTACTACGTCGTGCGCGACGAGATCGCGCGCCACGTCGACGACCTCGCGCGCCGCGCGCGGAGCGGCGCCGCGAGCGCGACGGTAAGCGCGGCGCTCGAGCGAGACATCGAGAGCGCGCGCTGGGAGCTCGACGAACTCGACCGCGCGATCGCGGTCGCGGAGCGCGAGAGCGCGCGGTACAAGCTCGACGCGCGCGAGATCGACGAAAGGAAACGGTGGAGCGCGCGGGCGCGCGAGGCGGTGGACGAAGCGATGGCGACGACGCGCGCGAGGGCTCGAGCGGGACGCGCGAACGGGGACGGCGACGGCGACGCGAACGGGACGACGACGCGAACGGCGGGAGACGCGGGCGTCGGTGAGGCGGGATTCGACGATCATCAACAGTTGCTCGTGCGAAGGCAAGACGAGGATCTGGACGACATATCGGCGAGCATAACGCGCATCGGACAAGTCGGTTTGACCATCGGCGAGGAGCTCGCGTCGCAGTCGAAAATGTTGGAGGACTTGGACGAAGACGTCGACGGCGTCAACGCGAGGTTGGCGGCGGCGGAGCGAAAGATGCGAGATGTTTTGAAAAAGGTCGGTCTGCGCGGACAGCTTTGCGTGATTTTCTTCTTGACCGTCGTGTTGTTCGTCTTGTTCGCGATCGCGTTTCAGTGACGCACGCGGCGTCGGCGCGTCGCGGTTCGCTAGTCTAATACTTGCAATATTGTACTGTACAAACACTTCCTTCGTCTTCGTCCTCTCTAATCGTCGCCGCGCGCGCTAACATCGTTTATTTAATCGTCCCACGACAACACCTTGGTGGTGTCCCAACGCGCGACGCCGCTTCGCGTCACCGCGTCGTCCACCATGCGCTCGGCGTCCTCCAGCGCGACGTCGACGATTTCGTATCCGAGCATCCCTCGCATCGTCCCTCGCACGCGTTCGAATATCTCATCGCGCTCGTACCCTCGATCGCGCAATCGCGTCACGAAATCTCCGTGCGCGCGTCCGTTCCTGTACGCCGGCGCGCGTTCCGGCGTCTTCAGCGTCGCCGCCATCGCGTCCTCGTCGTAGTCGTACAGAAACGACGTGTGGTGCAAAAACCTTCCCCTCGTGATCGCCTGCGCGTTCCCTCCGAACTTTCGCGTCCCGAACGCGTAATCGTTCTCTCGCAGCGCGAACGTCCCGCACTTATCGAACACCCGCGCGTACACCTCTCCCGTCGCCGCCATCACTCTTCGCGGGTGCGTCTCGCGTTCGCGCACCATCGCGTCGTCGCCCGCGTTCATCGTCATCCCCACGAACAGCGTGTCGCCGTCGCACGCGATCGTCCCACCGCCCGTGAATCGTCGCACGAGTTTCACGTCGCGCCTTCGCGCCTCTCGCGCGTCGACCAAGCGCTCGACCGCGCCGGAGACGCCCAACACGACGGCGCGTCGCGCCGCGCCGTCGAGCGTCGTGAGCCAATCCTCGCTCGCGCGGTGTCGCAGCAGCCCCTCCTCGAGTCGCAGGAACCGCGCGATGTCGACCGATCGCGCGTGGACGTGGTACAGCGCTCGCGACGCGCCGCGCGCCATGCGCGTCGCGCGTCGCGTCGCGATGTGTCGTCATCGGCGGATTCTGCCTTCGTCAGCGTTCGCCACTCATCGGCGCTTCGGCGATGACGGACGTCGAGCTCAAGGCGTCGCGCGCGCTCGAGGCCGCGCGCGCGTTCCTCGCGCGCTCGCCCGCGAGCGCGCGCGCGCCGAGCGCGACGACGCGCGCGAGGAACGCGCTGAATGTGAATCTCGACGCGACGTTTTCCGCGGCGACGAGCGACGACGCGAGGACGGACGCGGACGCGGCGACGACGGGACGCGCGCCGGAGACGCCCGCGTCGGTGGCGTTGGAGCTGTCGAGCGAGAGCGACGACGACGACGACGCGGCGACGGCGACGACGACGACGACGACGACGGGCGGCGACGACGCGCGGGAGAGAGGCGAGGAAGGGCGACGGGTGAGGCTCGAAGTGGACGAAGACGAGGACGTCGACGACGGCGCGCGCGATGGTGGGGAATCGGACTCCGAGGGCGTGTTCGCGGTGGCGATCAAACGCGAGCGAGACGAGGCGGAGGCGGAGGCGGAGGCGGAGGCGGAGGCGGAGGCGGAGGCGGAGGCGGAAACCGGCGGCGAGGCGGAGGCGAACGCCGAGACCGCGGCGGCGTTGCGAGCGAATATCGACGCGTTGCGCGAAGAGTTGGAAGAGTCGAGATGGGCGCGCGAGGCGCTGGAGACGCGCGTGCAGGAGGCGGAGAAGATCGCCGCCGAGGCGCGCTCGAAGACAATCGAGAGCGCGTTGGATCCGCAAAACCAGTTGACGAACGAGCAAGTGGCCGCGCTCAGGGCGGAGATCGAACAAGTGGAGTATTTGAAACGTTTACTCGCGCGCGCGGAGCAGATGCGTAACGTCGCGCGCGCGGAGACGAAACAGGCGCGCGACAAACACGAGAGCGATTTGGAAATCGTTCGCAAGGAAGTCGCCGTCATGGACGCCGAGATGGAAAATTTACGGCGGCGCGTGAAAAAGGACAAAGCGAAAATTGAGGCGATGGAACGCACGACCATCGAGGCCGCGGATGAATTCGCGACGCTGTACTCGCGACAAGAGAACACCAGACGTCTCCTCGGCGCGTGCATCGTCGCCATCCTCGCCCTCGTCGTGCGCCTCGGTCTATCGGGGCAAACTTTCATGATGAAAAACATGTATCAGTACTGATGTAAGAACATAAACGCGCGCTTCGTTCTAAACCCCCATCGTCGATCCTTTGCCGCGCTGACCCGCGACGCCGCCGTCGACGTCGTGTTTCCAGTCGAGAAGTCTCTGTAGCGCGTCGTCGCTCATCGAACGCGTCTCCGGGACGACGTATCGCAAATGTTTGATTTCTTCCACGGCAGAATCATATCCGTGCTGCTTTGCGTGGACATCGCGCAGTTTTTTTGATATCTTGCGTAGTGACTCGAGGTCTTGTTCGTGCACGTACGCGGCCTCGGCGGCGCGGTCGCGAGCCTTCACCCAGTCTGTTGCGCCGACGCCGACTGTTTTCGAGTAACACCGCGCCGGCGCATCGCGAACGAGCGCGCGCCGTGCGAACCGAGTCGTGATCGCCGTGAGTGACATGCGTTTGCGTTTTTGAAGCGCGAGCGGTGTCGGCGCGAGGCGAGGTGTGCGGCGCGCGAATAATTGAAAACAACGAGATGGGATTAAATCACGGCGCCGCCGAGGTCGCGTTGGAGACGCCTAAAGGCTGGACTTCAGCTATCGGGCCTTCGCGAATGAACGCGGCCCAGTAATCGGGCATGAGAAGGGCAAGAATGTGCGGCTCGGTGTCGCGCTCTAACGCGACCTCGAGCGTCAAGACGTCTTCGAGGAGCTTCTCGAGAGATTTGCTCACCTTGGAAAACATCGGACCGAGAGTCTGCGCGGCGCGAGAAGCGTCCGCGGGAGAAAGCCAAAGATGTTCGCGCAAAGCGGGGAGAGAACCCCCTTGAGCGCCTCGCAAGGAGTTGAGTTGTGCTGTGAGTACACCGCGCAAATTTTTCGCTTCGCTGAGCAATCGCGCGCACTCTTCGGCGTCGCCGTCGGCGCGGCAGGCGCGGCCGAACAAGCCCGCTAATAAATACTGCACCTGTTTCGTCCCACGATCCTGCGCGAGACGCTCTAAAATCCAATCTTTGATCATCATTGCCTCATTCGGGCGCTGCCACAACACGTTCACGAGCAACAAGGTGTCGAATTCGCTCACCTCGTCGCGGTTGTTCGTGTACGCCGCGACGCGCAACATTTGCACCGCCTTGAGCAAGCGACGATCGGAAACGTACACCGGCGGCTCACACTTGTCTTGCAAAAACGTTCGTAAGTCAGTGATCAGCTCGATGACGTTCGTCGGTACCTCGGTCTCCGCCGCGGCTTCGTATCGAATGTTCGCAAAGTCCTCCGGCTTGAGTCGGGTGTCGCTCGTCGAGACGCCGCCGTGATCGTTCGCCTTGGACCCGATCGCCGCCTCGCCGCCGAGAGATAGCAACTTCCCGAGCCCACCGGCGGATACTTGTTCGACGCTCGATCGCAATAAAAATCGATCGTACAGCGCGTCCAACTCCTCGCTCTCCGGTAATTCATTCGAAGCGCCGACCAAGCACAACAGCGGCACGTCGACGCGTTCGCTCCCGTTATCAAACAACCTCTCGTTCAATATCGTCAACAGCGAGTTCAAGATGGCTGAATTCGCCTTAAAAATTTCATCCACAAACGCCACGTTGGCGCTGGGCAGATATCCATCAATCTTCCGCACGTACTCATCGTTTTCCAGCCCCTTCATGCTCAGCGGTCCAAACAACTCCTCCGGCACCGAAAACCGCGTGAGCAATCGTTCAAAAAATTGCCCTCCCTCGCACAGCGCGCTCAGCCGGCGTCCAAGTTCGCTCTTCGCCGTCCCCGGCGGTCCGAGCAACAGCAAGTGTTCTCCGCAGCACGCCGCCAGCAGCAACAACCGCGTCTCCGTCTCGCGTTCCACCAAACCTCGCTCCAGCGCCGTCGTCGCCGCCGCGATCTTCCTCGACAGTTCCTCCCTCCGCGCGCTCGACGACGCCATCCCGTCCTTCGCGTGCGCGTCCGCGTCGACGTCGGTCTCTCCGCTCACGATCGGCGCCATGCGCTCGCGCACGCGCTCGCGCACCGCGCGCTCCTCGGCCGATATCTGCGCATCCTGCTCGCGCTGTCGCCGCTTCCACTCCGGCTCGTCCGCGTCCGCGGCGCGCGCGATCGCGCGACCGCGCGGTCGGACCTCGCGTCGGTCGCGCGCGCGCGCCGGGATCGCGCCGACGCGCGACGCGCGCGCCATCGCGAGCGCCATGGATGAATGCGTGCGCGCGCGGCAATCTGACGTCAGCGCGTCGTCGTCGTTATCCGCACACGCGCGCGCGATGCGAGGCGCGCTCGCGACGCCGCGCGCGACGCGCGGCGCGCGACGCGACGCCGCGACGGTCGGTCGACGCGGGCGCGCGACGCGCGCGCGCGCGGCGACGCGCGGCGACGCGACGACGACGACGACGACGACGACGACGCGACGGCGCGCGCTGGTCGCGCTGGTCGCGCTCGCGAACGCGCGACGCGCGAACGCGGGTCCGGCGACGCGACCGTTCGTCGTCGACGCGGTGAAGAACGAGCGATGGGTGGCCGTGGACGCGACGTTCGAGGTGCCGGCGACGTGGGCGAACAGGCCGGGGCAACGCGCGAGGGTGGATAAATACGTCCTGTACACGGATACGTACGGGCCGAATTATCGGTACACGACGACGGTGCCGAAACTGCTCGGCGACGGCGAGGCGAAGATCGATCAACTCGCGCTGGTCGTCGTGTCGAGGGAGGGATTGGAGAGCGTGGGGGATTTGGGGACGATTGAAAAGATCGATCCCGCGCGCGCGTTCGGCGTGGAAGGTTTCGAGGGATTGGCGGCGAGCGAGGTCGCGAAGGCGAGCGTGAGAGAGGACGCGGGCAAGCAAACGTATTATCAGTGGGAGCTCTTCGATGGCCAACATCGATTTTTGATGTCGGCGTGCGTGTCGGGAGGGGGGTTGTATTGCTGGGTCGCTCAAATCGACGGCGCGCGGTTCGACGCCGACGCGGAGACGTACAGGGCGGTTTTGGACTCGGTGAACATCCCGCTCGTGGAAGAATCGCGTAACGATATGTCTAGTCGTATTTATGAAACCCGCTAGTGATTGGGATGCAATAATTATCGCGCTTGTTGTTGTTTCATCGACTCGTTCATCGACTCGCGAAGAATCGCTTGCGCGCGCGACGCCGTGCCTCGATCGACCCCCTCGGTCTTACCGTCCACCGCCGCGTCTAAGAGCTCGAGCACGGTCTCTGCTTTCGCGACGTTTCGACCGGCGCCGATGTTCATCGCCGTGGCGCTTCCCACGTGCGTCGCGAGCGTCGCGGTGGTTTGCAAGACTTCGCTCAAATCCAACGCGTCGTCGGCTTGCTTTCGCAGGTATCCTAAGACGTACGCGCCCGCGCTGCTATCACCGCACCCCACGGTGTCGCCGACTTTCACGCGTGGACAACCGACGCGCGCGCTTTGACCGTCGCGCGTGACGACCATCGCGCCTTCGGGACCGAGCTTCACGACGACCCACTCCGCCGCGGATCCCGGAAAGTCGAACACAGCCGCGGCGTAGTCCGTGGGCGGCGCATTCGCACGCACGCCCGTGAGCGCTGCGAGTTCTTCCTCGGTCGCGAGCACGACGTCGGAATTTTCCAGCGCCACTCTCAATGCCTCCATGCGTGACGGATTCGTCTCGTCGACAAACGTAAACGCGCGAGGCCCCGGATCGAAAAACACCCCCGCGCCGTTCCCCTTGGCCAATTTGAGCGCCTGCGCTACAGCCTGAGGCTTGAGCTCGTCGAACACAAAACCGTTGAGAAACACCGCTCGACACGAACGCAACGCCTCGCGCGCTTCGTTAGAGACGTCGCTCACGTCCCGCATCAGCGGCCACGGGCCCAAATCGTACCTACTACAAAACGCGTGCGAACCGGCGCCGTCGCTCAACACGAAACAAATCAACGTCTCGGCCAAAGCGCTCACGCGCACGCCCTGATCGTCTCCTGGAATCAATTCCACGTGATCAATTCCCTCCAGCGCGAGCTCATCGATCAAAAACTTGCCGTATTCATCGTTTCCGACGTGTCCCGCGCACGACGCTCGCAAGCCCAGCCTCGACGCCGCGATTAAAAAATTACAATTCCCGCCCAGTTCCCACGACTCTCGCGCCGGCGCCGTCCTCGCGAGTTCACCGAGTGTTTTAGTCGTCTTCAGCGACGTCGCGTCTGGGATCGGGCCGGGCGGCAGTAACACGTCCACGCACAGGTTACCGAGCGCGACGACGTCGTACTCTCGACTCGCGCGCCGCGCCACCCTTCGTCGCACCTCTCGCTCGCGCGCGCCCGCGCGCGCGCGGGACGACGCACGACCACTGTGCGCGCACTCTCCACACGCGCGTCGCCGCTCGACGTGCGCGTGCGCGGCGACTCGCGTCGAGATCATGGTGCTCTCGATGCCGCTCGCCGAATCAATCAATCGCGCACGTTTCGCGCGCGCACGCGTTCGTGTCGAACGCCGCGCGCGATGGAGAAGACGAAGACGACGGTTCTACGTCCCGTTCGACGCGCGCGCGGACGTGGTGCGCGAACGCGTCGGTGCGCGCGTCAAAGTGTGGTTTCGACTCGGTGCTGGTTAAGGGGAAGAAGGAGATATTTATTCGACGCGCGACGCCGAAAAGCTAAATCAACGAGCCGCCGGTAAATTTTGCCGGTGACATTGGAGGGTTTTGAGATCTAGCGTCGTTCGACGACGAAGATCCAAAACCGAGATCTTTGGTCAAGGCGGCGAGCGCGTCCAAGGAGTCGGTCGCGAGCGGCGGCTTTCGCGGCGACGAGCCGCCGCTCAGTCGCGGGGAGGCGCCGGGAGAACCGAAACTGGATAGCCCAAATGGATCGGCCGCAGGTTTTGGAGGACTTTGGGGAACTTGCGCAGCGTGTGGATGCATCGCCGAAGCCTGCGGGGGCGGTGCGAAACCGAATTGATTCGCCGGCGACGGCGCCGCTCGCGGCGCAGGCGCGCCAAACGACGCGAGCGGGTCGGCCCCCATCGCTGGCTGCGGCGGCGCGTGCGCCTGGTTCGGGGCGTTGAACAAGTTGTCCAAATCGCCCCAACCAGAAGCCACCGGCGCGGCCGCGGGTGCAGCCGCAGGCGTCACCGCGGGCGCGCTCAAACCTCCGAGCAAATCGTCGATGCTCGACGTCGGCGCCGGCGCCGCGGACGAGGCGGAGGAGTAATTCACCGCCATCACCGCGTTCGCCGCGCGAGGTGGCGGCGCGAACGCCATCACACCCGGCGCCGGCGCGACGCTCGGTACGGGAACGTCTCTAAAAACAATCTTTGGCGCCGCGTTCGCCAACGGCGCGTCGTCTTCGTCGTCGCTCGAATCCGCCTTTTGTCGTCCCGACGCGAACGCCGGCGCCGGCGCGCTCGGCGGCGCCACGGGAGCGCGTGGTTTCACGTCTTCGTCCGCGCGATTCCACGGCGCGCCGCCAGCGCCACCGCCCGAAGAAATCGACGCCGTCGACCGTCGCTCCGAGTCGCCGCCGAGCGCGCTCCCTCCCGAAAACGACCCACCCGCGCTCGACGTCGACCCTCTCCGCGCGTGCGTCCGCGCTTCTTCGCTCGACATCCCCGCGTACTTGCCGCGATTTCTCTCCGCCTTTTCCCTCGCCTCCTCGACCGATCTCGGATCTTCCACCAACGCCTTGATCTTTTCCGCTCGATGTCGCACGTTCACCCCCTCATCCTTCCCTCGCGCGTCCTTGTACTCGAACCTCAGCGCGCCGTCCATCATTCGCCTTCGCCTGACGTCCTCCGCGATCGCTCGATCGCCGTTCGCGACGAGATACTCGACGACGGTGAGCGCCTTGTACGCGCGTCGCCACTCCTCCGGCGCGCTCTTCAAGCGTTTCTCCAGCACCTCGCGCACGACGTCCCACTTCCCATCGCGCGTGAGCCGCGCGATCGCGCGCAGCTGCTCCCCGTGCGGGCCCCAGGGCTCGGAGTTCGTCGCGTCGCGGACGAGCGCTTCGTCGTCGCCGATGCCTTTCCATTGATTGACGCGCTTCTTCGCCGCCTGCGCCACCTCGTCCGGGATCGCGGACTTGATCGTCGTCAGCGCGGCTTTGAACATCGTCGCCGTCGCGCGCGGCGCGGCGCGCGACGCGACGGCGCGCGACGCGACGGCGTGTGACGCGACGTCTTTTGCACCGCGCGACGCCAAAACCAAAACCAAAACCAAAGCCAAACACGGAACGCGAAAGCGGGCACGCGTCACTCGGCGACGCGACGACGGCCGGACCGGCGACGCGCGCGCGCGCGACGCGTGCCGATGAACGCGTCGACGTGCGTCGTGCGCGGC
>Ga0206682_10000114_pt1 | contig 79433 bp, 76 predicted proteins | sample M240m12015metaG_FD_155444 | JGI IMG/M metagenome (GOLD analysis project Ga0206682, IMG submission 155444) | Ammonia-oxidizing marine archaeal communities from Monterey Bay, California, United States - M2 40m 12015 | ecosystem: Environmental > Aquatic > Marine > Intertidal zone | place: USA... | reverse complement strand
GTACTGCATTTATGTGGGAGAGTAGGTCGCCGCCTTTCTTTAAACTGAGAATATCAGTAATAACTAACCTCATATCTTAGATATGAGGTTTTTTTTGTGTTATACTAATTGATTTGTGTAATAATAAAGATTATTTTCGTTAGTATTTTAAAGACAGTTTGCTTAATTTTTTATGACATATAGGAATTTATATATTTTTATTTTTCTTTTCTCCTTTACTTCCATAAAAGGGCAAGTAGGGGGTGAAGAAATATATCAGTTCTTAAATTTACCTACTTCCGCCAGACAAGTTGCTTTAGGAGGCGAAGTATTGACACTCTTGGATGATGTCAATCAGCCCATTTGGAATCCATCAGTTATAAATTCGAATTTAACGGGTAAGTTTTCAGCCAACTATACAGGGTATCTAGCAGGAATAAATATTGGATCTATCTCTTATGCTAAAGAAATAAATAGAAGATTTGGCGCACTTCACGGAAGTATCAAATACATTAATTATGGTTCGTTGATTGGTTCTGATGAACAAGGAAATGAAACAGGTCAATTCAATGCAAGTGATATCGCTATTTCTATTGGGTATGCAATTAATATTCCAAAGACACATTTCTTTATTGGATCTAATTTTAGACTTATCAATGCTACGATTTCAAATTTTTCTTCTATTGGAATCTCTACTGATATTGCAATTTTATACAATAACCCTTATAAGAATTATGTATTAACGATGGTTGCAAGAAACCTGGGAACACAAATACAAACATTTAATGGAGTAAAGGAATCCCTGCCATTTAAAATAGCCTTAGGTGGTTCTTATCTATTAGAACATGTTCCTTTAAAATGGTATTTTACCCTTAATAATTTACAGCAATGGAATATCTCAGTCGCAAATCCTTCAGATAGAACAACAGATTTACAGGGTAATGTTACTGATGATAATATTGATTTTATTGGTAATGCTTTTAGGCATTTAGTTATCGGTGCGGAGCTATTTCCTGAAAAAGCCATAAATTTAAGGTTAGGATATAACTTTAGAAGAGCAGCAGAACTCAAATTACAAAATGTGAGAACTTTTAGTGGTTTTTCTTTTGGATTTGGTCTTAAAATGAAAAAGCTTAAATTAAATTATGCGTATTCTAAGTTCCATTCGGCAACCAATGCCAGCACTTTTAGTTTATTAATAGATTTAGATAATGTAAGATAACATGAGTAAAATAATTATTATTGCAATAGATGGATTTTCATCAACTGGAAAAAGTACCATCGCTAAATTAATAGCAAAAAAATACAATTATATATATGTTGATTCTGGTGCAATGTATAGGGCAGTTACCTTATTTGCAAAAGAAAATAATTTTGTAGGCAACGATTTTTTGGACACAAAACAACTAATATTCAATCTTAAACAAATATCGCTGTCTTTTAAATTTAATGAAAGTTTAGGTTTTTCAGAAATGTATCTCAACAACAAGAATGTTGAAAAAGAGATCAGATCTTTAGAAATTTCTCAGTTGGTAAGTAAAGTTTCAGCAATTTCTGAAGTTAGAAAAAAGTTAGTTTCAGAGCAACAATTAATGGGGTTAGATAAGGGGATCGTTATGGATGGAAGAGATATTGGAACTGTTGTTTTTCCAAAGGCTGAATTAAAGTTATTCATGACAGCCTCAGCAGACAAAAGAGCATCAAGACGCTATAAGGAGTTGACTGAAAGAGGAGACGACGTTCAATTTGACGACATCCTTTTCAATGTCCAAGAGAGAGATAAATTAGATTCTACCAGAGAAGATTCACCATTGGTTAAAGCGAAAAACGCCATAGAATTTGATAATTCTAACATGGAGATTCGTGAACAATTTGAGAAAATATGTGATCTAGTAGATCGCATTGTTTCTGATAAGACCTAACTCAAGCTAAACTTAGTGTCATTTTTTTTAAAATCAACTTGGTAAAAATATTGGGTAGCTTAAGTAGGAAGGAATTAATAATCGTCAGAATTTTAGGGGATATTTAAGAATTTATGTGTTTGAAGTGAAATTTTCCATTTTGGGTTTTTCATCACATATTCAACGATTTCTGCTGTCATTTTCTCCTTTTTACTCCATTCTGGTTGTAAAAAAAGCTGACAATTCGCACTAACTTTAGCGGCTTGTTGTTCAGCAAATTCAAAGTCATTTTTGTTGTGAATAATCATTTTTAGTTCATCTGCATGAGGATATACCTCAGTCAATGGAAGTTTAGTTTTCTTGGGTGATAAGCAAAACCAATCCCATTTCCCTGAAAAGGAATAGGCTCCAGAAGTTTCTATATGTGTTTTTATATTGTTTTTTCGAAGTAATTCTGTGATATAATCCATTGACCACATCAAAGGTTCACCTCCAGTTATAACAACTGTTTTTGCATATTTTTTTACATTTTCAACAATACTGTCTGCCTTTGTTGGTGGATGTAATTCTGCATTCCAACTTTCTTTCACATCGCACCAATGGCACCCAACGTCACAGCCCCCAACTCTAATAAAATAAGCAGCAGTTCCAGTATGAGAACCTTCTCCTTGAATTGTGTAAAATTCTTCCATTAAAGGAAGCATAATACCCTTATCTACGAAATCTTTTGTTTTTCTATCCATTTATATTAAGATCAACCAAAAAGGTTTTTAAAAAGACAAAGGTAGTTTTTTGGTTATCAAGAATAAAAGGAATAATTAATTAATTCTAAAACCTTTAAAATCAAATGATTTTTGTAGATTTGCACTCCTTTTTACGATAACAGATTTGAAAAAGGAAGTTAAAAAAACAATTTATAAAAACAACTCTTTGCGTTTTTATCGTTAAAAATCTGACAAACAATAAGATACAAAATTATTTTCAGAAATGTCTGAAGAAACAAAAAACACTGAAGAGCAAGTAGTAGCTCCAGAAGTCCAAGAAACAGTTGAAGAAACAGTTGAAGAAACAATTCAAGAAACTGTAAACCCACAAGAATTTTTAGCAAACTTTAACTGGCACAAATACGAACAAGGTATTGAAGCTGTAGATGAAGAGAAATTAAAAAATTTCGAACAAGCACTAGAAGGAACTGTTGGTTTTGTAAACGAACGTGATGTAATTGAAGGAACTGTAATCAGAATTACTGATAGAGATGCAATTATCGATATCAATTCTAAATCTGAAGGAGTTATTTCTTTAAACGAATTTCGTTACAACCAAGGTTTAGCAGAAGGGGATAAAGTAGAAGTATTAGTTGACAAAAGAGAGGATTCTTCAGGTCAATTGGTATTATCTCACAAAAAAGCAAGAGTAATTAAAGCATGGGAACGTGTAAATAATGCTCATGAAACTGGTGAGGTAGTGAATGGTTTTGTGAAGTGTAGAACTAGAGGTGGTATGATTGTAGATGTTTTCGGAATCGAGGCATTTTTACCAGGTTCTCAAATTGATGTGAAACCTATTAGAGATTACGATCAATATGTTGAGAAAACAATGGAATTCAAAGTTGTGAAAATTAATCACGAATTCAAAAACGTTGTAGTATCACATAAAGCGCTTATTGAAGCAGATATTGAATTACAGAAAAAAGAAATCATTAGTCAACTAGAAAAAGGACAAGTACTAGAAGGTATTGTTAAAAACATTACTTCTTATGGTGTATTTGTTGATTTAGGTGGTGTAGATGGATTAGTTCATATTACCGATTTATCTTGGTCTCGAATTAATCATCCAAATGAAGTTGTTGAATTAGATCAAAAATTAAATGTTGTAATTTTAGATTTTGACGATAACAAATCAAGAATCCAATTAGGGTTAAAACAATTATCAGCTCATCCTTGGGAAGCTTTAAACAACGATTTAAAAGTTGGTGATAAGGTGACAGGAGAAGTGGTTGTTTTAGCTGATTATGGAGCATTTGTTGAAGTAGAACAAGGTGTAGAAGGATTGATCCATGTTTCAGAAATGTCTTGGTCAACTCATTTACGTTCTGCCCAAGATTTCGTAAAAGTTGGTGATAAAGTTGAAGCTCAAATTTTAACTTTAGATAGAGAAGATAGAAAAATGTCTTTAGGAATCAAACAATTACATCCAGATCCTTGGACTGATATTACTACTAAATATCCAATTTCTTCAACGCACACAGGTACTGTTCGTAACTACACAAATTTTGGTGTATTTGTTGAATTAGAAGAAGGGATAGATGGTTTAGTTTATATCTCAGATTTATCTTGGACTAAAAAGGTAAAGCACCCATCAGACTTTGTAACTGTTGGTGATAAATTAGAAGTTCAAGTATTAGAATTAGATGTAGAGAATAGAAAGTTAAATTTAGGTCATAAACAAACTCAGGATAATCCTTGGGATGCACATGAAGCTACTTATACAATCGGTTCTAAGCATGAAGGTACTATCAAAGAAAAGAATGATAAAGGAGCAGTTGTAACTTTTGCTGATGGAGTAGAAGGTTTTGCACCAACAAGATTCTTGGAAAAAGAAGATGGTTCTAAGTTAGAAAAAGGAGACACCATTGAATTTGTAGTTTTAGAATTCTCTAAAGAATACAGAAGAGTGGTTGTATCTCATACCTCTTTATTTAAAGAGCAAGAAAAAAGAAATGTGAAAGCAGCAGTTAAGAAAGCGGCAGAAGCAGAAAAAACTACCTTAGGAGATATTGGTGGTCTTGCAGATCTTAAAAAGAAAATGGAAGCTGGAAATAAAAAGAAATAATTTCTTAAAATAACAGTAGATATTTATAATTCTAAAAAGCCGTTACAATTTGTAACGGCTTTTTCTTGTGCTAAATTTGTTTCAGCATATCATCAAATAATTTATCTTTGACAAAAAATAAAAACAATGACTTTAATAAAATCAATATCTGGTATTAGAGGAACTATTGGTGGTAAAACTGCCGAGAATTTAACACCAATAGATGCTGTAAAGTTTGCTGCTGCATTCGGGGCTTTTATAAAGCAACGAAATAAAGGAAAGAAAAAAATAACCATCGTTATTGGAAGAGATGCTCGTATTTCTGGTAACATGATTTCAAGCCTAGTAGCAAACACTTTGGTTGGTTTGGCTATCGATGTCATCGATTTAGGCTTGTCTACAACACCAACAGTAGAAGTCGCAGTTCCAATGGAGCATGCCGATGGAGGGATCATTATCACTGCTTCTCATAATCCCAAACAATGGAACGCTTTAAAGCTTCTAAATGAGAAAGGAGAATTCTTAAATGGAGCAGAGGGAGAACAGATTTTAGAGATAGCAGACAATGAAGATTTTGAGTTTTCTGAAGTAGATGATCTAGGGTCCTACTCTCAAGATTTCTCTTATGTTGAAAAACATATTCAAGAAGTCTTAAAGTTGGATTTAGTGGATGTTGAAGCCATTAAAAAAGCCAATTTTAAAGTCGTAGTAGATGCTGTAAATTCTACAGGAGGGATCTTTATTCCTGCATTATTAAAAGAATTAAATGTGACTTGTATTGAGTTGTATTGCACACCAAATGGTCAATTCCCACATAATCCTGAACCATTAAAAGAGCACTTAACAGATATTTCTGAATTAGTTATTAAAGAAAAAGCAGATTTTGGAATTGTGGTAGATCCAGATGTAGATAGATTGGCATTGGTTTCTGAAGATGGTTCTATGTTTGGAGAAGAATATACTTTGGTAGCCTGTGCAGATTACGTTTTAGGAAAGTTAGGAGGAGGAAATACCGTTTCTAATTTATCTTCATCAAGAGCACTTAGAGATGTAACTCAGCAACACGGAGGTATTTATACTGCAAGTGCAGTTGGTGAAGTGAATGTTGTTCATAAAATGAAAGAAACCAATACCGTAATTGGAGGAGAAGGAAATGGAGGAATCATTTATCCAGCATCACATTATGGACGTGATTCTCTAGTGGGTGTTGCCTTGTTTTTATCGCATTTAGCGAACAAAAAAATTTCTTGTAAAGAATTACGAGATTCCTATCCTAGCTATTTTATGAGTAAAAATAAAATACAGCTTACTCCTGAAATTAATGTCGATACCATTTTAGAAACAATGGCTTCTATTTATAAAAACGAAGAAGTAAATACGATAGATGGTGTAAAAATTGATTTCGAAAATCAATGGATTCATTTACGAAAATCCAATACAGAACCCATCATTAGAATTTATACGGAAGCTACCTCTCAATTGGATGCAGATACTTTAGCGATTCGGTTTATCAATGAAATTAAACAAATCATTAAATAATCAAAGATACTTGAAAGCTATTTATATAATACCCCTGCTATTGTTGTTCAATATTTCTCTCTTGCAAGCGCAACAGATTACTGGTGTAGAACAAAAAAAGAAGCCTACCAATAAAGGCAAGTTCTTTGCTCACTGGGGATGGAATTGGGCAAGTTATTCTGATTCTGACATTCGATTCAAAGGAGAAAATTATGATTTTGTTTTGTCTGATGTAAAAGCTCGTGATACTCCCTCAGAATTCTCTTTTAAAAAATATTTTGGAATAACAAATATTACCAAACCACAAACAAATTTTAGGATAGGGTATTTTTTTAAAGAAAATTATACTGTTGCTATTGGTGTAGATCATATGAAATACGTTGTAAATAACGATCAGTTTGTTGCTATAGATGGAACTATAAATATTGGTAATCCCAAGTATGATGGAATTTATAATGATCAGAATATTCAATTAACAGAAGATTTTTTGCGATTGGAACATACAGATGGTCTAAATTATTTGAACATAGAAGTAAAACGCTTTGACAATATAGATCACTGGTTCGGTTTAAACTCTAAAAATTTTCAGATAAACTTGACTGAAGGATTTGGAGCAGGAGTTTTGTATCCGAAAACAGATACGTCTTTATTAGAGAAGGAAAGACATGACGATTATCACTTGTCTGGTTGGGGTGTTTCTGCCATTGCAGGATTGAATATTTCTTTATTTAAACACTTCTATATTCAGTCTGCATATAAAATTGGATATATTCACATGCCAGATGTTAAGACATCATTAAACACATTGGAATCTGCCTCTCAAAGCTTTTTCTTCTTTCAAAACAATATTGTTGTGGGTGGGAAATTTAGATTATTTCAAAAAAAACAGTCTCGCTAGAGAAATATATTATCAACATAGGTTGATTTTTATAAATTACTGAAACTCTGTTGGAACTTTATCTCTGTGCTTAAAACGTCTGTGAGACCACAAATACAGCTCAGGTTGAACTTTTATGTTGTCTTCTGTTAATGTTGTGTAAGCATCCGTAATTTGATAGTCCTTGAATGTTTTGGGTGTATCTGTTATTAGTTGAAATTCAGTTTCATAATACCCTCTTTTTACTTTTCTAGTGACATAATTGATCACTACTAAATCAAATTTCTTAGAGAGCATTTCTGCTCCGGTATGAACAGGTACTTTTATATTAAAAAAATCTCTCCAATAATACGTTTTATGAGGTTGAGGAGATTGGTCACTGAGTAAAATATAAGCTGCCTGTTTTTTGTTGTTCATGTTTTTTTGGATTCCTCTGACTGTATCAGAAGTTTTAAAACCAATCACACCAAATTTTTCTCTTGATTTTCGAAGCCAATTTTCAAAGTACTTATTATTCAATTTTGTGTAGGCACCATAAATATTAATATTTAAAACCATGGGTAGGCTAAAAGACCATTCCCAATTCGCTTGATGTGCTCCAACCAAGGCAATATTTTTCCCTTCTTCTGCAAAAGCATTCACCAATTCTGGGTTTTTGTAGGTGTATCGTTTTGAAATTTGTTTTTTAGATATAGAGAACGCTTTCACACTCTCCATAATTAGATCTATGAAATGTTTAAAAAACTTCTTAGAGATAGTTCTCAATTCTGCATCAGATTTTTCTGGAAAAGAGAGTTTTAAATTCTCTAAAACAACTTTTTTCCTATACCCAATTATATAAAACATGAAAAGATATATAAAATCAGATTTTATGTATAAAATTCTCATTGGTAATCTCGAAAAAACCCAAATTAATGGATAAGCAATTGCAAAAACAATAAAGTTCATAAATACTGTTTGGTTTTTGGCAAATATCGTGTTTTAATTTAAAATGGAATAGAAATAGTTCGCCGTTTTTACTATGTTTGTCCTATGATGAATACTATGAATCAAGCAGTTCTTGTAATTATAATTGCCAACGTTTTATTTTCCATGAAAGGTTTCAAAGAACACTCTTTCTTCAATAAATATAAGTTTCAGATTGGTAGTATTGTCTCTGGAGAAAAAATAAGACTTCTTTCTTCTGGTTTTTTACACGCTGACTGGATGCATTTGGGGTTTAATATGTATGCTCTGTATCTTTTTGGAAATATTGTTGAGGGTTTCTTAGGGGCTTCCTTTTTTATAATCATTTATTTTGGGAGCTTATTTGCTGGAGGCTTGTATTCTCTTAAATATCATAGAGATGAACCTTATTATAGTGCCGTAGGAGCTTCAGGAGCTGTTTCTGGTGTGGTATACTCATCAATACTTTTATACCCTGGTATGGAATTGTTTTTATTTTTCATTCCAATCCCTATTCCCGGATATATTTTTGGCGTAGGTTATTTATTGTATTCAATTTATGGAATGAAAAAGCAGTTGGGTGCTATTGGTCATTCTGCTCATTTAGGTGGGGCAATAGGAGGGTTTTTGATAACTCTGTTACTACATCCCTCTTTGTTTGTAACCAATAAATTACTGGTCATGTTGTTAGGAGTTCCCATTGTCTTACTATTAACTTTTGGAGATAGATTAAAAAAGAGTTGACATAAAAAAAACCGAAACTTAGAAGTTTCGGTTTTTTTTGAGCGAAAGACCAGGTTCGAACTGGCGACATTCAGCTTGGAAGGCTGACGCTCTACCAACTGAGCTACTTTCGCGTGGTAAAGAGTTGCAAATATAGAATCATTTTTGAGTTATGCAATGATTTTAGTATCAAAAATTAGTAAAATTTTTTGTCATCACGCAATACTTTTAAAAAGTGAAAACCATAAACATTATACCCCTCATTATAATAGAATTTATGAGACTTTGGATTGCTAACATATGCATTTAATTCGATAGCTTCACATCCTTTACTTTGAACATGATGATCAATCCAATTGAAAAATATTTTTCCAAGTCCTTTACCTCTTTCTGCTTCATCAATAACTACATGGTCAGGTTCAGCTGATTTTCCGATATAATGTCTTGTACTGTACCAAAGCCCAGAAATACCGACTAATTCGCCCTCAACGTATAAACCGACACATTCATAATTTGAGGCTTTAGACATTTCTAAGACTCTTTCTGTAAGTGTTTTAAGCGGTGTTTTGGAGTTTAATTTGGTTAAAAGAGGAATGATTGTTTCAATTTTTTTTTCGTTAATAATTTGAATATGTATGTCCATTAATAAGAAATTTATGTAGAAAATTGTTCTAATTTGAATACGAATCGTGCTCCTCTTAGGTATTTTAAAAAAGGATTTACTATTGCAATTTATAGAATTTTTATCAAATAAAAAATCCCAAACATTTGTTTGGGATTTAGTAGCGAGAACGGGATTTGAACCCGTGACCTCAGGGTTATGAATCCTGCGCTCTAACCAACTGAGCTACCTCGCCATAAGGTTTTGAGGCTGCAAATATAATTGAATTTTACTAACAAGCAAGAGGTGTTTTTAATTTTTTTTAAATAGAATTATTACCTATATTGTCAGCCAAAGAAAAAGTGAATGAATAAAATAAAATTTGAATTAGAAATTCCTGTTCATGCCTCGCCTCAGATGCTGTATCAATATATATCCTCTCCATCTAATTTACAAGAATGGTTTGCCGATAAGGTGAATTCTAGAGGGAAGTTGTATAGTTTTATTTGGGATGGTGAAGAAGAGAAGGCAGAATTAATCACTAAAAAATCCGATGATAGAATTCGGTTTAAATGGCTAGAAAGTGAAGGAGATGATAGCTTTTTTGAAATTAAAATTGAAGTAGATGCTTTGACAAAAGATGTTTCTTTAATTATAACTGATTTCGCCGATGATGAAGAAGAAGTGGAAGCTTCTAAACAATTATGGGAAAATCAAATTGATGAGCTAAGACATACTATAGGCGCTTAAATCTAATCTTTACATATTTATAAACCCAGCATGTATTGTTGGGTTTTTTTGTGAGTATATCTTTTAAAAATCATTAATTTTACAACTTTAAATTCTAAGATATGATTAACTTCAATGGAGAGTTACAACATCCAGATACTATAAATTTAACGTCAGAAAATAGAGCTTTTAAGTATGGAGACGCTATTTTTGAAACAGTTAAAGTGATTCCTCATAAAGTTATTTTTTGGGAAGATCATTATTTTAGACTGATGTCCTCTATGCGAATGTTGCGTATGAAAATTCCAATGGAATTTACTTTAGAGTTTTTAGAGAATGAAATTCTAAAAACAGTTGCAGTTCATGAGAACGCAATTTCATATAGAGTTCGATTAAATATTTTTAGAAAAGACGGAGGGTTCTATACACCAAAAACAAATAAAATTGATTTTAGTATTCAGGTATATGAAAATTTATACCAGATTAAAGATTCATATTCTTTAGACGTTTTCAAAGATTTTTATAACTATTCTGGACTTTTATCAACGATTAAAACGAATAATAGAATGCTAAATACTTTGGCGAGTATTTTTGCTGAAGAAAATGATTTAGATAATTGTATTTTATTAAATGAAAAAAAAGGAGTTGTAGAGGTTACCAATGGGAATATTTTTATAGTGAAAGGAAGTGTTATCAAAACTCCAGCGCTAGACCAAGGATGTATAAAAGGAATAATTCGCTCTAAAGTAATCGAGATTGTGCAAAAAAATAAGGATTTTACGATTGAGGAAACATCCATTTCTCCTTTTGAGATTCAAAAAGCTGATGAAGTATTTATAACCAATGCTATTATAGGGGTTCAGCCCGTATCTAGTTATAAGAAAAAACAATTTATAAGTAAAGTGGGTACTAGAATAGCAAATAATTTAAAATTATTGCAATTGGCTGGGAGTTAATTTAAGTTGAAATTACTTGGAGCATTTGCCCAAAGTTTATAATTTCCTCCCTTTTGTAGTAATTTGTCTTTCCAAAGATTTTTACCATCCATAGAAAAAATAGTATTCACATCTTGCTCTCCTACAAACCAAGAATTTTCATTCATTTCTTTATCTAGTTGTTCTTTTCCCCAACCTGAATATCCTAGGAAAAAACGTATGTCAGAGGCATCTAATAAGTTGTTGTTTAATAAGTCTTTTAAAGATTCAAAATTTCCTCCCCAAAATATTCCATCGGAGACTTCTAAACTGTCGGGTAGTAATTGTGGGATTTTATGGACAAAATACAAATTATCCTGTTCTACAGGACCTCCTTGATAGACCATAAAATGACAATCAATATCCGGTAACAAATCATTAATCGTAAAGTCTAGAGGTCTATTTAAAATAAAACCAACCGTATTATTTGAGGTATGTTCTGTTAGTAAGACAATAGTTCTATTAAATGAACTGTCATTTAAAATAGCTGGTTCCGCAATTAATAATTTACCTTTATTTGGTTTCAATGAATCGATTTATTGAATTATTATTAAATATAATAAAAATTTATTAAAAAAAAAACTCTCTTAGATAAGAGAGTTTTTATATACTTTGAATAAAGATTTTAGTTGACTGCGTCACTTAAACCAGCTCCAGCTTTAAATTTAGCTACATTTTTAGCAGCAATCTGAATTGTTTTTCCTGTTTGAGGATTTCTACCAGTTCTAGCAGCTCTGTTTGAAACAGAAAAAGTTCCAAATCCTACTAAAGCAACTTTATCGCCACCTTTTAAAGCAGAAGTTACATTTCCTGTAAAAGACTCTAATGCTGCTTTAGCAGCTACTTTTGAAATTCCTGCATCAGCAGCCATTGCATCGATTAAATCTGACTTGTTCATAATAAATAGATTTTAAAAATTAGTTGAATAAATATTTTTGTTGCTTAAAAGCTTAACAAATATAGACGGATTAAGGATTTACGCAAATTTGACTACTAAAAATCACCTGTTTTGTTGATAAATGCATATAAATTGTTAATAAATGTGGTAGAGTGTCTTGAAATGCCTACCTCTGTTGGCTTTAAAGAACTTTTGCTTGGGGTAAAAATGTATAACCGTTTAACAAACTTTTTGCTTCCATTTTTTTCTTTCCAGATAATTTAATTTCGTCAATAATTATAAACCCTGCTTTCACTGCAACTTTTAGCTCTTTTTTTGTAGCTATAATTTGTCCCATTGTAAAATGATGCTCTGCTGTTTCCTTTCTGATCGCATAAATTTTCGATGTGATTTCTTCTTCTCCATTTTTGATTACGGTCCATGCCCCTGGAAATGGATTTAAACCTCTTATTTTATGGTCTATTTTATTTAATGAAGCTGTCCAATCAATTCTACAATTTTCAGGATTTAATTTTAATGCAGCTTTTTCTTCTAAATTAGGCTGCTTTCGCGTTGTTGCTTTTTCGGATGAAATTAAATCGACTGTTTTTGCGACTACATCTGCTCCTAAAAACATCAATTTATCGTGAAGTGTACCGACCGTTTCGTCTTTTTTGATTTCAACTTCTTGTTGTAAGATAATTTCTCCAGTATCAATTTTATCGTCTATAAAAAATGTAGTGACGCCTGTTTTAGTCTCTTCATTTATAATTGCCCAATGAATAGGAGCAGCTCCCCTGTATGCAGGCAGTAATGAAGCATGTAAATTAAAAGTTCCGTAGTGAGGCATTTGCCAAACTATTTCTGGTAACATTCTAAATGCTACCACTATTTGTAGATCTGCTTTTAATTTTTTGAGCTCAATATTAAAATCTTTGTCTTTTAAATTTGTAGGCTGTAACAATGGTAAATTTACTGATTGGGCATATTTTTTTACAGCAGATTCATTTAATTTCCTGCCTCTTCCTGCGGGTTTATCAGACGCAGTAATTACCCCAACTACCTTATAACTGTGTTCTACTAGGTGTTTCAAAATAGTTACAGCAAAATCTGGAGTTCCCATGAAAACGATTCGTAAGTCTTTCATAATTATAAGTTTAATTGATATTTGTTTTGATAATTAATTCGAATCTTATTTTCTGCTAATAATAAGCGCAAATGAATTAAAATATCTACCTCATTAGCTGCGATGTATTCCTTTATTTCTGAAGAAGATAATTGTTCTTTTATTTCTAAAAGACGAATTATTTGAGCAGACAGGTTCTTATTTGGTTTTCTGTTTTCTGATATGCAAACATCACAAACTCCACACTTCTGAGTCTCAAAATCATCAAAATAATGTAAAACCTGCATACTTCTACACATCTTATCATTCTTTACAAACCTAATTAAATCATTCGATTTTTTCTTCTTCTGATCAATAATTAATTGTATTTCTTTAGAATATTTATTAATCGTATAATCATCCTCTCTTGGTAGTAAAAAAAGAAGTTCAACATTGCTTTTTTCTCCCTTGTATTGAATTATCCCCTCCTTTTGAAGGTAGTCTAAATTTGAGACGACTTGTTTCTTGGTAATTCCATTTTTTTTAGCAATTAAAAATTCATCAATTTTCACTTCTTCTTCAAATAATCCAGTATAGGTTCTCAAAATTGAATTTGTGAACTTTTTAATACTCTTATTACTTTCTAAATAACTTAAAATTCTTTGACTGTGAATGATAAACTGGATTGTAGACTTTTTATCATATTGATTGTTTATTTCAAGAATACCGTTATTTGATAATATTTTAATGGTTGCGTCTACTTTAAATATAGAAAAATTGTACTTTTTTGAAAATTCTAATGAATTAAAATTAAAAGAATCGGTGCTTAATTCTCCCAATGAAATTCTAAAGTATTGGTATAGTTTTTTGTGGATTTCTTTAATTTCCTTGATGGATAATAGACTTTTTTTAAGCGTATCTTCAAATAATAGAATGTCATTTTCATTAAACAATAATACGGCAAATGATTTCTCTTTATTTCGACCTGCTCTCCCAGTTTCTTGCACGTAGTTTTCGATGCTTGACGGAAGGTCTAAATGGATCACTACACCAACATTTTCTTTGTCTATGCCCATTCCAAATGCATTTGTAGCCACCATAATTGGAGTGGTTTCTTTCATCCAATTTTCAAAAGCATTGTTTTTTTCTTGGGAGGATAATCCACCGTGATAGAAGGTGCTTTTTAAATTATTTGCATTTAAGAATGCAGCAATTTGTACTGTTTTTTTTCTTGAGTTAACATATACGATAGCTGGCTTTCTTGTTTTTTTAAAAATTTGAAGTACTCGTTGTAATTTGTCTTCAATTTTAAAAACTTGATATGCTAAGTTTTTTCTTAAAAAAGATTGTTTAAAAATTTCAGGAACTCTTAAATCAAGGTTTTTAGAAATATCTTCAATAATTTTTTTGTTTGCAGTTGCAGTTAAAGCGATAAAATTAACAGTGGGTTTTATACTTCTTATCTCCTTAATGCCTCTGTAAGAAGGTCTGAAATCATGCCCCCATTCAGAAATACAATGCGCTTCATCTATTGCAATTAAATTAATATTCAACTCTTTGATTTTTTGTCGGATGAAATAGGATTGAAGCCTTTCAGGGGAAATATATAAGAATTTATACCCCCCAAATTTGATATTATCAAATAATGTAATGAGATCGTTTTGCTTTGTTCCTGAGGGAATACTGATAGCTTTAATTCCTTTTCGTTCTAGATTTTCTATTTGATCTTTCATCAACGCAATCAAAGGGGAAATTACTAAGCAAATTCCTTCTTTTGCCAATGCAGGAATTTGAAAACAGATAGATTTTCCTCCTCCAGTAGGAAGGAGGGTTATGACATCATTTTGTTTTAAAACAGAGGAAATAATTTCCTCTTGTTGAGGCCTAAATTGAGAAAACCCCCAATATTTTTTTAATATTTCTTTTGGCGCAATCATAGGTCGCATGATAGCGAATTCAGAATGAATTCTGTTCTTTCTTTTAAGGATCCAAAAGGGACATCAATAAGAGTATACCCTAGGTCTAAATATGCTTTTTTTAAATACACATCAATTTTTGAAGTTTCTTCAAAAGACTCGTATCGCTCATTGTCTTTTTTGTGAATTTCTTTCCATGGAGAAAAGTGGAAGATCTTGTCGTAAATATACTGCGTACTTTTTTCTTTAAAAATAGGTGGATATTTAGTTTTAAAATAATCTAAATATGCATGAATATCGGGAATGCCTCTGTCAAAGAAAATAATTTCAGCGTTCGATTTCATAGCTTTTACATATTGCTTCTCTCTCCCTTCTAAAACCAGCTCACTGAAGAGTAATGGTTTGCTTGTAAACAACTGATCGATCCCGTTTTCTTTTGCATTTAAAATGATCTCTCTGGAAACTTCCGAGAAGCATTCATATTTTAGAATTTTAAATTCATTTAAAACAGAAGTTTTTCCAGTTCCTGGTCCGCCAATTAATAGGATTTTTTGCTGCATCTCACAAAAATAATTTATTCCCTTTATAAAACTAATTTTTAATGTAATTTTGTCATAGGTTATTTGTAATTAATCTATTAAACGCGTCTATTTTATGAGTGATAATAAAAATTTTTACACTAAATTAAAAGCACAATTAGATGATACAACTTCGTTTCCATCTGACTATATGTACAAGTTTATTGTACCTACAGATTCAAGTCAAGTTCAAGAAGTTGAAACGATATTTGATAACTATGGGGCTGTTATTACTAAAAAAAAATCTAAAACAGGAAAATATATAAGTGTTTCTATCGTATTAAGTGTAGAGAATTCTGATTTAGTAATTTCATTTTATAAAAAAGCAGAAAAAATAAAAGGAATAATTTCATTATAAATAATTGCACATGAGAAAAATAATTTTAACAATCGCTATAAGTTTAACGACCTCTTTATTCTCTCAGAATAAAGACGCAACGATACTCACTATCGATGGTGAGAAGATTTCAGTTTCAGAATTTAAAAGAGTCTATGAAAAAAATCTAGAAGTAATAGATAGTCAAGATGCAAAAGATGTTACGAATAACTTAGAATTATATATCAATTTTAAGCTAAAAGTTAAAGAAGCCTATGAAATGAAATTTGATACTTTGCCTTCTTACAAAAAAGAAATAGCTACTTATAAAAATCAACTTTCTGCTCCTTATCTTCAAGACACAACCTTTATAGATCAGTTGGTTAAGGATGCTTATTTTAGAACAAAAATTGAGGTAAACGCAAAACATATTTTAATTAGAACCCCAAAAGAGGCACTGCCAAAAGATACTTTAATAGCTTATACAAAAATATTAAAATTAAGAGATAGAATTCTAAATGGAGAAAAATTTGAGACTATTTCGACACAGTTTTCAGAAGATAAATCTGCTCAAAATGATCCAAGAACGGGGAGAAAAGGGAATGCAGGAAACTTGGGGTATTTTTCAGCATTTAGAATGTTATATCCTTTCGAAGTTGCTGCGTATTCTACAAAAGAAGGACAAATATCAATGCCCTTTAGAACTAAATATGGATATCATATCCTCAAAGTCATAGATTTTAAAGAATCTGACGGAGAGATTGAAGCGGCTCATATTTTAATAAGAGATCCCTCTGTATCCGGAAAAATAAAAATTGATAGTATTTATGCTAAATTACAGAATAAAGAAAAATTTGAAGACCTAGCGATAAGGTATTCTGGTGATTCTGGTTCTAAAAATAAAGGAGGTAAATTAGGTCGGTTTGGTTCTGGAAAAATGATAAAGCCTTTTTCAGTTGTGGCATTTGGCTTAAAGAATGTAAATGATTTTTCTGAACCTTTTCAAACCAATTTCGGTTGGCACATTGTAAAGTTACTTAAAAAGCACCCTGTTAAATCTTTTGAGGAAATGAAAAAAGATCTAAAAAAGAAAGTAATGAATAGCTCTAGAATGAAACTCTCTTCAAAAGCAATTGTAAATCAATTAAAAAAAGAATATACTATTGTTGTGTCCGAGGATGCAAAAATGATTTTAGATAGAAAAGATATAAGGACGATTCCTTCAGATTCTCTTCAGGGTTCAATGATTACTATAAATGAAAAAAACATTACTCAAGAAGAGTTCGTAAGTTATATTAGAAATAGAAGAGATTTGCCTGTTTTTTCACTTTTTGAAACATTTAAAAATAATCAGATAATAAATTATTATAAGGAAAATTTAATTCATACTGAACCAGAATATGCTTCCATTCTTAAAGAGTATCAAGAAGGGCTATTGCTTTTTGAGTTGATGCAAGAAAAAATTTGGACCAAGTCATCAAAGGATACACTTGGTTTAAAAGAATATTTTAAGTCTAATTTAGTAGCTTATAATAAAGAAGATTTTAAAAATAATAAAGGCCAAGTAATTAATGATTACCAAAAATTTTTGGAGGACAATTGGATTGCAACTTTAAGAAACAAGTATAAAGTTACAATTCGTAAAAGACAATTAAAAAAATTGATCAAATATTATAAAGCAAAGTAATGAGATATATAGCTATTGTATGTTGTTTTTGCTTATTTCTTTCCTGTGATTTATTTAAGATCCATAAAAAGGAACCTTCAACAAAAGAAATTGTAGCAATTGTAAATACAGAAAAACTTTTCAAAACTGATTTTATAGATGTTTTACCTAAAAACATTCATAAAATAGATAGTCAAGTTTTAGCTAAAAGTTATATTCAAGACTGGGCAATTAATAAGTTATTGCTTGAAAAAGCTAAAAACAATAGTTCGTCGCAAACCATGAGTCAAATAAATGATTTGGTGAAAGGTTACAAGGAGAGTTTATTGATAAATAATTATAAAGAACAACTTGTTAAGCAAAAATTGGATACGGTTATATCTGAAGAAGAGTTGAATGAATTTTATTCCTCCAACAAAGAGAATTTTAAACTAAATAAAGAATTAATCAAAATAAAATTTTTACACGTAGATACTAATATTAAGGATAAAAATAAAATTTTAGCACTTTTTAAATCAGATGATATTTTTGATTTAGATGAGTTAGAAAAGCAAGAGTTAAGCTTTAAGTTTCATCAGTTTAATGATTCAATTTGGAGAGAATTAGATAATGTTTTGTTAAAACTTCCTTTTTCAAAAGAGAAATTGTTAAAAAAAACAAAATTCATTCAAAAGCAAGATTCAATAGGTTTATATTTGGTGGCTGTAAAAGATGTTTTAAAACGAAACTCGATAGCTCCTTTAAGTTATGTAAGCCCAACGATAGAACAAATGATTTTACATAATCGTAAGATTCAATTAATCAGAAAAATAGAAAAAACAATCATAAAAGATGCCACACAAAACAATAATTTCAAAATATATTAAATTTTCATTTAGTGCTTTTCTAATTTGTTTTATTGGGTTGCAAACTGCTGCTCAAAAATTAAAAATTGATGGAGTAGCTGTTGTTATTGGAAAAAACATTGTTTTAGACTCTGATATTGATAAGTTCAAGCAAGAGATCGAAATAAGAAGCGAAGGGAAAATAAAAATTTCAGATTGTGAAATGCTAGAGGAATTAATGCAGCAAAAATTAATGGCTCATCATGCTGTGATTGATAGTGTTGTTGTAATTGATGAAGAAATCTCATCTAGAGTAGATAGAAGTATACAGTTTTTCACACAACAGTATGGTTCTATTGAGAAAGTGATTAAATCATATGGATTTAATGATTTAGATGACTTAAAGAAGGAATTAACTTCAGTCCAAAAAGAAAATATCTTAATAGAAAAAGAGCAACAAAAAATTACTGAGAAAATAGATGTTACTCCTGAAGAGGTTCGTATATATTATAACGGATTGAAAGAGAAAGAGGAGCTTCCAGAGTTTCCAGCAGAAATAGAATTAGCCCAAATAGTTATCAGAGCAATACCTTCAGAAGAAGAAACAGAAAGAGTGATTTCAAAACTTACTGAAATTAAGAAACAAATTGAAGAAGGATCAAATTTTAAAATGAAAGCAATTATTAATTCTGAAGATCCAGGAGTTACTCAAAATGGTGGGGAGTATTCTGTAACAAAAGAATCTGGTTTTATAAAAGAATTTAAAGAAATGGCGTTCACCCTAGATGTTGGCCAAGTATCAAAGCCATTCAAATCAGAGTTTGGTTACCATATTGTGCAATTAAATGCGATCAAAGGGAATACCAGAGTGGCGTCTCATATTTTGTTGCAATTGAATATCCCTCAAGAGAAGTTGAATGATATTAAAGGAGAAGCTGAAAGAATTATTTTAGAAATTAGAGAGGGGAAGTTGTCTTTTGAGGAAGCTGTAAAGAAATATTCAACTGATAAGGATACGAAGAACAACGGAGGTCTTATTATAAACCCATCTACTGGTGAATCTACGTTTGATTTAACAAGAATGGATCCAGCCTTCTATGCAAGAGTTAGTGATCTTAAAAAAGGTGAAATGACAGAACCATTTTACGATGAAGAAAGATCTGGAAGTAAAATGTACAAGTTTATCTTAATGAGAGACAGAACGGATACTCATATTGCCAATATCATTAATGATTATGAAAAGATTCAACAATTAGCTCTTCAAAAAAAGAAAGAGGAAACCATTACTAAATGGTCTAAAGAAAAAATAAAGGATACTTATATAAAAATAGGGACAGCCCATAATAAGTGTTCATTTGAGAAGAATTGGAAAAAAGAAGTCAATAGATAATGTCTGATGTTACAGAAGTAAACCATTTAGTAGAAAAATTAAATACCTTAAAAGAAGAAATACATAAGGTTATCGTTGGTCAGCAAGAAGCTGTTAACTTTACCTTGTTGTCCATTCTTTGCGGGGGACATTCTTTGTTGATTGGTGTTCCAGGTTTGGCTAAGACATTACTAGTAAACACTGTTTCAGAGGCGCTAGGATTGAATTTTAAAAGAATACAATTTACTCCCGATTTAATGCCTTCAGATATTTTAGGGAGTGAAATTTTAGATGAAAACAGACAATTTACATTTATCAAAGGCCCAATTTTCTCTAATATCATACTTGCTGATGAGATTAATAGAACTCCACCAAAAACGCAAGCAGCATTGTTAGAAGCCATGCAAGAACGGTCTGTAACTGTTTCAGGAAATCATTATAAATTAGAATTGCCTTTTTTCGTATTGGCTACCCAAAACCCTATTGAGCAAGAAGGAACCTATCCATTGCCAGAAGCTCAGTTAGATCGATTTATGTTTTCAATTCACTTGGAATATCCCTCTTTTGAAGAAGAGGTAGCAGTGGTAAAAAGCACTACAAGTAATAAAATCCAAACTATAAATTCGTTGTTTTCTGCTCAAGATATTATAGAAGCTCAAAAGCTAATCCGTAAAATTCCAGTTGCAGACAATGTCATTGAATATGCTGTTGCTTTGGTAGGGAAAACAAGACCAAAATCTAAAGAAGCAACAAAGTTAGTGATCTCTTATTTAGACTGGGGGGCAGGCCCGAGAGCCTCACAAAACTTAATTTTGGCTGCGAAAGCTCACGCTGTTGTGAATGGAAAGTTTTCTCCTGATATAGAAGATGTACGAGCAGTTGCAATTCCAATTTTATCTCACAGAATCGTAAAAAATTACAAAGCAGAGGCTGAAGGAATTACAGTATCAGATATTATAAAATCACTCTTCTAGCGATTTTTTTCTAGTAATTTAAAGTCTTTTTGGTTGGTAACTTTTCTTCATCATACGCATCGATGTTTTGAATTTGTATGCTAATTTAAAATATGTTAGTTTTCAAAAAAACTAAAGACATTTCCCCCATAGCGTTTATCATAACGATGGTTTTTGTGTTTTGATAAATCAGTGTGTTTAGAATGTTCAACGATTAAAACCCCATCTTCATTGAGTATTTTATTTGTGAAAACTAAATCTACAATTTTTAAAAATTGTGCTGTTTCGAAATCATAAGGAGGATCTGCAAATATGACATCAGATTGTAATGATGTCTTTTCTAAAAAAGTATATACATCACTTTTAAGTGTGTTGATAGGTAACTCTAACTTTTCTGCTATACTAGAAATGAATTTGATACATCCAAAATGAGCATCAACTGCATAAATTGTTTTAGTTCCTCTTGAGGCAAATTCATAACTGATATTTCCTGTTCCAGAAAATAAATCTATTACCGATATATTATCAAAATAATAGGTGTTATTCAAAATATTAAATAGTGACTCTTTGGCCATGTCTGTTGTTGGACGAACAGGTAGGTTTTTAGGAGCTTTTAAACGCCTGCTTTTGTGTTTTCCAGAAATGATCCTCATGATCCTAAAAGTATATAATTGGAGTGCTTAGAATAACGTATTGTATTAAAAATTGAATTATTGCTCTCCAAAAAGAAGACATTTCTAATGTATTGATAAGTACTATTATAAATTTCAGATTCTAATTCTATATCTCCGGTAAAGTATAATTTCACTTTTTCAACATCTAGATTCAATTGTTCAAATGTAAACAAGATATAATAGATAAAGTCTTCCTTAGTTTCAAATTCAAAAGAGTTTGAAAATTGCAATTTCTTATTTTGTATGACTACAACATCAAAACTTTTTGAAGATACATTTACATAAACTTTTTTTTCTTCGGAACTACTCAAAGAAAGTAATTTTTCAATAAATATTGTAGTATGGTGTTTGTATTCAAATGCTCCAAAATTTTGAAAAAGATAATTATTGATCGGTATGTAGGGAACATACACGTTTTTTGCATTTATTTTTGGTACATCATCAAAGGCAATATAGTCCGTAGCAAGAGTTTTTATATTAAAATTAAGATATTCTAATAGTTTGTCTTCAGAAAAGTACTTATTTGGAACGAGTGTGGATAGGTTGTTCTCATGAACAACTAGTACGCTAGAGAAATCTTTTTGTAAAAAGGCGTCTTTTTTAAATATTGCGTCTACTTTTTGCATTAAATTTTCTGGAGTTGTTTGTTTATCTTCAAACAAATTCTTAAAAAAGTAAAGTATCTCTCCGGTTGAATTATCAGATATGCAAAAAGAAAATCCATCCAAATTAAATTGGATGGATAACTTTGTGTCTTTTGTATTTTCTAAATTAATAGTTCTATTAATTTTTGTCACGTTGCTGTTTATCATAAGAAGGAGGCCAATTACCACCTGTAGAAACTTCATCTAATGAACCAACAGAGACATATTCTCCTTTAATTTGATCTGTAGCATTTGCTTCTAATTCTTGCTTAATTAGAGATTCATTCATTCCTTTTAAAAGATCTCTCTTTTCAGTTTTTGCATAAAATGTAGGTACTAACAGTCCTTGAACTTTCTCTACGGTACCAATTTCTATATCAAACTCTTTGCCTTCTATACCTGGTACTATAAACATATTTTTATAGTCTCTTCCTTCAAAGTACTTTAAAACAGGTTCATAACCGATGGTATCTTTTCTTTTTTTAGTTACATCATCAATAATACCTCCACCTTTGTTCACCTTTATAATGGTGTCTTTTGTTTCAGTTAATGCCAATTGCGCAGAATCAATAAATTGAATTAAACCCGCTTTGTCATTTGTATATTTACCGGTTACCTCAAAGTGTTTTACTTCTGCATCTCTGATAATTTTTAGACGTTCAACAACTTTCGAATATTTTATAATTTTTTTCTTGTTGAAATTAATAGGCTCCATAATTCCATTGTATATTTTAAAAACTAAAAATATAGTTGAAATCAAAAGTAAAGAAGAAGCAATCCATCTTAGTTTTAAGGGTAAATATTTAACTACTGCAATAGCTAAAAGAACTGCAACTAATACTGCTGCTAAAATTATTCCTAATAATCCCATTTTTTTGTATTTTTTTAATAGAGTTAAGGCAAATCTACAATTTTTTTTCAATGATAAAAATTTTTATTTATAATTCGATGTATCTTTGTTATATTAATTTTTTTATGATAAAAAATACCGCCGAATTTTATTCAGTATTGCTTAAAAAATTTCAGTATTCACCAACATCAAAACAGCGTAAACTGTTGCAATTGTTGAGTGATTTTACTTTTAGTATTGATAAAGACAATTTGTTTTTATTAAAAGGGTATGCAGGAACAGGAAAAACAACCTCCATTGGTGCTTTTGTAAATAGTTTGAGTTTGACAGGGAGGAAATCGGTTTTATTAGCTCCCACAGGAAGGGCTGCGAAAGTAATTTCTGTGTATTCGAAAAGACCCGCATTTACCATTCATAAAAAAATATATTTTCCCAAAAAACAATCGAACGGTTCGGTCGATTTTGTTTTACAGCCCAATAAACATAGAAATACTATTTTCATTGTAGACGAGGCTTCCATGATTCCTGACTCCAGACAACATCAAAAATTATTTGAATCTGGCTCTTTGTTAGATGATTTAATTTCATACGTATACTCTGGTCATCAATGTAAATTGATATTTATTGGAGATACGGCGCAGCTTCCACCAGTAAAATTATCTGTGAGTCCTGCTTTGGAGGAAGCTACTTTACTATATGATTATCATAAAAATGTGACTCAAATTGAGTTGGACGAGGTGATGCGTCAACACGAAACCTCTGGTATACTTGCGAATGCTACCTTGTTGAGATTGATGATTCAAAATGATGCAACTGATTTTCAATTTGACATCGATTTTCCTGATGTAATTAGGCTCGAAGATGGCTACGATATTGAAGATGCTTTGGTTACTGCTTATGATACTCAGGGTGTAGAAGATACTGCTTTTATTGTTCGCTCTAATAAAAGAGCGAATCAATATAACCAACAAATTCGAATGAAAATTCGTGGGCAAGAAAACGAAATTTCCGCAGGAGATTTTATCATGGTTGTAAAGAATAATTATTTTTGGTTACCAGAAAATTCCACTGCAGGATTTATAGCAAACGGAGATATTTGTGAGGTGTTAAAGATATTTTCAATAAAAGAATTATACGGTTTTAAATTTGCAGAAGTAGAGGTTAGAATGATTGATTACCCCAACATGCAACCTTTCGAAACAGTCTTATTATTAGATACTTTATCTAGCGAATCTCCTTCGTTAACCTATGAAGAGTCAAATAAGTTATATCAGGCTGTAAAGGAAGATTATGCGCATGAAAAATCAAAATATAAGCAGTTTATTGCGATCAAAAAAAATGTATTTTTTAACGCCTTACAAGTAAAGTTTTCATATTCTATGACCTGCCATAAATCTCAAGGAGGACAATGGAAAACCGTATTTATAGAACAACCCTATTTACCTGACGGGGTTTCTAAAGAATATTATAGATGGTTGTATACCGCATTGACCAGGGCCCAGGAAAAATTGTATTTAATTGGTTTTAAAGATGACTTTTTTATTGATTAATGCAGTAAATAGTTGAAGGTAATACGTCCATACTTGTGCCCATTAGAATATTTTAACTCTTTGGATTTATTGGTGTTGTAAATAAAAGCATATCCAAAATTTAAGCGGTTAACCGTAAAACGAAGTCCAATTTCAGTGTTGAAGACAAGTGGAACAATTTCTTTCGTTACGGGGCTTTTTTTGTTTAGAAAACTTCCTTGCAAGGTAGCGTCAAAAAAAACATAAGAAATCATCGGTTTTATATAGATGAAGGATTCAACCTCCCTAAAATAATTGTTTTGGTCATTATTTAAATTGGTATTGAAGGCAATGGTGTTTGTTAATTTTTGTAAAGGTTTTATACCAATTCTAGTATATACTCCAGAAGCCGTATTGGTAAAAATAGAACCAAAATTAAGATGATTAACCCAAGTGACATCTACATGGTTTTTTTTAGTTTTTAAAATGGTTTTCAAATAATTAAAACTAAAATTTAACGCAAGTGCATTTTTTATTTGATATTTCCAGCCAATAGCTTTTCTAAAATCATAAACATCGTGAATGAATTGCTGTATTTCTCTTGCAAAAGAATTTGGGCCTATTACGCCAATTTGTAATGAAGTATTTAATAGTTGGTTTTTTTTATAAACTCTGTCAATACCAAAGCTTCCATAAAAGTATCCTGCAAAAGGCCTGTCATGATTGACCACGTTTGTTATTGTAGACTTGTATGGGGTATACATTTTATGACCTAGTTCCCATTTAAAAACACGTTTTTCTAAAGAGTTACTTTTTCTTTTGGAAAGATACGTATATGCTAAAAAAAAACCACTTGAATAATACCTGTCTTGATATGAGGAAATAAATAAATCATTCTCTGTTATAAAGCTTATTTCTCGAGAAAATTTTTCTTGAGATATTCCAGTGGTAGAAATAAGCAATATCAGAATTTGAATATTTTTTTTCATGGCTAACAAATATAAAAAACACATATTTAAAATGCTCTTTTTTTATGGATTTCTAAAAAAAAGTAGCTATTTTTAGAGCTAGTAAAAGAAAGAATGAAGAATAAAGACGGATTGAGTTTAGAGGATTTTGAAAAAGCAAAAAATAATGCTGAGTTACTGGCATTTATTGGAGATAAAAATAAGCATTATAAGAAGGTTGAAAAAACAATTGTATATAACAACGAATTAAGATTACTTCAAATAGAGTTGGTTAAATTGCAACGATGGATATTGAAAAATAATAAACGGGTTGCTATTATTTTTGAAGGAAGGGATGCTGCTGGTAAAGGCGGAAATATTCGTAGGTTTATGGAGCATTTAAATCCGAGGTCTAGTAGGTTAGTAGCATTAAATAAACCTACAGAAACTCAAAAAGGGCAGTGGTATTTTCAACGATATATTAAAGAGTTACCCAACCCTGGGGAGATTGTTTTTTTTGATAGAAGTTGGTATAATAGAGCTGTTGTAGAACCTGTTATGGGGTTTTGTTCCGAGCATCAATACAAAGATTTTTTATTACAGGTTCCTGAGTTTGAGCATATGATGTATGAAGATGGAGTTGTCATTATAAAATTTTGGCTTTCAATCACAAAAGATGAACAATTAAAACGTTTTGAAGCAAGAAAAGAAAATCCGTTGAAACGTTGGAAATTTAGTCCTGTAGACAAACAAGGGCAAACTCTTTGGGATCGCTATACCCTTTACAAAGAAAAAATGTTTTCCAAGACGCATACTTCATACAGTCCTTGGATGGTGATAAAAACAAATGAAAAAAAAGTAGCAAGATTAGAAGCAATCAGATATGTATTATCCCAATTTGACTATGAAGGAAAAGAGGCTGCAACTACAGTTTTAAATCCTGATCCAAATTATGTAATGCGATACTATAGATCCAATACTCAAATCGATTAAACGTATGATAGAAATAGCATCTAAAAATTTAAAAAAACTCAATTCTAAAATAGGACTATTATCTCTTTTATCTAAAAAACCCTTGAATTTAGATAGGGCAATTAGATATGTAGATTATCAAAAAAAATTAAAAAAACTTCAAGTAGAACTCATTAGACTTCAAACTTGGGCAATTAATAAAGAAGAACGTATCATTGTTATTTTTGAAGGTAGGGACGCAGCGGGTAAAGGAGGAGCCATCAGAAGATTAACAGAGCGAATTAATCCACGTTACATGAGAATAGTAGCGCTGTCAAAACCATCAAAAGATCAACAATCTCAGTGGTATTTTCAGAGATATATAGAACAACTTCCAAAAGCTGGTGAAATTGTTTTTTTTGATAGAAGTTGGTACAATAGAGCGGTAATTGAACCCGTTAATGAATTTTGTACTCAAAAAGAATACGAGGTTTTCATGAATCAAGTAAATGATTTCGAAAGAATGATTTTAGAATCTGGAATTCATTTGGTAAAAATCTACATGTCCATATCCAAAAAAGAACAGTCGAAACGTTTTGCAGATATAAAAAGTGATCCATTGAAGCAATGGAAAATGAACAAACTAGATGAAAAGGCACAAGATCTTTGGGAGGATTATACAGAATATAAAAATGCGATGTTTCAAAAAACAAATACAAAAATTTCTCCCTGGAAAATCATAAGAGCGAATAGAAAAACTGATGCTCGTGTCAACGTGATTAATCACATTTTAGATCGTATTCCTTATGATAAAAAATTAGAAATTTAAACCAAGCTATCCTTTATTTTAGAGAAAATATAATAAATTTCTGCTGCGATTTGCTGATTTGTTTTTAGATAAGTTTCCTCTTGCAAACTTGTATCGTCGGAAGATTTTGGATCAACAAACGGTAAATGAAATCTCAGTGTAGCTTCCGGTATTAAAGGGCAGTTTGTATCTGCATTATTACAAGTTGTAATTGCTATAAAGGGTTTTTTATTTTCTTGATCATCAAATCTTTTTGAAAAACCTAGAATAGATTTAGAGGTTCCTTCAAAAGAAATGATATATCTAGGATTTTGATGAGATGAATTTTGTAAATCAAAAGTAAAGCCAACGCTTTGCAATGTCTTTACTGTATTTCGGAAAAATGCAGTAACCTCAGTTCCCCCAGAATAACTGTGAATATTTAAGTTAAAGTATGCTGCTGCATAAAAGCCCCATACCTGCCCTAATTGACTTCTCCTCGAATTGTGAGTACAAATGAAATTTAAATTAACGATTCCATCTTTCGTGTATTCTTTGAACACTTCTTGTGATATTTTTAGTAATAATTTTTTTCTATCATCACTTAAAATGGTGTTTTTGTGTGCGTTTGTAAAGAAATTTTCAGTAGAAATAGCTGAAGTCATAATCATCTTGTTATTTTTGTAACAAAGATAAGATGTTCATCTATTAAAACAAATTAATTTAATGTTAACAAAGGGTTTTGAAATTGGAAATAAAGTAGCGGTTTTAGATGATGCTTTAGACGGTAAAGTCATTAATATTATAGGTGATGAAATTTTGGTTGAAACTACTGATGGAATGGTTTTTAAATTCAAGGCTTCAGAAATAGTAAAGATTGAAGTCGATCAACATGAGTTGTCAAAATTTACGGACATTAACAATCCTTTATTAAAAGATAAAATAGCTCAGGCATCTTCAACGAAAACAGCTTTTAAAAAACATAAAAATGAAGTAATTTTAGAGGTAGATTTACATATCAACAAGCTTACAAAATCTACAAAAAATATGGATAATTACGATATGCTGAATCTTCAATTGGATACCGCTAAAAATAAAATTGAATATGCTATTTCAAAAAAAATATCCAAGATTGTTTTTATACATGGAGTAGGAGAAGGCGTTTTGAAATCTGAACTTCAAAGATTATTAAAAAAATATCCAATTAAATTTTATGATGCTTCGTATAAAAAATATGGTTTGGGAGCAACTGAAGTTTATGTTTTTCAGAATTCTAATTAATTGTATTTTTGTTTTATGAAAACGGTCTATTTAGATAACGCAGCAACAACACAAATTGACGATCAAGTGATAGAAGTCGTCCATTCTTCAATGAAGAATAACTATGGAAATCCTTCCTCAATTCATCAATATGGGAGAAAGGCAAAAACAGCGGTTGAGAGTGCTAGAAAAGAGATCGCAAAGCATTTACATGTTTCTTCGAGTGAAATTATTTTCACAGCTGGAGGAACCGAGGCTGATAATCTAATCATTCACAATGCTGTTTTTAATCTAGGAGTCAGAAGAATCGTAACTTCTAAAATAGAACATCATGCTGTTTTACACATGTGTACTCATTTAGAAAACACAGATAAGGTAACTGTAGATTATGTAGCTGTAGATGAATTTGGAGGTGTTAATTTAAGTCATTTAGAAGAATTACTTTCTATTTCAAACACCAAAACATTGGTGAGTTTAATGCACATTAATAATGAAATTGGTACTATTTTAGAGGTCGAGAAAGTTTCTCAGATTTGCAAGCGTACCAATGCATTGTTTCATTCAGATACAGTGCAAACGATTGGTCATTACCCTATTGATTTGCAAAAGACCTCAATTGATTTTTTAGTAGCGAGTGCTCATAAATTTCATGGACCTAAGGGAGTTGGTTTTGCGTATTTTAAAAAAGGATTTGGTATTTCACCAATGTTACACGGAGGTGATCAAGAAAAAGGAGCAAGATCTAGTACCGAAAATGTTCATTCTATTCTAGGGATGGAAAAAGCATTAGAAGTTGCTCTCACCAATTTAGAAAAAGATACAGATCATATAAAAACCATTAAAAAATATTTTATATCTGAATTGAATAAAATTTCAGAAGACATTCAATTTAACGGACATTCTTCTAATATGCACAAGAGTAGCTATGCGATCTTAAATGTGCGTTTTCCATTTAAAAATGACCTGCTTTTATTCAGTTTAGACATGGCAGGAATTGCTGTGTCTGGAGGAAGTGCTTGTCAAAGTGGAAGTGCCAGCGGATCACATGTATTGTCTGAAATTTTAAACCCTTCAGATGCTGATAAAACTTCGATCAGATTTTCATTTTCTAAATACACTACAAAACAAGAAATTGATGTTGTATTAGAATATATAGAAAGCAATTTTAAGTCTGCATAGGTAAATAGAAAGTTCGTCTTTCTCTCTAGCGTTGCTGTTTTTTACAAACGATGACAACGAGTTCCTCAGTAGCGAGTTTCGTGAAAAATAAATAGGAATCACCTCCTTCTTTAATTTTTGTTTCTTTTCGAATTTGATCAACAGTTTTTGGGAAATTTCTAATGGTAATATTTGCTTTGTTATTTTTTAGCAAATTTTTAATTTTCTTTTTTTGATAAAGGAGTGTTTGTTCAATTTTGAAAACTCTTCCAGGGAACTCAATAAGTTGATTTGAAGTATATAGATGTGAATGTTCTTGAATTTTAAAAATATTTAATTGATTGCTAATTTGATGGAAGCCACCAGATTTTAAGATGGCTGAGTTTGGTTCATATAAATAGGTGAGGGGTTTGGAATATGTCGAAACTGCTTTTTCTTTGTATTTAAAATTAAATAACTGAAGCTCTTTTTTACTTCTATTGACTGTTGTAATTGTAATCGATTTGTGATAGTCCTTTTCTAACAAAAACAGCAATTCTTTTACCTCGTTATTGGTTGCTACAACATGAATTTCTTTTACAAATTTCAATTCATTAATAGCACTTGTAATATCTAGAATAGGAGAATTTTTAATTAATATTTGACTGGTTTTTGTAAATAAAAAATCCATATTTTTAGGAACATTAGGAATGCAGTCTTGTAATAAAAAAACTTTTCCTTTTGTTTCATTTCTTCTTGAAGGATCTATGTATATGGCGTCAAATTTTTCTTTAGATTTTTTTAGGTATTCTATTCCATCACCCGAAAAAGTTTGAATATTTTTTATTTTTAGTTGTTCGTAATTGTGTTTTACTAGTGTCGATAAAACTTCATTTATCTCGCAATGAATGACTTTTTTAAATTGTTTCGAAAAATAAAAACAATCTACACCAAATCCTCCAGTAAGATCAATAATGGTCCCTCCTTCTATTAATTTAGATTTGTAGTTTGCAGTAATTTCAGAGGAGGTTTGTTCAATATTTATTTTTGGAGGATAGTAAATGTCTTTATTAGTAAACCAAGAAGGTATTTTGTATTCAGATTTTAGTTTTGAAATAATTTGATTTGCTAATTCCTGAACAGAGACCTCTTCAAAAGGACTCCCTGTTAATATCAATTTTGTGATATCAGATTTTAAATGTTCAGCAATAAATTGTTGAACTTTTGGATGTAATATTGCTTTATTCAAAAGTTTTATTAAATATCTTTTGTGATTGATTTTACAATTTTATTATCCGCTAAAAATTCTTTTAAAATTACTTTTAATGCAGTATACAAAGGAACAGCTGTAATCATTCCAACCACCCCAAATAAAATTCCTCCGATAATAATAATTAAAAATATTTCTAAGGGATGCGATTTTGTTGTTTTTGAAAAAATAAGCGGCTGGCTCAAAAAATTATCAATGAATTGAGCAATAAAATACCAAAATAGGATCCATAGTGAAGTTGATACGATTTCTGATTGAAAATCTTGACCAATACTACCAGTCATCGATAAGACAAACATAATAACAGCTCCTATCATGGGGCCAATGTATGGGATTAGGTTCAATAATGCACACAAAAAAGCGATTACAATGGCATTATCTATTCCGAAAATCAATAAAATAAGGGTATATAAAATAAAGAGAATTGTTATTTGGAACAACAGTCCTATAAAATACCTTGACAACAAGTCGTTAATAGTTTCTAATGATTTTGAGAATCTTTTTTCTGTTCCATTCGGGATGATAGTCAAGAGTCCCTTGGCAAGCAATTGACTGTCTTTCATAAAAAAGAAAGAAATGAATAATACAGAAAATAGTCCAACACTCAGAGAGCCCAAAGCACCAAGAATAGCGTTTAATAAATTAGGGATTTCCTTAAATTGAGTAATAAAATCTAAATTTTTTAATTCGCTTATAACATCAATTCCCTTTGATGAAAAATAAGTAGTTGTTTGATTGAAAATTTCTTGAATGTTTTTTTGAAGCTGATCAACCTCTAGTAAAGACAAACTCTTCCCTTGCTCTGTCACTAAAGGGACAAATAGTCCTATTAGACCTGATAAAATACCTAACATTAGAAACATTGTAAAAATCACGGCGATCGTATTCGGAAACTTTAACCTTTTTCTTAAAAAAACAATGATAGGTCTTGCAACTAAAGATAAGATTCCAGCAATAACAATATATATGATGACAGATCGAATAGCAAATAAGAAAGATCCTAAAAAGAGAATCCCTACAACAATTGTAAGTGCTTTAAGAATTCCGTTTGTGATTATTTTTGAGTTCATAAGTTATATCCTTTTACGGTTCCCATGAGAATTTCCATTCCAAAAAGGGAAAGTATATGTTTTGTGGGTAATAGTGTCCCTGAATCTGTTTTTTTCCAATCAGACCATGTGGCAGAGACCCCTCCAATAGGAATGATACTTGTCCACATTTTGTATGAGGTAGGAAAGAATTTTTCGTCTAAAATCCATAGATAAGAATCTCCAGGCGTAGTTCCGCCAGAAGTATATGTGATAAGAAGCGCCTCTTTGTTTTTGTAATTAACAATTCGTCTCTCTGTACCTAGATCAAAAACTTTATAAGGAGCAACTAACCAAAAAGAATCATTATTAAAAAAATCTCTTGCTTGTTTGACGATTTCTATATTTTCTGTTTTTATACCTCCAATTGAGACTTCTGATTTTTTTGACTGACTGGTGTGTAAAACGACTTTGTTATCTTTCCAAGAAACGGTAACAATGTTTTGTTTCTTATGCCATTTATAAAAATGTTTTCCTCTGAAACTCCATTCTAGTACTTCGGTGTTTTTGAAAGCATCATTATTTAATGCACTTAGCATTTTTAGAGCCAAATCATCAGCTTCCTTACCTCGTTTCCCCTTGGGTATGGGTTCATTAGTTATGACGAAATAGACACCAATAAATAGAAATAAAAGTATTGTAATACTTCCTAGTATTTTGAAAATGATTTTCATGAAAAAAATATTATTAAGCTAAAATATCATTTTTAACAAAAAGAAACGATAAGTTGGCTTTATAATTATTGATATTGTGACTTTGAATGCTTGTTTTCGGGGTATAATTTTATGGAATTGAGTTTTTTTTGTAGAAGTTACTTTATTTTAGGTATTTTTTGTTGTTTAAAAATCTAAAAAAATAGTTTTGAATTTTTTAGGAAGTTCCTCGGTGACCAATAATTTTTCCTTTGTAAATGGGTGAATGAATTCTAGAGAAGATGCATGTAAATACAATCCTTTTCCATTTAAAATTTTATGATCTAAAAAGTACTCTTTATCTCCTAAAATAGGATTGCCTATTGAATATAAATGTCTTCTTAATTGATGTTTTCTTCCTGTTGTTGGTTTTAGTTTTACTAAATTTAAAAACTCAAATCGTTCTGAAGTCACCGTCCTTAGAACCTCAAATGCAGTGAAGGCTTCTTTTTCATCAATTAGATCTTTTATTTCTCCAGTTTTTTCCATTCTTCCAACGCTGATTGCAATATATGTTTTCTGAATTTCTTTTTTTTCAAATAATTGACTCAAATTACGTATTGCAGAACTTGTTTTTCCAATCAAAAGCACTCCACTTGTTGGGTAATCTAATCTGTGAATAGGTTGTGGTTTTACTGCATCAGGTTGCTTGCTTTTTTTAAGATTATGAGTTAGTCCATTCGCAATGGTTACAAGTTTGTTTCCACTAACTAAAATTCCAACTGGTTTGAAAATGATCGCTAAATAGTCATCTTCAAATAAAATTTTTAAATTTAGTTTTAACTCTTTTATACCAGGTTGGTTGTCTGCATTAAAAAGCTCAATTTTTTCACCTCCAAAAATATATTTTGAGGTAGTCGCAAGTACTCCATCGATAAAAATAATTTTTTTTTTAATTCCTTTTTTTATTCCTGACTTTGTTGGAATAGTTTTAAAAATTCCAACTCCATACTCTTGAAAACGAATAGGTTTTTTGAGTTTAGAGACCTTATGAATTTCTATAACATCCAACATTTTTTTTTTGAAATATAAATTCTCGTTTTAGCGAAAATTTAAGGATTATTTATCTGTTTTATAATTTTTAGGTCTCTTTGAACGAATTGGAGCTTTTGGTTCAGGTTTTAATTTGAATTCATTTCCTTTTAATAACCTTAATGCTTCAGCGACTGCTTTTTCAAGCTGAGGATCTTTGCCAAGTAGCACTTGACTGGGGTCTTGATGTACTTCAATATCTGGTGCTACACCTTCACCTTCAACAGCCCAATTACCATCTACATCATAAAAGCCTCCTCTCGGGGCAACCATTCTTCCACCATCTATAAAACGCGGTGTATCCCAAGTTCCAACCAAACCACCCCAGGTTTTTGTTCCTACTAAAGGACCCATATTTTTTTCTTTGAACATATAGGGCAATAAATCTCCTCCAGAACCAGCTCTTTCATTAATAATCATCACTTTTGGTCCCCAAATTCCTGCCATTGGTGTTGTCCAAGGTCTTCTGCTTTCGCTTTTACTATTAAAATAACCAATTACTTCTCTAGACATTATATCAATCATATAATCTGCTGCAGAACCACCTCCATTATTTCTTTCGTCTATGATGACACCTTTTTTATCTTGTTGAGAAAAATAATATCTGTTAAAAGAAGTAAAACCTAAACCACTTGTGTTTGGTACGTATACATAAGCTAATTTGCCATTAGAAAGCTTATCTACTTTTCGTCTATTACTTTCTACCCAATCAATTGAACGCAAACTCCGTTCGTTAGAAATCGGAGTAATTAATACGCTTTTAGCTTCTTTTAAAGAAGGTTTAGCATTTGTTTTAATATAAATTTCTCTTTCTGCAGTTTGTTCTAAAAGTTGAAATGGGTTCATTTTAGATGTTAAGGCAACACCGTTAATAGCCAATATATAATCACCTTCATTTATTTTAATTCCTGGTAAACCTAATGGAGCTTTAATTTTTGGATTCCAACGTTCGCCTTTGTAGATTTTTTTAAAGCGATAGAAACCTTTGTGAACTTCAAAATCTGCTCCTAAAAGTCCAACAGGAACTCTATTTATCTTTGGATAATCTCCACCAGAAACATAAGAATGCCCAATAGCAACTTCGCCACTCATAATATCAACTACATAATTTAAATCGCTTCTATGTTTCACATCATTAATCCAAGGTGAATACCATTTATAAACATCATTCCAAGGAGCACCATGCACATTGTCAACATATAAAAAATCTCTCATAAATCGCCAACCTTCCTTAAAAATTTGATGAGCTTCTGCTTTAGGGTCAATTTTGATTTTCATATTTGTTGCTAAACTTTTCTTACCTGCTTTTTCAGCTTTAGCGCTTTCTATGCTCCAAGAACCTTTTTTAGAAATTAAAATTGAGCTTCTGTCATTAGACGCATTCATGGAAGAAACTCCAGTTGCAAATACTGTTGCTTTTTCTTTGGTAACATCGTAACTATGTACTATTAACCCTGGTGAATTTAGTTTTGATTCTGAAATAAAAACTTTGTTTTTTGGCCCTTTTAGAAGACCTACATAATTCCTTATTGGTAGTTTTAACGCAACTGCTCTTTCAAATAACCCATTTTCATTAATAATTACTTTTACTTTCTCAGCTATTTTTTTTGCTTCTTTTTTCTCTTTTTTCGAATCTGTTTCCTTTTTTATTGTTTCTTCATCAGTCTTTGGAAGCACCGGTGCTTTGTCTTTAGAATTCAAAACTATAGCATATAATGCTCTAGAAACACTTGGGTCGTATGAACTCATATCTAACCAACCTGTTTGCAATCCATAATCCGTGCTAGCGAGTGTGTAAATATATTTCCCACTAGTATCCCAAACTGGAGTAATGGCATCTGCAATTGGATCTGTAATTTGAACTATTTTTTTTGTACTGATTTGATATGCGAAAATAGATTTGAAATTATTGTTGTTTTGCTTACTATACGCAATCCAATCACTATCTGGTGACCATTTTGGGTTCATAGTTCTATTTGGATGTGCATAACCATCTGCATCCACTTTGGTAATTTTTTTAGTCTCAATATTAAGGATCCAAATTACAAAATTGGTATCTGTGTATGCAATGTACTTTCCATCTGGGGACCAATCTGGCTGAAAGTAAAACGTTGGGTTTGGCAATTTCACAGATATTTGATTTTCACCTTTTTGATTTGCTAAAACCAATTCATATTCTCCATTTTTATCTGAAAACCAAGCAATTTTATTACCCTTAGGTGACCAAACTGGAGAGCGATCTGCAACTTTATTAGAATTTGTAATATTTCTCCAAGTTCCATTTTCTTTCGGAACTGTAAAGATCTCTCCTCGATATTCGAAAACAGCTCTCTTTCCATTAGGTGAAACATTTGGATTTGTTAAATTTTTTCCACGAACATCCATCCATCTAACTCTAGAATAATTTAAATCTCCATCAACATTAATTACGATTTGGTTGGTTTCTTTTGTGTTAGGATTCAATAAATGTAAAAAGCCACCTTGCTCATAAACGATTCCATTTTTATTCGCATCAATATTTTTTACATCAAACTTTTTATGAAATGTAATTTGTGATTCTTCCTTTGTTTTGATGTTGTAAGTCCAAATATTTGCAGTATAATCTCTTTCAGATATATAATACACATTATTATTATACCAAACCGGATTTACGTGTCTTTCTCCGTCTCTTTGGGGGGTTTTAATAAGTGATTTTGTTTTTAAATTCAGAATCCAAATAGGCATTGCTTGTCCTCCTCTATAATTTCTCCATTCTACATCCCAGCTGGTAATTGGTGTATATGCAATGTATTTGTTGTCTTCAGAAATTTTACCATAAGCTCCTCTTGGAACTTCAAAAGCATTTGGCATTTCACCTTTTATGGAAACGGTGTAAAATTTACTGGTTTGTGTTGGCCTACCTTCTCTTCCAGAGCGAAAAAGAATTTTTCCATCTGGTGTCCATCCTTGCACAAAATCTCCTGTTGGATGATATGTCAACCTTTTGGGTTCACCACCTTTAGCAGAAACTAAATAAACGTCACTATTTCCATCATATTGGGCTGTGAAAGCAATCCACTTTCCATCTTTTGAAAAGTGTGGATCAGATTCTAATCCAATATTACTTGTTAATCTCATCGCGTCTCCACCTTTCAAGGAAGCCTTCCATAAATCGGCTCCGTGAACAAAAACAATTTCGGAACTTGACATTGTAGGTTGTCTTAATAATCGTGTTCCTTGGGAAAAACTGTTACAGGTGGATAATATAAAAAAAAGTATAAATATTTTTTTCATGGAGTTTACAGGTTAATTGTTTTATAAAGATAAAAAAACCTATTTAGAAAAGTAAAAAAAATATGTTAAAGAAGAATTTTTGCTATTTTGCAAATAATTGACTTATTTCTTTGAAGGCTTTAAATTCTAATGCGTTGTTTTCAGGGTCATTCAAAAACATGGTCGCTTGCTCTCCAACTTTTCCCTTAAATCGTATGGTAGGTTCTATGACAAATTTGGTATTTATTTTTTTTAATCTTTCTGATAAAGAATGCCAATCTTCCCAAGTTAAAACGACTCCAAAATGAGGAACAGGAACTTCGTGTCCGTCTACTGAATTAGAAATTTGTTGAGGTATAAAATCCTCTTTTTGATGAATGACCAATTGGTGTCCAAAAAAATTAAAGTCTACCCAGTGAGTATCACTTCGGCCTTCTTTACATCGCAAAGTATCTCTATAAAAAGTTCTACAGATTTCTAAATTTTGAACTGGGATTGCTAAGTGGAAAGGTTGCGTCATTGGTCTGTGTTTATACTGTTTAAAATGATTTATATATTTTAAAATCCTGCAGCCGTATCATCACCTCTTGGGTCTGCTCCAGCCTCTAATTGTCCGTTTTTTAAAACTAAAATAGCATCCACTTTTCCTATTACTCGTGAATTTTGTTCGTCTATTGCGTAGCCTATTTTTCGTAATTTTGAAATAATATTTTCATCAAACTGATTCGGCTCTATCGTAATCATATCTGGTAACCATTGGTGATGAAATCGAGCTTGATTTACGCTTTCTTGCATTCCCATCCCAAATTCATGCACATTTAAAATAGTTTGTAAAACAGAAGTAATAATAGTTGATCCTCCCGGAGTTCCAACAACCATCCATAGTTCTCCCTTCTTTTCGACAATAGTTGGTGTCATAGAACTTAACATTCTCTTCTCTGGTGCTATTTGATTTGCTTTTGCTCCAATCAAACCAAACATATTCGGCACGCCAGGTTTACTGCTAAAATCATCCATTTCATTGTTTAAGAAAAAACCCAATTCAGAACTATAGAGCTTTGATCCATACCCACCATTTAATGTGGTAGTTACAGAAACTGCATTTCCATATTGATCTACAATAGAGTAATGGGTCGTCTCATTACTTTCTATAATTTCAATATTTCCATGAGAAACATCTTCAGATAGCGTTGGTTTTTTAAAAGAAAAATTTCGCATTCTTTCTTTCGAGTATGTTTTACTTAATAGTGTATCCGTTGGAATACTTACAAAATCAGGATCACCTAAAAAATGACTTCTGTCGGCATACGCTCTTCTTTCAGCTTCTGTGATTATTTGCATTGTTTTAACTGAATTGTGCCCATAAGTAGGAAGATCATAGGATTCTATGCTATTCATAATTTGAGCCAAGCAAATACCTCCACTGGAGGGAGGAGACATTGAAATAACTTTTAAATCATCGTATTGAAAGGTGGTAGGAATTCTCCATTTAGCTTCATATTTAGCCAAGTCTTTCTCAGTAATAATACCTCCATTATCTTGTATGAATTTGGCTAATATCTTTGCAGTTTTTCCTTTATAAAACTCATCCCTTCCATATTCGGAGATACGTTCTAATGTATTTGCAAGAGCTGAATATTTTATGACGTCGCCTTCTTTCCAATCTCTATGAAAAAGAATTTTTTGTCTGTTAACAGTTTCAAATGCTTTTTTAAATTTATTGATCCTATCTTCTTGTTTTTTTGTAACAACAACCCCTTTTTTTGCCAATTCTATGACAGGACTTAGAATTTCTTTAACAGACAACAGGCCCAATTTTTCTTGCGCCTTAAAAACACCAGCGATAGTTCCTGGAACTCCTACAGCAGATGCACCAACAGTGCTTTTCCCTTTAATAATATTACCATCATTATCAAGATACATATCTCTTGTCGCTGCTAGAGGTGCTTTTTCTCTATAATCTAATGCACCAATTTCTCCGTTACTTTTTCTATACACCATAAAACCCCCACCTCCAATATTTCCTGCATAAGGATAGGCAACTGCTAGGGCCAATTCTGTTGCCATCATAGCATCAAATGCATTTCCTCCTTTTTTTAAAATTGCTGTTCCAATGCTGGATGCCTCAATTCGAGCAGAAACTACCATTGCTTTTTGAGTGGTTAAACCGATTGTGTTTTCTTTTTTTGGAGCTATTTTACAATTTGCAAGGAGCATCGAAAAGGTAAAAAGAAAGACGATATTTTTCATAGACTAGTTTTGTGTTTTTCTAATTTTAAATTTGTGAATGCGACCAAGTCTTTAAAAAATAAAGTAAAATCGTCTTCAAATTCATGTTCCAATTCTTGTAAATCTTCTATGGCTAGATGCATTTGAGATTTTCCTTTTGTTCGGTTGTTCATTCCTTGTAAGACCTTCTCAATACCCTCTTTAAATTGATAGTTGAATAATAGGTCGTATTCGGTCATGTATTTGATGAATTGTTGAGATTTAATTGGTAACTCAGGCGATTTTTTTTGAAATAATTTATAAATATAATCTGTGTAAATCTCTAAGGGTACTTCAGAGAAACTTGCCCAGTTTTTCGCTAAAAAATAATCATAAAAAATATCAATAATTACACCATTGTAATGTCCGTACCTTTTGTGTAGTCGTCTTTTACTTTTTCTAACGATTGCATGTGCATCTGTATAAGTATCTATTGCTCTATGTAAAAAAACACCTTGTTGAATTTCATTCGAATATTCTTTGTAATGATTTCCTCGAATATGATCTGCAATAAAATTACCAATCATTAGATTGGTATTGTTTTGAGATAAATATAGATGAGCTAGAAAATTCATGTGTTAAAAGTAATCAAAAAACCACAACTTTTAGGTTGTGGTTTAATATCTGTTTGATTTGTTATTTGCTTAGAAAGTAAGATTCTAAAGTCAAATATTCGTGACCCTATTAATTGTTCAACATTACTGGCATGACCAACATCGTAACTTGTTCTCCATCATCTGTTCCATCAATAGGAGTTAGGATTCCTGCTCTGTTTGGAAGAGACATTTCAATTAGAACCTCATTTGAATTTAAGTTATTTAACATTTCGCTTAAAAAACGTGAATTGAAACCAATGTGCATGTCATCACCTTGATAATCACAACTCAAACGTTCATCAGCTTTATTTGAAAAATCTAAGTCTTCAGCAGAAATATTCAATTCAGTTCCTGCCATTTTCAAACGAATTTGATGTGTGGTTTTGCTAGAAAAAATGGAAACCCTTCTTACAGAATTTAAAAATGAAGCTCTGTCAACCGTTAATTTGTTTGGATTTTCCTTTGGAATTACCGCTTCGTAATTTGGGTATTTTCCATCTATTAACCTACAAATTAAAACGACATTATCAAAAGTGAATTTTGCATTCGAATCATTGTATTCTATTGATACATCACTCTCAGAACCATTTAATATTCCTTTCAATAAATTCAAAGGCTTTTTTGGCATTATAAATTCTGCAGTTTGATCTGCGGTAACATCTGTTCTCGAATATTTTACTAATTTATGAGCATCAGTCGCAACAAAAGTTAAACTTTGGGAGCTAAATTGAAAGAATACACCACTCATTACTGGGCGTAAATCATCATTTCCAGCAGCAAAAATAGTTTTAGAAATTGCAGTACCCAAAATATTTGCAGGGACTACAGTTTTACTTGGTGAAGGAAGCGAAACCGCTTTTGGAAATTCATCACCACTAAAGTAGGCCATATCATACTTCCCTTGGTCAGAACTAATTTCAATTGTATTTTTTCCTTCAGTTTTGAAGGTTAAGGGTTGGTCTGGAAACGTTTTTAGCGTATCTAGTAATAAGCGTGCAGAAACAGCTATAGCACCACTACTATCACTTTCTACAGCGACAATAGAGCTCATAGTTGTTTCTAAATCAGAGGCTGAAACTTTTAATTCGTTTTCAGATATTTCAAACAAAAAATTGTCTAAAATTGGCAAAGTGTTGTTGCTATTTATAACGCCTCCTAAAACTTGTAATTGTTTTAATAATTGAGAACTTGATACAATAAATTTCATGTAATTTTTTTCTAAGATTGTTTTACAAATATATTCCAAAGTAAGTGACTTTAAAAATTAATTTATCAACAGGTTATGAGCATTTTGTTAATGAATGATAAAACCTTATAATTGGCTTAATACCTTTTCGAAGTGAAAAAAAATGCTATTTTTGTTTCTATTGGTAAACGAATCTCATGAACAAATCTTTTTCTTTAAAATTACTTTTTTTATTGATTTCATTCAATTTTTTTGGTCAAAAGCCTCAAAAATTATCCTCAAATCAGATTTATGAAAAGATTCAGAAACTCAATTTTTTAGGAACGGCTTTATACATTGCTGCCCACCCAGATGACGAAAACACCCGTTTAATAGCCTATTTAGCAAATCATGTAAAAGCGCGAACAGGGTATCTATCTTTAACAAGAGGTGATGGTGGACAAAACTTAATCGGTCCAGAGATAAGAGAACTGTTGGGTGTTATTAGAACTCAAGAATTATTGGCGGCCAGAAATGTAGACGGTGGTCAACAGTTTTTTACCAGAGCCAATGATTTTGGATATTCTAAACATCCAGATGAAACCCTAGCAATTTGGAATGAAGAAGAAGTTTTAAGTGATGTTGTATGGGCAATTAGAAACTTTAAACCAGATGTGATTATCAATAGATTTAATCATGAAAATCCAGGAACAACCCATGGTCATCACACTGCTTCAGCAATGCTGAGTGTTGCTGCTTTTGATTTAGCTTCAGATAAAAATAAATTTTCAGAACAATTAAGTTACACACAAATATGGCAGCCGAAACGAATGTTTTTTAACACCTCTTCATGGTTTTATAAAGACAAAGCAGCATTTAAAAAAGACATCAGCAGTTTTACAACGTTTGATACGGGTGTGTACTACCCATTGAAGGGGGTATCTAATAATGAATTGGCCTCCATAGCAAGTAGTCAGCATTTATGTCAGGGTTTTGGTAGACTTACCTCTAGAGGCGAGCAAGTAGAATATGTAAAACTATTAAAAGGAGCCCCTCTAAAAGACACATCAGATATTTTTTCTGGTATAAATACTACATGGAATCGTCTTAAAAATGGGGGAGATATAGGAGGTATTTTGTATGAAATCGAAAATAATTTTGATTTCATAAATCCATCTAAACATCTTCCAAAGTTAATGAATGCCTATGAAAAGATTCAACAATTAGAAAATAATCATTGGCGAGAAATTAAAGAAAAAGAAATTAAAACAATTATTGAAGCTTGTGCAGGTTTGTACCTAGAGGCCTCCGCACTGTATTCTTCTGGAATCCCAAATTCTTCTATGCTGATCGATTTTGAAGTTCTGAACCGAAGTGATGTTAACATCGAATTGACAGCGGTAAAATCTGTGATTGATCAAAGAACAATTTCTAAAGAAGTTGAATTAATGCCCAATATAAAAATCAATTTTCAAGAATCTATTTTTTTAAAAACAACTAATTTCTCTGATCCATATTGGCTAAGAAATCAAGCGACTATGGGAATGTATGCTGTTGCTCAACAAGACTTAATAGGGAAGCCAGAAACACCCAAGTTGACAAAAGTTGAATTTCATTTGATCATTGATAAAACACCCATTATCATTACAAAAAATATCATAAGGAGATACGCAGAGCGAGACAAAGGTGAAATTTATGAACCTTTTGAAATTTTACCAAAAGTGACTACGAAATTAACAGATAAAGTCCTAGTTTTTCCAAAAGACGAAGCTCAAAAAGTTTTGGTAGAGGTAAGGGCAGGTGCATCGAATGTCTCAGGTAAAGTTCGCTTACGTCTCCCTCAAGACTGGAAAGTGTCTCCTAAAGAAACTGTTTTCAAGATCAACCAGAAAAAAGACAAACAAGTTGTTGCTTTTTGGGTTACACCCTCAAAAAATCAATCCGAAGGAAAATTGGAGGTGATAGCAACTTCTGATGGAATTGATTACAAAAAGGAGTTGATAGAAATTTCATACGATCATATTCCAAAACAATCTGTTTTGATAAATTCTGAAGCGAAAGTAGTGCGTTTAAACATTCATAAAGTCGGGAATTATATTGGATATATTAAAGGTGCAGGAGATGCTATTCCTGAGAGTTTACGTCAAATAGGATACAAAGTTCTTGAGATTAATCCCTCAGAAATTAACGCGGAAAACCTTCATCAATATGATGCGATTGTTCTAGGAGTAAGAGCTTACAATGTGGTAAAAGAGTTGCAGTTTAAGCAAAAGTTTTTGTTAGATTATGTAGCTAAAGGAGGGAATATGATTGTACAATATAACACCAATAGAAATGTTGATGTGGCAGCTCCGTATACATTAAACTTATCGAGAGATAGAGTTACAGATGAGGTTTCAGAAGTTAGGATTTTAGCAGCCGATCATTCCCTTTTAAATTTTCCAAACAAAATTACAACTAAAGATTTTCGAGGTTGGGTTCAAGAGCGTGGTTTGTATTTTCCAACTACTTGGAGTCATGAATACACCTCAATTCTGTCTATGAACGATCCTGGTGAAACTGCAAAAAACGGAAGTTTGTTAATTGCAAAATTTGGCAAAGGAAATTATCTCTACACTGGATTAAGTTTTTTTAGAGAATTGCCTGCAGGAGTTTCAGGGGCCTATAAATTATTTGCAAACATGTTATCCGTTGGCAAAGAGAACAATCAAGTTGAATAAAAATGAAGAAATAATGAAGCAACCAAAATATACTTGGAAAAAAGAATATTCTTTTGTCTTAATTGCAAATCTTATATATCTAATCATTTTTTATTTTATGACGAACTACTATAAAATTTAGTCCATGGAAATTGAAAGTAAATTACACCTAGTAGATTGGATCATTCTCTCGGTAACACTAATTTTTATTGTTGCTTATGGAACTCATGTTACAAGAAAAAACACCAATGTTAAAGAATATATAAAAGGTGGAAATGATTCTAAGTGGTGGACTATCGGTTTGTCTGTAATGGCAACTCAAGCGAGTGCAATTACCTTTTTATCGACCCCTGGTCAAGCCTTTCATAGTGGAATGGGTTTTGTACAATTTTATTTTGGATTGCCAATTGCGATGATCATTATATGCCTCGTTTTTATTCCTATATATCACAAATTAAAGGTGTACACAGCCTATGAGTTTTTAGAAGGGCGTTTCGATTTAAAAACAAGGAGTTTGGCAGCTATTTTATTTCTTATTCAAAGAGGGTTGGCTGCTGGAATTACCATTTTTGCACCTGCGATTATTTTGTCTGCAGTTTTAGATTGGGATTTGTTAAGCCTAAATATTATAATTGGTTTTTTAGTCATTATTTACACCGTTTCTGGTGGAACAAAAGCAGTCAACGTGACCCAAAAACAACAAATGGTTATCATCTTTGTAGGTATGTTGTTGGCATTTTTTATGATTATGAGTCAACTTCCATCAAATATTACATTTACCAATGCTCTTGAAATTGCCGGAGCAAGTGATAAAATGGAAGTATTGGACTTTTCTTTTGATCTGAGTAACAGATACACTGTATGGACAGGGATATTAGGGGGAACGTTTTTAATGCTCTCTTATTTTGGAACAGATCAAAGTCAGGTTCAACGTTATTTGTCTGGAAAATCTGTCAGAGAAAGCCAATTAGGATTAATATTTAATGGCTTGTTAAAAGTACCAATGCAGTTTTTTATATTGTTAATAGGGGTCATGGTTTTTGTGTTTTATCAATTTAATCCATCGCCTTTAAACTTTAATCCAGGTGCCAATCAAGAGGTTTTGAAATCAGAGTTTGTTTCAGAATACCAAGAATTAGAAGCAGCACATATTGAAATAGAAAATACGAAAAGAATTATTTTTGCCAATGGATTTCAAACGGAAGAAAAAGAGGTTCTTCAATCTTTAAATGAAAAAGATTTAAAATTAAAAGAAGCTGCAAAACGAATCATTGAAAAAGTAAATATAAAATCAACAAAAAAAATTGAATCTAACGACAAAGACTATGTGTTTATTCATTTTATTATAAACAACCTACCAAGAGGATTAATTGGTCTCTTATTGGCTGTGATTTTATCTGCAGCGATGTCCTCTACAGCATCCGAATTAAATGCCTTGGCAAGCACCTCTGCAATTGATCTGTATAAGAGAAATGTTCGTCAAGGGAAAAGTGACACTCATTATGTTAAGGCATCCAAATGGTTTACATTCGCATGGGGACTTATTGCCATTTCTGTTGCCTGTGTAGCTAATTTATTTGATAATTTAATTCAGTTAGTCAACATCATTGGTTCTATTTTCTATGGAAATGTTTTAGGGATATTCCTACTTGCATTTTTCATCAAATTTGTAAAGGGAAATGCTGTTTTTACAGCGGCTTTAATAACACAAGCTATTATTATTGGTGTGTTCCTTTTGGACTGGTTTCCTTATTTGTGGTTAAACTTATTAGGTTGTGTATTGGTGATGGGAATCGCGATGATACTTCAGTTTGTTATTTTTTCGGATAAGCGCCATAAAGATGAGCTAGCCAATACTCGTATTCAGTAATTTATGAAGCGTAAAACAATACAATGGGGAATTATAGGTCTGGGAAGTATCGCGAATAAATTTGCCACTGATTTAGCATCAGTTGAAGATTCACAACTTGTTGCAGTTGCTTCAAGAAGTCAGCAAAAAGCGGACAAATTTGCTTTTAATTACAATTCAAAAAAAGCCTATGACTCCTATGAAAAATTAGTAAAAGATTCTCAAGTTGATGCTGTTTATATTGCAACTCCTCATCGTTTCCATAAAGAACATACCCTTCTTTGTTTACGACATAAAAAAGCTGTTTTATGCGAAAAACCTTTTGCCATGAACCTGCAAGATGTTACCGAAATGGTTGAGGTTGCAAAAGAGCATAATGTATTGTTAATGGAGGCTTTATGGACGTTCTTTTTACCTCATTTTAACTACGTTATCGATGTCGTCAAAAGTGAGAAATTCGGAAAATTAAAAAGTTTAGAAGCAGATTTTGGATTTTTTCATCCCTACGATATAGAACACCGGTTATTTAATAAACAACTTGGGGGTGGTAGTTTATTAGATATTGGTATTTATCCAATTTTTGTTGCATTATCTTCTTTAGGGAAACCTAAAAGTATAGCGGCAGCAGCTACTTTTTTTGATAATGGGGCAGACTCAAGTTGCTCATTAATTTTTGATTATGGAATTACAAAAGCCTATTTAAAAAGTTCGCTGTTGGAAGAAACACCTACCGAAGCTATTTTTACTTTTGAAGAGGCTGTTGTGAAATTAAACACCCGTTTTCATGAGTCTCCTATCGTAACTATTTATAAAGATGAAAAAGAGGAAATGTTAGACTTTAATTACAAGACCTTTGGTTATAGTTTTGAAGCAGCGCATTTTAGTCAGTTAATTAGAGAAGGAAAAAAGGAAAGTAATATTATGACTTTTGAATTTTCTAAAAAACTGATATCTACAATGGATGAAGTGAGAGAAATTATTAGTTTAGAGTATGACGCTAGCTAACTTTTTGTTTTTTTAAAAATAAAATCTCAAGTGTAGACTTGAGATTTTAAATTTTTAAGAAGAAAAGAACATAAGTTTACATTGCTCCCCATTCTTTCAAGGATTCAGAATTCATCTTAATATAAGCTTCATTTTTCGCTGCTTTAGCACCTTCTAAAGATTTTTTAGCAGTAGCAATAGCCTTCTCTGTTTCACCTATTTTAGCATAAATTAGAGACTGCTGTCTTAGTTGCCAAAAACCAGGTTTTTCAATCATAGACATGGCTTTTTCCATCCATTCGTTTGCTTTTTTTAAGTCTTTATCTTGCTGACTGTAGTAAATTGCCGCATTATAATAATCTCCAGCTTTAGGTGATGCAGCCATCACTGCATCTATGGTTGCAGAAACCATCTGATCAGTAGGAACCTCAATTTTGATTCCAACGTATGTTTTTTCCCAAAGAAGCCCAATTATAGTAGATGTACTAGTTACATCATTAAATGCTATGGTGAATGTTTCAATATTCATTGGCATCGAACCTACTTTTACGGTTGTTTTTGCGGCTATTTTATTATCATCCCAATCTCTTGGCACCCCATTTTTATCAGCTTCAGAATAAAATATTATTTCCCAAGTATCTTTGTTTGGTATGGAATACAGTCCGTAAGAACCTGCTTTTAGTGTCTGGCCATCCATCATTACATCAGAACTAAAGGTAATTTTCGTATTTGAATTTGCCCCAGTTCTCCATATTTTTCCGAAAGCAACGAGCTCACCAAAAATAGTTCTTCCTTTTACACCCGGTCTAGAATATGCGATGTCAATATCTGTTAAACCTACTCTTTGAGAAATTTTACCTAATGGACTTGGTTGCGGTGTACTGATTTTTAATTCAGTTGCAGTTTCTATTTCAATAACTACTTTATTTTTATTACAACTAGTAAGCGAGATTGCCAGAGCCAAAATGGCAATGCTTAAAATTTTAAAATTTGATTTTTTCATGATTGTCTTAATTTTTTGAAATTTACAATTTCAAAAAATGACAATTGTTAACAAAACCTTAAAATAAGGGATTGTATATTTGCACTTTATTTGATACAATGAAGAAATATATATCAGAATTTATTGGAACGTTCTCTATGGTTTTTTGTGGAACGGGAGCAATGACAGTTAATGAAGTTACAGCAGGTAGTGTAACCCATGTAGGAATTGCTATTACGTGGGGATTAATAGTCATGGCCATGATTTACGCTTTTGGCGAAACTTCTGGAGCCCATTTTAATCCGGCTGTCACAATTGCTTTTGCCTTTGCTAAAAAGTTTTCTTGGAAAGAAGTTCCAAGTTATATACTCGCTCAGGTTTTAGGAGCTTTTACGGCAAGTTTTATTCTTTGCTTCTTGTTTCCTATGAGTGAAATTTTGGGCGCAACCATTCCTACTGTAGACGTATGGCGAGCTTTTGTTTTAGAATTTCTTCTAACTTTTTTCTTAATGGTAGTAATTATAAACGTATCTACTGGAAGCAAAGAGACTGGTATTATCGCTGGGATTGCTGTTGGAGGAGTGGTATTGTTAGAAGCGATGTTTGCAGGTCCGATCACAAATGCATCTATGAATCCTGCACGGTCTATTGCTCCGGCTATTGTTTCTGGTAACTTACAACATCTGTGGATGTATATTATTGCTCCAGTTTTAGGGGCTTTGTTGGCTGTAGTTTCGTGTCGATTGGTTAAAGAGGATCATTGTTGTGATGATCCACACTGTTAAAAATAAGTACGAACAGTTAAAAATAAAATGCCCCAATTTTTTATAATAATAGTTTAATTTTTTGTCCATGAAGAACGTTAGTATTTTGGGTTGTGGTTGGCTTGGAACGTCCCTAGGAATTTCTTTGATAGATGAAGGGTATTCAGTAAAGGGATCAACAACAAAAACCGAAAAATTAACCCTTTTAGAAGCCAATGACATCGAGCCTTTTATTATTGATATTACTTCTTTTGAAGAATTTGACGACTTTTTACAGACTGATATTCTAATTATTTCAATTACCTCGAAAGATATTGATGCTTTTGAAAATTTGATTGATCAAATTCAAAACTCTAGCATTCAAAAAGTGATTTTCATTAGTTCTACGTCTGTTTATCCAAGGTCAAATAAGGTTATGACAGAAGAAGATGTTGTGTTAAAAACTCCCTTAACAACCATTGAAAATTTATTTAGAGAAAATTCTTTTTTCGAAACAACAATCCTCCGCTTTGCTGGTTTATTTGGAGATGAAAGACATCCTTCAAACTGGTTTAAAAACGGACGAAAAATCCCTCAGCCTAGAGGATTTGTAAATATGATTCATAAAGAAGATTGTATCGAAATTATTCATGAAATCATTGATCAAAATTGCTGGAATGAAACCTTTAATGCCTGTTCAAATCATCATCCAACAAGAAGAGATTTTTATACTATTGCAAAATTAAATGCCCAGTGTGAGCTTCCTGAATTTGAAGAAAACGAGGAGTATGAATGGAAAATCATAAGTTCTAAAAAAGTACAAGCAGTCTTAGATTACACTTTTATACATGATCATTTATTAGAAATTTAATGTTATTGGATACAAAAGATTTTAAGCAATTACTTGGCGTATTTTCTGTTTCTTAAAAAATTAAATACAATTCCAAATACAAATAAAACAATAAGGGGTAAAACTACATTTAAAAACTGCCAAAAAAGACGCTCTTTTGACGTTTTTTGCTTGTCTAGTAGGTTGATTTGTAGTGTTTTATTTCTTAAATGAATGATGCCGGTATCGTCGAGTAAATAATCAACAGCATTTAAAAGAAAGTCTTTATTTCCAAATTGCTGACCTGTCCATTTGTCTTTGTTTAAATCAAAAGGTTGTTCTTTTAAAGTTTGATTTTTTCCAATATCACCATCAGCGATGACAATCATTTTGTTATTGGTTGCTTGTTCTTTGTAAAAATTTGTTTGAAAAGGTTTTACTCGGTTTTTGTAGGCCGAATTAAAATTACCTTCTAACAAGACAGCAAATAGTTGATTTCCACTTTGGTAATCAGTTTCTATAATTTTATCTGCAATTGATGTCAACTCAATAAAATTTGGAGTCCCTATTTTCTGAGTCAATAAAGAACTCACCAATAAGGGTATTTTTTTTATGTTATTTCTTAACGTATCTATTGGGCTTGCAAACTGTAATCTTACCGGAGAAATATTTTTTGTAATGGCATGGTTTTTATTTCCTCGAACTAACGGGTGGTACAACCATTCCAAATTTTGAAACTGCGGTTGATTTCCAATATTTCCGGTGGCTAAAGGAATTTTAGCAGCATACAGATCTTTAATCAATGTGGTATTTATTCGAACCCCATAAGTAAAAAGTAAATCAGTTAGATTTAAATCTCTGGGGTAGGCTAACATTTTACCATTCGCCATTAAACTATCGAGATCTGCTTGTACATTGTCTATCATCCATAATGTTTTACCTCCATTGGTAATGAACTGATCTAAGGTGAATTTTTCTTTTGCTGTAAATTTTTCAGTTGGTTTTGCAATAATAGCCAAATCTAAAGAGTTCAAATCTTTAAGTGTTTGTTGTGGGTTTTTACTCACAGAATCTAGTGTAAATTTCGCGAGCCTGTATTTTTTTGCCACTTCACTTAAAAAACTATATAAATATAGGTCTTGTAATTCACCATTACCGGTGATGACTGCTACTCTTTTTTGAGTTGTTTTGGTAATTAAGTTGATCGCATTCGAAAAACGATATTCTAAATTTTCAATTGCATTTTGAAGTTGTTCTTCCTGTGAGGTTAGAGTTGTAGTTGAAAGTAACGAAACAATCGTTGATTTTTTTTGGTAAGAAATTTCCGCCCAAGGAAAAATAATTGCCTCAGAAAATTTACCAGCTTCTTCAACGGTAAGTTTACTTGGGATCATTCCTCTTTTGATCAGTGCATCTACCTGTTGATCTGGAGATTCAAATTTGATTTTTATATGTGTATTTTCTGCGGCTAATTCTTCTAAGTGCTGACGTGTTTCTAATTGTAATCGTTTGAACTCTGATGGAAATTCACCGTCTAAGTATACCCTAATAAAAAGGGTTTCATTTACTTTAGAAATAATTTCTTTAGAAGCTTCAGAGAGTGTAAAATGTTGGTCTGCAGTTAAATCTATCCGTTTGTAAACCGACTGGGTGCAGAGGTTAACAACAATCAAGCTGATCAATAGGAGTAGACTATTTTTTACCTTCTTATTCATTGTCTAAACGTATTTTAGTGAGGTATAAGAAGAATGTTATTGTACTCATAAAGTAGACAATATCTCTGGTATCTATAACACCTCTAGAAATACTTTTAAAGTGTTCTTTAATTCCAAGTTGTTTTAGGGATAAATCATTGCCAATTAGCGTAGAAATGGCATCAAAGCCTTCATATAAACTAAAGGTAATCAATACTCCAGATATAAAAGCAACAATCTGACTCTTAGCGAGTGAGGAGGTAAACAATCCAATAGCTGTATAAGTAGCTGTTAAAAAAAACAGTCCTGTATAGGAACCTATTGTACTTCCAAAATCTATGTTTCCAACTGGATTTCCTAGTTGATAAACAGTAAAAACATAGGTAAAGGTGGGAGCTAATGCAACGACGACTAATAGCATAGAAGCTGAAAATTTCCCCATGATAATTTCCCAATCAGAAATTGGTTTTGTTTTGAGAAGTTCGATGGTTCCTTTGTCAATTTCCTCTGCAAAACTCTTCATAGTAATCGCAGGAATTAACAATAAAAAGAACCAAGGTGTTAGAAAGAAAAAAGAATTTAGATCTGAATAACCAGCATTTAAAATATTAAAATCGCTTTTAAAAATCCATAAGAATAATCCATTGATTAACAAGAAAACACCAATCACAAGATAAGCCATTGTACTTGCAAAAAATGAGTTGAATTCTTTTTTTAAGATGGAAAACATAGGATCTTGTTCTGGCTTTTTATTAAAATAGTAGTGTTGTATTTGAAAATTCGAATCAAATCGATTACACTAGTATAATGATTATTTTTGGCAACTCCTTTTTTGAATTCGAATTGCATGATTTTTATGTTGAAGGGGTGAAATTTTGTTGAGAATCGTTTATGAAATCGATTGTAATTGGATCTCGATACCCCAAACCTAATAAAGTAGCGGCTCCTCCAACAGTATCTAGATTACTTCTATAGATTGCAATTTCAAGATATCCAGCAGCATTAAAAATCGCTAATTTACTTCCATCATACTGTTTGCTGTCATGTTCGCTATCACCAGCAACTTCATTGTATTTTGTAAATATTTTAGTAAAAGAATACCGTCTTGCTGAAGCTTTAAAACGACGTCCTTTTCCAACTTCTTGAAACATTTTCTCACTAATATTGCTAATTACGTTTCCATAATTATCGATGTACACAACCCCTCCAATAATTTGATTTTGCGCTTCATTTATTTTTGGTTGAATTTCAATCATTTTCTTAAATGTTTGAATTTCTTTACCAATAACTGTTAAATTTCCACCTCTAGCAATAAAACATGCCACTTGTACAAAAACATCTAGCACAGGAAAACTACTTTCTATTCTGTCATGAATATTGATTTCAACAATTTTTGTAGGTTTTATTTCAGCCGCAATCATCGAGATGATTCCGTTATCTGGGCATACAAAATAATGATTGTCTAGTTCTAGGGCAATGTGTTTATTATCTGCGCTTAATTCTGAATCTACCCCAACAATATGAATTGTTTTGTCTGGGAAACTCTTGTAAGAATTGGTGAGAATATAAGCAGTTTCAGTGATGTTAAATGGAGATATTTCATGAGTAATATCTATGATTTTCACATCAGAAAGTTCGGATAAAATAGCTCCCTTAACGGCACCAACAAAGTGGTCTTTTGTTCCAAAATCGGTTGTTAAGGTAATTAGAGACATTAATTTTCTGTTAATTAAATGTGTAAAAGTTGTTAACTATTTTAGGCAAATCTAATCATTTTAGGAAATTTATTAGCTATTTTTAGTTGAAATATAATTTGAATCAATTCATAAAAAATAATCATTTGAACGAACGCATTATAGAGCTTACAGAAATCAGTCCTAAAGATTTTTTTGGGGCGAATAACAGTACCATTGAGCAATTAAAAAGATATTTTCCAAAAATAAAAATTGTTGCTCGTGGTTCTAAACTTAAAATTTATGGAGAATCAGAGATTTTAGATGAGTTTGAAACTCGTTTGAACCGTCTGATAAAATATTACAATCGGTATAATAAATTAGATGAAAATAGTATCGAGCGTATCTTGACCTCTAATGGGAATGAAGAAAAAACACTTTCAGCCAAAAATGCCAAAGATATTTTAGTTCATGGGGTTAGTGGGAAATTGATCAAACCTCAAACTGAAAATCAACGGAAAATGGTTAATTTGATGGGGAAAAATGACATGCTTTTTGCTGTTGGGCCAGCTGGAACAGGAAAAACCTATACGGCTGTTGCTTTGGCTGTGAAAGCTCTAAAAGAAAAAGAAGTTCGAAGAATAATTTTAACTCGACCTGCGGTAGAATCAGGAGAAAATTTAGGGTTTCTTCCAGGAGATTTAAAAGAAAAATTGGATCCATACATGCAACCGCTGTATGATGCTTTAAGAGATATGATTCCCTTTGAAAAATTAGAATCTCACATAGAAAAAGGTGTGATTCAAATAGCGCCATTGGCTTTTATGAGAGGGAGAACTTTAGACAATGCATTTGTAATTCTTGATGAAGCTCAAAACACGACCCACAATCAAATGAAAATGTTTTTAACAAGAATGGGAAAAAGTGCAAAGTTTATCATTACAGGAGATCCTGGTCAAATTGATTTGCCAAGAAAACAAGTTTCAGGTTTAAAAGAGTCTTTATTAGCCTTAAAAAATATTGATGGAATAGCGCAGGTGTATCTAGACGATAAAGATGTGGTAAGACACCGTTTGGTAAAGAGAATCATCACTGCTTATAAAAGTATAGAAGCTGAATAGTATCCGTGAAAAAACGCAACAGGTATCGATCTTAATGCCCTGCGATTGATACATTGTTATTTTGTGTGAATCCCTCACGTGTATTAATTTAAATCTGGTAGTTGACATTAATTTTTTAGATAAAATTTACGATTGCTTTAGAAAACATGAGAAGCGAATAAAAATGTTAAAAAAACAAAAAGAAATAAAGTTGGATAGTTTATTTTTGCCACCACAACAACACAACGAATAATGAATACAATAAACGAAACCAATTTTCAGTTTCCCAATCAAAAGGCAGTTTATAAGGGCAAAGTAAGAGAAGTATACAATATTAATGATCAGCTTTTAGTAATGATTGCCTCTGATAGATTGTCTGCGTTCGATGTTATTTTACCGCGTCAAATTCCTTTTAAAGGTCAAATTTTAAATCAGATCGCAACAAAAATGATGAATGATACAGCGGATATTGTTCCTAATTGGTTGATTGCTAATCCAGATGAAAATGTAGCTATTGGTCATTTATGTACCCCTTTTAAAGTAGAAATGGTCATTCGAGGGTATCTTTCTGGTCATGCTGCAAGAGAATATACATTAGGAAAACGAATTTTGTGTGGAGTAGCAATGGCCGATGGATTAAAAGAAAATGATCAATTTCCTTTGCCAATTATAACGCCTTCTACCAAGGCAGATAATGGAGAACATGATGAAGATATTTCTCGAGAAGACATTCTAGCCAAAGGAATTGTTTCTGAAGAAGATTATCTAGTCCTAGAAAAATATACAAAAGCTTTATTTCAAAGAGGTTCAGAAATTGCAAGAAAAAGAGGCTTGATTTTAGTAGATACTAAATACGAATTTGGAAAAACAAAAGAGGGTAAGATCGTATTGATTGATGAGATTCATACGCCAGATTCTTCTCGTTATTTTTATGCTGAAGGCTATCAAGAAAGACAAGATAAAGGAATACCTCAAAAACAATTGTCTAAAGAGTTTGTAAGACAATGGTTGATTGAAAATGGTTTTCAAGGATTAGATGGACAACAAATTCCAGCAATGTCTGATGATAAAATCATCGAAATTTCAAATAGATATATAGAATTATACGAACAAATTACAGGGGAGGCTTTTGAAAAGGCAGCGACTCAAAACGTATTAGAAAGAATAGAGGAGAAGGTAACTTCTTTTTTAGTTTCAAATTAAAAATAAATAAGAATGATTATAGAACCAAGAACAAGAGGATTTATCTGTTTAACTTCTCATCCAACAGGTTGTGAACAAAATGTGATCAATCAAATAGCTTATGTAAAATCAAAAGGAAAAATTGATGGCGCTAAAAAAGTATTAGTAATTGGCGCTTCCACAGGTTTTGGGTTGGCTTCAAGAATTACAAGTGCTTTTGGATCAGATGCGGCAACCATAGGGGTGTTTTTTGACAAACCAGCTACAGCAGGAAGACCAGGTTCTCCAGGTTTTTACAATACAGCTGCTTTTGAACAACAAGCAACTAAAGCTGGCTTGTATGCAAAAAGTATCAACGGAGATGCATTTTCCAATGAAATAAAAGACCAAGTAGTAAATTTGATTAAAGAAGATTTAGGACAAATTGATTTGGTAATATATAGTTTGGCTTCCCCAGTAAGAACGCATCCAAATACAGGAAAAAGATTCAAGTCGGTATTGAAACCAATCGGTGGTGTTTTTTCTAATAAAACAGTGGACTTTCATACAGGTAATGTTTCGGAAATTTCTATTGACCCTGCAGCAGGAGAAGATGTAGAAAATACCGTAACAGTAATGGGTGGAGAAGATTGGAAAATGTGGATGGATGCCTTAAAAGCTGAAAATTTACTTTCTGATGGAGCAACTACAGTTGCGTATTCATACATTGGGCCAGAGGTTACCAAACCGGTATACAGAAATGGTACTATTGGAGCAGCAAAAGATCATTTAGAAGCAACTGCTTTTACCATTTCAGAGGATTTAAAATCTCTTGGAGGTAGCGCCTATGTTTCTGTAAATAAAGCATTAGTTACACAAGCGAGTTCAGCAATTCCTGTAATTCCTTTGTACATTTCTTTGTTGTATAAGATTATGAAAACAAAAGGAATTCATGAGGGTTGTATAGAGCAAATTCAGCGTTTGTATAGTGAACGTTTGTATACAGGTGACGAAATTTCTTTAGATGATAAAGGGAGAATTAGAATCGATGATTGGGAAATGAGAGAAGATGTTCAAGCAGAGGTTGCGACACTTTGGAAAAATGCGACTACAGAGAACCTAACAGAAATTGGCGATTTAGAAGGATACAGCACTGATTTTTATAATTTATTTGGTTTTAAAGTTCCTGGAGTAGATTATGATGCAGATGTTAATGAGGTTGTAAACGTACCGAGTATTCAATAAATAACACCTCTTTTTTAAAGAGTTTATAAATAGAAGCCTCACAAATTTTATTTAGTGAGGTTTTTCTTTTTTATCTTGCAAAAAAAACAGAACGAATGAAAGCGGTTACCATCAAACAGCTCAAAGACGAATTATCTCACGCATCTGCTAACGATATAAAACAGTTGTGTTTGCATTTGGCAAGGTTTAAAAAAGAGAACAAAGAGCTGCTTACTTATCTTTTATTTGAGTCTCATGATGAAGAATCTTTTATTCAAAATCTAAAAGAAGAGGTAGATCTTCAATTTGATGAGATCAATACAAATAGCTTTTTTTACATTCGAAAAAGTACTCGTAAAATATTATCTTCCATAAAAAAACACATTCGCTATTCCAAAAAGAAAGAAACTGAAGCTGAATTACTCTTGTATTTCTGTAAAAAATTGAAAACCTTTAAACCTTCTATAAGCAGAAGTATGAGGCTGCAAAATATTTTTGACACACAGGTAAGAATGATTAAAAAAGCAATTGAGAAATTGCATGAAGATTTACAATACGATTTTCAATTAGAACTCGATGAATTATTAGAAAATGAATAAAGAAAGACCCGTTTTAGAAAATTTAATCAAAGAGCATATGTCTGCCATAGAGTTGTTTCAAAACCAAACTTTGCGACCTGTTATTAAAATGCAGCACGATTTATTAATCGCCTCTTTTAGCAACTATATCCAAAAAAGAAAACTTGATTTTTCAAGTCTAACGGACTCAAAAAAGAGAAGTAAAATTAGCGCTGTTTTTGTAAAAGATATCCATTATAAAAATTTCACTCTAGGGAGTATCATTGGTCATTTTTCTTTAGAAGAATACCAGTATTATTGTTTCAATTCCTCAGAATTGAACAAGAGGATTCTTAAAATTGTTGCCCAAAGAGTGCAAGACAGTTTGGAACAAGTTTTATAAAGGACGCTGAGACTAACAATCTCTTCGAGCTTCGTATTTTAAAATTCTAATGAGAGAAATAAAAACAAGAAAATCTATTTCTTTTTTGCTGCTAAAAGTTTCTTTTGATATTTACCTTGAACTACATCAACAACAACTAAAATTGCAATGACAAAATAGAACGTTGTTTGACTCATTGGGACAATTTCATTTCCAAACAGTTTTAAATGTGCCAAATGTCCTCCTTCAGTAATCAGCATGATCCCAACAATAAAAAGAATAAACAATCCTAGTACTTCGTACATTCTGTTTTTTGTTAAAAAAGTAGCAACTTTATCAGCTAAGAGTAACATTAATAAACCACTTACAACAATTGCAATGGTCATTACAATAAAAGCAACTGTAGCATTTTCAATTTCGCTAGTCAGTCCAATTGCAGCTAAAATTGAATCGAAAGAAAACACTAAGTTCATTAAAACAATACTTGCAATAACGGCATTTGAAGATTTTGAGTCTTTGTTTGTAATTACTGATTGATTCGATAAATCGTTACTAGCAATCATGTGCCAAATTTCTTTAATGGCGGTATAGATAATGAAGCCACCACCAATAAGCACAATGATACTGTGACCGTTGAAAGCAAAAGAAACAATACCTTCGAGTTCTCCTGTTAATAAAGAAAAAGGTTCTTGAAAAAAATCAATTACAGAAATCAACACGAAAAGTAGGATGATTCTGAGTGCGATTGCGATTAAAATACCTGTTTTCCGAACTCTTGTTTGATCAGTTACAGGAGCTTTTTTAGATTCTAAAGAGATGTATAATAAATTATCAAAACCTAATACAGCTTGTAATAAGATTAACATAAGAAGTGTAAAAATAATTGAGAACATAGTACTTAAATTTTAGTAATTTTTTTTTTGACAATCAAATATATTTAAACAAATGAAATTTTGCAGTGTATTTTAAGGAAAATTGCATCTAGCTGAATGGGTAATTATGGTATTTTTTTACACCTTTAAATTCAGTAGTTGTGAAAAGTAGTATAGAAAATCAATTCGATTTTAGATACAATTCGATTTGATCGTACACAAAACAATAATAATCATGAAATCTTGGAAGTAAAACGTTTTCAATGTTTTTTGTCTCTTTTAATATTTTTAAGTCCCATAATTTTATATCTGCAACTTCTTCTTTTTGCAGAGTGAGTTTTTCAACGGAGGTCTTTAACTCAGCGATAAAAACATGATGATGTTCGTTGTCTTGAATTCCATTTGAATGAGAAACTTGATGAATTCTTGTGCCAATTTTGATAAGGTCTTTTTCCTGAAGTTCAAGTCCAATTTCTTCAAGAATTTCTCTTTTAGCCCCTTGTAAAATTTTTTCACCAGCCCCAATATGTCCTGCAACAGAAATGTCCCATATTCCTGGAAACACTTTTTTTGTGAGCGCTCTTTTTTGTAATAAAATTTGATGGTCTGTGGTGAAAAACCAAATATGAGCAGTGGCATGAAACCAACCTTTTTTGTGAGCTTCAGATTTTAAAGCTGTGTTTCCCGTAGGTAGTCCTTCAGCAGTTAAAATATCAATGAATTCGTCCATAGAAAAAGAAAAAGATCATTCCAAAAAAAGGAACCATAGCTATTAGAAAAAAAGCAACAAGCGACAGTTTTCGGAATGATGTTTATTTTTTATTTAAAATAAGAAAATGTTTCCCCGTCTTTGATATTTAATAGTGTTTCATAAATCATTTTGATGACGTTTTCTACATCGTCTCGGTGCACCATTTCAACAGTGGTATGCATGTATCTTAGCGGTAAAGAAATTAATGCAGAAGCAACACCACCATTACTATACGCAAAAGCATCTGTATCAGTACCAGTAGCTCTTGAAAGTGCAGAGCGTTGAAAAGGAATTTTATTTTTTTTGGCAGTTTCTGTAATTAAATCACGTAATTTTTGCTGAACAGCTGGTGCATAAGCTATTACTGGGCCTTTCCCCATTTCTAAAAGACCTTCTTTTTTTTGATCGATCATTGGGGTTGTTGTGTCGTGCGTTACATCGGTAACAATAGCCACATTGGGTTGAATTGTTTGGGTAATCATTTCAGCCCCACGTAACCCAATTTCTTCTTGGACAGAATTCGTAATGTACAATCCAAAAGGAAGTTCTTTTTTATTTTCTTTTAGTAGACGTGCCACTTCAGCAATCATAAATCCCCCCATTCTGTTATCCAGCGCCCTACACACAAATTTATTTTCATTCAAAACATGAAACTCATCGGGATAGGTGATCACACATCCAACATGTACTCCTAAGTTTTCAACTTCTTCTTTCGTGGTACAGCCTGTATCAATAAAAATATTGTCTGGTTTCGGAGCTTCTTCTTTTGCCTTATTTCTGGTGTGAATTGCCGGCCATCCAAAAACACCTTTAACAAATCCATTTTTAGTATGAATGTTTACAATTTTACTCGGGGCAATTTGATGATCGGATCCTCCATTTCTAATCACGTATATCAAACCGTTATCAGAGATGTAATTCACATACCAAGAGATTTCATCTGCATGTCCTTCAATAACGACTTTATATTTTGCATCAGGATTAATTACCCCAACGGCAGAACCGTAGGTGTCTGTAATGAAAGTATCTACATAAGGTGTTAGATATTCCATCCAAATTTCCTGACTTTTCCATTCATATCCTGTGGGAGCTGCATTGTTTAAGTATTTTTCTAAAAATGCAATTGATTTATCATTCAGTATCGATTCTTTTGCCATTGTGTGTGTATTAGCTTTTATATTTTCATAAAGTGTAAAAATAAAACCATTTTTTAGGATTTTCATAATAATAATCAAAAAAAAATGCAACGAAGAAAATAGGAAAAACATGGACCCTTAGAATGGTGAATACGGAAAATTACAGGATAAAAAATAGCGGAAAAGAAAGTATATAAAAATAAGTGTAATAATAATAGAATCCAGACACTAACATAAAAACACAAACGTGAGTATCGACTTTTATAAAACTTCTATTTTTTATATATATATTTGATCTCAGAAGTATATCGTAATACATTAAGAAATAAAAATATGAAGTTAGTAATCAAAGATTTAACAAAAACTTACAAGAATGGTGTAAAAGCTATTGATAATTTAAATATCGAAATAGGCACTGGAATGTTTGGCTTGTTGGGTCCTAATGGAGCAGGTAAATCATCCTTAATGAGAACGATTGCTACCTTACAAAGTCCTGATGCTGGTTCCATTATGTTGGGAGATATCAATGTGTTAGAAGATCAAATGTCTCTAAGAAAAGTTCTAGGGTATTTACCGCAATCTTTTGGCGTATATCCTAAAATGTCTGCAGAAAATTTGTTAAATTATTTTGCAACTTTAAAAGGTATTTCCGATAAGAATGAAAGAAGCGCCATAATAAAAGAAGTTTTAGAAATTACGAATTTGTATGATGTAAGACGTAAAGATGTAGCTGGATATTCAGGAGGGATGAAACAACGTTTTGGAATTGCACAACTGCTTTTAAACAATCCTAAATTAATTATCGTAGATGAACCAACAGCAGGTTTAGATCCGGCTGAAAGACATCGTTTTTTAAATGTATTGCGTGAAGTTGGTACTAATTGTACCGTTATTTTTTCGACTCATATTGTAGAAGATGTAAAAGAATTGTGCAATGAAATGGCCATTTTAAACGGAGGTAGGATTTTAAAACATACAACTCCAATACAGGCTACTAAAGAAATTGAAGGAACTATTTGGCAGAAAACGATAGAAAGAGATCAATTAGATGAAAATGAAAAGTTATACAGTATTTTATCATCGAACTACAACCAAGACAATACATTGAATTTAAGAGTTCATGCTTCTGAAAAACCTTCAGAAGATTTTATTGCAGTTGCTCCCCAATTGGATGATGTGTATTTTATTGCTTTAAAACAAGATGAACCGCAACTTGTTTAAAATTCAATATTTAAAATTCAAAGAAAGAATTTAATCGTACACTTTTAAACAAATCAACAAATACAGATCAACAGCATGTTTTTAACAATATTTCAACAAGAACTAAAATACTGGTTTCAAAAACCAGCTTTTTATATTTATTTGGCCATTTTTTTGGGTTTATCATTTTTCTTATCAGCTGCTACTGCTGGTTTTTTCGATTCAGTTACCGCAACGATAGGTTCTTCTAGAATTGTAAACTCTCCTTCTGGGGTAAATGGTTTGCTTAATGGATTGACTGTTTTTATTTTCTTTTTATTTCCTTCCATAATCGGAGTTTCTATATACAGGGATTATAAAAGTGAAATGCACACAATTTTATATTCGTATCCGTTTACAAAATCTAATTATCTTTTTGCTAAATTTTTTAGTTCAATTCTAGTGGTGTCGATCATCGTTTTATCTATTGCACTTGGGATGATCATTGGATTTCGATTTCCAGGAACAAATACAGATATAGTAGGTTCTTTTCAACTCATTACCTATGTAAAAGCTTATTTGGTTTTTATTCTTCCTAATATTATATTATTTGGAGCAATTGTTTTTGCAGTGGTTACTTTTTCGAGAAATATTGCAGCAGGTTTTATTACCATAATTGTACTTTTATTTGTTCAAGGAGTTGTAGAAAGTTTGCTTTCTGAGCCCGAACAAAGATGGTTATTTGCGCTATTAGACCCTTTTGGATCTGGAGCAGTTAGTTATTACACAAAATATTGGACCCCTTCAGAACAAAATGAATTACACATTCCTATCAAAGAAATGATTGTATATAACCGTTTATTGTGGTTAGGAGTTTCCACTTTAATCTTTGGATTGGTTTATAAGTTTTTTACGTTTAGTCAAAACGCGATTTCTTTTTCATTCAAAAAATCGAAAGGAGAGCGAATTACAAAAACAAATTTCAGTGGAATTACAAGAATTACCTTACCAAAGGTGTCGTATGATTTTTCGTTCATTCAAAATTTAAAAACAACTTGGAAATTATCAAACATCGATTTTAAATACATTGTTACAAGTTGGGCATTTATTTGCATTGTCCTAGTCGGTTTGGTATTGATGCTTGTTGGGTTGTCTGAAATAGGAGATCTTCTGGGAACACCCACATTGCCAGTTACCTGGAAAATGTTGAATATTGGAGGTGTTTTTGCGGCTTCTATCAATATTTGTACCTTTTTATATGCAGGTATGTTGGTTCATAGAGCAAAAATTGCCAAAGTAAATCACTTAGTAGATGCAACTCCTATTCCCAATTGGACCCTTTTATTTTCTAAGCTGATTGCACTGATAAAGATGCAACTGCTATTATTAACCGTTATTATGGTTTCAGGAATCCTTTTTCAAATTTATAAGGGATATTATAATTTTGAAATAGGACATTATATCATGGATCTTTATTTCTTAGATTTTCTAAATTATTTAGTATGGGCTTTGTTGGCTATTTTTATTCAAACGTTGATAGGGAACCCTTATCTAGGCTTGTTTGCTTTATTAGTTATTTCTATTGGAATGCCATTTTTATCTCTGGCAGGGATAGAACAATCGATTTTTAAATACAATCAAGGACCAGGGTACAGTTATTCAGATATGAATGGTTACGGTGTCTTAACCCAATTTTTAGTATATAAAACGTATTGGATATTTTGTGGTTTGGCTTTGTTTGTTATGTCAGCATTATTTTGGGTTCGAGGAATTCCTGCATCATTTAGAGAAAGGTTTTCAGTGGCAATAGCAAGATTAAAAGGAGCTTATGCTCTTGGTTTGGTAGTGTTTTTGATTGCTTTTTTTACTTTAGGGTTTTCAATTTACCAAGCGACAGGAACAAAGGACAAAAGAACTTCCTCAAAAGAATTTGAATTAAGAAGTGTAGAATGGGAAAAGAAATATAAAAAATTTGAAGATTACAAACAACCCAGAGTAACAGCAGTTAATGCACATATGGATATTTATCCAAAGGAAAGATTCTTTGAAGCATCAGCAAAAATTCAAATGGTCAATAAAACGGAAAGCCCCATAGATAGTCTTTTCTTAAATCACAATAATTTAAAAAGCACCTTCGAGTTTAGCATACCCAATCAATTAGTTTCTGAGGATACCATCCATAATTTCGATATTTATTATTTCGAAAATAAAATCATGCCTGGTGATACTCTAGAATTAGCAGTAACTGTAAAAGGTAAAAAAAATACAACCTATAGAAGAAGATCTCCAGTTAGAGAAAACGGTACTTTCATCAATAATTCCGCTTTATTTCCATCTTTAGGCTATTCAACACAGGGAGAATTAAGAGATGATCAAACACGTAAAAAATATGATTTACAAAAAAATGATCTAAACGCACATCCGTCAGATTCAACAGCTTTGGGAGTTACCTATATTTCTAAAGATTCTGATTGGATTGATTTTGAGGCAACTGTTTCGACCTCCAAAGATCAAATTGCGATTGCTCCAGGATATTTACAAAAGGAATGGATAGAGGGAGAACGCAGGTATTTTCATTATAAAATGGATAGTAAAATTCTAAACTTTTATGCGTTTAATTCTGGTAGATATGAAGTAAAAAAAGAAATGTATGAGGGAATTAGTTTAGAAATTTACTATCACAAACCACATACTTTTAATTTAGACAGAATGATGAAAGGGATGAAAGCATCCTTAAACTATAATTCAAAAAACTTTAGTCCGTATCAATTTAGACAAGCAAGAATTATTGAGTTTCCAAGAACTGGAGGTAGCTTTGCACAGGCTTTTGCAAATACAATGCCTTTTTCAGAAGGAATTGGTTTTATTGCAAATGTAGACGATACAGATGACAGTGGAGTAGATTTTCCTTTTGCCGTAACTGCTCATGAAGTAGCGCATCAATGGTGGGCGCATCAAGTAATTGGGGCAGATGTTTTAGGAGCAACTTTGCTCTCAGAAAGTATGTCGGAATACGTTTCTTTGAAAGTGATTGAAAAGGCACAAGGGAAAAATAAAATGAGAACCTTTTTAAAGAAAGCTTTAGATGGATACTTATTGCAAAGAACAATGGAAAGAAAGCGTGAAAATGCTTTAATGTACAACGACGGTCAAGGATATATACATTATCAAAAAGGGTCTATGGTTTTATATGCCTTGAGTGATTATATTGGAGAAGAAAAAATGAATGGAGCAATTCAGAAATTCATCAATAAAGTGAAATTTCAAGAACCTCCTTATACAACTTCTATTGAGTTTGTAAACCATTTAAAGGAGGCTACTCCAGACTCTTTACAATATGTAATTAAAGACATGTTCGAAACCATTACGTTGTATAAAAACAGAATAACAGATTCTAAAGTAACTGAGTTGGAAAACGGAACTTATCAAGTTGATATTGAGTTTGAAGTTGCTAAATATAGAAATGATGAAAAAGGAAAACGTTATTATGGTGAGAAGGTTGGAGACACCTTGTCCTACAAAACAGCCAAAATGAAGAAGCCTATTTTATCGGTTCCTCTAGCAGATTATATTGATATTGGTATTTTTTCGGAAGAGGATGTTGACGGTGATATGAAAGAAAAGATGCTATATTTAAAAAAGCATAAGATTACCGAAATTAACAATAAGTTAACCCTCATTGTAGATGAAAAACCGACTGAAGTAGGGGTAGATCCTTATAATAAATTGATTGATTCACAATCTGAGGATAATAGAAAGAAACTATAAGAAAGACCTGTAAATTGTATTCACTACCTTCTCCTCTAGTGATATTTCCCTAAAGGAGAAGGTTTTTTGTAAATGACTAACTTTGTTGTTTAATATATAGTAATGAAAAATAATTTTTATTTTTTACTGATAATTTCAGTCCTTTTGTCTTGCAAGAAAAACCATCAAATAGAACTGCAGTTTTTAGACGAATACATTGTTAAGGATTCGTTGGTTATAAATAATACACTAATAGGTGGGCTTTCGGGATTAGATTATGCAGAAGGGTACTACTATTGTGTAGTTGATGATCAAAAAAAACCTCGTTTTTTAAAAGTAAAAATTGATATTAATCACAATGAAGTGACTTCAATTAATTTTGAAAGTGTTTCATTTTTAAAAGATACGACCACTTCTTTCTTTACAGAAAATGCAATGGATTTGGAGGCTATTTTTTTTGATGAAGCAACCCGAGAAATTAATTTTGTTAGCGAGGGATCTATCAATTCAAATAAAAGCCCCTCTGTTTTTTCAATTGATGAAAATGGAAAATTAGTCCACGTTTATGAGCTTCCAAAAAGTTTAAAAAATAATTCATCAATGAAACACAATGGTGTTTTTGAAGGAGCCTCAAAAAGTGTGAATCAGAAAGGTTTTTGGGTTTCTTTAGAGGCGCCACTAAACGTTGATGGTGAAGCTCCGACATTTAAGAAAGCATCATCACCCATTAGAATTACCTATTTTGATAAAAATTCCAAGAAAGCAACCAAACAGTTTGCATACCATCTAGAGCATATAGAGAAACCCTCTAAAGGGAGTATTAATTTAAATGGAGTTACTGCAATTCTAGAATACAAGGAAGGTCATTTTCTTGTCATAGAAAGAGCCTATAAAAGCGGTTATGGTCCCTTTGGTAATACTGTGAAAATTTTTGAAGCGACTATAGATCATAAAACAACCAATGTTTTAGCAATAGATTCTCTGCGTGTTTCAGAATATATACCACTTAAAAAAAGACTAGTATTTGATTTTAATGATATAAAACACCAACTAACACAGGGGATCATAGATAATATAGAAGGCATTACATTAGGACCAAAACTAGCTAGTGGAAACCAATCTTTACTCTTGGTTTCGGATAATAATTTTCAAGCATTTGGTGAACAATTAAATCAATTTATATTGATGGAAATTCCAACAAAATAATTCTTATTTTTACAGAGCACTAAGCAAATAGAGGAATGAACCTTTCTAAGTTAAAAGAATCTAGATTAAGAAAAAAGTTTGAGAAAATGCTGGTTAATTTACCAGATGTAGCTCCAACTTCTTCAAGTGTTATTAAATCTGTTGGTATTTTAACAACGGACGAGATTTCTTCTAATATAGACTTTAAAAAGGAAATAGAACTTGTTCTAGGCATACGTCATTCTAAAATATATAGTTTTAGAAAATTTGATAAAAACAATTCAATTTCTTACAAGCATTTTTCGGAGAAAGATGTTAACTGGCAGGGAGATTTCGTTCAGCCAAATATCAAAGTTTTTTTGGAAGAGCCTTTCGATCTATTAATTGGTTTTTTTGAAAGCAATCACTTGTATCTAGAGAAAGCAGTCATGCTCTCTGCATCCACCTTTAAGGTTGGTATTTCGGGTGTAAACTCTAAATTATATTCATTAGAGATTTTGGAGGCCCCTTCTCAAATTCAGTCGTTTCTGAAAGAACTAAAAAGATATCTAGAAATTTTAAAGAAAGTAAAAAATTAAACTTTAACTATAAAGTTGTTTATTCTTTAGAAGAAATCATATTATCGATCATCATATCATCTTAAAATTGTAGTTTTACACTCTATAAAAAATCAGAACAGTAATGCAAAAATTTATTGGTACCGGAGTTGCTTTGGTTACGCCCTTTAAAGAAGATTTAAGTGTAGATTTTACTGCGCTCATACAATTGGTAAACTACAATATAGAAAACGGAACAGATTATTTAGTTATCAATGGTACGACAGGAGAAAGCGGAACAATAACGAAAGAAGAAAAGCAAGAGATTATAGACGTTGTTATACAAACAAATAACAAACGATTGCCGCTAGTTTTAGGTGTTGGAGGGAACAATACGGCCTTGGTTTTAGAAGAATTAAAATCCAGAGACTTTTCAGGTTTGGATGGAATACTTTCTGTTGCACCCTATTACAGCAAACCTACACAAGAAGGATTTTATCAGCATTTTAAAGCCATTGCAAATGCGACAGATTTACCAGTAATTCTATATAATGTTCCTGGTAGAACAGCTAAAAACATGGATCCTGAGACTACTTTACGTTTGGCAAACGATTTCAAGAATATAGTAGGGGTTAAGGAAGCGGGAAATAACATGCAGCAATACTATGCATTGTTAAAAGACAAGCCAGCAGATTTTTTAGTAATTTCTGGTGATGATGATTTGGCTTTAGGAGTTGTATTAGCAGGAGGATCAGGAGTGATTTCTGTAATTGGCCAAGCTTTTCCAAAGCAATTCTCAACGATGATTAATCATGCTTTGCAGGGAAATAATAAGGAGGGATACGTTGTTCATTATAAAATGATGGAGATTGTCGCGGCAATTTTTGAAGAGAACAACCCTGCAGGGATAAAATCAGTTTTACAAGAACTAGGTATCTGTAGAAATGAAGTTCGTTTACCTTTGGTAAAAGCGAGTCAAGCACTTAGTTCTAAAGTCAGTCAAATGGTAGCAAACTTTCAGTCATCAAATTTTTAGCGTATATCACTTTAGTAGTTATAAAGACAGCTAGTATTTAACCTTTCTTTTATTCTCAAAAAGAAAACTTTAAGTATCATTTGATTTTATTAACAATATTAACAAACCTTTAGTAACAACTCCTCTTTTTTTTGCGTTTTTTGTGTGAAATTAAATGATGCAAATTACTGTATGAAAAAACGTTTTATTAATCCATATTTAATCACTAATTTTGCCTGATGCAAAAATTTAAAAATTTAGCGTATTTATCGTTGTTCTCACTTGTCTTATTTTCATGTGGTGAATACCAAAAAGTATTAAACAAAGGTACTTCTGAGGATCAATACAAAATGGCTACCAAAATGTATGAAGGTAAAAATTTTGGAAAAGCATTGAGACTCTTTGAAAAAATTAAACCAGTATACAGAGGGAAGCCCCAAATGGAGCGAATCCAATTTATGGAAGCGCAATCTCAATTTAATGAGAAAAATTACAGTATTTCTGGTTATTATTTTGATCGATTTTCGAAAAACTATCCAAAAAGTTCGAAGAAAGAAGAAGCTGCGTTTTTATCTGCCTACAGTTATAAATTAGCATCACCTCCTTTCAGTTTAGATCCAACAGATACAGAAAAAGCGCTCGAGTCTTTTCAGAGTTTTATTAATGAATACCCAGATTCTGACAAATTACCTGAAGCTAATAAACATTACAAAGAATTAAGATACAAGCTTCAAAAGAAGTATTTTGAAATTGCCAAAACGTATTACAGAACAGCCGGTTATGACTTAAGAAATTACAAAGCGGCTATTCAGGCTTTTGACAATCTTTTATCAGACTATTTAGGGTCAGAATTTAAAGAAGAAGCGTTGTATTATAGGCTGAAATCAGCCCATGATTTTGTGCTAAAAAGTACCTACAGAAGAAAACCAGCTAGAATAAGTGATGCAATAGAAGCATACGATAAGTTAAAAAGAAACTTTCCAGCATCTAAATTCACGGAGGAAGCTAATAAAATGCTTGCTACATTAAAAATTGAAAGTAAAGAGTCAGAAGACTTAATTGCAAAACAAAAAGAATTTGAAAATTCACAGAAGATTTAATAAATAATTATTATGGATTATAAAGACACAAATGCATCATTGAGTACAATTACTTATAATAAAAACGAAGTAGAGGCTCCAACAAAAAATATTTATGAAGCTATTTCTGTTATTGCTAAAAGAGCAACTCAAATCAACGGAGATTTAAAGAAAGAATTGGTTGATAAATTAGATGAGTTTGCAACCTACAACGATAGTTTAGAAGAAGTTTTCGAAAACAAGGAACAAATTGAAGTTTCTAAGTTTTACGAAAGATTGCCAAAACCAACTGCAATTGCTGTGGAAGAATGGTTAAACAATAAAGTATATTTTAGAACTCCAGACGAAGAATAATGTCTGTTTTAAGTGGTAAAAAAGTTCTTTTGGCAGTTACTGCCGGAATTGCCGCTTATAAAACGGCTAGTTTGGTACGTTTATTTATAAAATTAGACGCAGAAGTCAAAGTGATTATGACTCCTGCGTCTAAAGATTTTATAACCCCTCTGACGCTTTCTACACTTTCGAAAAATCCTGTTCATTCCACTTTCTATGATACAAAGGATGATAATGAGTTGTGGAACAACCATGTCGATTTGGGTATTTGGGCAGATTATATGTTGATTGCACCAGCATCAGCAAATACACTTTCAAAAATGGCAAATGGAACTTGTGACAATTTGTTATTAGCTACTTATTTGTCAGCAAAATGTCCAGTTTACTTTGCACCTGCAATGGATTTAGACATGTACATTCATTCCTCCACAAAGCAGAACTTACAAAAACTACAATCATTCGGTAATACCATGATTCCTGCAACCTCTGGTGAGTTAGCAAGTGGTTTAGTAGGGGAAGGAAGAATGGCTGAACCTGAAGACATTGTTTCCTTTATAGAAAAAGACATTCTTTCAAAATTACCTTTAAAAGGAAAAAAAGTTTTACTCACAGCCGGTCCTACTTATGAAGCTATTGATCCTGTTCGTTTCATAGGAAATCATTCTTCTGGTAAAATGGGGTTTGCAATAGCAACAGTGGCTGCTGATTTAGGAGCGGAAGTTTTTTTAATTTCAGGTCCAAGCCAATTGCAGATAAAACATTCTTTAGTTCATAGGATCAATGTAGTTTCAGCAGCAGAAATGTATCAAGTAGTCCATAAATATTTTTCCGAGGTAGATATTGCAATACTTTCTGCAGCAGTTGCAGATTATACGCCAAAAAAAACAGCTACTCAGAAAATAAAAAAGACGGCTCTAGCGTTAGAGATAGAGTTGTCACCAACAAAAGACATTTTAGCTTCTTTGGGAGCTATTAAACAGCATCAATATCTTGTAGGATTTGCTTTAGAGACGAACAATGAATTAGAAAATGCCAAAAGTAAATTACAAAGAAAAAATCTAGATGCTATTGTATTAAACTCTTTACAAGATGAGGGAGCTGGTTTTGCAACAGATACAAATAAAATTACGTTTATTGATAACGCGATGAACGAGCAATCATTTGAATTGAAATCTAAAGTAGAGGTTGCTAAAGATATTATGAATGAAATTATAAAAAAGACAAATGCATAAACTTGGAATTCTTTTTGTATGCTTCTTTTCGATCTCTGTAATGAAATCTCAAGAGTTAAATAGTTTGGTTACGGTGAATTATAGTCAAATTCAAGGATCAAATACCCAAGTTTTTAAAACTTTAGAGAAGTCTTTGACAGAGTTTATTAATCAAACAAAATGGACAAATAAAGACATCAAACCTGAAGAACGAATAGATTGTGCATTCACAATTATTATTACTTCTAGAGATGATAATACTTTTAAAGGAACGATACAAATTCAATCTTCAAGACCTGTTTATGATTCTTCGTATACATCTCCAATATTAAATTTAAAAGACAATGATTTTAATTTTAAATACAATGAATTTGATCCATTAATCTACAACAAAAACTCTTTTGATAGTAACTTACTGTCAACCCTTGTTTTTTATGTAAATGTGGTGTTAGGTGCAGATGCAGATACGTTTAAAAATAATGGCGGACTACCCTTCTATAAAGAAGCACAAAATGTAATGTTACAAGCACAACAAAGCGGATTGTCTTCTTGGCAAAATGTAGTAGGAGAACAGAATCGTTTTCTATTGATTGATAATATTTTGTCTCCCAAGCTAAGGGCCTACAGAAACGCAGCTTATACCTATCACAGACTTGGATTAGACATGTTCTCTTCAAATAAAAAACGAGCTAAACAAAAGATTGAAAATACGATCATTTCTTTGGAATCTATTTTCAATAAAACGATTGGAAATTATTTGATACGAATGTTTTTTGATGCAAAAGCTGACGAAATAGTAAACATGTACACAGGCGGTCCAGTGACAAGTAATAAGAATAGACTCATTCAGGTAGTCAAAAAATTATCTCCAAACAATAGTGCTAAGTGGAATAATATCAGATAGAGGAAAAATTTTATTTTTTTAATTTTTGATGTAATTTTCACTAATTTTAGTTTCTAAAACTCAGAAGATTTGTTAACACAACTTTCCATAAATAACTATGCTTTAATCAATCAGTTATCGATCGATTTTTCTTCGGGATTATCAATAATAACAGGGGAGACCGGTGCAGGGAAGTCAATACTTTTAGGAGCTTTAGGCCTGGTTTTAGGAAATAGGGCAGACCTGTCTTCTTTAAACGACACCGCTACCAAATGTATTGTAGAAGCAAAACTGGCCATTTCTACTTATAATTTACAAGATTTTTTTAATGAGGTAGATTTAGATTATGAAGCTGAAACAATTATTAGAAGAGAAATTTTACCCTCAGGAAAATCAAGAGCTTTTGTAAATGACACTCCAGTAACATTATCGGTGTTGAACGAGTTAAGAATTCAGTTGATCGACGTGCACTCTCAACATCAAACAATGCAATTGTCTGATAAAAACTTTCAATTTACAGTTATCGATGCATTAGCAAAAAATAAAGAAAGAATTTCTTCTTATCAAAGAGGCTTTGCGCAACTGAAACAATTAAAAAAAGAATTGATTGAATTAGAGAATGCACAAAGAGAAGCTCAACAACAATATGATTATAATTCTCATTTATTTAAAGAATTAGAAGCAGCACATTTAAAAGTCGATGAGCAATATTTATTGGAAGAGAAGTTGGAGAGACTGAATAATATTGAAGATATAAAACTTAATTTATCAGAAGCTTTAGAAATTTCTATCACAGATGAAATAGGGATTCAAAGTTCTGTAAACAACTTAGAAAATAAGTTGTCTAAAATTGCTCCTTTTTTTAAAGAATATCAAAATTTATTAGAAAGAATTACCAGTGTAAAAATAGAAATAGATGATATCGTTTCTGAAATAGAAAGCGCAAATGAAAGCGTTGATTTTAATCCTAATGAAGCGGAAGAAATTAACGACAGATTACAGTTGCTCTACAATTTGCAAAAAAAACACTATGTACAATCTGTAGAAGAATTGCTAAAGGTATATGAAGAGCTCTCAGAAAAGGTTTTGAGGGTTGAAAATGCAGACGAAGTCATTACCAACAAGCAAGAAGAAATAAAAATTGTGTCAGAAAAGTTAGATGCAATTGCTGTTATTATTTCCAAAGCTAGAAATAAATCTATTCCAAAAATTACAAAAGAATTAGAAAATTTACTAGCTGATTTAGGGATGGAAAACGCTCGTTTTTCTATTCTTATAAAACCAACTTCTAATTATTTTTTAAATGGGAAAGATGAATTAGAGTTTTTATTTTCAGCGAACAAAGGAGGGAATTATGGAGAGCTAAAGAAAGTAGCTTCTGGTGGAGAATTGTCAAGAATTATGCTATCTGTTAAGAAAGTATTGTCTCAGAACACCCAATTACCAACAATTATTTTCGATGAAATTGATACGGGTGTTTCAGGAGAAGTTTCAAATAAAATTGCAGCTATTATGCAACAAATGAGCCTTCATATGCAGGTAATTGCAATCACACATTTACCACAAATTGCAGCAAAAGGAAGCAGTCATTATAAAGTGTATAAAGAAGATAATAAAGGAGTAACTACGACCAATTTAAAACAATTGTCTTCAGAGGAAAGAATTGTTGAAATCGCAGAAATGTTAAGCGGAAAAGAGCTGTCTGATAGCGCAATTACTCACGCAAAAGAATTATTAACCCCTTAATTAAATAAATATGTATAACTTGCTAAAAGGCAAAAAAGGAATTATTTTTGGCGCCTTAAATACCCATTCTATTGCTTGGAAAATAGCAGAAAGAGCACATCAAGAAGGTGCAAAATTTGTATTAACGAATGCCCCAGTTTCAATAAGAATGGGCGATTTAGAAAAATTAGCTAAAAAAACAAATTCTCAAATCATACCTGCAGATGCAACATCGGTTGAGGATTTAGAAAATTTGATCCAAAAATCTATGGAGATTTTGGGTGGTAAAATTGATTTTGTATTGCACTCTATTGGAATGTCAGTAAATGTCAGAAAAGGAAAGTCATACACAGACCCATCCTATGATTTTAGTAAAAAAGGATGGGATGTCTCAGCATTATCATTTCATAAAATGATGAATGTTTTATACCATAAAAATGCTATGAATGAATGGGGAAGTATTGTAGCGTTAACCTATATGGCGGCGCAAAGAGTCTTTCCAGATTACAATGATATGGCAGACAACAAAGCCTATCTAGAAAGTATTGCGCGTAGTTTTGGGTATTTCTTTGGAAGAGATCATAAAGTTCGTGTAAATACGATTTCTCAATCTCCAACACCAACCACTGCTGGAACTGGTGTAAAAGGTTTTGACGGATTTATCGAATATTCAGAAAAAATGAGTCCGTTGGGAAATGCAACAGCACTAGAATGTGCAGATTATACTATTTCTTTGTTTTCTGATTTAACGAAAAAAGTAACCTTGCAAAACTTATTTCATGATGGAGGATTCTCTACTATGGGAGTAAGTGACGCTGTGATGAAAAAATTTGAGTAAATGAATGGGATCTTGATCAAAATGAACCTAAGTGGCAACTTTAAGTAAATAAGGGAACTAATTGGTTTCATTAATGATTAAGGGAAGTATGCTTCCTCTCATTTTTTTAATTATCTTTCCAAACCGCTCTTTTGACAATAAGAAATTTATAAATAAAGAATATTGAAATTTAATTTTTCCATAATAATTCCAGTTTATAACCGTCCAAATGAAATGGATGAATTGTTAGAAAGTCTTGCGATGCAAAATTTTGTCGATCAATTCGAGATTTTAGTTATTGAGGACGGCTCTACCGAGAAAAGCGATCTTATCGTAAAAAAATATCAACAGCAGCTTGATGTAAATTATTTTTTCAAAGAAAAAAGCGGGGCAGGAGCCAGTCGGAATTTTGGAATGAAAAATGCATCAGGAAATTATTTTATTATTTTAGATTCGGATGTTATTGTTCCAAGTCAATATTTAACGGAAGTTAAAAAAGCCCTGGAAAATAACTTTACAGATGCTTTTGGTGGGCCTGACGCAGCACACCATAGTTTTACAAAATTACAGAAAGCGATCAATTATTCTATGACTTCTTTTTTAACTACTGGTGGAGTTAGAGGTAAAAAACAAGCTCTTGTGAAGTTTCAGCCTAGAAGTTTTAATTTTGGTTTATCCAAAAAAGCCTTTGAGAATACCCAAGGTTTTTCAAAAATGAAAAACGGTGAAGACATCGATTTAACATTCAGGCTTTGGGAAAATTCTTTTACAACTCAATTTATAGAAAAAGCCTATGTTTATCATAAACGCAGAGCGACAATAAGTCAATTTTTTAAGCAAACTTTTGGTTTTGGGACCGCAAGACCGTTGCTTAATAAAAAATATCCAGAATCAGCTAGGTTTACCTATTGGTTTCCAAGCATGTTTATAATTGGCATTGATCTGAGTATCCTTTTTTTATTTTTTGGATATCATCAATTTTTTTATTTCTATGGATTGTATGTTCTATTACTCTTTTTAGATTCCTTATTTAAGAATAAAAATTTGATGGTTGCTTTTTTAAGTGTAATAACTTCCTTTACCCAATTTTTAGGATATGGTCTCGGATTTTTAGAGTCAATTTTATTTCCCAATAAAAAGAGTTAATCCAAGTATTTTGTTATCGTGGAAGGAGTTTATTTGAAAAATTCTTTCGATTTTTCCCAATAAATATCCATTTCAGCTAGAGACATGTCAGCGAGGTTTTTCCCCTCTTTTTTAGATTCTCTTTCTAAATATTGAAAACGATTTATAAATTTTTTGTTGGTTTTTTCAAGAGCATTTTCCGGATTTACATTTATAAATCGCGCGTAATTGATCATTGAAAATAAGACGTCACCAAACTCTTTTTCAATATTTTCGTTATTTCCAGCTTTTATTTCTTCGTTTAATTCTGATAATTCTTCTTGTACTTTGTCCCAAACTTGTTCAGGTTGTTCCCAGTCAAAACCAATACCAGCAACTTTTTCTTGAATTCGGCTTGCTTTTATGACCGCTGGTAAACTTTGTGGGACACCTTCTAAAACAGATTTTTTTCCCTCTTTAAGTTTTAATTGTTCCCAATTGCGCTTTACATCTTCTTCATTATTTACCTTGATATTTCCATAAATATGAGGATGTCTGTGAATCAATTTTTCTGAGATAGCAGTGGCAACATCACCAATGTCAAATGCTTTTTTTTCACTGGCAATTTTTGCATAAAAGATGATGTGTAGCAGAACATCTCCTAATTCTTTTTTTATCTCCGGTAAATCATTCTCTAAAATTGCATCGGCAAGTTCATATGTTTCTTCAATAGTAAGATGTCGAAGGCTTTCAAAAGTTTGTTTTTGATCCCATGGACATTTTTCCCGAAGGTCGTCCATGATATCTAACAATCTGTTAAAAGCGTCTAATTGATCTTTTCTGCTATTCAAGATAATAATTTATTTAAAGGGTATTTCAAAGGAGAAATTATTTATACTTCTTCAGTGTTTTTTTCAGATGTTTTTTCAATTTTAGAAAAATCCATCCCAATTTTAATTAAAAGATTGAACCATTGAATTACTTTTTTGATATTGGAAACATAGACTCTTTCCTCGTCATAGTTTGGGATAACTTCTAAGAAAAAGGCAGTTAAATTCTTGCTACTATCTTTATGAGAAAGCGCTTCTTTTCCTGCTGTTTTTTCATGCATAGCAACAAAAACTTCTAGCAACGGCATGTCTTCGTCATAGGTGTAGATACTAATATTCTCTAACAAGCTTACATTTTGTGTAGTATTAATCGCGATCCGTTTTTTTTCTATCAGAGATTCTGCAATAACTGCATTTTTAGATTGAGAAACTACTTGAAATAATCCTGGTTTACCCGATACAGCTATAATTTTACTAAATTCCATAATATATATTCTTATTCTTATTTTTTCTTCTTTAGATTTGGAAAGCGCATTCTATAATTTGCTCTAATTTTCCCTTTTGAAATATGTTCTAATTTCTTTTTTATCAACCTTTTTTTAAGAGTCGAGAGTTTGTCTGTAAACAAAATTCCGTCTATGTGATCATACTCATGTTGAAAAACTCTTGCCGCTAAACCATTTAAAGTCTCGGTATGCGTTTTAAAATCCTCATCTTGGTATTCAATTGTTATTTCTGGTTGACGAAAAACATCTTCTCTAACATCAGGAATACTGAGGCACCCTTCATTAAAGACCCATTCAGTTCCTTCTTCTTTTAATATTCTAGCATTTATAAATACTTTATTAAAGTTCTTTAAAACGTCTCTATCTTTTTCAGACAATTCTTCATCATCTGCAAAAGGTGATGCGTCAATTAGAAATAAGCGTATTGATTTTCCTATCTGAGGAGCAGCCAATCCAACACCTGCAGCATTATACATGGTTTCTTTCATGTTTGCAATTAGTGTTTTTAATTCTGGGTAATCGGCATTAATTTCTACGGCAACTTTTCTTAAAACAGGATCTCCGAAGGCAACAATAGGTAAAATCATTTATTTATTTTTAAGCATTGCAAAAGTACAACGTTTACGACTTCAATAAAATTATTTGTTGTATAAATATGATTGTAAAATGATAGTAGCACTGATTTGGTCTACCATCTTCTTATTTCTTCGTTGTTTTTTCTTCATTCCTCCGTCTATCATTGTTTGGAAAGCAATTTTAGAGGTAAAACGTTCATCAACTCTTTCAATAGGAATTTGAGGAAATAATTTTTTTAATTTTTGTAAAAATGGTAGAATAAGGATTTCACTTTCGCTATCGGTATTATTCATTTGTTTGGGTTTTCCCACTAAAAATAACGCTACTTCTTCTTTAGAGGTATATTCTTTTAGGAAAGACAATAAATCCAATGTATGAATCGTTGTTAATCCAGATGCAATTATTTGTAATTCATCTGTGACAGCAATTCCCGTTCTTTTTTTACCAAAATCTATTGCTAAAACTCTAGCCATTAAAAAATCTTTTTGCAAAAATACGTTTTTTAAACAAAGCAGAAATATCTGTTTAAAATAGGTATCTTCGCTCTCAGTTTTTTGGATAAATTTATATTTGTAAAAATTAAACAATTAAAATGAAGGAAATCAGAGAAATTATCGAAGCAGCTTGGGAAAATCGTGCGTTGTTACAACAAGAAGATACAATTAAAACGATTCGAAAAGTTGTTGATTTATTAGACGAAGGAGCGCTTAGAGTAGCTGAACCATTAGAAGGTGGTTGGCAAGTAAATGAATGGGTTAAAAAAGCAGTCGTTTTATATTTTCCTATTCAAAAAATGGAAACTTTAGAAGCTGGTATTTTTGAATATCATGATAAAATTCCATTGAAAAGAAATTTTGCAGAAAGAGGAATTAGAGTTGTTCCAAATGCTGTTGCAAGACACGGTGCCTTTATATCACCAGGGACTATTTTAATGCCAAGTTATGTAAATATAGGAGCGTATGTTGATGAGGGAACTATGGTAGATACATGGGCAACTGTTGGTTCTTGTGCGCAAATTGGTAAAAATGTTCACCTTTCAGGAGGTGTTGGAATAGGGGGAGTTTTAGAACCATTACAGGCTGCACCAGTTATCATTGAAGATGGTGCTTTTATTGGCTCTAGATGTATTGTTGTAGAAGGTGTTAGAGTAGAAAAAGAGGCTGTATTAGGAGCAAATGTTGTCTTAACGATGAGTACTAAAATTATTGATGTAACCGGTGAAGAACCTGTCGAAACAAAAGGAGTAGTCCCTGCGAGATCGGTTGTTATTCCTGGAAGTTATACAAAGAAGTTTGCCGCAGGAGAGTTTAACGTTCCCTGTGCATTAATTATTGGAAAAAGAAAAGAAAGTACAAATAAAAAAACATCTCTGAACGACGCATTGCGTGAGTATGATGTTGCCGTATAATATTAAAATAATATATGACGAAGATTACTGCTATTATCCCAACTCTGAATGAAGAGATTCATATATCTAATGCGATAAAGTCAGTGAGCTTTGCTGATGAAATTATTGTCATAGATTCTTATAGTTCAGATAAAACAATAGCAATAGCAGAGAAATTCAATGTAAAAATCATCAAGCGAACGTTTGATGATTTTTCTTCTCAAAAAAACTTTGCAATATCTCAAGCAAAACATTCCTGGATTTATATTTTAGATGCTGATGAACGGGTGACTCCAGAGGTTGAATTAGAAATTTTAGAAGCTGTTAAAAATCCAAAAGATTTTGTTGGTTTTTATGTGAAGAGAAGATTCTACTTTTTTAGTAAACCTGTTAATTTTGGTGGCTTTCAAAGAGATAAAGTAGTTCGTTTGTTTTTAAAAGAACACTGTACATACAGCGGTTTTGTTCATGAGAGAATTTTAACAAACGGTAAATTGGGTTTTTTTAATCATAAAATAGATCATTTTTCCTATCGAAATTACGATCATTACATTTCTAAAATGAATCATTATGCTAATATTAGAGCCCATGAATTACATCAAAAAGGAAAAAAAGTAACCGTCTTTCATTTAATGATAAAACCTCCTGCTAGATTTTTTATTCATTTTGTCATAAGACTTGGTTTTTTAGATGGCTTTTCTGGATTTATTTTTGCAAAAGCACAAGCTTATGGTGTTTATTCAAGGTATGCAAAATTACGATTGTTAAATCAAAATAATTTATAAATGGCTAATTACAAAAATCTTAAAGTAGACGCTGTAATTACTTGGGTAGATGGAAACGACATAGAACACAGGGGGAAAATGTCGAAACACCTCAAAAACAAAAAATCTCTGAATATTAAGCCTGTTAGAATGCGTTTTGACCAAGTAGGTGAAATTGAGTTTGCTGTAAAATCAATTTTAAAATATGCGAAATTTATACGAAATATATACATCATTACTGACAATCAAAAACCAGAATTTTTAAAAGATGATAAGATAGCTGAAAAGAAATATCCAACAGTTTCTATTGTAGATCATAAAGACTTATTTGAGGAGTATTCTGAATATCTCCCTACTTTTAATTCTTTATCTATAGAAACCATGCTTTATAGAATACCTGGTTTAGCAGAACAATTCATTTATTTTAATGATGATTTTTTTTTAGCGAACAACACAAAATTAGAAGATTTTTTTATTGATAACAAACCATTGTTAAGAGGGAATTGGAGTTTGTTTTATGATGATATTTGGTACAAAAAGGTGAAATTATTTTTTAATAAATATTTTCAAAAGTCGAAAAAACCATATTACAAACATAATAAAGGTTTACAAAAGCCAGCAGAAATATTACATTTTAATAAATATTTTTACACTCCTCACATACCAGCTATATTCATAAAGTCTACTTTGAAAGAATTCTTTGATACTCACAAAGAGTTATTAATCAGTAATATAAAATTTAAATTTAGAAAACCAGATCAATTTGTTGCGCATTCGCTTTCGAATCATTTACAAATAAAAAAAGAAAATTATATTCATCAGAACAAAAGTCAGTTGGTTTATTTTCAAAACTATAAGAAACCATTGTGGTGGATAAAATTCAAACTAAGAAAAATAGAAAACAACAAAGACATGTTATTTTTATGCATGCAGAGTTTGGATCAATGTCCTGAAGATAAACTAGATTTCATCAAAAAATGGCTTAGCAATAAATATGATTAATCTTCCTTCTTATTATTAAAATATAAATATTTTGTTGTGTGGTAATAAGCAGAAAGAAGACTGTCCAACTCTTTTGAAACTTTTGGATTCTCTAGTTTTATGTCTTTAACATTATGATCCTTTAAGTTGTAGAGA
>Ga0206682_10000112_pt1 | contig 79589 bp, 56 predicted proteins | sample M240m12015metaG_FD_155444 | JGI IMG/M metagenome (GOLD analysis project Ga0206682, IMG submission 155444) | Ammonia-oxidizing marine archaeal communities from Monterey Bay, California, United States - M2 40m 12015 | ecosystem: Environmental > Aquatic > Marine > Intertidal zone | place: USA... | reverse complement strand
ATACTCTCGCGCGTGCGCCGTATCGTTTCGCATTCATCGCTACATTTCCTATTACTCGCAATTCTACTCCACACGCTTCACCGCTCATCTCGGACCGCCACTCGCTGGCGCGCCGTCGATGCTTTTTTTCGGTAGGCTAGAAATCAGATCGGCGACGCCAGGCTTCCGTTTTCGCGACAGAGAAAGACTCTTCGCGTATTGAAACGGATTGTGATGGCGACTTATGATGCCCGCGTCGCCGTACGCGTCGGGTTTGCTGAGAATACTCAGAGGATGCGGGCTATTGAACAACACTCTTTGTGCGGCGTCTCGCCCTCGCTGATTCAACACCTCCGCAATGCCGCCTTCGCTCGGGAGCAATTCGTCTTGCTTGATGTGACTGATGATGAGCGAAGCCGTGAGGGCGGCGTCTGATTGCGTCAAACACGCGAGCTGATGCATTCGAAGTTTGTTCGCTTTCTCATCCTCGGACGAAGAGAAGTCTCCGTCCACGTCGTACGCCGCCGCCTCGTCCCAATGCTTGCTCGAAGGGCGACGATTCAACCACGACTCATCTTCGCCGTCTTCGTTTTCGCCCAATCGCGCGCGCGTCGCTAGCATCTCGTACACGCCGTCGCCGTCGAGGATGTAAAGACCGGGTCCCGGCGGCAGAAGCGGGTGTTCAGAACCGTTGTTCGCCTGCAGCACGTACAAGTCACCCATCGGCGTATAAAACATCTGCTCGTCCAAAAAATTCGCCGTAGAAGTGTTGACGTTGAACGGCCCAGGCGCGTTGTCTAACACTCGGCGCGCCCACTGCGGATAATAGCACGAGAATGAGCGCGGCACGACATCGTCGCCCATCATGATCATTCGAATAAACGAACGAGGTAATCCGAGTCGAGTCATGAGCGCTTCGCCGCCAGTCATGACGTACGGCGCGCCGAACGCCCAGACGTCGGCTATGGCGTAGCGAGGTGCGCCGTTTCGCACGAGGAGCATCATCGCGATGATCATCGCGATCGATCCACCGATCGAATGTCCGGTGATTCGCACTCGCGCTCGCGCGCCGTGCTTTGCGACGTGCTCTTTGACTGCTTTCTCGATTCGACGGTACATCGTCTTCGCCGCCGTGTAAGCGCCTCTATGAACTTCCACACCGAGAGCGGGATCTTCAAACGTCACGGGTTGAAAGGTCAAGTTTGCTTGCCAGCTCGCAAAGTTCGTAGAGCCCTCGACGACGACCCACAGCGTCGCGGTGTCGTCTTGTGCGGCGACGCAAAAGTTCACAGGGAGGGATGCATTTTCTGCTCGCTCTTGTCTCACGCGCTCGGCTTCGACTTTCCGCTGTTGTTCGATCACCGTTTGTTGCATTTGCGACTGAAGATCCGCGAGCTCGCGCTGCATGGCCCACTTTTTCAACTTGCGCTTGTTCCGTTCGGCAATCGCACTCGCTTCGTCCAACTTCTTCTGCGCCTCGACGGCGAGCGCTTTCGCCGCTCGCGCCGTCTTTCTGGCTTTGAGTCTAGTCGATTCGTCCTGGGCGTCCTGAGAGCGTAATTCAGCCGCGAGCTTCAGAGCCTGCGCCGCGAGCTCGGCAGACTCGGCTGCAGCTTTCGATGCGGCGATTTCCAGCTTGGCGTCTTTACTCGCAGCCACTCGAGCCGCGACTACGGCTTCCTCAACCGCCTGTTCAGCACGCCACGCAGATTCCTCCAAGAGCGATTTGCCCGCGCGAAATTCAGTGGACGGAATGATTTCTTCGACGTCCAACGATGACGTGATCAACTTCAAACCGTTGCGAGGCAACGCGTGTTGCATTTGCGGTAAGTAGTACACCCAAGCCGCGAGCGAACACGCCAATCTCGCACTGCCAATCTCAATGTCGCTCTCGACAGGTACGAGCGAGTTCGCGACGACTCGTTGCAGCGCGGGCTTGACCATTTCGCTCAGCTCTTCCGACTTCTTCGATTTGCCGTCTCCGCGCTGCGTGGCCAATGAAGCCAGCCTTGAGACCGTCTGCGTGAGTTCTGACGCTACGAGCGCGTCTTGAGCACTCTCACGCGCGCTAGCGATCGCGCCCATCAGGCCTCGACGAACCCCGCGTTTTTGCGCCTTGCTAGTGTCGAGTGCGCGTGACGACGCCTCGCCGTCGTCTTCGAGCGTCCATGAGCCCAGTTTCTCGACTCGAGTGGCGACGTATGACACCTGCCGGAGCGCATCTGCGACGGCCGCGTTCGAGCTCGTCGCTTGTCGGATGACAGCCGCCTTGGCAGCCTCAAGAGCCTTGATCGCTTCTTCTTTTTTCAAATCGCCCTCTGCTCGAAGCGCTTCTTGCGCGCGACTCACTTCGCGCACGGCTTCTTCGAGACTTTGGCTCGCCTCGCGCGCTTCTTTTGCAGAAGCGCGTGCATCTCGTAGCGACTCTTGCAACGCTTTGAGTGCAGAAGCGTTGTTTTCAAACCTTCCATCCTTCACCGCGCTCTTCTCCACGGTTTCAATACCGAGAAGCGCAGAATTCAACTTTTCCACCGCCGCTGTCGTCACGCTCACCGCCGTCTCGCTCGCATCACGAATCGCACTACCGACGTTCTCGTTCGAAATCGTCGTGTCGTACGCCATTTCATCATCTTCCTCGTCGTCTGAGGATGAATCACCATCACTCGAACCGAACACGCGTTGCCGAATCCACGGCGGCAACGGCACGCGCTCGAGCAAGTTCGTCGGCTCGACTCCTCGATCGCTTGAAGACGATGACGCTCCATCGCTCGCTGTTGAGACTCCGATTGCGTCGGTGTTCACTACGAAGCTTCCATCACCGTCTACACTCTTGTTCGGCATCCACGACGACGTCGCCGTAGCGATGGACTCGCCCACTCCACTCACCCGCCATGGACTCTTCCATCGAAACCATCCGCCCGCCTCGACGGGCGGCGAAGAGTCTTCGTCGTCATCACGCGACGACGACGCATCATCTTGCGCCGCGATGGCGGGATTCTCGTCTCTCGCGTCCATCGCCTCGTCGTCGGAGTTCAGCGAGTCAAAGACGCCTCCGACCGCGCCAAACCAGTCCGACACGATTCTTCGCAAGTCGCCGTTTTCCGCCGTCGACGACTCCTCGACGACTTCATCGGACGTGAAACCCTCGCTCTCGTTCTCTTCGACCAACGCCGGCAGACCCTTTCGCGACCGCTCCAAGCGCGTCCTCGCGCGCGCCAACGCCAGTTTCAACTCTTCTGGGTCGGGCGTCGAGGACGTCGGCGTCGACGCATCGTCCTTGTCGCCTTTCCCTCGCGCGCGTCGCACGATGGACGCGCGTGACGGCGTCGACGATTTCAGCCGCCGCGTCGACGTCGACGGCCCCGCGCGCGGCGTCGCCCGCACCGCACGTTCCCGCATATTCCAACGTCGTCGCTCGAACGGTGTGTCTTTTGGTTTTCCGCGCCTTCACGCGCGCGCGAACGGACGCGCGCGACGCGCGCGCGATGATCGTCCCGCGCCCGTCGCACCGCGCGCGCGACGTTTCGCGCCGACGCGTCGCGACGCGATCGCCGTAGTGACGCGACGCGACGTGATGAAAGAGCGAGTCTCGAATCGACGGTGCCGCTTTGAACGGGGGGCCGCCGCCTCAACGGGGGGCTCCATTTTCGCGCGCGCTGAGGTGATGGCGCGCGCGAACGCGAGACGGGGGCGAACGCGATAGATTAATAACGACAGCTCGCGATGGTTGGTTTCAGTAAGACGCTCAACCGCTACCGGGTCGGCGAGTGGCACACGATGTACATCGACTACGAGCAGCTCAAGACGCTCGTGACGGAACAAAAGCGCATACGCGAGCTCGAAGCTCCGGCCGGGACGACGTCGGCGGACGACGACTATCGGGGACGAGACAGCGTGGACGAGACGCAGTGGAATCGATACGCCAACGCGCCGACGCTGACGACCGAGCTCGTGGAAATTGAAAAGACGCCGGGGGAGCGCGAAGCGCTGGAAACGCTGTGGGACGCGCTCGGGATGGATTACGAACCCATGCTCGCGGTGAAGAGCGCGCTACAAGACAACGGAAACGGCGTTGCGGAAGTGCTGGTGAGATTTTACCAAGCGCTGGACGTGCAGGCGAACAGGTGCAACTCGTTTTATGAGACGCTCGTCGAAATGCAAGCGAAGGCACTCGCGACGGCTTTAAAGCGCGTTGAGGTCATCGACGCGTCTTTGAACGTGGCGACCCCATTTGTGAGCCCGAGAGAATCTGAAGCCGAAGTCGATCAAGGCGGCGAGACGGAGATCAAACCAGTGAGGGCCGGAGGGCGTCACTCGCGCCACGGCTCGCTTTCCACGACTTCTGGCACGGACTTGCACACTCTCTTCTCAAAGTACAAAGAGAAGGATAAAATTACGGATTCGTCTGAAGCGGCGGCGAAGCGCGCGGCACAGGCGCTGGTGGATACAAATACGTCCTCGTCGACGGCGAAGTCGCGAGAGACGACGGTGAAAGCGCTCTTGCACGACATTAAAGAAATTTACTACTCCGTGTGCATGATTCAGAACTTTAGCACGCTGAACGCCGTGGCGATTCGCAAGATTACGAAGAAAATGGATAAAGAAGCCGGCACGCGGACGAGCGGTATATACTGTACCACGTGCGATGAGCTCGCGTTTTGGCCAGACTTGAAAGAGTCAACGTTTCAGTGCAAGACCATGGCGAAGCTTTGCGAAGAAGCGTTTCTAACCTGCCACGCGTTGATTCGCCGCATAGAGGCTACGAAAACCGGTCTCGTGCGCTTCAATACTCGAACGCAATCGTTCGCGACGCTTCGCCGAAAGGAACGCGTGGAACTACTAGAAAAGCTTCGCAGTACGGGCAACCGCATCAAAGACGACGGCACCAAGGTCAACTTGGACCGAGATTCGCCTGATAATCCGATTCTCTACTTCACCGGCGGATTCTTCTGGGGTATCGCATTTCCAGCATTGCTCATTCCACTGTGGTACCTCGTCGTTTCGTGCGGTCTGCAGTCCACTGACGATAGGTGCCGGAGAGAATTGGCGGCGTTTGTCACCCTTCGCGGCGCCATGCTGGTTTTCGGGCAATCGCTGTTGTGGGGACCCACCGTGTACGTTTGGCAAAAGCTGATGGTACACTGGGAGCTGATCTTCTTTCGGAGCGCCGGTAAGACGGGTTTACGAGCAGAGTACGCCATCATCGCTACCGTGCTGCCGTGGATTTGTTTCGTCATCATTTTGACGACGAGCACCGTGTTGTGGTCGTCGGGAAACGCGAACACGCAATGGGTCAAACCTCTAACGATGGCGCTTTTCATCGCGTTCGCCGTGCCCGTGCCGGCATCGTGGGAATGGGCTGACAATCCACGATATTGGTTTATCCAGCCCCCGATGACGACCCGAAGATTCATCGGACGCCACGTGATGCGAATCATGAGTACTCCGTGGACGAATGTGGTTTTTCCAGACTTCTTCATAGCCGATCAGCTCACGTCGCAGTCCACGGCGATTGCGGATTTGATGATCACGTTCCACTTGGCATCCGAAACGGCGTCGACTCGCGTCATCGCGGCGACGATTCCGCACTACTGGCGGTTCATTCAGAGCTTTCGCCGGGCGAGAGACTCTGTGGTGCACAAACGAGGCGGGGCGTTGTCGACGCACTTACTAAACGCCGGAAAGTATGGCTGCTCCATAGTCGCGATTTGGCTTCGCTTCTGGGCTTTGCGATCGAGCCAGAGTGACAATCACAGCTCTCCACCATGGATCGTCGCTTATATCGCGACGGCGTCGAGCGTGTGTTACTCGCTTTATTGGGATTTCTTCATGGATTGGTCGATTTTAACGTTCAACCCAGAGTCAAAGTGGCGCGTTGAGTTCCTGTCGAGGCGTTCGCTCGTAAAATCTCGCGCGGTTTGGGTCGCCGCGATGGTTTTCAATGTTTTCGCTCGCTCGGCGGGCTTGTTCGCCGCCGTCCCGGGTTTGCCGATGCGACATCTTTCGACGCAAGTGCTCGTCACGGGATTGTCCGCCGTTGAAGTTATCCGGCGGGCGATCTGGAACGTTTTCCGCGTCGAGGCTGAACACGCGGTGAACTGTGGTGGGTTTCGCGCGTCGGCGGACAGCCAATTCGACGCTTTGGAAGACCCTTTCGTCGCGCACGTAGACGAACTCAGCCGAGAACTACAGTACGTCCCGGTGAAGGGCGGTCAAAAAGTGTAGAATTGATATTGAAATGATTAGACTCCGTCAGTCCTAGACCCTAGACCTTCCGTTCGATGGCATCCGTCGGTGCGCGTTTACCCGCACTCCGCGGCGATTCGATCGACGGCGCGCGAATAGAGTCGCGAGCGATGACAACCGAAGGCGACGAACCCGCTGTCGCCCCGGACGCGGCGGCGAGCGGTGAAAAGAGCGAGAAACTTCTCAAGCGTGAAGCCGAAAAAGCCGCCAAGAAGGCGGCGAAGGAGGCCGCGAAAGCGTCCAAAGCGGCCGCCGCCGAACAGCGCTCGCGGGGGCAAAACGCCGTCGTGAGCGTGCAGTGCTCGACGACACCGCCGGTCGAGCTCGAGGCGTGCAGCGGCACGCGCGATTGGTATCCCGAAGAGTTTCGTTTGCAGCGATGGCTTTACGAAAAGTTTCGAGCCACCGCGCGAGCGACCGGGTTCGAGGAATACGACGCGCCCGTGCTCGAGAGGCAGGAGCTTTATAAACGCAAAGCCGGCGAGGAGATTACGCAGCAAATGTACGCGTTCGTGGACCAAGATGGGGTGGAGGTGACGTTGCGACCCGAGATGACGCCGACGCTCGCGCGCATGGTGCTCGGTCGCGCGCAGTCGATGATGTTGCCTTTGAAGTGGTTTTCTATTCCGCAATGCTGGCGTTTCGAGACGACGCAGCGCGGTCGTAAGCGCGAGCACTACCAGTGGAACATGGATATCATCGGGTGCAAGTCTGTGAGCGCAGAAACCGAGCTGTTGTTCGCGGTGTGCGAGTTCTTCAAGTCGATCGGGATCACGTCCGCCGACGTCGGCATCAAGGTGAACTCGCGCAAGGTCATGGCGAGCGTGTTGGATTCATACGGAATCACCGCGGAAAAGTTTGCGCCTGTGTGCATCGTGATGGATAAGTTGGACAAAATCGGCGCCGATGCCGTCAAGGCTGAGCTCGTGGACACGCAAGGATTACCCGCGGAGACGGCTGCGAAAATCGTAGAGTGTTTGGCGTGCAAGACGGTGAGCGACCTCGAGGCGCTCTGCGGCGAGGGTGCCGATCAAACCGGCATCGATGAGTTGAAGAGGCTTTTCGAGCTCGCCGAAGATTACGGCTACGGTGATTGGCTGATTTTCGACGCATCCGTCGTGCGAGGTTTAGCTTATTACACCGGCATCGTCTTCGAGGGCTTCGACCGCGCCGGGGAGTTGCGCGCCATTTGCGGTGGCGGTCGCTACGATAGGTTGCTCTCTTTGTACGGTGCCGTGACCGAGGTGCCGGCGTGTGGTTTCGGCTTCGGCGATTGCGTCATCGTGGAGTTGCTCAAAGATAAAGGATTGCTCCCTGAGCTTCCCAAGTCGATCGAGTTCGTCGTCGCCGCGTTCAACGAAGGCATGCAGGGCAAGGCGATGAAGGCGGCGTCGATGATTCGCGCCGGAGGTTCGGATGTGGATATGCTTCTCGAGCCGAAGAAGAAAGTAGCGAGCACTTTTGATTACGCCAATCGTATCGGCGCTCGATACATCGTCTTCGTCGCGCCGCAAGAGTGGGAAAACGACATGGTGCGAATCAAGGATTTGCGCGCCGATTACACGGACAAAGACGAAGAAAAGCAACTCGACGTCAAACTTAGCGATCTCGGTAGGGTGTCGGAAGTATTAGCGGCGCACGCGGCGGCGATCGGCGCTGCGAACAAAATGGGCGGAATGGCCGTTTAGAAGGAAAACGCTTTCAAATCAATATTCTTCATCATCCACGGCGGCGCCGCCGCGACTAGTTTGTCGTGTACACGAATAATTCACCAAATTCCGTCGCCGCGCCCGACGCGCTCGTGCCCACGCGCACCGACACGGCGTACCCGGCGGCGTTACGTTCGGGCGGCTTGGGCAAGTCTGCGACGGACGGGGCGACGCACGCGACGTGCGACTTTGTGAACGAAGTCGCGCGAACGAACACGTGCTCCGCTTCGGTGCCGAAGAAGCATCCGACGTCGCGCGCGCCGGGAATCCCGCTGCCTCGCAGCGTGACGACGGCGCCGCCGCTCGCGGCGCCCGTGGCGGGGTCGATGGATGTGATTTCTGTTCGCACGCACGTCGCGCCCACGGCGGCGCGCGCCCAGGGTGGAAGCGGACAAAACAACGGATTACGTCCGAGTCGTAAGACCCGCGCGACGCCCGCGGGGCGGTTTCTGTGCTCCTCGAGCTTTGGCACGGAGTTCGTCTTGGGATCGTAAAACGAATCCGGGATCGCGCCCGTGAACTTGTTGCCCGTGAAATCGGCGAGTTCCAGGTGCGGAAGCTCGACGAGCCACGACGGAATTTCCCCGACGAATGCGTTGTTTTGAATCTCCAATTTCCGCAGAAATTCAGCCGATTTCAACGACGCGGGCACGTTGCCCGAAAACTTGTTTTCGGCCAAATTCAGCGAAGACAATCGACGCATGCGCGCGAACGCATCGTCCGCGATGTCGCCCTCGAAGCCCGCGCGCGCGAGCTCGACGACTCTGAGATTCCAACACTCCGACAGCGCGTCGGGCATTCCACGACCGGCGCCCAGACGCGCGTTGCCGCTCAGTCGCAACGATTTCAACTTTGTCAAATGACGGACAGAATCCGGCAACGGGCCGAGCAAATCGTTATTCGACGCGTGTAGCTCCACCAGTTCGCCCGCGTCGTCGAACGCGCCGTCGGTGAACGCGCCGGAAATTCTGTTATTCGACAGTCTCAAATACCTCAAATGCGGCGCGCGCTTGAAGAACTCGCCGTCTAAGAGCACGCCGACGAGACGGTTGCTTTCGGCGTCGACGACGCGCAAATTCGACGTCTCCGCGCCGTCGGGAGGAGCCAACGTCCCGGTAAACGCGTTGTTTGAAACGTCCAAAATTTCTAGCAATCGCAGCGAGAAGAGTTCCTTTGGCAAATCCCCCGTCAAACGGTTCGAGCTCACGTCAAAGGTTTCAATCTCTCGCAAATGGGCGACGGATGGGCCGAGCGACCCGATGAGCGCGTTTCCGGCCAAACGCAGGTGCTTCAAACGTCGCAATCTCGACAGCGATTCCACGGGCACGACGCCGCTGAATGAGTTTTCGCCGAGATCCAACACGCGAAGCGACTTCATTTGATCGACGTTCGGCGGTATTTCCCCAGTCAAACCGCATCTCGACAGCGTCAACTCTTCGAGCGAGTCCAGATTGTTGAGCAACCAATCGGGCAACGTTCCACCGATGTTCGAGTTGCCGGCTAACGAAAACGATTTCAGCGATTTCAAACGTCGCCACGACTCGGGAATCGGGCCCGCGAAGTCGTTTTTGTTCTCGAGCCCAGACTCGCCCAGATACAGCACTTTGAGCTCACTCAACGCGCCGAGCGACTCGGGAAGCGCGCCGCGCATGGCGTTCGCGGACAAGTCGATGTGCCGCAGATTCGTCAGCGCGCCGACGTCCTCGGGAAGCGCGCCCGTGATGCGATTTCCAGACAACACGAGGCTCTGAAGCTGCGTCATCTTAAACAAGTCTCGCGGCAAATCTCCCGTGAACAAATTATCGCTCAAATCGATGTAGCGCAGCTCGTGCACGTGCGTCGCGAGCGCGGTGACGTTGAGCGATCCCATGCACGCGACGTTGTTCAGGTTCATCAACAACTCGGTCACTCGACCGCCGACGCAAACGACGCCGTGCCACGCGTTTGCGCACGGCTCGCCGACGCCCCAGTTTCGCGTGTTGCTCCATCTCGGACCGTTGCATCGATCGTAAAATTCCAACAATCCCTGTTTGTCCGAACTCATCGGCACGAGCGCGTACCCGGCGTCGCCCTTGGCCGGCATCACCTCCACCGCGCCGTCCGCCGTGAGTCGCCGCGGGCGAGACTCCGGTCGCCCGGTGCCGACGCCCCCGCCTCGCTCGTGCATCCACGTGTCCCCCCACTCAAACTTCTTCCCCGTGCGCGGATTGACAAAGTGTTCGCCCTCGCGCCGTAACATTTCAAACATTTCCTGCGCGGGCGATTTGGAATTTAGTTCCTCGACCAGCGCCTCGATCGCCGAATCCGCCGCGCGCGCCGCCGTCCCGCTCGCGTCGCCGTCGCGTCCTCGCGCGACGGAATCGCCGCCGTCCGGCGTCGTCGTCGTCGCCGCCATCGAATCCATGGAATCCGCGGGCACGACGCCGACGCGCGCCTTCGCGTCGCCGCCGCCGGGACGAATCTCCGCCGTATACGCGTACGCGTGAGACGCCGACGCCGACGTCGACGCGTCTCGTCGAGAATCGCGCTCGACGCCCGCGCGCGCGGTTCCCGTCGCCCCTCGAAGCGCGTACTCTTCGAATCGCACGCGCCTCGTCGCGCGCGTCCTCGCCTCCCCATCGCCTTCCTCGTCGTCTCCTCCCGCGCTCGCTCGCCAGCGTCCGTCGCCCAACAGTCCCGCCGCCGCCGGTCCTCCCGGCGCGAGTTCCCCGAGCGCCAACTCCGCCTCGAGCAATCGTCGCGGGAGTTTCGGTTTCTCGTACAGCCTCGGTCGCGGTCGCGGTCCGAACGCGCTCGCGCTTCGCGTCGCCATCGCCGCCGCGACGCACGCCGCGCGCGCGACGACGCGTCTCGCGTCCGCGCGCCGTCGACGCCGTCGACGCCGTCGCGCCGCGCGTCCCGCGTCGTCGTCGTCGTCGTCGCGTCCGAGCGCCCTCGCGCGTCGCGCCGCGTCGTCCGCTCGCGCGCGTCGACCGCCCGCATCGACGCGCGACGTCTCGCGCGACGTCTCGCGCGTCCCGAGCGTCCACGTCCACGTCCACATCCGTCGTCGTCCGTCGTCCCGCGCGACGGCGACGACGACGGCGACGACGACGCGCGTCGACGAGTGCCTCGTACACCGATCCGGACGCGGCCGCGACGCGACGCCGTCGAGCGCGAACGACCGCGAACTCACGCGTCGATGGATGCATCGACGATGGCATCGTCGCGTCGGACGCCGCGCATCCATCCAGATGCGCGATCGGACGCGATCGGCGCACCGCGACGCGCGCCGTGACTCGCGCGTCGCGATACCGACCATTCGCGATGACGACGCGAACGCACGGCGCGTTCGACGCGCACCACGCCGACGCGATACACGACTGCGCGTACGACTACTACGGACGACGCGTCGCGACGTGCTCGAGCGACCGAACGATTCGAATCTTTGACGTCGAGTGCGAACGAGGCGCGCGATCGAGCGACGCGACGCGCGAAGCGAACGCGCGCGGGCGAAGCGATGGGACGGCGGCGAACGGGACGCGCGACGCGCTCGGCGCGCGCGACGCGGAGGATCGCGCGGGGGGGAGACTGGGCGACGCGAACGGAACCGAGGGAGAGGCGAATCGCGCGCGAGGGACGCACGTGGCGACGATCACGGGACACGATGGACCGGTGTGGAGCGCGAGGTGGGCGCATCCGAAGTTTGGAACGCTGCTCGCGAGCGCGAGCTTCGATCATCACGTGCGCGTGCACAAGGAGACGGAACCGAACGCGTTTTCGCTGGCGTACCAGACGCCGACGGGAACGCACGACGGGAGCGTGAACGCCATCGCTTGGGCGCCGCATGAGTACGGGGCGAAGCTGGCGTGCGCGTCGAGCGATGGGTCGATCTCCGTGATCTCCTACGACGGCCAAGCGAGCTGGACGGTGGAGAAGATTCCAAACGCGCACGCCATCGGGTGCACGGGGGTGTCGTGGGCGCCCGCGGCGACGCCGGGGGCGCTGGTGAGCGCGGGTGGGGGCGCGAGCGTCGTCGACGCCAAGCGTTTAGTGACGTGTGGATGCGACAACTTGGTGAAAATTTGGAGATTTGACGAGGAGCGACGCGTTTGGGGATGCGAAGCCACGCTGAGCGCGCACGGCGACTGGGTGCGCGACGTCGCGTGGAGCGAAAACATGGGTCTTCCCATGAACACCATCGCATCGTGCGGGCAGGACGGCAAGGTGTTCATTTGGACTCAAAGCGAACCGCGCGGAGCGTGGCAATCGCGCGAGCTGCACGATTTCGGCGCGCCGGTGTGGCGCGTGTCGTGGAGCACGATGGGCAACATTCTCGCCGTGAGCGACGGGAACAACACGGTGACGGTGTGGAAGGAATCTTTGGACGGCGCGTGGAATCAGATCTCCGCCGCGGCGTGATCCACAAGTAACGCTACCGTTTGAATAACAACGAAATAATCGCTAAATCTAAAACTCTCTACGCGCGCCCCTCGAGTTCGTCGACGGCTTCGCACACGCGATTCGCGCACGCGACGACGTCCGCCATCGTCGCGTTCGTCTTCAAGCCGCGAGGGTCGATGTGGCTTCGCGTCGCCGCGAATCCTTCGGCGCGAAGCGCGGTGATTAACACGTCTCGCGGTGGCACGCGTTTCGCTCGGCCTCTTCGTCCGAGCTCATCCGTGCGAAGATGGTGAGGCGTGCGCTCGAGCCCGGCGTCGGCTTCGCCCACAAACGCGTCGAGCAAATCGCGCAGTGATAGCTGTCCTTTCACCGGTCCTGTGTCGGATTCGTCGTCGGCGGCGAACCAACCCTGCGCGTCCGCCGCCTCGATCATCGCCAGCACGGTGTCGCGATCGTGCAGCGATCGTAACCAAAGCGGTCCCGAAATCGCGAGCGCGGCGCTTCGCGTGTCTTCGGCGGATCCCTCGCCGCGACATCTCGCGCACTGCGTCGTCGCGTCGTCGTCGCCGGGCGCTATCGTTTTCGTGTGCCCGTACACGTCGATCAACGGCGCGCGCACGACGGACGTGTCGCCGCATCGATCGCAAAAGCCGACGAAGCCCATCGCGGCGTCGCGATTCGACGCGAAGGCGTCGTACGCGCCGCCTCGCGCCTTTTCCACGCGAAACATCACGCGAAACACCGGACCGTGCGGATGAAACAACGAAAACAGCGGCGTCGCGGATATTCCGATCGCCGCCCCCCGTCGCACGACGTCGCCTATGAAGACGCGGAGCGCGATTTCGTTCACGCCCGGTCTCGACGGCGCGACGACGGCGTTTCCGAACGCCCGACTCAACGTCTCAGGATTCTGCCCACACAGCGCTCGCGCGTCCGTTGACGTGGCGTAAAACAACCCACCGTACTTGACACACTTCAACGCGTCGCCGAAGTTCGCCGCGCCGAAGCCGTCGACGTCGACGACGTCGTAAAACGTCTTCTCCAGCCACGCGCGCGCGAAGACGCGTTGCGCGTCGTCGAACGTCAGCTTCACGTCCACCTCGCTCGCGGGCGACAGCAGGTCGGCTAAATTTTCTCGCACGACGTCTTCCACGTCCGCGTTCACGTCGTTCGCGTGCATCGACTTCAGCACGCCCGCCTCGGCGTACCTCGCCGCGCGCGCGCCCGACGCGCACGTCGCGTCGAGCACCTCCAGCCGCCGCCTCGTCGTCAGCGCCGCGAGCACGCCTAAATCTCGTCCCTGCGCGCTCTCGGCGCGGTAGAACGTCGTCGTCGTCACTCGAATGTCTCGTCCCCGCTCGCGTCGCGCGCTCGCGCGCGCGTCCCCGCGCGGCGCGCCCCGTCGTCGCGACGCCATCGCGCGTCGTCCGAAGCGTCCTTCGCGCGTCGTCCGACGCGTCGCGATCGACGCGCGTCGCGACGACGACGTCGACGCGCATCGCGACGACGACGACGTCGACGACGCGCGCATCGTCGTCGCGACGCGCGATGGCGTCCCGCGGGTCGCGACGTCGACGCGATGACAAATAAATAAATCCCATACTTTACGCGACACACACCCATACGCGACGCCGACGGACGACGCGCGTCCAACACCCTCAATCATCACATCGTCAGACATCGACGCGCGTCGACGTCGACGAAGGGCACCGCGCGACGCGCGAGGGACGATCGGCGCGAGCGCGAATGTCGCGGCGCGGCGACGACGCGGGACTCGGGTTCGGGGCGCGCGCGACGACGCGCGAGGGCGACCGCGGGGCGACGACGACGGGACGCGGCGATGCGTGGACGCGGGGCGTGGACGCGCCGAGGGACGCGGAGCGCGCGGGATTGCTCGCGCGAGGACGAGGACGAAGCGATGAGGACGAGGACGACGCGAGCGCGGGACGGGGGACGCGCGGGCGGTGGATGGTGGCGACGAAGGCGATCGCGCTGGCGTGCTGCGCGTTCGCGGCGGGCGCGACGACTGGGGACGTCAGGAGAGGGTCGAGAGACGCGCGAGAGATGGCGAGCGTGCGCGCGGAGGCGGCGATGAAGATAACGCGGGCGTTGGGCGACGCGGGGACGGGAACGCCGGCGTTGGGGTTGTCGCAGTACGAACGAGATCTGGCGCGCGCGAAGACGGCGGAGAACAGGGCGCTGCGAAGGGCGCCGCGGCCGCCGACGTCGGCGCGGACGTTCTCGGCGTCGGGGACGCCGCGGCTCGGACGCGATGCGTCGAACGCGACGTCCGGCGCGCGAAACGCGACGACGACGGGGTATCCGAGTGAAGACGACGAAGACGCGTACGGGGACGAGCAGGACGGGTATTCGGACGAGACGGAGCCCGAGCGCGACGAGCGTCTCGTCATCAAGGGCGTTGAAACCGTGCTCGAGCGAACGCGCGAGCGACTGATCGATGCGGATAGCGAAGATGAAAGTGTGCTGGGTTACTACAGATTACCGACGATGGCGAGCGGTAAGATTGCCTTCGTGAGCGAGACAAACATTTGGATCGCCTCCGCGGACGGCGGCGTCGCCTCTCGATTGTCGTCGACGTACAGTCGCGAAGGTGTGCCCAGACTTTCCCCCGATGGCTCGCACATCGCGTTTCTCGGCTTGACGTACGACGGCTACGACGTATTCGTCGCTCCGACAGACGGAGGCGTCGCGACGCAAGTCACGTTTGGGGGCAAGACGCAAGACATCGCCGATTGGCCCGAGGACAACGAGATTCTCCTCATTTCCACGGCGTTTTCCAAGTCGGCGTCGACACAGCTGGTGACTCTCAACCCAGACACTAGAGCGATGTCGCCGTTGCCGTTTGCCAGAGCGATCGAGGGCGTGAAAGAATCGGGCGGATGCTACGTCTTTGTTCCGTTGCGACAGACGAGCTCGACAAAGCGCTACGAAGGTGGCGAACAATCGCGCTTGTGGCGATGGTGTCGTGCCGACTCCGAGGCGAAGCCGCTCACGCCAGAAGAAACGTGGGGCGTGCGGGGAGCATGGAGTCCGAGTGTTTCTGTCGCGAAGGGCCTCGAGAACTTCATCTTCTTCATCAGCGACAAGTCGGGCGTCGCCAACGTGTGGTCGATGACGACGGATGGCGAGTTCGCGATGCAGCTCACGAATGAGTGTTTGTTTGATGTTCAAGAATTTACCGTCGATGGTGATGTGCTCGTGTATCGACGCGGTGGTTCACTGTACCGCCGTGCAATTTCGGCGCACACGGCGCGCGCGCCCGCGCTCGGCGAAGAAGTCGAGCTGACATACTCCCTTGTGAGCGAGTTCCGCAAAACGATGCCGACGGAGATTGAGGACCCTTACTCGTCAATCAGTGAACTTGTGTTGACAAACGATGGCGCTTTTGCCGCGTTTGTGATTCGTGGTCAGGTGTTTCACTCCGCGCTCGTTCCATTCTTGGGAACACGCGTGGAAAAGGTGACTCGCTACAGCGGGGCGGTGCGATACAAGCACATTCAGTTTGTGAACGACGCCAGCTCAGACGGACAACCCAAACTCTTGGCGCTTTCTGACGCATCGGGCGAATACGAGTACGTCTTGCTCGAGCGTCAAATCGAAGGTGGACCGTGGAGAGAGACGAAGATCACGACCGGCGGCAAGATCAAAGGTGCCATGGAGTTTAGCTCCATCTCTCCGGACAATACCGCCCTGTTGCTCGCCGACACGGATGGGAATTTGAAGCTCGTCAACTTGACGGAGACGGCGGTGAATACGGCGTTGTATCGAACCACGGAACCTGAGCCAATTTCAGCGAAGCTCGCCAAACGTCAAAGTAAACCGGGCAGGCCGGATGCATCGCTCGCGGGCCCTCAGCGCCCTAAGCCAATGTTGGGCAGAAGCCCCGCCGCGCGCCGCGCCGCGCGCCGCGCCGCGCGCGTCGGAAGACGCGTATCGGGGCGCCGTGCGAGTCTACACTTGGCGAGCATCGGCTTGGGGAAAGAAAAGTCCGATGACAAAGCGTCGTCGGTTTACGCCGATATCGACGGCATAGCGAGTATTGACACCATGTTGAATGGTTTCCGTCCGGAGGGCGTGTACGGCTTGGCGTGGAGCCCCGATAGCTCGTACATCGCGTTCGCCAAGGATGAAGAAAACGATTTTTCATCCATTCACGTGTTGAATGTGACGTCTGGGGAAAGTACGCGAATCACGACGCCGAGTTACAACGCGCACAGTCCAAAATTTTCACCCGACGGCTTGTACTTGTACTACTTCAGCGATCAGCAAATCGCCTCGGGCGGGAGTTCGCCGTACGGCGCACGCGGTGCTGAGCCGATGTTTTATGAGACGTCTCGATTGATGTGTGTTCCGTTGCGTATTGGCATGACGTGTCCGTTTTTCATCGGTGACGAGTTGAATCCTGAAGGCAGCGTGTTCGATGCAGAGTTTGGCAAGGCGTTACCGACGATGATTTCGACGAAAAACATCGAGCAGCGAGCGCAAGTTGTCCCCGACTTGCCAGAGGCCCAATACTTGGGCTTCAACATCATCGGCGACGGAAGCGGGATGCTCCTTACCTTGGTTGAAGATGACCAGGTCATCGTCGCGGTGTACAGCATGTACTCGCGTCAAATCTTGCCGTTGTATCCCGATCCTATGGCGGTAGTCGTGAGCGGGGACATGCAAGTCTTCACCCTCGTCACCGAACAGGGTGTCGCGCTTTTGTCCGCCAAGGGCGTATTACAGCCAGGATTGGATCAAGAATCCGCTCTTCGTGGAGCCGAAGTTTGGTACCCTCCGGACACTTTCGGTGTCATCGTGAATCCTCGCGAGGAATGGCTGCAAATGTACGAGGAGGCGATGCGCAACATGAGAGATGCCTTCTATGACCCAAAATTGCACGGAGTCGATTGGACATCCATCACCGATCGCTATCGCCCATTGGTATATAAAATATCTGCCAAGGGCGAGTTGCGGGACATTTTAGCCCAAGCCTTCGGTGAGCTCTCCGCGTTGCACGTGTTCGTATCCGTTCATTCTGACGATCCCGTGCTTCCGCTCGGTTCGCCCTCGGCGTGCCTCGGCGCGAATTTCGAAATGACACCGTTGGGTTTGAAAATCGCGTACATTCACGAAAGTTCGGGGATCTTGGAGGCTCCGCAGTCATCACTGAGTCGTTCTTCACTTTATTCGCACGTCAAACTGCAGGCGGGAGACATCATCGCCAAAATTGATGGCGTTCTCGTCAACTCCACCGAGTTGCCTCTGTCGAATTTGCTTCGCGGCAAAGCTGGGATGCAAGTCTTACTCGAAGTCATCAAATCGCCGCGGTCGGAGCAGGAGCGAAAAGACGAGGAGGATTTGCAAAAGATGAAAGAGTTGCGCATGATGCAGCAGATGATGGGTGGTGGCATGGGTATGGCGTCGTCTCAACTCGGCGGCGCGAGCACCGCGACGAAGACGCTTCGGGATCCGCACATGGCGAGCCTGGTTCGTAAGCACGCCACCCCAGGGGCGCCCAGACTTCCGCTGGGTCAGCCGCGGCACAGTGTCGGACCGTTGAAAAACGGTGATGTGCACGCTGACGCGAAGTTGGCCGGGAAGGAACATAAGGGCGATGACGAAAATGAGCAGCCCGCACCGACAACGGAGATGATCATCGTCATGCCGCTCACGCTTGAGGAGTGCGACGTTTTAGAAGCCGCGGATGCTGTCGTTCAAAAGCGGGAGTACGTGAAGAGCCAGACCAACGACGACGTGGCATACGTTTACTTGGAAGACATGGAGCAAGAAGGACGCGGTTCGAGTAATTCCTTCGACGACTTCGCCGCTCAGTTTTACCCGAACGTGCGCAAGAAGGGCTTAATCATCGACGTCCGTCGCAACGCCGGCGGAAACATTGACACGTGGCTGCTCGAGCGTCTTCGTCGCGTGGCGTGGATGTTCGACACCGAACGAAGCGGTGCCGGCGACACGACGATGCAATACACGTTTAGAGGCAAAGTTGTCGTGCTGATTGACGAGCAAACAAGCAGCGACGCCGAGATGTTCGCGCTCGGAATTCAACAGCTCGGCATCGGTCCGGTGATCGGCGAGCGCACTTGGGGAGGCGCCATCGGGTACAGCGGCCACCCCGAACTTCGTCTAGTGGACGGTTCGGGGTTCACCATTCCATCCTTTGGCCCGTACATCAACGGAGACTGGGCGATCGAGCAAAAGGGCGTCACCCCTGACGTTCTCGTGTCCAACTTACCAGTGGCGACGTTTCACGGGAAGGACGCCCAACTCGACGCTGCGATCGCCTCCATCCTGGACTTGATGGGCACCGAAAGCGTCGAATTGCCGCCGAAACCTACGTATCCGAACCGTGCGTTCGATTCCACGTCGTGCGCCGCTGGCGAGACTGGCGTGGACTCGGCGTATCTCGTCTCCACCCAGGCCGCGCAAGACGACGCGTCGACGCCAGCCGTCGAGTCGGCGACGCAAGTGATTCAAGCCGAGACCGCGGTGCCGTGAGCGCCACACCATAGTATGATATTAACAGGCTTATTGCAGTAGTAGAATGTGAATTGATCTAGGAAATTTGAGCGAACCGCGCCCCGATTGTCGCAGACGTTTGCGCCGACGCTCCGCGACGCCGAGCCCGCACATCGCGCCCAGCGCGCGCATCGCCGTGCACGCATCATGCAATCCCCCGCGCGCGACGAAACACGCACGTACGACCCGTACGCCGTGTCGCCGCGCGTCGTCTCCATCGACGTCGAGTGCGTCGCCAACGGCACGACGCACAACGACCGAGCGGTGGCGCAAATCGCAATCGTCGACGCGCGCACGGAGCAAACGCTGTTGAACGTGTACGTGAAGCAGGAGAAACCTGTGGTGAGTTATTTGACCCCCCTCACCGGACTCACCGAGCAGTTGCTCGCCGAGCGCGGGGTGTCGTTCGCGGAGGCGGTGGCGGCGACGAAGAAGGCGCTCGACGCGCGGTGCGTCATCGTCGGGCAAGGCGTGCTGAAGGACGTCGAACAGTGGCTCGGATTGGTCAGAGGTGTGGATTACGGCGATTTAATCGATTTATGCGGGATATGGCGCGTGTTTAACGCGCAGTACAAGTCGTGGAGCGTGTTCGGGCAAGACCATTTGGTGCGGTGCTTGTTGGCGACGGAGGTGGCGGAGACGCACGACGCCGCGGGGGATTGCGTGAAATCTGTGCGGTTATACAGGCATTGGTACGCGTTGAAGGACGACGACGAGAAGTTGGCGTGCGAAAAGGCAAAACTGTTAGCCATCGCCCCGGAACCGAGCTTTTCGAAGCGATTTCCTAGCTTCGAGGGAGTGTGCCAAGGGAATCGTCGGACGTGCGTTTGCAAGGCGCCGTTTTTTTCATAGCCGCTCGTAGCAGCCCTACTGATATCGTGTTGTACAATATTCTACTTCGTACCGCTCTTCACGCGCTCGCGATCTCCCCGCGCGGAGTGTCGTCAGGAACGATGGTGATGAGCAAACGACTCCGATGCGCAGGGAGTTGTTCGACCTCCACTCGCACGGTGAGCCGGTCGAAAACTTTCCACGTCTTTCCTTTGTGCGTCACCGTCATAGCGTCTTCGTCGAGCGTACAAGTCGCGGTGTCGCTATTTTCGCCCTCGACGAAGAGCACAGGTCCTTCGATGCCAAACTTTGGGACAAAAACCACGAGTCCGTTTGCGCGCACTTTGAAGACGCGCGCGTCGGCGACAATTTTGCGCTTGCGGAAAAACACCAAGGTGTGTAACTCTACGGACGCGCGACCGGCTTGCTGAGAATTGCGATGACGCACGTTGCAGACGTCTGCGACGGATTTGACGTGATCGGAGTCCTCCAACGACTTGTGACGAGGACACAGCCCGATCGCCGCACTCAGTAATCTGTGTACGATTACGTCGGCGTACCGACGAATCGGCGACGTAAAGTGCGTGTACAACGGCATGGCGAGACCGTAGTGCATGCGCTCTGGTCCAGCGTATTGGCCCGAGCTGCAGTACACCGCCTGTGACATGCACCGCGTCGCTTGTAAGCGCAATAGCGTGTTGAAATACGCGTCTTCCGGTCGCACGGCGGCGTCTAGACTCGCCGCGAGCGTGCGGTTGGATTGCGTGTCAATGTCCACGCCGCACGCCTTGGCCGCCTTGAGTAAGGGCTCAAACATTTTCTGCTCGGGAATCGGGTGACGGCGTAACATCGCCGCCGCGGGATATGCTTGCAAAATACGCTCCGCGGTGCTGACGTTGGCTAACAACATCATTTCTTCAACCATTTGATTCGTCTCGCGCGTGACGTACATGCCCACGTCGAGCGGATCGCTCGACTGCTGATCCATCTCGAATCGCACCTCGGGCGAAGCCAATGTCAGCGCGCCGTTCGCCATGCGCCGCTTGCGTAGCTGTCTTGCGACATCACGAAGTCGCCTCAAGCTGAGCGTCAAATCATCGTTCAAAGATGCATCGTCGATTCGCGTCTGCGCTTGCTCGTACGTCAACGCCGCCGCGCTCTTGATGACGCTCTTCGTAAATCGTGGTTTGACGGTTTCATCCGGAAGCATCGTGGACTTTTGCACGATCCAAAACGCCGAAAACGCCAAGCGCTCTTGACCTCCAACCAAAGAGCATATGTCCGTCGTCAGCGCTCCCGGAAGCATGTCCAAACGGCGTTGCACCAAGTACGTCGTCGTCCCTCGACGCGCCGCCTCTTCGTCCATGGCGGTGTCTGGGAACAGAAACGACGTCACGTCAGCGATGTGCACGCCGATTTCAATGCGCTCGTCGTCGATATCGCGCGCGCTCAGCGCATCGTCGATGTCTTTACACCCCGGAGGATCGACGCTGCACACCAATAAATCGCGCAAGTCCTCGCGACCGGGTTCGGCGAGATGGTCGTCGGTGACTTTCCACGGCAAGGCGGGCACGCACGCGTACACCGCCGGCGCGAACGGTCGATCGTCAACGTCGTTTTCGAGCAGAAGTGCCTGTGTTTCGGCATCGACGCTACCGATCAATCCGAGCGACTTGACGTAGTGCCCTTCGGGGTACATGCTATCCGCGGGCCAATCGTCGATGACGACGACGATGCGCTGGTCAAGCAAGCCTTCGAGTTGGCGCGTCTGGATGCGAATCTTTGGAAATCGTCTATCGCTCGGCACGCACAAGACGCGCGATGCGAAGCCGCCACCGGCTGCGGTTGGACCTTTGCCGTCTCTTCCCATGTCGACCGACGCCGCATAACCGCGTTCGCGCCAGTTGCGCCGAATGATACCTACAACTTTTCCCGTGGGAACGACGCCCGACGCCTTCGTCGCCGCGACAGCGACGTCCGTTTCATCCGCAGTCTCCGGCGCCAGTCCGCCGGCGTCGTCCTTCGCGTCGACGTCCGCGGAGGACGTCTCTTTGTCTTCTTCTGCGGTACCGGTGATGATCATACCACCCGGACGAATCCATTGGGATTCGGGCAAGATTTCCACGGCGACCAAGTCGCCGTCGATGGCGCGATTCATCGCCGCGCGTCCGCTCAGCAGTACGCCTTCTCCGGTACCTTCATTCATCACGTGCGCCTCAAAAGGGTTATATCTAGACGTTCGAACGCCGCCTTTGATCAATTTTCCACTCGCTAAACCTTCCTTGATGTCATTCGCGTCGAGATACGCCTCGAAAACGCTCGCGCTCGCGCCGCCGCCGCTCTTCGCTCGCTTGGCGTCGCGTTCGTCCTCGGGAATCTCCGCCCCTCCGCCCGGGACGACCAAATCCACCAAGCTCGCGTCGTTTGAGATCGACTGTATCCATTCAATCACGCTCATCACGTCTATATTCTCCTCTCGCGCCTTTCTCGCGTTTCCTCGATCATTCGTCACGAGCGTCACGCGTTCGCACGCCGCGCGCGGAATCGCTCGGCGATAAAACGCCGCCGCCTTGCGTATCGCTCGATCGTTCCGATCGTTCGCCGACTCCCCCGCGACGTCTTCCGCGTACGTCTCCGCGTGATTCTCATTACTAAACACGTAAAACCGCTTCTCTTTATCCTTACACAATCCTCGTAACCGCTCGTACGACGTCCGCGACTTGTTTCGCGTCTCCTCCATCACCGTCGCGCAAATCACCACATCCGTCACCCTCGCGTCCGCCAGCGCGTCCATCTGATGCAGCGCGACGTTCGAATCGATCAGCGCGATCGTTCGCTCGCTTTTCGCGCCTCGGCGCTCCGGTCGAAGCACGTACAGCGCCTCGTCGCGTCCTCGATACCGCGCCTCGACGGCGGCGTCCCCGCATCCGACGTACACGTCGTCGCGCAGGTACCGCTCCCGTCGCACCTTGGTCACCGCCTGCCCGCGCTTCGTCGTCTTGACGAACGTCTTCCCGACGCGGTGCATCGCGCGCGTCGGCGTCGTCCGTCGTCGCGCGCGTCGTCGTCCGTCGCGTCGCCGGCCCGCGCGGTCGCGCGTGCGCTTTTTCGTCGCGACGTCGATGCGGGCGCGGATTCGAGATCGCGATCGGCGATGACCCTCGCGCCGTCGATGATCGCGCGCGATCGAACCTCGCGCCGTCGATCGCGCGTTCGCACCGTCGGTTTCGCGCCGCGCCGCGCGCCGACGCGACCGCGCGCCGCCCTCAGACGACGACGACGACGACGACGACGACGACGACGACGCGCGCGATGGCGTCCGCGAGCGCGAGGGATGCGGTGAAACAGTTCGTGACGTACTTTTATCGACACATTCGCGAGAAGAACGGTGCGCGCGCGACGCGACGCGACGCGACGCGACGCGACGCGAGAGGTTTTGCGCGCGCGCGCGATCGAACGCGCGGCGCGGGCGCGGAGGAGGCGTCGGGACGGCGCGGTCGCCGAGGAGGCGCGCGGTGCGCGATGCGCGCGATGACTGACGACGTCGCCGACGGCGAGGCGGATCCGCGCAGTGTACGAGACGCTGACGATGTACGAGCGCTCGTTTCCGGCGATCGGCGAACGCTTCTTCAAGAAGACGGCGTGGCCGACGCCCGATGCGATCGCGACGTACGCGGAGAACGATCCGGTGTTTAAGATGCTGTACGCGGAGCTTTATTACCGACACCTGCACCAAGCGACGACGCCGAGCGCGAACGAACGGAAGGGGTCGTGGGAAAACTATTGCGAACTCTTCGGCGCGTTGTTGCACGGCGACGCCAACATGCAGTTGCCGAACGTGTGGTTGTACGAGATGGTGGATGAGTTCGTGTATCAGTTTCAGTCGTTCCGACAGTTTAAAGGCAGCTCGAAGCGCACGAGCGAGGAGTTACAGGCGATCAAGGCGTTGGACGCGCAAGTTTGGGATCGCACGAGCATGTTGAATTTTTTAAAGGCGCTGGTGGATAAGAGCGACATCGTGCGCGTGCTCGAGCGCGAGCGCGCGGGAGAGATTTCGTTTGCGGCGAACGAAGGGTACGCGCTTGATTCGAGTAACGTTTTGCCCACGCTCGGGTACTGCGCGCAGATTGGTATCTGCCGCTTGCACGTTTTGACGGGCGATTACGAAGGAGCGCTCGCCGCGCTCGACGCCGTGGATTTGGACAAGGATGGGTTGTTCAAGAAGATTCCGGGCGCCTACGTCGCGACTTCGTATCACGTCGGGTTCGCCTACTTTATGCTCGGCCGATACACGGACGCCATTCGTCACTTTAACGAAAGCATCCAGTACGTCGAACGGCTGAGGTTTGGCGCCGCACGTCCGCACGCGCTGCCGCTCTTGTTGAAGAAGCAAGAACAAATGTACGCGTTGATCGCTATCACCATGGCGCTCGTTCCGGGCCAGCAGTACTTACTCGATGGGTCCGTTTCTTTGGGTTTGCACCAAAAGTATAGCGAAAAGGTTAACCGGATGACGAGCGGCGAAGTCGCCGTCTTCGACGACCTCTTTTCGTACGCGTGCCCAAAGTTTGTCGCGAGCGGCGACGGAGACAACTCCGAGGCGCACAAGACGCAGCTCAAGGCGTTCTTGGACTCCGTCGCTACGCACGCCGTAATTCCCAAGCTTCGTGGATACTTGCGAATGTACACGTCGATCAAGCTCGACAAACTCGCGGCGCTCGTCGAGACGCCCGTGGAGAGTCTGAAGGCGAGCTTGAAGGCGTTCGTACAAGGGTACACCGTGAAGGAGTGGACGGGTGGAGCGAGCGCGTTGGATGGTGAGGAGGTTTACTGCGGTGACATGAGTGTCATCTTAGACGGGGATGTGGTCAGAGTGGAAGAGACAAAGAAGGCGAAGAGCGCTCGTGAATTCTTCGCGAGAACGAATCAAAAGTTGGCCGCCTCGCTCGAGGACTTGGCGCAGGCCAAGCCGCTGCTCATCAAGCCGTCGGCGATCGTGGGTTAATCAATAAACCAGTAGACTTGTGAACTAAGTGAAATCGAGATCATTCGTTCCAGCACGCGTCGTTCGCGATCTCGTTGCCGTTTTGATGAATGTGATGGTGAAATTACAAAAAACGCCTCAGCCGCTCGAGGCGTCGTCCGTTGTCTGAGTATCTACGGTCTGTCTGTTTATGGATGGCTAACACAACAATGCAATACACAGTTCTGCTTCTTGCTGGCGCGCTTTCATCAAAGCGCGCGCTCACTTATCATGATATAAGCTTTAAGCCTCGGAACCTCCAAATCCCGGCGGAGGTCCGCGTCTCGGCGCGGGCAGCGCCTGCTCGCCGCCACTCAACGATTCCGTGCTGCTCGAGATGCGCACGTTCGCCCCAGGGGGCAAGATCCCACGAAGAATAGATTCGCCATTCTTCCCCGCACCGTGCGCCACGGGACACTGCCCCGGGGATTGCGCCTCGAGGGCGAAGCCAAATCTCGACGCTCTCGGCTGCTCCGCCGGAGACGTCGGCGCCGCCGACGCCCCTGTGTGCTTGCGAAGCACCGCACTCGGATCAAAGTCTAGGCTCGAATTGAACGCATCCGTAAATAACGCGTCCGGAAAAGAGTCCCCTGCCGCCCCGTCGCCCGCCGGTCTCGCCGCTTCCGAGCCCGCGTCGCCGTCGCTCTGCGAAGCCGTCTTTGGCGACGGCCCACGCACCCCGGAGGACGCGCCCGCGACTTTACGCGGCTGCGGTAACGCGAAGCCGTTCTTCGTCTTCGGCGCCGCGGTGGTTGAGTTCGAGTTCGACGCACCACCGCTCGGGTTCGACGCGCTCGCTTGCGACGCCACGGACGGGCCGCCGAACACGCCGAGAGACTGGTTCGCCTGTCCCCATCCCCCAGCGGCGGACGCCATCGGACGCACAGGGCACACGCCGCCCGTGCGCGGCGCGGGGACGCGCGGCGCGGGAATAGATGCCACCTTTGGCGCCGCGGACGCCGTCGCCGCGCTCGCGGTGGCGGACGGCGGTGGCGCCGGCGGTGGCGCCGGCGGCGGCGCCTTGCTGCTTCCCAAACTCGGCCAAGCGCTCGCCACCGGTACTCCGACGCCGATAGCGCTCGGTGGCGGAGGTCCCGCCGGCGGCGCGGGCGGCGCCACTCTCGGCTGGGGCACGCGCGCGGCTCCAGTCGGCAGTGGCACCGGAATTGAACTCAAGCTGGACACGCGTTCCAGCGTCGACCCCCCGCTCTCGGACGCGACCCTCGTCGCCTCTTGAAAACTTTGGTGCTTGGTGCCGTAGTGCGCGAGCATCTCTTCCTTGGTGAATGAATCGTTATCTCGTCCTATGTCGTGCAAGTACAGGCAATCCGGATTGTTGCACGGCTGATACTTCAGAAACGCGTTGCAATACTTTGTCGTCCCGAAGCACGCGCGTAAAATCCTCCCGTCGAGCGGCGTCCCGTCAATGTGTTGAATGCACTGCATCGCGTCGTTTTCTTCGTAAAACGTCACGTACGCGCTCCCGGTGTCATCCGCGTTCCTCCCCGCGTACGACGAACTCCCGTTTCGATTCACCGACACTTGCAGTTTAAGGATTTTCCCGTACTTGCCGAAGAAGTCATTCTTCCTCAACACTTCCTCCTTGCAACACCTCGCGCTCAACCCCACGACGTAGACTAAATTACGCTGTATCACTCGCACGTTTTGCAAGTGTTTCCTCGACTGCGACTGCGCCGCGTTCGCTCCCGTCCCGCTCCCCGCCTTGATTCCGTTCGTTCCGTTCGCGTTCGCGTTCGCCGCGCCCGCCTTACCCTCTCGCTTCTTCGCCCTTTGCGCGTTCGCCGCCAGCTCCTCCTCCGGCACCGCGTCGAACGAGATGGCGTCCTCGTCGTATTCCGTCCTGCACGCCGGGCACCGCCCCTTGGCGTCGTCTTTGGACGCCAATTCCATCAATTGATGCCAGCACCACGCGCAGATCTGGTACCCGCAGCGGCACGGCCGAAACCTTCGATCCGTCGCGTCCATCTCGTTGCAGCACAGCGGGCAGTCCCTCGGCGTCTCGGGCGGCGCGGGCATCGATGACGTCATGCCCGATCGCTCGCCGGTCGCGCGCCGCGCGTCGAGCGCGCGACGCGAGTCCGAATTCGAATCCGAATCCGAGCGGCGCGGCGTCGATCGATGCCCGGCGCGTCGTCGAGACGCTCGACGACCACCGCGTCGCGCGATGCGGCGCGACGCGGTGTGTGTGATTAGCTACACTCGACGCACACGCGCGTCGCTCGCTCCACGCCAGCTCGTTCGCGCCGAACGAATCGCCGGCGAACTCGAGGTCGCCGCGCGTCTGCGTCTGCGGGCGCGGGCGGGCGGGACGCGGGACGCGCGCGAGAGACGGACGAGCGGGAGAGAGGCGAGGGACGCCAACGAACGAACGAGCGAGGGAGGGGAGCCGATAAATATTAGAGATTCAACGGACCGCGACGAGGGGTGGGGCAGAGCGTCATCATCGGACGACGCCGCCGACGCGAACGCGAAGGCGAGACGCGAGGGACTCGCCGGCGTAGGAGACGGCGGGAGAGACTTCGCACCGAGCGCGGTCGGTGGGGACGGGGACGTCGTTTTCGTCGACGATGACGCCGCCGGCTTGTAAAATCCAACGCGCGTGGAGGGATAATATCGCCTCGCGGGCGGTGTCGGGGGAATCCTTGCCCGCGCCCTCGGCGTTCTTCACGGGGGCGAAATCGAGCGCGCGGTCGCCGCGGACGACGCACACGGATTTCGCGTACTTGTACGTGTCGAAGATGAAAGCCTCGAGCTTGATGCCGTTCGGCGACGATGGTTCGATGGTTTTTCCCGTGTTCACGTCCAAGTACGGGATCTTTTTGCGCGCGACGTGGTGCGGGAGCGCGATGTCCAAGCAGCACCTCGACAAAAAGTCAAATGAGAAATAATGCAACGCGATGTTGGCGGCGTTGAATTTAAGCTCGCCCGTTTTCTTGTCCTTCGCCGTGGCCAAAGATTCGGGAATCTCGCTGTATTCGACGACGTGATACTCCTTCGCCCCGGTGGCTTCGTTTTTGCGACACGCGAACACGCCCACGGGCTCCGTCGGGTACGCCTTGGCGATCACCTTGGCGCCCGCCTCGCATTCGCGCTCGACGCAGCACCCCACAAAAGTTGGATCGCCGACTTGCACCAGGGCGTTATCCACACAGTACGCGTACACGTGTTCGATCTTCCGCTTCCGCATGTCCGCGATGACGCCTTCGCGCGCCATCGCGGCGTAAATACCGCCGTTGCCGTCGGGCGCCTCGGAGACTTCGCCGAAAGATTTCAATATGATTTCCCCATCTTCGGTGAAGCACGGCAGCGTGCCTTGCTTGAAGAACACCACGTCTCGAGCATTTAAACCAAAGTAATCGCGCGACTTAAAAAACGCCACCGTCGCGTCGTGCGTAAACGGCGAAGTCATCACGTACCACGTCGGCGCTCGCGCGCCCGCGAGCGCGCCGAGCTTGGCCAACCGTTCGCCCTGCAGTTCAAACAGCGTTTTCTTGCTCGGCAGCCCGATGTCGTACATCCCTTTTGGATTCGCGCTTCCTAATCTCGTCCCTTGACCTCCCGCCAGGAGCACCACCGCGAGCTTCCCTCGCTTCACGCACTCCAATCCGCGTCGACGCCACCGCTCGGCGTCGTCGCTCCCCGGGACGATCTCGCAATCGCACCGCACCGGTTCCAAAGTCCCCGACGTCGACGTCTCGTGCGCCAGCGCGCTGCGCTGAAACACGTCGACCGCGCGTTCGCACTCGACGTTCGCCAACGCCGCGCACAGCCTCGCGGCGTCCGCATCACTCGTCGCCGCTCGCTCGAGCGCGCCCACGATTGTTTTTTGTTCCGGTCCGGGTAAACTCGCGTAGCGCGCGCGCGCGAGCGTCAGCGACGACGACTTACTGCTCGCGCATCCCATGATCCGCGCGTCGCGTCGCGTCGCGTCGCGTCGCGTCGCGTCGACGTGTCGAGGTGCGACAAACGTAAAGTAAACTTTTATTGTAGACTCGCGAGACGCTTTGGGATCGAACGCGTTCGTCGCGGTCTGATTTCGCGCCGTCGACGACTCGACCCGCGCGCGGACGTCGTCATCGCGATCACTTGTCCCGCTTATCCAAGTACGACTTGACGAGCACCGCGGTCAGCGCGGTGGCCATCGCCGTGTTCGCGTAGAGCATCGGTCCCTTGAAGTCGTCGCGCTGCGCGACGTATTCCGGAAGCGTCACCGCCCACGCGAGCGCGGCGCCGCCCATTTGGTTCTTCGTGCACTCGCCGTCCAGCGCGGACATGACTTGCAGCGCGCCCGAGCCCAAGAGCACGGTGCCCAACCATCCGCTCTGCACGGTGTCGATGTTGTTTCGTTCGCCCTGCGGCGCGACGCCCAACCGTCAGTCGAACGATCGATCGCGGTCGTTCGCGTTCGCGTTCGCGCGCGCCGTCGCGCGCACCTCTTTCCAGTACATCTTACTCGCCACCTTGGGCATGAATTTCATCTGCACGCCGTAGGACAGCTATCGCGCGCGCGCCCGCGCGTCGTCAGTCGTCGCGCGCGTCGCGGACGACGTCGCGTCAGCACCGCCGTCGCGATGAAATCGCGAATTTGCAAATTTGCGCGTTCGCGCGTTCGCGCGTTCGCGTCGTCGCGCACCGTGCCCGCGCCCGAGATCATCATCAATTTATCGATCGCCATCGCGAAAATTCGCTCGGAAGTCGCGCGCGGAAGTCGCGTCGCGGGCGTCGCGTCGCGTCGATCGACGCGTCTCGCGAAACGACGCGAGGTCCGGCGCCGCGCGCGAGTGTGATTAGGGTCCAGCGCGTCGTCGCCCGCGCGCCGATGCCGCGCGCCGTCTCTCCGCGACGCGAACGCGCGAACGCGATGATCTCCCACGTCCCCGCGAGCGATGACTTCCTGTGGCAGGTGACGAAGAAACACAACGCGTTCACGCGCGCGTCGACGAGCGGACACGGCGCGCGATTCAGCGCGGAACCGGGCAACGTGACCGCGGAGGTGTCGTTCCGCGCGAGCGGGCTGGCGAACGCGAAGACGATCGATATTCGCGAGCACGACGGCGGGAAGGGGAAGCCGGCGGCGACGTGCGATGGGAAGAAATTGTGCGGGTCGTTCAAGTCGCAGGCGGGCGAGGTGAAGATCGCGGCGAAGGCGCGACCGGACTTGGAGGTGCGATCGTTTAGGGTTTTCGAGGAGGACGCGACGCGTAACGCGCGTGACACGCGTAACACGCGGGACGGGACGTTCGCGCGGGATGGACGCGCGCGACGATGGAGGCGGTGCGCGCGCGCGACGGCGACGGAATCCGATGACTGACGGGTGCGCGAAACGCGTTCGATTCGTAGAAAGCCGCGCTCGCTCGCATCTCCGCCATCAACAAGGCGGGTCGCGTGAAGTGCGCCGCGTAAACGACCGCTCGGACGGTGGTTGACGTGAAACACTCGAGATGGGACGCAAACCGTTCGTCGCGCGTTTGCTCGTTCGCTCGCTCGTTCGCGACGACGACGACGACGACGACGCGTCTACGCGTCTCGGTCCGGATGGGAGTTTAGCTCGCTCCGAACGGTAGAAGGTTGAAATTTTAAAACGCGCGCCGGTGAGGGCGCGAAAACTGAAAACTCGAGACGTGCGTCCGCTCCGTTTCTTCGTTCCGCGTCCCGCGCGTCCGCGCTGCGCTCCGTCCGCGCCGCGCGTTTCGCGACGAGCGACGGCGCGCGCGTCGGCTATCCAAAACACTCTGCATCTTGTCCCCGGCACTATCCCGCGCGTCGAACGCCGCGAACGCGACATTTCGCGAGGATTGCGACGTCATGACGCCCGACGGTGATGCTCTGCACCACGTGCCGTCCAAGCAAGCGCTTGAGGACGCGGCGCACGAGAAAGCGCTCGCCGAGAAAGTCGCCGCCATGAATGGAATGCAAAAGCTCACGCACCGCATCGGGTTCTCGGACACGTTCCTGAGCGGACCGAAATACTTCAGAGAGTCGTACGAGTACTATCGCGCCGAGCCGTTGAAGTTTAAGAGCGAAATCCTGAGCGGGCTCACGGTGGCTGTGGCGCAGGTGCCCGAGTCGGTGGCGTTTTCCTTCGTCGCGCTCGTGGACCCGGTCGTGGGGTTGTACGCGACGTTTTTCATGGGCATCATCACCGCTTTGATCGGTGGACGACCTGGGATGGTGAGCGGCGCCGCGGGAGCGATGGCGGTGGTGGCGGTGAGGATCATGGAACCGGACGGTTTGCTGCCGCAGGCGAAGCTGCTGGAGTGGGGGGAAATCGCGTCGTGCACAGGGGCCGCGGCTGGGTGCAAGAGCTTGCGACATCAGGCCAACGCAGCGCGCTTAGAGTGGTTGTTCATGATTATGATCTTGTGCGGGGTGTTACAGATCGTCCTCGGCATCGTGCAGGCTGGACGACTCATGCGGCTGATTCCGCAAACCGTCATGACGGGTTTCGTCAACGGCTTGGCCATCATCATCTTCAAGGCTCAGTTGGAGGTGTTCAAGGAGAAAGACTGGCAAGCTGCGTTTAATGTTTTCGACAGCAATCGTGATGGGCTCATCAGCACGGCGGAGGTGACGACGGTTTACGCCGTCGAACTTCCGGATTTGTCGACGAGCGACTTGAACGCGTACGTCGCCGCCTTGCAGACGCAGGTCGACACCGACTCCAGCGGCACCATCACGCTCGCCGAGTTCTCGGCAAACAAAAACGCCGACATCCACGGTGGCTATGAGGATTCATTGGTGTGGCGCACGCTCGATGAAGGAACAACTTGGCTCATGTTGTTTTACGTCTTTACCTCGATGGCCATCGTGCACTTCTTGCCAAAGTACACCAAGATTCTTCCGTCATCTCTCGTCGCCATTCTTTGGTGCTTGCTCTTGGAACATGCTATTAATCGTCCTTTGATTCACGCGGACACCCCTGTCGTGAGTGATGCCGCACCGGTGAAGGTTGACTTTCCCTTGTACCACACGCCTAACGTGAACCTCACAGGCAAGTCCTTTGCGCACGTGTTCGGGATCACGTTTTCCCTCGCCGCGGTGGGTTTGATCGAGTCCGTGCTCACGCTTCAGTGCGTTGACGAAATTTTGGACGACACCTCGGATGCCACCGGTAGATTCACGCAAGAGTGCATCGCGCAAGGCATTGCGAACACGATGTCTGGCATGTTCAAGGCGATGGGCGGCGACGCCATGATTGGGCAATCGCAGATCAACGTCAAATCTGGCGGCGTCGGACGCTTATCTACTGCTTTTGCCTCGATTATGTTCTTGATTTTCATCGTCGCCGCATCCAAGGTGATCGAGCTTATCCCTCTCGCCGCGTTGACGGGAGTTTTGTTCATGATTGTCATTTACACCTTTGACTGGACGTGCTTGCCGCTCATGTCCGGCGATCTTAAGGGATTGATTATTGGGCGCAAGGAGGATGGCACGCGCGAAGATTACGCCGGTCGTCGTCTACGCAAGTTCTGGTTCGATACGAACGATCGCATTCGCTGGAAAGATTCCGCCATCATCATCTTAGTCACCGTCGTCACCGAGCGAACCAACTTGGCCATCGCAGTCGGCGTCGGGGTCGTCGTCGCGTGCTTATTCTACGCGTGGGACAACTCCACTGGGTCTTTGCGAGTCATTCGTCGCGAAGAAGAAATATTTGGATGCGAAAAAAGCACAACGCGCGTGGCGTACGAAGTTTACGGGGAGCTTTTCTTTGGCACCGATCGCGAGTTTACAAACTCGTTCCGCATGGGACCGGATCCACGAGACGTCGTGATTTACATGGACAAGTGCAAGATCAAGGATTACTCCTCCCTCGCCGCGCTGAATTCACTGTACGTGCGATACGCGGACGTCGGGAAAACCATCCGCGTGCACAACACCGACCCCGATAACCGCGCACTCATGGACTTGCTCGGAGAAAAGTTCCTCCCGCAAGTCATCGACGAAGACTTGAGCGTCTCGGGCGTCTCCCACGTCGTACTGGAGTTGGCGCACGCCAAGAGGAAAGCATCCGTGGAAAAGTTTGAAGACAGTTAGTCCTAGTCTTTAGCCCGTGCGTCCGGCCGCGCCTGTACCTTTAACCTTTAATATCACGACGTTGAATTTTTCTGAATTTTTCACCGCCCGCACTCGTCGACGCTCGTACGAGCCCATGACGAGCGCGCGCGCGCGCGGTCTCGCCTCGATCGCGTTCGCGTCCGTGTGCGCCGGTTTAGGCGTCCAAGGCGTCGCCGTCTCGCCGCACGCGCGCGCCGAGCCGTCGGTCGCGGCTGCGGAAGCCGCGCGGTTGTCGAAACGAAAAATCATCGTGGACGCGCGCGCGCGCACGTCCTGGGACTGGAACTGGGACGGGCGTTCGAGCGGTGGTGATCCAACTCCAAGTGACTCCGTCGCGGCGTCCGCGGCGCCGACGAAAGTGTATTGGCTCGTGCGACACGGCCAGGCGACGGAGGAGACGCCCGAAACCGACGCCGCGGCGGACGGCGAGCGCAAACTCACGGATTTGGGTCGTAAACAAGCGAGCTTCACGGCGCGACGATTGAAGGAACTCATTCCGTCCACGGCGTCGGTGAAGATGACGCACAGTACGATGGTGAGGGCGAAGGAGACGGCGGATATCATAGCAGCAGAGGCGTTTCCGAACGCGACGCGTAAATCGAGCGAATTGATTCGCGAGGGCGCGCCCGTGCGTCCAGAACCGGACACTTGGAGGCAAGCTGAGCACGTGCACGTCACGGACGCTCCGCGAATCGAGGCTGGATTTCGCGAGACGTTCCACCGAGCGCCGTCGCCGTCGTCGGCGGCGACGAAGCCGCCGCCGCCAGAGCACGAAATCGTCGTCTGTCACGGTAACGTCATTCGGTACTCCGTTTTGCGCGCGCTTCAGCTTCCACCGGACGCGTGGTTGCGCATCGGTCTGTACAACGGTTCGATCACTCGGGTCGAGGTCCGCGGCGACGGCGGCGTTTCGCTGCGATGTCTCGGCGACGCTGGATATATGACGGCGGACATGTTGACCCACAATTAGCGTCGAGCGCGACGAGCGCGCGCGTCGACTTCTTATTCTTAGCATCATTAGCTCCAGTAAAACCAGTAGGCAGCGCGCATCGAGCGCGACATTCTAGCGCGCGTCGCGTCGTGCGCGCATATCCACGCTCAAACCCTCGACTTCGTTAGAAGTTCGACCGCACACGTCGACGCGCGCGCTCGAACGCTCGAACGCGCACGAACGCGCGAACGACATGAGTGAATTCGCCCCTCCCAGCTACACCGGTGACCCCAACCTCGCGCGTTGCAGCGAGGAATACTTCAAGTTGGGTTTTTGGGGCTTGCAATTCGGTCTCGCCTTCTGCGCCCTCGGCGGCGCGCGCTTCAGCCGCATCGCTCCCGGCTTGAGCGGTGACACCGCGTTGGCGTTATCCGAAGAAGCGGCGAACCGCCGGAGGGAGAAGGCGGGCAAGCGGCGTCGGTCGCACTTGCAAAAGGGATTCGGCGACAAAACCGGCAACGCCTACCAGTTGCGCGCGCTCGATTTTAGACGTCAAAACATGATGTAGGCGGTGCGGCGGTGTGTAGTGTGATTCGAGTAATTTTAGCGATCGTCGTGCGATTCGCGTCGCGTCGCGTCGCGTCGCGCGTCCGCCGCGCGTCCGCCGCGCGTTCGTCGCCGGCCGCCCGCACTCGTCGCCTCGCGCGATGGCCGCGCGTCCGCTCGCCCTCGGCTTCGCCGCCCCGACCGCGCGTCGTCGCGCCGTCGTCCCGCGCGCGTTCGGTTCCGGTCGCAAGACGAACGATCAGATCGCGTGACGCGTGAAGAGTCCGATCGCCGCGCGCGAGGACCTCGCGCTGTTCAGAGCGGGGAAGCTGTCGAGGGTGATTTACAAGGTAACGGCGACGACGCGAAACGATCGACGCGAGCGATGACTGACGGCGCCGCGACGCAGTACGGATTCCCGCAGTACGACGCGCCCGCGCGCGCGGCGTCGCGACAGCTCGGGTTCAAGGTTGGGAAAGAACACGAGACGGTGGCGCTGACGCGCGGCCGCGACGGCGCCGACGCGTACGAGGCGATCGCGAACACGGCGTATCTGAAGCAAGCCGCGGCGAACGCGATGAAATACGGGTGGGAGAAATCGAAACAAACCCCGGGGGTGCGAAAGTACATGAAGTAGACGCGAAGCGGTGAAGTAGCGAAGGAAGTAGTCGCGGCGGCGGCGACGTCGAACGACGGGATCCGCGACCGTGACGAAGCGACGACGCAAGCGTGGAAACACGCGACGTCGTTTCCGATGATGCGCGCGATGCTCGTCGTTCGCGTTCGTTTCAGCGTTGTAACGTAGAAGCCCGCGAACGCGAGTCCGAGGGACGAGACGACGAGACGGTTCGCGCGCGGCGGTCACACGCGAACGCGCGTCGAATCGCGACGCGATGACCGCTCGCGACGATCGCGTCGACGCGCGCGTCGTGCGCGTCGGTCCGCGCCTGCCTCCGGGCGCGCGCGTGCGCGTGCGCTCGATGCGCGACGACGACGCCTCGAAAATCTCGCTCGCGACGCGCGACGACGACGACGACGACGACGCGACGCGCGACGACGCGAGCGCGCCGCGCGCGGACGACGTCGTCACGATCGCGCACTACGGCTGGCGCGCGCGAAGGGTGGAGGACGACGCGATCGTGCGGGACGAGACGTCTCGAGACGCGGCGAGACCGCGAGAGGTTCTGACTTTCAGAGTGGACGACGCGGCGCCGGTGAATTTCGTGCCGTGCGCGGGCGTGGAGGCGGCGGTGACGACGATGCGCGTGGGCGAACGCGTGGGAATCGTCGTGCCGAGCGGAGGGGCGCCGTTCGCGAGCGAACCGTTTTCGCCGGCGCCGCGAAACGTGTACGTCGAGTGGGAAGTCGAGCTGCTTTCGGTGACGCGAGAGGAAAAACCGAGCGTTGATGCGAGCGTCGAGGAGGTTTTGAGGTATTGTGAACGGAAGAAGGAGGAAGCGAACGCGTTGTTCGCTCGAGGTGAAGAAGAAAATGGCTACGCCAGGGCGTTGCGGAGGTACGAGGACGCGGCGACGGCGTTGAGGCGAACCATCATGTCGACGGCGCGAGCCGGCGCGAAGGACGCCTTGGCGCTGGCGGTGAAGTGTCACGTGAACTCGGCGACGTGCTTGTCGAAGTTACAACGACACTCCGAAGCGATCCTACACGCAGAGGCGGCTTTGGATCTCGACGCGACGGCGGTGAAAGCCATGTACCGCAAGGCGATGGCGCTCGAGCAGCAAGGGCGGGACGAGGAGGCGTTGACTTCGCTTCGCGACGCCCTGGAGTTGAGCAAAGATCGAACGATTCGCGAGGCGTTCGTGCGCGTGCGTCGACGCATGAATGCGGTGCACGAGGGCGAGCGTGAGGTGTGCGCGCGCATGGTGCAGACGGATCCAACGACGGAGCCGACGACGAGAGGATTCGGCGAGCGCGCGGCGCAACTTTATCGCAAGCGACCGGCGCTCGCGGGCGCGATCACGGTGGCCGCGTTCGCGGCAATGGTGATGTACTTTAGACGCAGCGAGAAATCTGCGTCGACGACGACGGCGACATCTGATTAGCGCATTAGCGGCAGCGACGACATTCAAACAATTTGTTTTAGCAATTCAGCAATCAAAGCGAGTCTCTTCTTCTCGCACGACGTCGCGCAACTTTCTAAGATACCGCGCGATGAACTCTTCGGTAGATTCCTTCGACGGTGAGTCGGCTTGGCGAATTTCAACCGAGTCCGATAGAATCGAAGGCGACGCGTCTCGCGAAGCGGCCGGCGCGCGGTCAACCTTCTTCAGAGTTTGCGCCTCGCGGCGTTCCAACTTCAAACACCTCGCGGCGACCTCGGTGAGTTCGTTTTCTACGCGTGTCAGCCTACCAAGAACTTCAGCGAATTCAACGCGTAAGGAATCAATCGATACGGACGCATCGAATACCGGTTCGCGCGGCGATCGCGCGCGGCGATGAACGACGTATCCGGGATTGGTGTACACGACGCCGCGAATAGGCGCTTCGTATACGACATCGTCGTACTCATCGCCCAAGCGTGTCACCCAGTTGTCGGTGTCGCAGAACGTGTGTGCGTGCGCATCGTTCGACTCGTCCACACCACGCTCGTCCTCGACTCGGCCCCGCGCGAAGCGAGGCTCCAGCGCCGAGCGACGGCGCGGCCCCGCGTCGAGCAACGACCCGGTGAGACCTCCGCTCGTGCGTCGTCGAGACGCTTCGCGCGCGACTTCCCGTTCGATATTAACTTCCATCGCCTCCACGTGCGCGAGAACGTCGATGACCGTCATCATCTTCACCACGGCGAACCCGTTCGTGGACGCGAATTGCGACGCGCTCAACTTTGGCTTGTACCCGAACACATCGATCGTCGCCCTGAACGCGCGTTCGGTGAATCGTAAAGGCGACTCGACGCCCACGAGATCGTGCCCACGATCGTAAACGCGCCTGGACACCGGCTTTGAGCGCGCGCACAGCGCATGGCGAAGGATGGCGACGAAAGTTTTACCATCCCCTCTCTTCAGCTCGGTGTCGATTCGTGTTCCCGCTCTGCTTCGCGGAAACTTTGCGCGTCGAAGGGCGCGTTTGAGGCGCGCGCACGCGCCGTCGACGTCAGCCATCGCACGCATGATATCGGCGATATCGCGCGCACGCGCGTGGCGCACTGCCGTCGCGCGCGCGCGCGCGTTGACTCGGTCAAAGAAATGAATGACTGCACTGTATTAACAATAAAAATCGCTTTGCCCGAGACGAGGCTAGCGCGCCGCTTACTCGCGCACCCACGGCGTGATGGTCGGTTGCCAGTCCACGCATCCAGCCTTATCGCCGAACCAAAGCTCGATTTCGCGCTCGGCGGATTCCACAGAATCGGAACCGTGAATGACGTTGCGTCCGACCTCGACGGCCAAGTCGCCGCGAATCGTCCCCGGCGCCGACTCGAGCGGGTTCGTCGCGCCAATCAACAATCGCGCGCTCTTGACCACGCCCGGGCCTTCCCAAATCATCGCGACCACCGGTCCGGAGCAAATGTAGTTGACCAAATCGCCAAAGAACGGCTTGCTCGACAAGTCTTGGTAGTGTTCCTCCGCGACGGCTTTCGGGCACTGGTACGTCTTCAGCGCCTTCATCACCATCCCTTTCTTTTCGAATCGCGAGATGATCTCACCGACGTGACCGCGTTGCACGCCATCGGGCCTATCGTTTCGCGTTAAATGAATCAACGTCGCGCGTCGTCAGTCTCGCGTTCCGTCCTTCGCCGTCGCGGCGCGCCTCGCGGCGGCGCGTAACCCTGGAACCCTGAAGCCGCTCCCGCGCCCCTCCCGCGCGCCTCACCGTCGCCTTCGCGTCGCATCGCGTCGCGCGTCGCGCACGCACTTGATCATGATGTACGTGCGCTCGGTTTCGAAGCGCCCCGCGCGAACGACGGCGCGAGAACTTCTCGCGACCGCGCCGCCGCGCTGCGTTCGCATCGCGACCCGTCGCGGCGCCGCGGCGGCGCGCTGCGTCATGGAAACGGACTGAGACATCGTGTGCGCGCGTAGACGAACGTGCGCGAGTTTCGCGCGAGTTTTCGACGCGAGCGAGCGCGCGACGAGGCTGAGAGTGCCGTCGATGACGCGCTGACGTCGACGTGGATAACGAGCGCGACGTCGCCACTCCACGACGCCGACCCGCGCGCGAATCGCGCGAACGTTCGACGAAAACGTCGCGCGCGATGTCTTCGATGATGTGCGCGCCGTCGCGCGCCGCGCGCGCTCGCGGTGCGATGCCCAGGACGCGATCGACGACGCAACGGCGAACGTCCCGAGCGGTGACGGTGACGAAAGATGCGTCGCGACGCGGCGCCGCGACGGCGAACGCGCGCGCTGGGAGCGACGAAGCGTCGATGAAACCGATCGTCAAGGTGTGCGGGATCACCACGGTGCGCGATTGCGAGAGCGCGTGCGAGCACGGGGCGAATTTCGTTGGGATGATTCTCTGGCCAAAGTCGAAGCGGTCGGTGGACGAGGCGACGGCGAAAGAGATCGTGGCGTGCGCGAAAGCGAAGGGCGCCGTTCCGGTGGCGGTGTTCGTGGACGAAGATGCGAGCGAAATCACGCGCGTGTGCGACGCGATCGGGTGCGATCACGCGCAATTGCACGGCGACGGCGCGCGGGACGCGTTGGAGACGCTGCCGATGCGCTTGAAGGCGATTTGGGTGCTCAACGCCGACGCGAACGGGCAAATCGTCTCCAAATTCCCAGGAGACGAAGAAAAGTTGATCGCCGAAAGACAGAAGCGCATGAGCGGGGAGCAAGGATGGAAAGCGGCGATTGATTTCGTGAGCGGGCCGCGACGCGTGGTGGACTGGTTGTTGATCGACGGCGTCAACGCCGGAAGCGGGACGGCGTTCGATTGGTCCAAGCTCAAAGCCCCGCGCGGGGCGTCGCGCAAGGGTTGGTTACTCGCGGGCGGGCTGAACCCCGAAAACGTGGCGCAAGCGATCGAGACGGCGAATCCCACCGGCGTGGACGTCGCGAGCGGCGTCGCCGACGAAGGCGGCGTCGTCAAGGACGCGGCGAAGATCGCCGCCTTCATCGGCAACGCGCGCGCCGCGGCCAAGGCTTTGGCGTGATCTTTGCGCTGCGTTTTCACTACCGGTAGATTTCATAGGGCTATAATCAATTAATACGCGCGCCGCCTCGCCGCCGTCGCTACTGTTTCGCGCTCGTCCTCTATTTTTGCGCCGCCAACGCGCGTTCGAGACTCGGCACGCACTCATCCGCGATGTGTCGCGCCCAAGCGTCGTAACCGTCGTCGTTGGGGTGAATACCATCCCCGCAAATCAGCGAGATGCTCTCCGCGACGCGCCCGGTGTGTTTCGCCGCGCGTTCCCGCATGGCGTCTAAACTCGGCTTTGAAACGAACAAGACGTTGTGGGCGAACAGTCGACTGACGTGCGCCTTTTGTTCGTCCCACAAATCGTTCATGCGCGTCGCCACCCACGCCAACGGCGGCGGAAACAGCGTCGCCGCCTCGAGCGGCGTCGCCGGCAGCACCACCACGCACTCGTCGCCGACGACGTCGCGCACCTCCCTCACCAGCTCTCTCAGCTCGGTTCGAAACGTCTCGCTCCGTCGCCCCACGATGGAGTGTTTCAGATCATTCAGCCCGCACATGATCACCACCGCGTCCACGCTCGCGCGTCGCCCGCGCCCGTCCCTCTCGCTCGCGTCGTCGTCGTCGTCTCCGCGTCCCCCCGCTCCCTCCGTCGCCTCCCGCAGCGCCGGTATCAGCTTATCCCTCAGTCCTCGCACGTCCGCGCCCTTAAACCCGAGCGCGCGCCACTCGACGTCCGCCGTCATGCGTTCGCCGAGTCCTCGCGCGAACGCGCGCGCGAGCGTCGGTCCCGCCTCCCCCGCCGCCGTCTCGCCCCTCGTCCGTCCTCGTCCGTCGTCCCCGCATCCCACGCCGCACGCCGTGCTATCGCCCGCGACGACCGCGACGAGTCGCCGTCGCGCCGTCGCGCGCGTCGCGCCCCCCCGCGTCGTCGTCGTCGTCGTCGTCGTCGTCTCGTCGTACCGCGCGAGTCCCTCGCGCGGTCCGCGCGCCTCGGGCGCGGTCACGTACGTCGCCGTCAGCGCCGCGGCCTCGAGCGCGGTCACCGCCGTCACCGCGACCGTCGTCGCGGCGACCGCGCGCGCGCACGCGCGCATGCGCCGACGCGCGGCGACGCGCGGACGCGACGCCGCGCGCGGATGACTGACGGACGCGGCGACCGACCGACCGACCGACCGACCGACCGACCGACGCATTCGTGTGCGCATACAGTCCGACGCACACGCCGAGTGTCCGAATATCCACGCCCGCGCGACTCGCGACCGGTCGTGACTCAGCCCGGTCGCGCATTCGCCGCGCGCCGCGCGCGCGCGGATTTCGACGCGCGCGCGCGTCGTTCATATATTGTAGACTACGCGAACGGGATGAAAAAAGGACGTCACGGCGTCCATCGCGCGCCCGCCGCCGGCGAATGCGCGAGACGCCGACGCCTCGCGCGCGGTCGACGCGTCGCCGATCGCGCGCGGTCGACGCCGGGATGGCGGCCAAGGCCCAGGGCGCGCGCGACGCCGCGCCCGTGCCGAGCGGCAAGGCGCGCGGCGCGAGCGCGAGCGCGAAGCGCGCGAAGGAGGACGCGAGGAAGCGCGCGGGGAAGCGAGGGGCGGCGGCGACGGCGCGCGACGACGGCGCGACGACGGCGCGCGAGGCGAGCGGCGTGCGAGGGTACTGGCAGGCACCGGAGGAACAGGCGCTGAAGCGCGCGGTGCGGAAACACGGGATCGGGGCGTGGGAGAAGATGCGAAATGATCCGGAATTCGCGGCGTTGCGGTGCGCGCGCGACGCGAGCGAGCGAACGAACGAACGAACGACGCGCGCGAACGAACGCGCGAACGAACGGCGCGGGACGAGCGATGGGATGGGACGCGAGCGCGCGCGAGGCGCGTCGAGCGGGCGAGGGAACGACGCGGACGAGGCGAGAGGGAGACGCGGGGACTGACGAGGGGCGACGACGAACGGCGCGAACGCAGGTCGCGCACGGGGGTGCAATTGAAGGATAAGTGGCGAAATTTGATCAAGTTTCAACACTTGCGCGTGGATGAGGCGGCGAAGGTGCCTTATAAAGCCGCGGTGAAGGCGGCGAACGCGGCGAACGCGACGGGAGGGAAAGCGGGACGCGGCGCGGACAAGGGCGGCGCGAGGGGGGCGAGCGCGGCGAACGCGAAGGGAGGAAAAGCTGCGAGCGCGGCGAGCGCGAGGAAGACGAATGCGGCGGTGAATGCGAAGAAGGGTAAAGGCGCGAGTGCGTCGAGCGCGAAGAAGGGCGCGGGGGGGAAGAAAACGATGGCGGTGAGTCGAGACGCGTTGCCGAAGAAGGGCGGCGGCGGAACGACAAACGTCGCGGGCGCGCCGACGATGAGCGCCAAGGAGAAGCTCAAAGCCAGGTTCGGGCACAGGCACGACGATGATGATCAAGACGAGGACGATGAGTACGAAGAAATCGCAGGCGTCGGTCGACCATCGACAGGGGCCAAGGCAAAATTCGACGCCGGCGTGGACGCCGTGGTGACCCAGCTCAAGGCGAAACGCGCGGGCATGGTGAACGAAGTCGAACACGCCGAGAGCGAACTCGCGAGGATGAAGACGGTCGTAGAAGAAGCGGAAGCGGTGTACTCGTCCGCGCGCGCGCGCGTGCACGAGGCGCTCGTGGGCGCGCACGGGGAGGATGAGTACTACGAGGACGGCGAGGGCGAAGACACCGCCGACTGGGACAAGTACTTGCACTTTGGCGAGCACGAGGACGAAGACGACGACGAAGAGGTGGCTCGTGCCGCTGAAGCCGCGGCAGAAGCGCACGAAGCGGTGAAACGGGGCATTAAGAAGCCGAGCGAAAAGAAGCCGAGCGAAAAGAGGCCAAAGGCGGCGGTGGACGAAGACGCCACGGATCACGACGACGACAGCGATGAGGAAATCGACGAAGATCTCGTAGATAGCGACGAGGACGACGACGATTTAGATGAGGAGGAACGCGCGGTGAGGATTGCAAACGAGGTGCTCGCCGAGGCTGGGTTACCTCCCATGCACGAAATTGAACACGTGTTGCTCACCGAGCTCAAAAAGCTTGAAGCCGCGAACGCCGCAGTCGTGCACGCGCGCCTGGCGTTGGAGGCCGTAGACGCAGAGTTTGCCGAAGCACTCGTCAGCGCACACAACAATGCGGCGGCAAACGCGAAAGCGACGACGTCGGCAGCTTTTGACCACGACGACGATTTAGAGAAGAGTTTCACCATGGATGGCGACGAAGACGAAGACGACGAAGACGAAGACGACGAAGTCGATGACGAAGACGACGAAGAAATCGACGAAGATTTGGTCGACGACGAGGAGATCGAAGAGGAGATCAGGCCGCAACCCACTTCAAAGTCGAAGGCAAAACCAAAGGCAAAGTCGGCGCCCTCTCAAAACGACGGCGCAGACGCGGCGGGTGGGCGAGTCGTTGAAGACCGGAGATACGGTATATACGACGCTCGGCGCTATCGTTCGGAGGCTGAAAACGACGCCGCCGAGGCTGCGGCGTCCAAGGGTGGTAAAGTGTCCGCAGCCAGTAAACGTAAAGCGCCGACGAGCTCGAGCGCGGCGGCACCCAAAAAGAGCGCCAAGCAGACTGTCAAGGTTGAAGACACTGAAATATGGTACGAACAGCCAAATGTCGCCAAAGCTGGTGCGGCGGTGATGCCAAAGAAATCGCAACAGTTTCGAGCGGCACCGCAGTCGGCTCCTGGATCCATTCCTTCGTGGCGACGCAAGCGAGCAGCGACTCGCGTCACCATCGGCCGTCCCGTCGCGGGCCCCACGTCTTGGGCCGCGATCGGGCAACACATTATAAAAGAGTAAAACAAAACTCACCCCGCGCGGTGAGATCAATAATCCCCGACGGATGTACTGTACGATCAGGTTACTACGCGTTACAAAACACTGTACGGCTACCTAGGCTAAACAAATTAACTCACGACGACGTCACGTCGACATCTCATCCCCCTGACCCCCGTTCGCGTTCGCGTTCGCGTCCGCGCCCTCCAGTTCCTTAAACTCCCACGCTCCTCGGCAAATCGGACACCTCGGCGCCTCCGCGTTGGCCCCGCTCAACCACTTCGTGATGCACTGCAAATGAAACGCGTGCCCGCACTTTCCCCACACCACCGGAGAATCGTCCCCTGGGAACTTCGCGTCCGGCGGGCACCCGTCGAAGGCGATGCGACATATGCCACACACGTCACCGACGTCGCCGGCGCCCCACGTCCACGCGCCGACGCCGTGCCAGGTTTTGACGTTCAAGATGAGACCGGTGGACGACGGCGTTGGCGCCGTTTCCGTCGTCGTTTCCGTCGTCGCCGCGCGCGATGACGCGGTTTCTGCGCGCGCGCGACGAGGACTCGAACGCGTTTCCACCATCACCCGCGCGAACCGCGCGAGATTCGCGCGTCGTCGTGTGGGGCGTCGCGATGACGACGGAAGTTGCACGAGCGCTGGCTGGTGCTTTTGAAATGTATACGTGTCGGAGTGTGATTACAAGACGCGTCCGCGACGCGGAGGAATGGCTCACGCCGCGGGCGCGAAGCCGACGCGACGGTTGGCGTAGTCGAATTCAGTGTGGTACGGGCCCAAAAACACGTCGCCCAAGATCCAAAGCGGACCCGCGGGCTTCGGGATGTCCATGCCCATGAAACCGCTCACGCACTGCGCCTCGCCGTCTTGGTAGACTTTTAAGACGTATTGCTCGGGTGTGAGCTTGAAAGGGACGCCGCCGATGACGAATTCGACGTCGGGCATGTTTGGGATGTTGTCGCAATCCACGGACGCGGTGCCACCGACGCTAGGAACCATATCGCACACGCGCTTGACTTCGTTGACGATTATTTTCTCGGTGACGTTTTGCGCGAGCATGTCTTGCGCGTAATTGACGACGGTTTTGCACGCCGTGCACGCGATTTGGCCTTCAAACGAGCTTGAGGATTTACCAAGCTCGCCTCGCGGTGGATGGCGTCCGTGATGATGCGGACCTCGACCGTGGCGACGCGGACCGCGGCGGCCGCGACGCTCGTGTTCGCGATGACCGCGGCGGCCATCTCCGTGGTCGTGGTCGTGGTCGTGGTCGTGGTCGTGGTCGTGTCCATCGTGGTCGTGTCCATCGTGATCGCCGTGGCGATGCAACAACTTTCGAGCGATGGCGAGATGCGAAGTAACATCATCGTCGTCATCGGCTTCCATCGCTTCCACTCCGTCGGCGTCGCACGCGCCGATGGAGGCGCAAATTTGCTCGCTCGAGTAGTTCTCGAGGTCTTCTACAAACTGTTCGGCGTACTGATCGATCAATAATCGGCACTCCTCGCCGATCATAGAGTGTGCGCCGATGTAGTCGTTAATCTTGTTTACGATCTCCGTCGGACCGGCGAGCAAGGACGTCCCCGTATCGGCGATGACTTGGCAACCGTCGTCGCCGTCGCACGCGCCCAACGAACGCCCGTCGACTTTGAAGTCGTCCATTTTGATTTGCCAGTACCCTTCACGCGTGACGGGGGCGTACGTGTGCTCGCCGATGAAGTGGTCGGGATCAGACCCGCCAAAAATGAGCTCGCCACCGACCTCGCTCGGCGTCCCATCCTTCGTCGACGTGCGGTTCAGCCAAAAGCTAAACATTTTATTTTCAACCAAGCCTTGCTCCATCATGTTGTAGAACACCGGCTTCACCTTGTCCACGGCGATGTTGTCGAACCCGAGACCGAGTATACCGTCGAACTTCGAAAACAAGAACGCGATCCCCGGCTCTTTCGTCGCTTCGGCGAAGTACTGCCCCTGGACGACCAAGTCGCCGACTTTGACTTCGTCCTTGGACAAAAATCCGCTCAACGAGCCGCTTCCGTACTGAATCGCAAACGGCGTCCCATCCGCCTCGTACGTCTCCGACGCTCGCGAATCGAACTTTGCGTGCAAGTCGCACGGAATCTGCAGAAATCCACACTTCGAGCTCGGCACCCAGAGGTTCGAGCTTCCGGTGTCGAAGACGACTTGGAACTTTTGTCGCGGGTTGCCGATTTCAATCTCCCCGTAATACTGCGCATCCATGTAATTGTGTACATCCACGCCCCCGCGCTTCGGCGCCGACCGTTCTTCATCGCTCGCGTCCATCATCCCTTCTTTCGCGTCGTACCTCTTCCGCAATCGCTCCACGCTCGCCTCCGCGCGCGCGCGCCACGCCGCGCCGCCGTCCTCCGGCGCCTCTCTCTTCGTCATCCGCACGCGATGTAACTCGCTCCCGCGCGCCGGCGCGGCGAGCATCGCCATCGCGCTCACCATCGTCGCCTATTCGAGCGTTCGCGCGCGCGTTCGCGTCAGTCTTCGCGTCGCGCGCGCGTCGCGACGTCAGATTCGGGCGTCGCGCGGGCATTCGCGCGGTCGAATCTCGACGTCGCCGCGTCGCGCGAGACGACGCGCGCGACGCACCGCGACGGTCGCGCGCGCGCGGCGCGTCCGAGGCGGCATCGGTCGAGCGCCGCGATCGCGCGAGGCGATGAGTGACGAGACGCACGCGCGGACGGTGGTTGGATGACGGATGAAGAGTTTTTATTAAACACGGCGCCGACGCGACGGAACGCGGCGCGATTACCACGAATCTTGACGCGCGGGCGGTTGCGGGGCGTACCCGCCGGGGGGGTAGCCAGCGGGTGGCGCCGTGACGTACACGGTTTGCGGCGGCGCGGCGGCGCCGTAGTACACGGTTTGCGGCGGCGCGACGGCGCCGTAGCCGACGGGTTGCGGCGGCGCGGCGGATTCCGGTGGCGGTGGAACTTCGTCGTCCGGACCTAACGGCTTGGCGCCCTTGGGCGGGGTGTACGAGGCGAGAGAGACCAAAGCGGCTTCGAACTCGCCCGCGCACTCTTTTTTTATGACGCCCTGCAGCGTCTTGCCGTTGTATTCCTTTTCAAACTCCTTGCGCAAGATGGGCATCAAGTCGTCCTTGTGCGTCATGAGCGCCATGAGACCGGTCTTGTTGGTGCTCGAGAACCAACCAGAGATGCACTTTCGGATACCGCGGGCGAGCGTGCGCGCCTTCGGAGAGATGCACGCCACGAGGGCGTCTTCGTAGTCGCCGCGGCAGTTTGAGCGGATGTCAGCGATGAGATCGCCACCGAAGTGTTCGGTGTATTTGGTGCGAATCGCCATCTTTTCTTCCTCCGTGCGATGAACGAGCATAGAAATGAGACCCCAATCGTCGTTGCCCCAGCCCGCCATCGCTTCGCCGAGGTAGATGGCGATTTGTTCCTCGCGCGGCGTCAGCAAACCCATGAGCGTTTCGCGGAACAGCTTGCTCTCAAACAAACCAGTGGTTTCGTTGCGAATGCGTTCGCGCAGCAACTCCCCGGTTTCGATCTTGTACGCTTCACGGAAGGCCTCGATCTGCTTGTGCGACTTGTTCGCCAAGAGGGCGATGACGGCGGCTTCGTCGGTGCCCATGCCTTCGACGGCGTTGCGCATGGCTCGCACGTCGGCGGAGTAATCGATATCGGCGTCATCGTTCACGTTCGCCGGGTGACGCTTCGCCAAGGCTTCGATTATTCGCTTGAAATCGCCCCTCACCTTCCACTCGCTTCCCACGGCGCGGATGAGATCCTTCTTGTAGATCCGAGAGTACGCCTCGCGCGTCGCGTCGAGTTGCTCGGGCGTCGCCGTCACCATCAAGCGAATAATAGCCTTGGTGTCCGTACCGAGACCAGCGACGGCGGAATTAATGACTTTCGCGTATGATTCACCCACGCCATCGCAACCGGCGAGCAAAAGCACGCGCTTAAACTTTCCGCTCGTCTCCGACAGCACGGCTTGTTCCATGGACTTTTCGTATCGCGACGAAAACGCCATTTGCAACGGCAAGATATCCTCCTCCGCGAGCGTGCACAGAATGGTGATCAGCGTCGCTTCATCCGTACCGAAACCCTTAATCGCTCGCATCACCGTCTGCGCCTCGAAATCCAATCGATCGCTCAACAACGACATCATGAAATCTTGCAAGTCCCCGTGCGTCTTCTCCTTCACGTCCGACTTCAAATCCCCGTACCCCATCATGTTGTACGTTTCCACGATCACGCGCTGAATGTAATCCATCCTCAACATCCCTCGCGGGTTCGAAAACACCGGCACGTTCAGCACGATCCGCTTCAGAATCTCTCGCGTATTCTCGCACGCGATTGCGTTCGCCAACTCCCACGCCGCGCGTCCGTCTCTATCCTGCGGGCACGGTCCGAAGTCCGCCCGCATCGTCGGTTCCGGCGCGCTCGAGCATACTATTCATCGCGCGTCGCGCGTCGCTTCGTCAGTCATCGCGTCATCGCGCGCTTTCGAGCGCATTTCGAGCGCACTTCGCGATCCATCCATTCATCGATTCATCCATCCATCGATCCATCCATCGAACGCGCGTCGCGGTCGGCGCGTCATCGCGTCGCGATTCCGTCGTCGCGATCGGCGCGCGCGACGCACTCCCCATGGCGACCGATCGATCGGTCGCGTCGCGAAGTGCGCGCGGGTCGTCGACCGCGCGCGGCCGATGGCGACGGCGTCGCGCGCGGTGTGATTTCGCGACGCGACGCGCGACGGCGGCGGCGCGGCGCGACGCGTCGCGACGGCGGCGGCGCGACGCGACGCGCGAACGAACGAACGATCGCGCGCGCGCGACGACGACGCGGGACGACGACGCGGGACGACGCGGGACGACCGATGGGGACGCCGCGCGGGAAAAAGCGCAAGGCGACGAAACCGCTGTTCGCGTCGATGAAGTCGATGAAGCGCGCGCGAGCGGTGACGACGGAGTTTCACGGCGTCACGCGAGTGTTGGACGACGCGAAGGCGTCGAAAGAGGCGAAGGCGAGGGCGAAGGCGACGCTGGAAGCGATCGGGGGACGGGACGCGTATCAAGAGGCGAGCGCGCTGACGACGCGGAGACATCGAACGGCGAAGTGGACGTTTAGCGTGCTGACGAAAAAGAATCGACGACCGAAGCGCGGAGAGCGCGCGCTTAAGACTTTGGAGGTTGGGGCGATCAATACGGATTTGATGAGCGCGAAATTTTTAGACGTGCGCGCCATCGACGTCAAGTCGCGGCATCCGAAGATTGAACAGTTGGATTTTTTTGACATGCCCGTGGAGGCTGAATCGTACGACGTGATACACTCGAGCATGGTGGTGAATTGTGTGCCCACGGCGGAGCTCAGGGGGGAGATGATCGCGCGCACGGCGACGTTTTTACGTCCGAAAGGATTATTCTTTATGATGCTTCCGTTGCGTTGCGTCACGGCGTCCACGCGCATGTCGCAAGAGAAGATGAGCCGTTTGCTTCGCGCGTGCGGTTTGCGCGTCGTCGAGCAAAAGCGCACGCCCAAAATTGTCTTTTATTGTTGCGAAAAGCTCGGCAAACCGACCGAGGCGTTGATCGGGAAAGACTTAGTCAAGCGAGACGCGCGCGAAGCCTTCGCGAAATCCGAGCGCGCCAAGGACGCCGGCGGCGATCCCTCGCACTTCGGCATCATCCTCAAGGACGAGCATTTGTGCGGGTATTAGGCGCGCCTTCGTTCGTCATTTTGTGATTGTATGTATCATGTGTATCGATCAGTGGCCCGAACGCCATCAGAGAACCGCGACGCCGCGACGCGACGCGCCACTGCGAGCCGCGGGCCGGGACGTCGCCGCGATGTCCCGCCCCCGCCGCGACGCCGTCCGCGGCGCGCGCGCGCTCGCGCCCGCCGTGGAAGACGCGCCCGTGCGCACGCGCGACGACGCGCGATCGAGCGATTCGAGCGAGGACGAGGCCCGCGCGCGACGGCGCGATAAACATCTGACGACGCAAAAGTTTGTTGAATCCATCGCCAACGCCAAGGGCGCGTTATTAGCGGAAGACGTCGAAAGACTGTACGCCGCGCGGTGCGAAGAGGTGGCGCACGATGGACGCGATCAGAGCGACACGGAGAGCGACGCGAGCGAGGAGGAGAGGGGAAAGTGGTGGCCGCTGACGGCGGTGACGACGCCGAAGAGCGCGGCGGAGGCGTGCGCGGCGGAGGCGAAACGAGCGGAAGAGGAAGGTATCGTGCCCGAGGGAACGATGGCGACGTCGGAACTAATGATACATAATTGGTTGCATCTTTCGGAGTCGCTCACGCGGTGGCGACGCGCGGGGACGATGGTGTTGACGCCGCCGCCGGATGAGTTGCGATGTCACACGTGTAGAGACTTTGCCGCGGAGCCGTTGGTGAACGCGCAGGGGCGGTTGTTTTGCGCGCCTTGTGGACGCGAAAATGAGGGAGATGCGCGTGCGAAGCTTTTTGGGTTGGACGTACAGACGCAGATGCGCTTAGATGCGTTACCGGTTATGTGCTGCAACGTGGCGACGCCGCACGCGGGTGGGGACAATTTAGTGTGGAAAGTCGCCTTGGACGGCTGCCGAGCGGTTTCCACGCTGGGCAAAGTGCGCGCGCACGAGGAAACGTGCGAGTACACGCTTATGAGGTGCTCGTTGCCGGCAGAGAGCACGAACAAGGCAGAGAAATGCCACGCGGTGGTGCCGCGACGCACGATGGATTCGCACCGAGCGACGTGCGAATACAGGATTCAAAAGTGCGCCGACTGCGATCGATCGGTACAAGTGCGTAAGATGCGCGCACACGTGATGATTTGTGGTCAAATTGAAGTGCACTGTCCGTATAGACGGTGTAAGTGGCGCGGCGCTCGCGACGGCGTCGACGCGCACGTGGCAACAGAATGTTTGTTGCACCCCGTCGTGTGTCGACTCGAAGATTCGGAAACGCGAGAGACTTGCAAAGAGACGGTGCCGCGCGAACGCATCGCTCAGCACAGAGCGTCGTGTCAGTACCAACAACGACCGTGTGAATACTGCACTCGCGAAGTGAGCTTACGAAGAATGGGCGATCACAAGCTACGATGCAAAGCTAGGGAGTTTCAATGCCCACTGTGCCGGCGCATCATGCCCGCTGAGCAACGCGAATCACATGAAAAGACGACGTGCCCGATGATTGAGTCTGTGTGCGAGCACGCGCGGTTTGGATGCGATGTGAAGGTTCCAAAAGAGCACTATAGACAGCACGCCATAGAATGTTTCCCCGAACACGTCGCACACGTGGCGTTCGGCACAGATGGTGTCTCCGAATTCGTGAGCGCGCCGAGCGATGATCAAGTCGACGCTGTTGAGTTGTTGAAACGCATGCAACGCAACCGCGAAGCGATGCTCGCCGATTTCGCAAGTTTCGAAACAATGTGTCATAAGGTGTCGTGCAAACTCAATGCGCGCGCCGAGCTATGTTCAACCGCATCTCACGCGGCGAAAGATGTGGAAGAAACCACAGCGGCGTTTGAGCGTCAAGCAGAACGCGAACGATGCGCGTCCGCGTTTGCGCTTCGAGAAAAGCACTCCCTTGACCGTGACGAGGATTACAACGACATGATCGTCTCCCGCAACCTCGTTGGTGCGCGAATAATCGACGAAATGCGTCGCTTCGACGAAACCACGGCGAAATTGCGTTTGAAATCCGAGGCGCTCTACGCCGCGCTCGACGAAAAGCGCGACTTCGCGACGCGCCGTCTCGAGGACGAGATCGACGCCCACACACCCGCCGCCGATCTCATCGCCGACGCAAAAGACGAAGCCACCAAATACGTCGCCACCGTCGACGCCGAGCGCCGCCGTCTCGCGGCGAGACTCATCGACATGAAATCGAACGTCTTTTCCGCCAAGATGTCCTTGGTCGAAAACGTCGAGCACCGCAAGCGGCGGAGCGAAACCCTTCGCGCGAAGCTCACCGCGTTCGCCCGCGGCGAGCGCTTCGTCGACGGCGACGGCGTTCACACCACCCATAGTTAGTGTAGCGTTAGGAATGCAGCCACCGCCAGCATTCGCCAAAGCGAGAGAACAAAAACGACACCGCAAAGTCCTTCTTCACACGCCGCCTCGGCCATGGCGCCGTCACCGTCGAATCTCGCCTCCATGGCGAAGATCGCGACGCACGAAAGCGTGTACCCTCCCGCGGAAGACTCCTTCCTCCTCGTCGACGCCCTCGCCGCGCTCTGGGACGACGAGCTCGCGCGCTCGCGTCCCAAACTCTGCATAGAGCTCGGTACTGGAAGCGGTTACATCGCGTGTTCCAACGCCCTGCTCGCGCGCGCGCACGGATGCGGCGACGTCACGCGCACGCGCGCGTCTGACATCAATCCCGACGCCGTCGCGGCGTGTCGAGCGACGTGCGAGGCGCACGGGGTGAGCGGGACGGAGTGCGCGACGGCGCTCGGCGACTTGCTCGAACCGCACGCCGACGCGCTCGCCGACGCCGGTGGGTGCGATGTGCTCGTATTCAATCCACCATACGTCGTCACGCCGAGCGAAGAAGTGGGCGGGCGCGGCATCGAGGCCTCGTGGGCGGGCGGCGCGCGCGGGCGCGAGGTGCTCGACCGACTGTTGCCGAGCGTGCGAAGCGCGTTGGCGCCGAGAGGGATGTTTTTGTGCATTTTATTAGCGCAGAACGAGCCCGAGGAGGTGATGGAGATCATGCGTCGCGACGGTCTGCGATGTTCGCTCGTGAGCTCGTGTAACGCGGACGAGGAGGCGTTGTTCGTCTTGCGGTGCGACAGAGACGCGTGACGCGTCGCTCGCGCGCCGCGCGCGCAATCGTAGCGATAGACAGTAGCGGTAGCTCTCAATAGTACACTCAAATCTTAGAATCAAAAACGACGCGACGCCAGGTCACCTTCGCATCGCCGTCGCGCCGCCGTCGCCGCGCGCCTCCGCTATGGCGTCGAGCGCCGCCTGCTTCGTCGCCGCGTCCACAATCTTAATCCCCATCACCACCGCATTCTTTCGCAATTTCGCCTTCCCGACCGGCACGCCTCGAACCACCTTGTGCGTGTTCTTCCCCGCTCGCACCTTTCGCACCCCTCCCGCGAGGCGCAGGCTCTGCGCCTTGCGCACGTTTTTCGCCTCCAGCCTCGCCCTCCCCGCCGTCCCTCCCTTCCCTCCCGCGCCGTCCACCGCCATCGCGTCCGACGCCAGCGCCATCGCCGCCATCTTTCGCACCCGTCGCGCCTCTTTCTTCACCAGCGCCTCGCGCTCGACGCGCTTCGCGTGTTCGACGCGATTCGCCGCCGTCGTTCGGTTATTCTTTTTGCTCATGGCGGCGTCGTTTCGTCGCGTCGTTTCGTCGCGTCGTTCGGTCGCGTCGTTCGCTCGTTCGCTCGTTCGCGCGGTCGCTCGTTCGCGCGGTCGCTCGTTCGCTCGCGTCGTTCGGTCGCGTCGCGCGGTCGCGTCGACGCGCGCGGCGAGGTCTGCGCGCGACGCGCGTATGCGCAAACAGTGCGAGCGTGCGGTCGGTCGGTCGCCGCGTCGACGCGATGTGATTTGAAATCCGCACACGCGCGCGCGCGACGACGGCGAACGACGGACGCGACGGACTCGCGATGACGGCGGTGAGCGACGAAGCGAACGATCGCGTCGCGTGGGCGAACGCGATGCGGCTGTGCGTCACGCGACGGGACGCGCTGAACGACGATGGATCGATAGACCAACAATTTTTTAAACCGAAGCGCGTGGTGTTCGAGACGCGCGCGAAGAAGTGGGGGGACGAGGAGCGCGCGAAACTGTACGAGGGGATCGAGACGTACGGGATACAGGAGTGGGGGACGATCAGGGAGAATTTGCTGCCGGATTGGGACACGCTGAACCTGAGGGTGAAGGCGGCGCGGTTGATGGGGACGCAGTCGCTGTCGAGGTATCCGAAAGGGTGGAAAGGGACGAAGGCCGAGGTCGAGGCGGAGTACGCGAAGCATAAGAAGATCGGTGAGGCGACGGGGTGCTGGAAGAACGGGCAGTTGGTGGAGGACGATAACGGCACGGCGGCCAAGTACATGGCGGAGCACGGTTTGTTGTAATCGAATGAATACTAAATGTTTGTTTCGATCGACGTCGTCGTCGTTAATCGGCGTCGAGCAGGGCTAAGGTGTCGGCTAAAAAGGATTTCTTTTTCGCCGTCGCGTTTCGGGCGCGTTTTTGCGACGGTTGCGACTGCGATGGCTGCGATTTTCGCTGCGACGGTTGCGACGCGTCGCGTTTGCGACCGCGCCTTCGCGTTCGTTCCGTTTCGTCATCCGTGTTGTATTCGTCCTCGCTCTCGTCGCGGTCCTCGTCGACGTCTGCATCGACGCTTCGCTCGCCTTTGACCGCCACGAAACCGTCGACGTCGGGCTTCGAGTGTTCCAGTCTCGCGCTCGCCAGGTCAGCCTTCAACTCGTCGTTCTCCGCCCTCGCGGCTTCCAACTCTTCGGCCATTTTCCTCATGCCCTTCTTTTTCTCGTTTAAAAGCGATAGAAAGTTTTGCGCTAATCGCTCCTTCAACGCATCCATCTCTCGCAGCGCCGTTTCGCAGTTCTCATTCGCCCTTTCGCGCGCCTCGATCGCCCTCTTCCCGTCTCGCTCGGCGTTGAAGCGTCGTCGCGCCTCCATCTCCAACGCCTCCCCCAACGCCTCGTACGCGAATCCTCCATCACAAAACGCGTCGTCACTCTCCACGCGCCTCATACCGCACACACCCGTGCGAACGGCGCCGTAATTCTTCCCGTCGTTCGCCGTCTTCGCTCGCGTCGTCGCAAACTCGGCACCGTCGTCCAGCGTCGCCTCCGCCTCCGCCTCCCTAAACCGCCACACGAGCTCGTACTCGTCCCCGTTCTCCTCCGCGCGCTCGAACGTGAACGTGAACGCGCGTTCGACGCGTTCGCGTCGCGGATCGCCGAGCGCTGCGCGCGCGAATTCACCGAAACGTTCAAACGGCGCGCGTTGCAAATCCAATCTTCCGACAAAGGTTTTCCCGCTCGCGTCGCGCGCGGAGACGTCGATCGCGGACGTCGACGCGCGAGTGAGTATGCGAAAGGTTTCACCGCTCACCGCGCGCGATACGGAGGTGAGCGCGGGCGCGCGCGGGTCGTCGGCATCGGAACCGCGCTTCATGATGTGCGGCGGCGACCGCGCCGAGAAATCGGACATCGATACGACGGCGAACGACGCGCGGACGACGCTTGCGGAGGCGGGGAATGAATTATGACAATGTTTCGTTTCGCTCACGCGATGAAGACTATGAAGAAGCTAAAGAAGGAGATCAACACGGCGAAGATTTTTAGAATCAGCCACCGGTTGCTGCTCACCGTGTTCAAATACTTTAACAGCTGCGTTTGCGCGCTGTCGACGTTGGCCAGGGTGTCGTCGACGTTTTCGTCGATGCGAATGGCGAGTTCGCCCTGTTCGCTCACCATGGTGGCGAGCTGCTGGAAAATGCCGCCGAGCTCGGTGATGGTGCGCTCGACGTTTTGCAAAGCCTCCTGCCGCGAATCGGCGTAGGCGGTGTTTTGATTGTAAAGCTGCATTTGACCTTGCGTTTGCATCATCGGCGCCCCAGAAACGCCTGCGCCCGGCGCGCTCGGGCGCGGCACGAACGCGTTCGCGTTCCCCTGCAAGTTGCCGAATCCGCTCGCGCCTTCTCGCATGGCGCGCGAAAACGCGTCGTCGCCGAGGTAGTCCAACCCACCATCGAACGCGCTCGGTCCCGCGCTCGCGCCAAACATCGCCCTTCGTTCTTCTCCAGCCTTGATGTTCGCCTGTCTCGTCGTCAATGTCTCCTTAAACGTCTTCGTCGCCGTCGCCAGTCGATTCTTCAACGTATCCACCACCGTGACGCTGTGATCGCTCGCCGACTTATTCGCCTCCCCTCGCTCTCGCGTCCTCGCCGCCGCGCCCTGCAGTTCAACTATGGATTCATTCAGCGCTTGAATGTCCAGCTTGATCACCGCGCTCGTCTCCGCTATCTCTCTCGATTTATCGTCGTACAGCGACGACGACTTCGCGAGCTGATTGAGCCGTTCGAGCTTCAGCGACGTTCGATGAATTCCGTGCCCGATCGCCGACGCCATCTGATTCGCGTCGCGACCCATCGTTCACGCGTTCGTCGTCAGTCGCGCGTCCTCGAAACGCTCGTCCGCGCGCGTCGTCGCCGCGTCGTCCTTCGTCGCGCGTTCGCGCTCGAATAAACGATCGAGCGCACCTTGGCGAAATCGCTCGCGTTCCCTCCCCCCGCCGCCGTCTTCGCCCCCTCCGCGCCCACAGTCGACGTCCGATCGTCCGCGCTCGCGCTCGCGCCCATCGTCTTCCGCACGCGGTCCGCGACGGCGGCGAATTCGCGCGTTCGGTCGCGATTCGGCGGTCGCTGCAGCATCATGTCGATCGGCGCCTCTCGTCGCGCCTTTCGTCGCGCGCGCGCGCCTCGACGGCGTCGACCGCGCGCGCGCTTTTCGCGTCCCGCGTCGCGTCGCGCGGGCGTTCGCGCGCGTCGCGACGCGTCACCGAGTGCAGATTCGTCGTCGCGATCGGATTCGACGCCATCGCGCGACGCGACGAATGGCGACGGTGTCGCGCGCCGAGCGCGCGTACGTCGTCGCGGGCGTCGCGGCGCGCGCGCGAAACGACGGACGCGCGCTGGACGACCACCGCGCGTGCGCCGTGACGCTGCGCGCGGTGCCGAGCGCGAGCGGAAGCGCGGCGGTGGCGCTGGGGGACGGCGCGAACGCGACGCGGTGCGTCGTCGCGGTGCGCGCGGACGTGACGGCGGTGCGAGAGAGCGACGATGATCAGGATTGCGGACGCGTGGTCGTGCGCGTGGACGCGAGCGCGACGGTGAAGACGCGGGAGGGAGGGAACGAACGCGCGCGGGAGGAGGCGGCGGAAAACCTGGGGGCGACGTACGCGCGAGCGTTGGAATCCGTGCTCATCGGACGCGAAGCGGTGCGGAGACGCGAGGGAGAGGAAGCGGGAGATGAAGATGGGGCGATCGCGCGAGGGATGGGGAAGCGAGAGCAGTTCGGGATCGATTTGAAATCGTTGTGCGTGAAACCGGGGCGAGCGCGGTGGACGCTGACGGTGGACTGCGCGTGCGCGTGCGATCGAGGGTCGATGTTGGATGCGCTGAGCGTGGGCGTGCGAGCGGCGTTGGCGGATACGAAGATTCCGAAAGTCACGGTCGCGGGCGTGGGTGAGGATGGTGCGGGCGGGGAGTTGGAGATTGATGACGATCCCGAGGCGTGCTCGCGCGTGGACGTGTCGAGGTGCGGCGTGGTGGTGACGACGACGAAGATTGGAAGACACGGCGTCGTGGACGCGACGGAGGAGGAGGCGGCGTGTTCGGAGGCGACGATGAGCGTCGGTGTCGATCGTGAAGGGACGATTTGTGCCGAGTTTGGCGCGGGAGGGGAGAGTCTCGATCGAGGCACGGCGCAGGCAATGCGCAAGCTCGCGTGTAAAGTCGGCGTCGAGTTGATCGAACACATGGATGGGTATCTCGCGCGCGCGATCGCGGTGGACGTCGACGACGACGACGAGGGCGACGATCGCGTGCTCAAGGTGAAGATTCGTCGATGAACTCGAACGATGTGATATTAATATGTACGTAATACAACAACAATTTCGCGCCGAACGAACGAATTTAAGAAGTCATGGACGATGGGTCGTCCAAAACCGCGGCGTCAAAGTCGTGAAAGTCGTAGTCCGTGTCCAAGTCGTGCGGCGAAAAGTCAGCGGGGGCGCGGAAAACCTTCTCGGGCGAGTAGCCCCACAGATTCCTCACGTGCGACGTGTACAGGCACGCGTACCGCTCAACTTGAAACGCGAAACGAGAGTTCTGCGACCCGGCCTTCATGAGTTGACCCCAGACATAGTGAAACGACTTGTGATACTCGCGCATACCCTCGCGATGCGCGGTGCGCGCCGTCGCCGACAGTTGTCTCGCGCGTTCTAACTCCTCTTCGTTTGCTTTTGGGTCGGCGGCGTTCGCCGCGAGCCAGGCGTGACGCGCGACTTGATCGTCCAAAGAATCGCGCAGCGTGCGCAAACGCCTGAGCGCGTGCGGTTTTTCCTTCATGCGTTCCAGGCAGTCGATTTCGTGCGCGAGTTCGGGGACGACGAGCATCGTGCGCCAATCAATCTCTTTCTTCGCTCGCAAAATATCGCCATAAATGTGGTCGCCGACGTAAAGCAATCTCGAGCCAATCTCAATGCCGAGCATGGCGTGAAGGTGCGTGTACGAACCGCCTTGGTACACCCTCGCCGGACCTTTGCCCGTGGCGCGCAACCCGCTCGCGAGCGCTCGTTTGTGCGTCGAATCCGACACGCTGCCGATTGGAGTCAATGGTGCGCCGTTGTCGGTGTTGTGCAAAAGCCCAGTCGCGGTGTCGACTTCGAATATCGTCGCCGAATCGTTAGCGAAGAAGCCTGGTTTCGCCGAGCCAGTCACAACGACGTCAAACAAGTTGAGCCATTCGAGATTTTTTTGGTCGCCAACGTTGTCGTCGATGAGATAATTCATGACGACGTTTGTGTAATCCCACAGAGAGTTCGTAAGCAAAAACACTTGTTTCCCGCTCGCTCGCAAAGCCTTTAGCAAAGGAACCAAGTCTGCGTCCTTCGTGATGTACTTGCTCGGATTTTCCGCCACGGCGTGCTTCAACGAGCCGTCTCTGTGACACAAGTCAACCGCCGCTCGTATCTCGTCGTACATTTGCATGAATGTCTTTCTCTCAAAAAACTCGCCATGCTTGCCCGAATCTTTCGCCTCCACGAGCTGGCTGAACAGGTAGGCCTCGCCCATGGAAAATAATGTGTCTAAAGCGCTAAATTCGGGACCGTCAAAACTTTGACGCTTGCTCGTCTCGCAATACGTCGCCAACCGTTCATCGGTGTCTAAAGCCGTGAATCCGTGATACGCCACCTTGACATAGTTGTGTCGATCCATCTTTAAAACGTTCCCTCTCTTCTTATCCACCACCAACCCGCGCACCATGTAATCCGGATCGAACTCGAACGACTCGAGCAACGCGCGCGGGTAGTTGTACGACTCGACCAGCTTTTTTTTAGTCTCTGAATACGACATCATCTCGAACGTCTCCGGCTTGTACATGGCCAACGTGTAGTCCATGTCGAATCCAATCGCGTTGATTCGTTTCATGTTCAGACTTCGATTGCAAAACACCTTTGTGGCGGCGCGTTCCGCTCGTTCGGCTTCGTTCGTCGTTGACCAATGCTTCAACTCTTGCGTCGCCGCCGCGTTCAAGTTCGACACGTGCGTCGCGCTCTTCGACGACTTCATCGCCATCCTTTCACCGCGACTTTCCTTCCCTCGCTCTCCCAGCGCGCGCGTCGTCGTCGCGTTCTGCCGTCCCGTCCGTCGTCGCGCCGCCGGCGACGCGACGGCGCCGTTCGCCGTCCAGGTTTGCCCTCCGCTCATTCCCAGCCCTCCGCGCGTCGCCCACGCCTGTCGTCCGCTCGCGCACGCCCTGATCGACGACGAAGGCGTCGCGCCTCCCTGACGCGCGACCCGCGCCGCGATGACCGCGACGCGCGTCGTCATTTCGTATTTTCGCGTCGATTCACGAAACCGCCGCGCGTCTCGCGCTCGCGCTTTTCCTCTCGTCCGCCGCGCGCGCGCGCGCGCGCGCCCTCGGCGTCGGCGCCCGAGCGCGACGCGCGACAGAGCGCGCCGTCCGAGCGCGACGCGCGGCGAGCGGCGCGTTCGACGCGTCGGCGTCTTGAAATGTCGCGCGAAATGCGTCGAAATGCGTCGAAATGCGAAAACGCCGCGCGAAGCCGCGTCTTCACACCGCCGCGCGCGTCGTCGCCGACGGCCGAAACGCGCGCGATGATGGTCGCCGCGCGCGTCGCCGCGCGCGCGCGCGCCGACGGCGCGTCCGCGCGCGCGCGCGACGCGACGACGGAATCGCCGCTGCCACGTCGACGCGGTTTCGCCGTCGCGCGGCGCGCGCCCGACGCGACGACGCGCGCGACGCGCGCCGTGGACGGGACCGACGGCGCGCGGGCGCGCGTTTCGTCGCGCGCGAGCGCGCGGACGACGACGCGGGCGATCGCGGTGGGACCGGGACGGCGCGGCGGCGCGGGACGCTTATCCGCGCGGACGAAGGCGAACGCGGCGGCCGCGATGGCGATGCCCGCGCGCGAGAGCGGCGATGAAAACGCGTATTTTCGCGCCGGGGACGTGAGTCTGGACGGACCGATCCCGCCGCCGCCGCGAACGAGCGATCTGAGGGATGTGCTGCCGTATCTTTTCGCGGTGTCGCTGTCGCGGAGGGGCACGGCTTGGCGGTTGTGCGCGGCTTTGACGTTTTTAGTGATTCAGAAGAGCTTTGGATTGGCGGTGCCGGTGCTTTTTAAGGTTGCGGTAGATCATTGTACGGCGGCGGCGGCGGCGACGGGGATGGTGGCGACGGAAGCGGCCAAGGCGGCGGCGGCGGCGTTGGTGGTTTCGGGGTGCTTGAAGGCGATTAGCGGCGTCGCCACGGAGCTGAGGACGGTGATGTTTACCCCAGTGGCGCAAGCTTCGGGACGCAGGGTGGCGTTGGAGGTGTTTAATCACGTGTTAAACTTAGATTTGAGCTTTCACCTCGAGCGACGCACGGGGGCGCTGCAGAGAATCATCGATCGCGGCACGCGGTCGGTGAGCATGGTGTTTCGCGCCGTGGTGTTTACTTTTTTACCGACCGCGATGGAGCTCGCGCTGGTGTGCGGGTTGCTTTGGCACGCGTTTTCTTGGCACTTTGTCGTCATCGTCTTGACCACGTTCGTGGCGTACGTGTGGTGGACGATGCACATGACGGGCGTGAGCGCGGAGAAGAGAAAGTTGGCCAATCACATGGACGGTTTATCCACCGGCAAGGCGGTGGACGCGCTGTTGAACTACGAAACGGTGACGTTCTTCGGGAACGTAGAGTTAGAAAGTCAGCAGTACGACAAACTCCTGCGCGGCTACCACGAAGCTGCGCTCGGAAGCGAGCGAGCGTCGAGTCTTTTGAACGCCGGGCAGGCGGTTATTTTGGCGTGTGGGATGACGACAATTTTATCGTGCGCGGCGTTGGGGCTGTGGAAAGTAGATCCTGCGGGTGGATTGGCGTCTCGTGTGGGTGACTTGGTCATGGCAAACGGACTTTTACTTCAGCTTTGGGCGCCTCTGCAGTTTTTGGGTTTCTTCTATCGAGAATTGCGTCAGTCGCTCGTCGACATGGAGGCAATGTTCGACATCATGGCGACGGAAACGAAAATCCCCGACGGTGAAATCGCCTTGCCCGCGCACGCGGGCGGTGCAGATCTCGAGCTAGATAACGTGACGTTCCGATACGGCAACGGTCGCGACGTTCTCAAAGGCGTCTCTTTGAAACTCAAGCCGGGTGAATCCGTCGGCATCGTCGGCCCGAGCGGCTCTGGGAAGAGCACCTTGCTCCGACTCATTTTGCGCGTGTACGACGTATCGAGCGGGAAAATTTCCATCGATGGCTACGATGTGCGTGACTTGAAGATCGATTCTCTTCGTGACTCCGTCGCCGTGGTCCCTCAAGATACCGTGCTCTTCAACGACACGCTGGACCACAACATTCGCTACGGCAGACCGACGGCGAATGACGACGAGGTGGCCATGGCGGCGACGCGCGCGCGCTTGAACAAGACGATCGAACAGATGCCCAAGGGGCGAGAAACAATGGTTGGAGAGCGTGGTGTGAAGCTAAGCGGTGGCGAAAAGCAACGTGTGGCCATCGCGCGCGCGTTTTTGCGCGAACCGCGCATGCTAGTCGCCGATGAAGCGACGAGCGCGTTGGACACCGCGACCGAACAAGGCATCTTAGAGAGTCTCGAAGACGTGGCTCGCGGTCGTACTGCGGTTTTCGTCGCTCATCGTCTTTCCACCGTTCGATCTTGCGATCGCATCATCGTCATGGAACAAGGTAGAATTGTCGAGGAAGGCACGCACGCCGAGTTGCTCGACGGTACGAGTCGCGGCACAAAGATTGGCATGTACGCCGCCATGTGGAAGGCACAAGCACAGGAAGACGAGAAGGAAAGTTCAAGGGTCGTGAAACCCGACGACATGGTTATGGTTTGAATCTCACCCGCTTTTCGCGAGTTAGTATTTTATTAGGAGCGCCGCGTTGATTGTTTTGTCATCGAAAGAATTCATATTTATTACCCCACTTTCGCGCGCCAGTAACCTCGTCCGTAAGCCGCGAACAACTCTTCCCCAACTTCCACGTCTTTCACCGCGCGCAGCGTCGCTCGACGTTGCGCCACATCTTTTTCGAATTTCACATTCGTCTCAAACGGCGTCCCCTCGGCGTCGTTGACGTACCGCGCCAAATACCCATAATGTCGTCTCGCATCTACGTGCACGTTGAAATGCATCGCCATGACGTACGCTTTCTCGTCATCTCCGAGCTTCAACGCCTCCGCCAAGCTCAAAACATCGCCTGAATACGTCGCCCGCTCGACGACGTCTCCCGTCGCTAACCGCCGCCGCGCGAACAATCCGTATCCAGCGCCCTCGATCGTCGACCGCGCGACGCGCGCGTCCCCGTCGAAGTCGTGCGACGACGTCACGCGCACGACGTCTTCGACCGCGACCGCGTCGGCGATATCCGGAGGCGCGCGCGCGCGATTGAACGATGTCCCGGGACGCTCCGGCATGAGCGCTCTCTCACTCGCGCGCGAACTTGGATTCAAACGCGCTGAGACACGCGGCGAAGGCGGTGAGCGGGCTCAGGGGATGCGCAAAGTCCAGAGTGAATAGGTCGTCATCGACGCGGCCGAACTGTAAGACGCCGCGCGTGAGAGTGCGGGACTCGGCGTCGGCTCGGGACGGCGCGCCCGCGGCGGCGAGCCCGCTGGAAACCAGTTGGAAGTTTTTCACGCTCGGACGCGTGACTCGGCCGTTGAAGTTTAAGACGTACGCCTGCGCGGATGGATTCCAGGTCGGGCGCGCGCTTTCGAGCTCGTGCGCGACGGCGTTCGGATCATCGACGTCGTCGCCGAGGAGCGACACGGAGAGCGCGCGCGGACCGCCGGCGCCCAGAACGTTGACGGCGTATCGAATGTTCGCCAGCGCGCGACGCGGTGGCCCTTGCTCTTCGTCGTCAGCTTCGTCGTCGAGATGTCGAGGCGCGCCCCACGCGCGCGGTCTGACACCGGAGTCTAACAACTCGAAGTGCGTGCCGATGAAATTCGCCTTGAGCTTGCCCACGTAGCTGGCGTGCGCCTCATTCACCGCACGCTCGGCGCCGTCGTCCCCGATGACGTAGTGCGTGCACTTCGACTTTTTACGCTTTCGCGCGACCAAGATGGGCACCGCGTCTCCCAGCGTCGCCGTCGTGGTCTCGCGTCCGTCCAAATACAGCACGTACGTCGGAAAGACGCCGAGCGGCCCGCGCTTGCGCAGCACGTGGCATCTCGCGTGCGTGCCGTCGTTCGGCAAAGCTTCGAGTGTGAATTTTCGCCTCGCGCGTGCGTCCGCCCACGGCGGCAACGGTGCCGGACACGACATCGGCGCGGCGACGTCGGGCGTCGCTCGCCGACGCGCTCCCGCGGATCTCGGCGCGGGCGGCGCGGACGGCGTCGGTCGACTCGACCGATCCTCACCATCGTCCTCGCCATCGACGAACCCGTCACCGTCGCCATCGATGCCATCGTCGTCCGCGGTCGGATGCACGGGCGCCGAATCCCGTCGCCGAACGAAGCTCGCCCGCGGCGTCGCCGGCGCTTCGCCCGTCCATCCTCGCTCGAGCGTCGCGCCGCCGCCGACCTCCGTCCCTCCGCTCTCGCCGCTCTCCCCTCGCGCGCGCGCCAGCGGTTTCATATACGAAGCCTCCGGCGCGCGCGCGCTTCCGACGCGCGCGTTCGCGCCGACGCGCGTCGCCATTCGCGTCGAACCGCTCGCTTAAAAATAGCTCTGGACACGAACCGTCTTTTGCGTCACGCCGCGTCGACGCCGACCTCGCGCGCGCGTCCGCGCGCCCGATCGCGCGGCGACGACGGCGCGCGATGCGACCGTTCGCGCGCGCGCGTTTCTCCGCGCGCGCGCCGCCGCGTCGCGCTCTGCGCGCCTCGGGACATCGCGCCCGCGCGCATCCGCACTCAACAACGCGCGCGATGAAAAACGACGAACTCAAGCGTCACGCGACGTACCTCCTCGCCTGGTGCGGCGTTATTCGCGCCTCGACGTACGTCATGCAGGCGCTCTTCGGCGCCGAGAGCGCGTAGAGCGCGCGCGCGGAGGGGCGCGAAGGCGCGGTGAGGCGCGAATGGTCGAGACGGAAGATCGCCGTCGGGCGACGACGCACGCGGCGCTGCGCACGAATCACGGCGCGTGCGGGGTGGAGAGTCGTCGCGCGCGCGGAGGGGCGCGCCGGGGGGTGGTGCTGGTGACGGAATACGAACACGAGGCGTCGAGAGGGCGACGGGTGGGCGGCGCGAGGGCGTACGGCGTCGAGCGCGCGACGGACGACGATGGCGGCGCCGTCGTTCGCGCGCGACAGGTGGGGCGGTACGCGGACGATGACGCGTCGAACGCGATCGGGGCGGTTTTCGAGGCGCGCTGGAGCGCGCGCGAGGGGGATTGGAATCGGTGCGCGTTCGCGGACGCCGACGGGTTTTTGACGCTGGCGCGCGCGGAGGACGTCGAGGGGAGTCGAGAGAGCGACGGCGAGGACGCGGGGTGGAGAATTGAGTTTCAGACGCTCGCGAAAGTGCACTGCGGCGGCGGTGGGCTCGGGATGGCGACGTGTTTGGATTGGCGATCCGACGGCGCGCTCGCGGCGAGCGCCGCCGATGGGAGTTTTCGAGTGATGCGCGAGGACGCGTCTGCGATCGAGATCGTGGATACCGTCGAGGGTGCACACGATTTAGAGATGTGGGCGATCGCGTTCGACGCGACTCGCGCGGACGTGCTGTACACGGGCGCGGATGATTGCGCTTTCAAGGCTTGGGATTTGCGCGACGCGTCGAGGGCGCAAATGGTCAATCGTAAGACGCACTGCGCCGGCGTGACGTGCGTCGTGCCGTCGCCGCGAGATGAAAATACCGTCGTCACGGGATCTTACGACGATCACGTGCGGTTGTGGGACGTCAGGTCGATGAAATCCCCCGTGAGCGAGCTGAACGTCGGCGGCGGCGCGTGGCGATGTCGATGGCATCCGACGCGAAACGCGCTCGCGTGCGCCGCCATGGGCGGTGGCGCCGTGCTCGTCGACGTCGACGACGCCAGCGGCGCACTCAAGGAGGTATTTACGTACGATGAACACGAGTCGATAGTTTACGGCGCGGATTGGGTGCAATTAGACGGCGACGACGATTCGTCAGACGTCCTCGTGACGTGTAGCTTTTACGACAAGAGCGTGCGGTGCTGGCACGTTTAATACATACGAATTACAACACAGTACAACCGGTGAGCGATTCGAATCAGCTCACGACGACGGCGACGCGCGCGGAGGATTCTTCTTCTCGGCGCTCCCCGTGAGCGACTTTTCTAGCTCATCTACGCGCTTCTTCACGCCGACGAATGTTTCCTTAAAAACGTTGGTCACGCGCGACGCGATGGACGCGGAACCATCGAGCGATACGTCCGCGAACGCTTCGCACGCATCATCCGTCGCCAGCGCCGGCGTCGCGCTCTCCGACGCGCTGCTCGCGGAAGCGCTCTTCTCGAGCTTCATCTGCGCGCGAACGTATTCGCGACTCGGCAGCTGCAACGCGTCCGCCCACCCCTTCGCGTATCCCGCTTCGTACTCCGCCCCAGTCGCGTTCAGGGCCTCACTCAGCGCCGTTTTCTCCGCGCAGATGTCCTTTTCGCGCGCTTCGCGCTCCGAAATCATCTCCTTCGCCCGCTTCTCCGCCATCCCCAGCGCCTCGACGACGTTTGCGCGTTCCCGCTCCGCGTCTCGTTCCATCGCTTCAATCTTTCGATGCGCCTCCTCCAACTCCCTTCGCGCGCTCTCGCGATCGCTCACGAGATTCAAAACCTCCCTCAACACCTGCCGCACCGCCGCCCGCTCGTCGCCGTCGTCCCCTGGCCCGATATTCAGCGCCTCTCGAATCGACCGCACCAACGATTCCCGCGCGCGCGTCGTCGCCTCCGTCTCCCCATCTCCCGACCTCTTTCGTCGCCGTTCGTCGTCCGCGCGTCGCCTCTCGCCCTTCCCCACGTCTTTTCGTCGCGCATCGTTCGTCGCGACGCGTTCCGCGCCCGTCATCTTCGCCAACCACTCCGCGCACCTCGCGCTCCCGCACGCCTCCGCGACATCCGCCGCCGTCTCCCCGTCCGAGTTCCTCAGCGTCAGGTACGCCCGCTCCGGCGGCGTCGACGCGAACACGCACCGCGACACGACTAATTTCGCGCATCGCAGCGCGTCGTTCGCGCAGCACAGGTGCAGGAGCGTGTTCCCGCGCGCGTCCACGATCGTGCACGGCGTCGTCGCGAGCGTCGCTCGCAGCGCGTCCTCGTCGTCCGTCGAGCACGCCTCGCACGCCTCGAGCGGCGCGTCGCGCCGCGGCGGCATCGTCGCGCACGACGCGCGCGCGGTCGACGCGACGTCGCGCGCCGCGCTGTCGAGTCGAGTCGAATTCGAAACGGTGACACTTCGCGCGCGCGTCACACGCGCGCGCTACCGCCTCTCGCGACCGCGCGCGAACGCGCGCGATGCCGACGTCGAACCCGTTCGCGCGCGCCGACGCGTGGCGCGCGCACCCGCTGCTGAACAAACCGTGGTCGCGCGCGTTCCCGGGGCTCGCGCTCGGCGCCGGCGCGTTCGCCGTCTACGTCGCCGCGGACAAGGCGCGACGCGCCAAGGGCGCGAGATCGGACGCGGCGTGACGCGCGACGTCGATGGGCGCGGCGCGACGCGCGCGAGGGCGGCGCGGCGCGACGCGCGCGGCGATCGAGCGATCGCGACGAGGGTCGGCGAGGGTCGGCGAGGGTCGAGCGCGCGCGAGGGCGAGCGCGCGAGCGCGCGAGGGCGACGGCGACGGGTGTAATGCGAACGGTAACAACGCGATCTCGGATCTCGCGCGCGCGTCGATCGACGCGCGTCGCGTCGCGCGATATTTATAGCGCGCGCTAAAATTAGCGTTGCAGCGCGACACAAATCGTCACAGCGCGAAGCGACGCGACGCGATGCGCGCGCTGGCGCGCGAGCGCGAGGCGCGACAGCTCGAGGCTCGAGAGCGCGAGCGATGGAATCGCGACGTGCGCGAGGCGCTGCGACGCGGGACGCGGGAGGAGGCGCTGCAGAGACGATTGGAGGCGCTCGACGCCGAGTTTGGTGACGACGCGGCGCGCGCGACGACGGCGGCGACGCGCGGCGACGCGACGGAAGGCGGTCGAGACGGCGCGCGGGACGATGCGATGCGACGGGCGTCGACGCTGGAGCGAGCGTCGAGGGCGAAGGCGAACGAGGAACGGCGGGCGAGTCGAGAGGCGTCGACGGCGGCGCGCGCGCTGGAGACGGACGCGCTGCGAGCGCTGCGAGCGAGGCTGTCGGCGATGGAGACGCACGCGATTCGAAATAACCAGATCGAGGAGAAGAAAGCGTTGGAAAAGTCGGAGATGGAGCGGCAGCGCGCGCTGGATGCGGAGATGGAACGCGAGAGATTGGAAGGGGTGGCGCGCGATGAGAGAGAGAGAGCGGCAAAGTTGGCAAAGAAAATCGCGGCGCGCGAGGCGCTCGACGCGCAGCACGCGGAGCGGGCGCTTCGCATGAGCAAACGAGCGATGGAGAAGGAGGACGAGCGACGGAAGATGGCGCAGTTAGTGAAAAAGATTGAGGCGGAAGATGAAGAGGAAAGACGAGAAGCCATCGCGAGAAGAGAGTGCGCGAAACGCGACGCGGCGAAGGCGCTGGAGGAGAAACGAGCGCGAGTCGCGCGCGAAGCTGAGGCGATGAAGGCGTTGGAAGAGCAAATCATGCGACACGATGAGATGGTGGCGCGGCGAGAGGCGAAAGAGGAAGAAGAGAAGCGTAAAGAAGAGAAGCGTAAAGAACGCGCTCGCGTTTCCGTCGAGACTTCGCAGACGCGCGCCGCGCAAGAGCGCGCAGACTTTGACGCACTGATTTCGCGATTGCGATTTGAAGAATCTGAAGAGGCGTGTCGCGTGAAAGAAGCCGAAGAGCGCGAAAACGCTGCGCGAAGTCGCGACGAGCAGCGTCGCGAATACGAAGCCGCCGTCGCCGCGCGAGAAGCGAGAGAGGCTCAAGCTTTGGAAGAAAAGAAACAATTTCAGCGAGATCTCGCCGCAAAGCTCGCTGAAGACGATCGCGTGGAGCAACTGAGCGCACAAAAGCGCCGCATGAAACTTCTCGAACACTCCAGAGAGGTGCGTCGTTTGGCGGAAGAAAAATTCGCCGAGCGCGAAGCTCGGCTCGAGCTCGAGCGCCGCGAACTCGACGCCTCTCGACGCGAGCGCGAAGCCATGGATGCGGCCATCGAACGCGAGCGCGAAAAGCTGCTCGCCGAATTTCACAACAAAACCGCCAGTCTCGCGTGATATAATGATAATTTCAGCGCGCAGCGCGCCGCGACTCTAAAAGCTCAACAACCGTTTAGCCTCAACGAGCGTTACCGCACATCATGTCGTCCGTCCACCCGGCGCGCTTGTTCTTCTGCGCCGAGCATGATCTCCCATCGATATGCGACGCGCAGAGTGTGACCCACGTCGTCTCCATCGGCTGGCCGCCGCCCGAAGACCCGACGCAGGTGCGAAAGTACACTTTTTGTCCCGAAGCTCTCGACTGACGCGCGACGGGTTTTGCGCCGCCAGGGACGCATCGACGCGTCGCGCACGCTCGTCGTGCCGCTTCCCGACGATGACCTGGCCGATCTCTTGGGCGTCGTGCCCGAGGCGACGACTTTTATTGAAACGGCGCTCGCGAGCGCGAGCTCGAGCGTCGTCGCCGTGCACTGTCACGCGGGCGAGTCGCGCTCGGCAGCCGTCGTCGCGGCGTATTTAATGCGCTTTGAACAATTAGAAATAGAACAGGCGATGGCGAGCGTGGAAGCGCGCGGGGGGGCACCTAACGAGGGATTTCAGGCGCAGTTGTCGTTGTGGGCGCAAATGGGGTGTCGCGTGTCGACGGCGAACGAGGCGTATAAATTGTGGTCCGTGGCGAAAATCGCGCGCGAACGCGACGAGCGCGGGTACTTGGAATCGACGAGCGTGATGCGTGACCCCGGAGCGGCGGATGCGGTGGACGATCCCGAGGGAGGCGGTTGGCTCGCGTGTCGCAAATGTCGACGCCGGCTGGCGCGGTCGACGCACGTGTTGTGTCACGAACACGGCGAAGGCATCGACGCGTTTAGTTGGAAAGCACGACGTAAGGAAGGCTCACACGGCATAAATAGAGATTGTGCGGGTGCGAGGCAGTGCTCGTCGATGTTTCTCACGCCATTGAGCTGGATGAAAGGCATCGAAGATGGCGACGGCGGCGAGACGCGCGGGAAATTGTGCTGCCCGCAATGCGAGACGAAAATCGGCGCGTTTGACTGGGCGGGGATTCAGTGCTCGTGCGGCGCGTGGGTGTCGCCGGCGTTTCAGATTCAGCGCGCGAAGACGGACGCGTTTGGGATGTAGTCAGTAGATTTGTTTGTTCTTAAAACTGTACATGAAGCAGCGCTGCGAGTTTAAAAGTGAATGGAACCCATTCCCGGCGTCGCGGCCATCGCGGCTTCCTTGACAGCCTCAGAAACCGTCGGGTGCGAGTGGCACGTGCGCGCGATGTCTTCAGCCGTAGCGCCGTACTCCATGGCGAGCACGCACTCGGCGAGAAGTTCACCGGCACCGCCGGAAACGATGTGCGCGCCGAGAATCTTCCCGGTGGCCTTGTCGGTGAGGAATTTCACCACGCCTTCAGAATCGTCGTTGGCCCGCGCGCGAGAGTTGGCGGCGAGCGGAAACTTACCGACGATGTATTCGATGCCCATTTCTTTGACTTCCGCCTCAGTCTTCCCGACCCAAGCGACTTCGGGGTGGGTGTAAATGACGGAGGGGATCGTGTCGTAGTTGACGTGTCCCTTTTTACCGGCGATTTGCTCGACGACGGAGACGCCTTCTTCTTCAGCCTTGTGCGCCAGCATCGGACCCGCGACGATGTCACCGATCGCGAACACGCCCGGGACGTTGGTCTTGAAAGTGTGCGGTTCAATGACAATTTGACCCATCCTGTTCGTCTCCACGCCGACGTCTTCCAATCCGAGACCGTCGGTGAACGGACGGCGCCCGGTGGACACGAGCACGATATCAGCCTCGAGTTCGGTTTGCTCACCGCCCGCGGACGGTTCGAGGGTCAAAGTGACTCCACCTTCCGGTTTCTTGACCGCCTTGGTGACTTTAGTGGATAACTTAAAGTTGAATCCTTGCTTCTTGAGCGAGCGCTGAAACGTCGTGCGAATCTCGTCGTCGATCCCTGCGCCGCAAATTTTATCCGCAAATTCCACCACGGTGACTTTCGCCCCCAATCGGCTCCACACGCTGCCAAGTTCGAGTCCGATGACCCCGCCTCCGATAACAACCATGGTTTCCGGAACCTTTTTCAATTCCAGCGCCCCCGTGCTCGTGACGATGGTTTCCTCATCCGCATCCACCCCCGGCAACGCGCTCGGCACCGACCCAGTCGCCAGCACCACATTCTTCGTCTTAATCACCTCCGAGCTTCCGTCCTCCATCGTCACGTTCACTTCGTTCGCGCTCAAGAGCTTCCCCCACCCTTTCGCGTACGTCACCTTATTCTTCTTGAACAGTCCCTCGATGCCTTTGGTCAACCCCGTCACCGCTTTACTCTTGTGTCCCATCATCGTCTCCACGTCGATCGCGACCTCACCGCCGAACGTGATTCCGTGTTTCGCCATCCCATGTTTCGCTTCCTCGTACTTGTGGCTCGCGTTCAGCAGCGCTTTGCTCGGGATGCACCCGACGTTCAGGCACGTCCCGCCCAGGGTCCCTCGTCCCTCGACGCACGTCACCTTCAACCCGAGTTGCGCCGCCTTGATCGCGGCGACGTACCCTCCCGGCCCACCGCCGACGATGACGACGTCTTGCTCTTCGCCCGACGTCGCGAACGCGCGCGCGAGCGTCCTCGCGAGCGGTTTCCGAGGGGTGACGAGTTTACGAGGCGTCCCGATCGCGACGCTCGAAAACATCATTCGCGTCGGTTCCAGCGCGTGCGTCGATCGCGCGTCGCGGACGAGCGTCGCGGACGACGTGAGGACGCGTTTCGCGCATCGTCGCAGCATCGCGCGCGCGTCTCGGCGTCGGAAGAGCGCGTCGCGTCGCGGAATGACGACGACGGTTAGATAACGATGTCAGCGCGAATCCTCATCGGCGCGTCACACGCCGCCGCGACGCGCTCTTCCGACGCGCGCGCGACGATGAAGCGCGCGACGAAACCCGCGCGCGTGGACGACGCGGACGTCGCGCGCGTCGTGCTGCGCTATCTCGAACGACAAGGGTACGAAGGCGCGAGAAAGGCGTTTTTAAAAGACGCGGCGACGACGCTCGGCGACGACGCGCCGCGCGGAGGGGGGAGAAAGACGAAGGATTTGAAGCGCGTGATCGATGAATACGTGCGGTTGAAGGACGCGGAGCATCGACGACGACATTGCACGGGAGTGGTGGGGAAGATGATGAAGGTGATCGACGACGCGCTGGCGGGACGCGAGTCGAAGTCGCGAGACGAAGGACGCGGACGGGGACGGAGAGGGACGAGAGACGACGCGAGCGGAGCGTCGGGGAGCGAGAGCGATGCGGTGGATGACGACGAAAGGTCGGAGTCGGAATCGGAGGAAATCGTGGAGAGGGAAATCGCGGCGACGAGACGAGCGGCGGATGCGGCGCCGGCGCCGGCGGGTTCGAATCGACGGAAAAAGGCGAGCGTGGCGCCGAAACGGTTCGTTCCCGGACGAGGGCCGACGGCGAACGGGAACGCGGTCGCGTCTACGAGTGGGGCGCGATCGATGCACGGGACGCCGAAACTGACGCCGTTGAGCGCGAAGGCGCCGCTCGGGTCGCTGCGTCCGTTTCACATGCCAGAGCTCGCCGACGGCGCGGCGCAAAAGAAGATGGCGGACGTCATCGTCGGCGCGCTCGGCGGTCGCGGTAAGGTGCAACTGTCGAAATACGGTGATCCAGCGAAGGGCGAACTCATCGACGAGGGCACGGTGGAGAACGTCATGCAATCCCTCATGGACGCCGACGACGAGCTGGGCGAATTTTTGTTCTCCATGATCGACGAGGTCGAGCGCGACGTCGCGCTTCGCGCCGTCGATGCGCAAGGCCCACCGGAGCACGCGTTCGGGTCACCTAGGAAAAAGTCGAAAAATTAGAGTCACAGTCACCGTCGCGTCGAAACCATCGACGCGCCGCAGCGAATAGCGCGTTTGTAAAAACAACTTAGACGCGGCGGCGCGAGCGCCGCCCAGACGACGAGAACCACACATTCCCGCGCTCGAGCGACGAGACTCGATGTCGAACGCGCGTTCGCGTGCGACGCGCCGACGTGCGACGTGGTATGTGACCTTGTTCGCGTGCGCATCCGCGTTTGCGTGCGTCGCGTCGCGCGTGCGCGGCGTCGAAGCGTCGACAACCTATGAGTTCATCCACTACGCTCGAAACGACTTTTACGGCGCTCTGGACGTCGCACGAGACGCCAATAGCACGATCATCGCGAAGAAGTACCGTAAACTCGCCCTGAGCTTGCACCCGGACAAACTGCCGAAGGAGATGGACCGTGCGCAGCGCCAAAAGGCGAAGAAACATTTTGAAGTCATCGCCGAGGCGAAGAAAATTTTGCTCGACGAGACGCTGCGGAAGGAGTACGACGACGTCATCGCGTCGTTGCCGAAGTTTGCGAGACCGAAATTTGGAAAGAGAAGCGCGTTTGATAAGGAGGAGGTGAAATTCAGCGCATGGTTGGTGATGACGGTGTTTACGGCGTTTTGTGTGTCGTTCGTTTCGGTGGCGCAGTACACTTCGAGAGCGGCGGACAAGCAATCGTTGATGCAGAGCGCCTTTTATTTGCAAAAGTTAAAGAGTAGGAATAAGAACTTACCAAAGCCCGATCGCGTGACGGCGGAGGAATATTTTGAAGAGTTTTTGGTGGAGTTTGGGCTGACGGATTTGACGGGATGGGAGCACACGACGGGTGGGAAGTTGCTCGCGAGACTGCGAGGACGCATTCCGGAGAACGAGACGGCGGAGACGACGGAGGCGACGGAGACGAGCGATGCTTCGACGTCGGCGTCGGCGTCAGCGTCGGGACGGGACGGCGAAGACGCGGTGACGTCTTTAAGGAGGCGAGGGAAAAAGAAAGGGAAGAACAAAGGACGGCGAGACGGTGGCTCGAGCGGAGGAGGCAGCGTCGATCGGCGCGCTGCGACGGCGCTCAAGCATCTTCGCTCGGAAGGCGAAGCGAGACGCATGATGTTTGGCGACTCGTACGATATCGAATAGCGCGGCACAGATGTGATAAATATTACAGCGATATCAATTCAAGACTTGAAAAACCTTCGTCAGGAGATAGATGACGGCGGCGACGAGACTCAACTGCAAGAGATCCGTCTTTGACGTGTCGTCTTGCTGGAAAAACTTCATCGGGTCGTTCGGGTCGACGTATATGTTACTATTTTCTTGGTCGTCCTCCGACGCGAACGATTTCGAAATCTCTCGAAACTTCTTCTTCGCCTCGTCCGCCACCTCCATGGCGTTGAGCGGCAACGCGTGCGCCTTTCGCGTCGACTCCAACAACGCCCCCGCCTGCGCATCCGTCCTCGCTGGATTCACCACCCATTGCTCTCTGTGTTCCAACACTCGCCCCGTGATCAAATTCATCTTATACGTCGCCGTCACGTCCACGCCGACTCTTCCGATGTCGTTCACCGCGTTCAACTCCCACTTCACCGTCGCGACGTCCAGCGACCCCTCCATCGATATCTCCGTCACCCTCGTCGTCACCTGCCTCAGATTATTCTCGATGTACGAGCAGTACCGCTTATACTTTTCGCTCCCCGCGAATCGCAGCGCGCCGTCGTCGTACGTCACGTCGGGCGAGTACGGCGCCGCGCTTCGATTCGTCCCTCGCGCCGCGTTGATGTCCTTAATCAACGACTTTAGCGTGTTCTCCACCGCGGGCGAGCTCTTGCACACGAAATCGTCGCACGGTTCCCTCAATCCATCCACGGACGCTCGAAATTCTTCGTCTCCCTCGCCGTTCGACGCGCGCGCGACGCGCGAACGCGCGAGACGCGCGATCATCGTTCGGCGATGATTCCCCGTCGCGCGCCGAGTTTTCGTCGACGTCGCGCGCGCCGACGGCGCGGACGCGCGCGAGGCCATCGCGCGCGCGACGCGAACGGTTCGTCGCGCTCTTTCGCGCGCTCGGAGCGTCGACGCTCGCCGGCTGACGCGCGCGGCGCGACGATGTGATCGCGTCGCGATGCGTCGACGCGTCCGCGTCAGCCGGCGAGGCGAGGCGCGACGCGCGCGAGGGGGAAGGCGCTCGCGAATTTAGTGTGCTTGTTACATGTACGCTGCGGTCGAGCGCGATCATACGTACGACGTGGGCGGACGGCACTCGTCGCCGTCGATCAAATCGCACGGGAACACGTCCTTGGGCTCCGGATAGATGAGCTTCGCCTTGCCCGCGAGGTAGCGGTTCAACAGGGCGGTGGTGGACGGGTTGAAGCCGTCGCCGGGGGTCATGATTTCACCCTTGGTGCGCTTGCTGTTCATGGACGTGCGCACGCGGGAGGCGAGCACCTTGCCGAGCTCGACGCCCCATTGATCGAACGAGTTCAAGCCCCAGACGAAGCCTTGCGTCGCGACGCGGTGCTCGTAGAGCGACAAGAGCTGACCGGTGGTGTACGCGTTGAGCTCGGGGAGCAAAATGGATAACGACGGACGGTTACCGGTGAAAGTCTTATGCGGGATCAACGCATCCGGGCAAGATTCCGCACGAAGCTCGATGGCGGATTTCCCAACCGCGAGCGCGTCGGCTTGGGCGAAGAAGTTGCACATCAACTCGTCGTGGTTGGAGACGATTTCACCCTTCAAGTACACGCTTTGCTGCGATTTGATGATGCCGATGAAATCGCACGGAATCGTGCGACCTTGATGAATGAGCTGGTAGAAGGAGTGCTGACCATTCGTACCGGGCTCACCGAAATCAATCTCACCGGTTTCGTAATCGAGCGGGGTGCCGTCGATGGCGACGCCCTTACCGTTGGATTCCATCGCGACTTGCTGAATGTGCGGCGCGAGCTTGGCGAGCGCTTGCGTGTACGGCAAAATGGCGCGAGCCGGACAATCCAGGAAGCTGACGTTCCACACGGACAACATACCGAGCGTCAGCGGTAAGTTCTTCTCGAACGGCGCGTTGGCAAAGTGTTGATCCATCGACCACGCGCCCTTCAAGAATTGCTCCATCGTGTCGTAGCCGTACTGGAGCGAAAGCGGCAACATCCCCACGGCGCTGCACACGGAGTATCGCCCGCCAACCCAATCCCAGAAGGCGAAAGCGTTGTCAGGGTCGATGCCAAACTCTTCAACGAGCTTCAAGTTGGTCGAAATGGCCACCATGTGCTTTGACACCGCGGCTTCGCCGAGGGACGCGCGAATCCACGCGCGCACGGTGCGCGCGTTCAACATAGTCTCCGCCGTGGTGAACGTCTTCGAAACCACGATCACGAGCGTCGTTTCCGGATCCAAACCGTTTAACGAGCGAGCGACGTCGACCGGGTCGACGTTGGCCAAAAACCGAAGCTGACGCCCTCGCGCCTCGTCGGCGGCTTCCGGGTTCGTGCGCAACGACGTGTGCACGAAGAGCGGGCCGAGGAAAGATCCACCAATCCCGATCGCCACGACATCCTTCAACGGCTTACCCGTCTCCCCGACCCATTCCCCGTTGCGCACGCGCTCAGAAAAGTCCTTAATCTTATCCAAGACGTCGTGCACGTCCGGCACCACGTTTTTCCCGTCGACGTTGATCACCTTATCCTTCGGCGCCCGCGTCGCGACGTGCAAAACCGCCCGGTTCTCCGTGGAGTTGATCGCCTCCCCATTAAACATCGCATTGATCTTCTCCTTCACCCCCGCCGCGCGCGCGAGATCGTACAACTTCGTCATCGTATCGTGCGTCACTCGCTGTCTCGCAAAGTCGCAGTACACCCCGTCGCTCTCGATCACGAGCTCCTCGCATCGCTTCGCGTCCGCGATCAAATCTCTCAGGTGCGTCTTATCGATCTCATTCGCGAAGTGTTCCTTCAGCGCTCGCCACTCCGCCGTCGTGCTTATCAGCGCCGTGCCGCCCTGCGTCCCCATCCGCGTCCATCGCGTCGCGCCTTCGTCAGTCTCCGCGTCTCGTCGTCCGCGCGCGTCGGTCCGCTCGTCTCGCGTCGCCGCGTCTCGTCGTCGTCGTCGCACCTTCACCGCCGTCGCCGCCGCCTGCGCGCTCGCCGGCGTCGCTCGCATCGCGAGTCTATCCTTAACGCGTCCGCTTCGCGTCTTTCGTTCGCGACTCACGCGCGCGATTCCTATCGTCGTCGTCGTCGTCGTCGTCGTCAGTCGATCCGTCGATCGTTCGTCTCGAGACGCCATCGTTTTCGCGTTTCGCGCGTCGTCCATCGCGCGTTCGAGGCGCGCGCGCGTCGCGTCGCGTTTGGTTTCGCGCGCGTCGCGCGCGTCGCGTCGCGTCGCGCACCTCCACCGCTCGCGACGAGCGCCGCGCGCATGGTCGGGCGCGATGTGGCGCGCGCGTCGGTCGCGCTCGGCCGTTCGTTTACGCGCATTCTATGTCCTTTATCGCTATGTAATAATTGACGTGCGTTTTAGTACTGTTCGTACTGTTTGTGCACACGGGAGAGATTTATCGAGGGTTCAGGGGCATCGCGTCGACGGTCGCGGCGCCAGGCGACGACGCGACGCGCGATGTCGACGGCGCGCGCGAGAGACGCGGCGGTCGTCGCGGTGCGGTCGCGCGGGGGGGTGGACCGTCGGCGACGACGCGACGCGCGAGGGCGACGACGCGGCGGCGCGAATGCGAATGCGAATGGGAACGGGACGACGACGACGACGACGACGACGATAGGGCGCGGGGCGCGCGTCGTCGTCGTCGGCGCGCGCGGTGGGGTCGGACAGGTGATCTGCGCGAAACTGCACGCGCGCGGGTACGACGTCGTGGCGGTGTCGAGAGGGCGCGGGACGGAGGAGACGACGACGACGGGGCCGCGAAGCGTCGGCGGCGTCGATTGTCGAGACGCGCGTTCGATCGAGGCGTCGGGCGCGTTCGACGGCGACGTCGAGGCGGTGGTGTGTTGTCTCGGGACGACGGCGTTTCCGAGCGCGCGATGGCGGGATGAGGATGGGAAGTTTACGAACGGGCCGGAGGCGACGGATTACGTCGGCGCGCGAAACGTCGTCGAGGCGACGAAGAAATTAGCGCCGAATTTGAAGCGATTCGTCTTCGTGTCCAGCGTGGGCGTTTTGAGAACGAACGTGATGCCGTTCGTCGTCTTGAACGCGTTCGGGGTGCTGAAGTGGAAGAGGAAGGGTGAGGAGTGCGTGGAGAATTCCGGGTTGCCGTATACGATTTTACGCCCCGGTCGACTCACCGACGGCCCGTACACGTCGTACGATTTAAACACCCTGCTCAAGGCGACGTCTGGCGCGCGTCGTGACGTGCAGATCGGCGGTGGCGACGACAAGCTGCTGCCCGAAGCGACGTCCAGGCTCGTCGTCGCCGAAGCCGCGTGCGCGGCGCTCGTGTGCGCGAGCGCCGCCGGTCGAGCGTACGAGCTCGGAAGCACCGAGGGCGGCGACGGCCCGCAGGACGACGTGCAGAAGTGGCAAAAACTCTTCGACTCGGTGTAGGCGTCATGTAACTCGTGCGAGCGCGTTGACTCGATCGAAATCGTACTCGGCTCGCGCGCTCGTCCGCACAACGCGACGCCATGCGCGCGCGTCCATCGACGCCCGCGCCCGCGCGCGCCCTCGCACGCGCGCGCACGGCGTCGCAACGCGCGCGCGCGCGATCTCGAACGGCGCTCGGCCGACGGCGCTCGTTTTACGAGCAAGACGGCGCGGATTTCACCTCCGGGACATCGGCTGTCCCGGAGCTCACGCTCGCGAAACTTCGCGTCGACGAGCGCGCCGTCGTCGGTCGCGGCGCCTTCTCCGAGTGCTTCCGCGGCACGTACGAGGATTCTGCGAACGTCGTCGCCAAGCGGTATCGCGTGGACGTGCGAGGCCGGGACGTGGAAAGCTTTTACGCGGACGAGCTCGAGAGCGCGCGAGCGCTGCGCGACTGCGACGGCGTCGCGCCCTTCATGGGCGCCGCCGGCGTCGGACAGTGGCTCGTGTGGGAAGACGTCGGACGAGTGACTTTAGAGGACGTTCTCGCGCGCGGCGATGGGCTGGCGCTGGCGAGGGAGACGTTTGGGGATTTGAGCGACGACGCGGCGGCGTTTCGATTTCTCGCGTCGACGCTCGCGCGAGCCGTGGCGTCGGTGCACGCGTTCGATATGATACACAGGGATGTGAAACCGGCGAATGTCATTTTATCCGACGCACGAAAGCGGACGTTGTTGTGCGACGTGGGGGCGTGCGCGGACGTGCAGACGGGTCGGAATATGGACGGCGCGGAGGCGATATTTGATCCGACGTACGGCGCTCCGGAGCAGTTTCGTAAAGTGGCGAGTTCGCCGCCGCTCGGTGGATTTCCGAGCATCGGTGGGTTGTTCGGGAGGAAGAAAAACGCCGAAGCGAGTTCCGCGAATGGTTTTACGCTCGAGCCGAGTGGAGAGCCACCGACGGTGTTGCTCGATGCGTACTCGCTCGGCGTCACGCTCCTCAGATGCGGCGTGCCGTCTCTTCGCGGGGAAAGCGCCATCGTGCGCGCGCGAAAGGATATTGACGCGTGCGGGGGAGATTTAGACCTTTGGCGTCGCGAGGTGTGCGTGCCAGGGGTGAATGATTTCACATTATTGGATGAATTGGGCGCGTGGGCGACGATCACGAGATTAGCCGCCGTCGATCCGAACGAGCGATTTAGCGTGCGCCGAGCGTTGGACGCGGATGAATTTCTTTCTAGCGCGTAATCAATTGAATAAAATATACTAGTTGCTGCGTTACTCGCTCAACTTACCCACAAAGCGAACAACGCGATGACGCTCGCGTTGAACGCCGCGTGCACCGCGATGGATGCTGCCAAGTTTCTCGTCCTCGCGTACACGATGCCCGTCGCCAACCCAACGGCGACGAGTTGCACCGTGTCGCCGACGCCGTGCTGGTGAATCAACGCGAAAATCAGCGCCGACACCCCGATGGCTGGGGTGGTGTCCATAAATTTCGTGAGCGACGGCAACATGTACCCGCGAAACACGGTCTCCTCAAAAATCGGCGCCAAAATCACCGTCGTGACGACGAGATTCGCGATTCCGTGAGGGCCCGCCGCGAACGCCTTTTCGATGACGTCTACGCTAGACGACCCATTCCCATCGCCTCCGCGTAATCCCGCGGCGTACAAAACCCACGTCACGAGCGCGACGCCTAAAAACGTGCCTAAAATCGCCCTTCCCGCCTCGCTCGCGCTCGCGCTCGCGCGTTCGTTTTGCGCCTTGGCCGCGGCGTCTCGCTTCCACTTCGACGCGTCGCGACCCGTCGCGTTGACCGCCGCATCACTCGACGAGAACGCATCGTTAAACCACCCCAACGGCAGCGGCGCGAACTTCTTCACGCTCAGCGCCAAAATCCCCGCGCCGAGCGCGATTTGAATAATCTCCGCGTCTAGTAGAATATCCGCGAACGCGCTCGGGTCGTCGAACGCGCGTCGCAAATCCTCCGCCAGCGCCTCCGCGCTCTCGGGCGCGTCCCGCCCTTCCCGACTCGCCCTCGCCGCGTGCTCAACCATCGGCGCCAAGTACCCCGCCGCGTAGAAGCTCGCGTCCACGGCGAGCATCGTCGCCGCGAAGCGCGCGCCGCCGTGCGGGACGTCCCATCGCGGCCCCGCGCCGAGCCAATCCCGATCCGCGTCGTACGCCACCAGCGGATCCGCGCGCCCGCGCGTCGCGTCGTCCGACGCCTCGTCGCGCGTCGATCGCGCTTCGCGCGTCGCCGCGCCGTCGCCGTCGCGCGCGCGCGTCCCCAGCGCCGCGTCCAGATTCGCCATCGTCGTCGTCTCGCGCGTCGGCGACGCCCGCTTCGCGCCTCGCGCGTCGTCCATCGACGCGCGCGCGCGACATCGACCGACGACGCGCCTCGCGCGCGTCGATGGACGTCCCGACGCGACGCGCGCGACGCCGCGCGCGCGCATCGCGCGATGGATGGATGGATGCGTCGCG
>Ga0206682_10000111_pt1 | contig 79627 bp, 70 predicted proteins | sample M240m12015metaG_FD_155444 | JGI IMG/M metagenome (GOLD analysis project Ga0206682, IMG submission 155444) | Ammonia-oxidizing marine archaeal communities from Monterey Bay, California, United States - M2 40m 12015 | ecosystem: Environmental > Aquatic > Marine > Intertidal zone | place: USA... | reverse complement strand
AATCACAGTACAAAGCCATAGTCCAAGAGAATAATCCTATTGAAACTGCAAATTTAAAAGGCTTGAACCAAGCGTTTACTCCATGAACTTGTGTTGATGTTATTTTAGTTAGAACAAGAAATATTATTGAAAGAGATAAGCACAATAAACCAAACCAAAATAAAGATTCATTCCTAAATTTTAATTCCTGGATAAAATTTAATACTCCTTTAATCATTTCCTCATTGTTTTTTCAAGCTTAAACTTCGGAATGAAATAATTTAAGCAATAAATCATTGCACAGTATGTGAAAATTAGCGTAGGCATATTGGTGTTAAACTCTAAGTCAAATTCTGGAATAACGAATAATTGTCTAAAAGATTTTGTTGCAATCAGTAGCATAAAAATTATTCCATAAGCAAAAACAGAAATAATTGAAACTCTATTTTTTGTAGTTCTAATAATTCCTTTTTTTGCTTCTTCTGCAAAGAAATACCATAAAGCTCCAATACTAAATAAGGCTTCTATTAAAATTGCTAAATAAGGATTTGAAGCATATAATCCAAGACCGGCTTCCATTGAATCTGCTCCAAAAATATGGTGTATATGTCCTGAAAAGAAATCTAAAACAAAATGGATTGAAACTAGAACTACACTTACTAACCCTATCTTGGTGCTTTTGAATAAAATTTTTCCAATTACGAAAACAATTGCCAGCCAAAATAATTGAGGTAATAAATCGTGACTGTATAACATGTCTACCACCATATTACTTAAAGTGGCATCAAAGGCATCAGTTGGATAAGTTGGTTCAAGGCTTATATAGTGAAATGTAAACCATAAAAAATCTTGTAACTGTGATATAATTAGAAAATATAGTAAAGTCCCCTTAGGAAACTTTTGCCTTGCTATTAATGCCGTTGTAAAATGTCCTGCTAACATAATTTTATTTATATTGTTTTGAATTGAGTGTAAAAATATAAATTACTATCGAAATAATAGTTATAATTTATAAAAAGTGAAAAAAGAATTTCGTTCTAGCTGTCCTATTTCATCTGCATTAGATATTGTAGGAGATAAGTGGTCTTTGTTAATTATTAGAGATATGCTAATTAAGCATAAAAAGACATTCAAGGAAATTTCTAATTCAGATGAAAAAATCGCACCAAGTATTTTATCTGCACGATTAAAATTGCTAGAGTCATATAAACTGATTTTCAAAACGAAAATGACAGATAACAAAAAAGAAAATATTTATTTGTTAACGGAAAAAGGGATTCGTTTAACTCCAATAATTACTGAATTCACTTTGTGGGGAAATTCCAATATGCGAGAATTTAATCAAATAGATAGCATTGAAGGACTTAAAGTCGATAAATCTGTTATCATAAAAACTATAGAAGATAACTATAAAAGTATACTAGTTATATTCAAGTAGTGATTTTAATGCATTTTATTAGATTTTAATCTACAATATTTAAAGAATAACTCATTTTTAATGGAGAGATATCTAAATCTAATTCTTAGTAATACAGATGAGCTCATATGTAATATTAGTCTAGAATACAGATTGTAAAAGCAAAAATCGGAAAGAATTTTTGGATAACCTCCATCAAAAATGAATCACTCAATCGAGTGGGTATTAATAATTTCTAATGCTCAAACCTTTTAATTATACTTCCATCAGTATAAATATCAAAAATTATTTGATTTTTTAAGTCTCTATTTATTTTTTCACCAATTATGTTAATTGAATATAAGTACTCTTTATCTTTATTATTAAATTCAGAAATACTCGTAGTTGTAGGTAATAAAACAGCATCAATAACATGTACTACTCCATTATCTGCAGTTAAATCTGGACCTGTTACTTGGGCATCGTCAATGAAAACTCCCATAGTATTAATAGTTACTAATACATCTCCATTAAGGGTTGTTACAACCTGATTATTTGATAACATTGTTGACATTACATTAGAATTAACAACATGATGAGATAATATTTTATTCAATTGAGGAATATCAAAATTTAACAAGTTAGTTACAGTGCCAGATGGCAATAAATTAAATGCTGCATCTGTTGGCGCGAACAATGTTAATGAACCAGGGTCAGACAAAAAAGCATCTAATGAACAAGCATCAATTGCAGCCTTTAAAGTTGTGTGATCAGCAGAGTTTGCTACTATATCATAAATTGTATTTGAAGAAGCTGGTAATAAAACAGCATCAATAATGTGTACAACTCCATTATCTGCTAGTACATCAGCATTTGTTACTTGAGCAATGGATCCATCACTAGACTCAATAAAAACTCCCCCGTTAGTAATTGAAACTAACACATCTCCATTCAAAGTTGGCACTACAAGATTATTTGATAACATTGTAGACATTATACTATCTCCAATAACATGGTGCAATAAAATATCTGTTAATTGTGGTATATCTGCTAGCAAAGCAGTAACTGTACCTGCTGGCAATAAATTAAATGCAGCATCAGTTGGTGCAAATAGTGTAAATGGTCCAGTCCCTGATAAAGTGCTATCTAAAGAACATGCATCAATTGCAACCTTCAATGTTGTATGGTCTGTAGAATTTGATAATATGTCATATATAGAGTTTGGAGATACAATGCCAATATTACCTGCAACTATAGAACTTCCATTATCTTCAAATGCGTATCCCTTTATAATTAATTCAACTCCAGGGACAACATCAATCATTATCCAAGCATAATTGTTATTATCTGTTTTAACACCAACATAATGAATTCCTGCTGGTTCTTGACCCGGTTGTAATGGATTTGGTCCGAATGCAGTTGCACCATCAATATTCAAAAAATTGCTTCCATCAATTGGATCATTAAATTGATACAACTTTAGTCCATCTGAATATGTTCCAGCTGGCGTAACTGTAAAAATATTTCCTGTTGGACTATTATAATTTTGAGCTTTAATACCCATAAAATTATCATATGTAAATTCTAAATCTGTAGCATCAATATTTAGTGTAGTTGGAGTAGGAAATCCTCCTCCGTTATAATATGCAACTGTTGCGTTGACATTTGGAACATGTACAATTGATGCAAAAATTAGGTTAGAAATTGTCAGAATGCAAAGAACAAGTATAAGTTTAATTTTTTTCATAAATTTTAGTTTAAAATAATTTTATTATTTATTAATTAAGTACGAATATATAAAATATTACTATTGATTCGATAGTAATATTAAATTTTAAATATTTAATTAGTATGTCTAATAATAGAATATATTATTTCTTCAAGGGACACAGTAGCAATGCTCTTGTTACTTTGCATTTTTAATTGGCTGCAAGGGTTATATTCTTCCATTTTAATGTCACTAATGTTGGGGATATTTAGAATTATACCATTTACACTTCTAGAATATTTTCTGTAGTCAATATCTAAAGCCTTATAAATATATTTTCTTTCTTCTGAATTTTGTGTGTGAAAATTTGAATACCTTCTTTACTGTTTTATGATTTTTTAGATTTCTTTCTCTTGGCGTTTTTTCTTGCGTCTGTTTAAAATATCAATAGCCTAATTAGACTTGTAGTCTCCTTTCCCTGGAATTAAATTTCTTACACCACCTATAGGATTTGAAACATCATTTTTTCTTCTTGGTATCAAAGACTTTCGAAACTTAGACCTTGATTTGATCAAAAAATAACAGAAGTCTTCAAGACTGTTGCTAATTACTGCTAACTTCTAAGGACGATGGTCAAATTTCATATGCTTTACACTATCGCCAGAGTCACGCAATTCTTCCAAGGAGCGTATGCCAATGTTTATATGTAAGGTTACAAATTTTGAAGTAACCGATTTGTCACTTTCGCTTGTTTTTATACCACTTGGTATCATGGGATTATCGCTAACCAAAAGTAAGGCTCCCCTTGGTATTCCGTTTGCAAAACCAGCTGTAAATAGGGTTGCCGTTTCCATATCAATTCCAATAGCTCGAGCCTCGGTTAATCGGTTTTTAAACGCTTCGTCATGCTCCCAAACCCTTCGGTTAGTAGTGAAAATAACACCCGTCCAGTAATCAGTTTCAAACTCTTTCATAGCCGATGAAATTGTTCGTTGTAATCTAAAAGAGGGCAGGGCAGGTATTTCTTGAGGCAAGTATTCATTACTAGTTCCTTCGCCACGTATAGCTGCCATAGGAATAATAAAATCGCCCAAAACTGTTTTCTTTTTTAAGCCTCCACATTTTCCCAAAAACAACACTGCTTTTGGTGTAACGGCTAATAGTAAATCCATAACAGTAGCGGCCATAGCGCTTCCCATTCCAAAATTAATAATGGTAATATTACCATGGGTTGCAGTTTGCATGGCTTTATCGGTGCCTATAATTTCTACTCTATACTTATGTGCAAAAATATTGACGTATCCAATAAAGTTGGTGAGTAAAATATATTCCCCAAAATTTTCGAGTGGAGTCCCTGTATATCTAGGCAACCAATTGGTAACAATTTCTTCTTTTGTTTTCATAAACGGGATTGATTAATCTAGAAATTTAACTATAAATATTTAGTCGACACCAATGCTATATGTTTTAATTACGCAACAACGTTTAGTGTTGCCTTTTCCTGGAAGTTTAAATTGAAAACTAATGCAAGAAAAGAATACCAAATACTTAGCAAATTCGGTCTTATGAAAAATGTATACTGAAAGCAAGACAAACACAATTAGCACCAAAAGATAACTTAAAACAGGATTAATCCCCAGCCTCTTTAATCTTTGGGTTAGTCATAACTATTTGCAAGTCAAAGTAGTCTTTCATTTTATCTACGAACTGTCTTTAAAGTGGCTTGTAACATTTAGTGTAAAAAGTCGTTTCAATGCTTTTTACATATTGTTACAAATGATTATGGTTTTATAAAATTCATTATAGGTTGTTTATTGCTTAATATTTTAATTATATAATTTCCTCCGATTAAATCTGAAATATCAATTGCTTTATTGGTTTTTCCTAATATTATTAATTCCCCAATAAGATTATAAATTTCGTATTCTGTTTCAGAAGAAAGGCCATCTATATTTATAATATTTATAGAGGGATTTGGATAGATAATTTGATTGGTTATTTCGAAAGAGTTGTTGTTAATAACTGCTGGTGGGTTATATGTTAATATACAAGTGTCTGCTACAAACGCACCAGCACTATATTGATATACAAAATACATACTTAAAGGATATGTAGGATTAGTGTTACTAAGAATAGAATAATTATACCAAGTTGTATCTAAACCAAAAGCTCCAAATAAGTTTATGTTACCCCCTTGGATAGTGTCACCATTAGCATCAATTGTAAAAGCAACAAATGGATAGTTTATAAAAGAGTTAAATCCATTATATATAGCAATATTCATTGTTAAATTAGTGTTGTCAATTATAACATCAGTCACCTCTAATGAATCTGCACAGCTAAAAACATTAGAACAATTAGTGCTAAAAGACATTGTTGAGTCAATCATTCCTGTATTAACGGTCCATGTAGCATTAGAATAAACAGGATCATCTACATTTATACTAAATAATTGTGGATTATCACTAAATGTATACCAATTAGAGTTAAGGTTATTGCCATTCCTTACATCTGCATTGTTTAGTTGGTTAGAATGACAAATCAAAGTAATTAAATTAATATTATTAGTTACATCAATAGAATTAAGTAGATTTTCTTCTGCACCAAATTGTTTTAAATGAATATTGTTATTTAAATCAATAGACGAAAGTTGATTGTAAGAACAGCCTAACCATTTTAATTCAATATTATTAGAAACGTCAAGGGCAGAAAGTAAGTTGAAGCTACAATTCAAGGTATCTAATAATATGAAATCTTCAATTCCAGTTAATTCAGAGATATTTAAATTACTAACATTTAAATATTTTACTCCAGCAATATTTGAAGTAAAAACGGAGTCATCTAAAACATTGTCGTAACCAAAATCAATAAGTGCCTGTTCAAAATTATTATCGGGCACATAAGTCTTTTGTACAAAGCCAATCATAGGTATACATAGTAAGATTAGTAATACCTTTTTCGTCATCAATAAGGGTGCAAATTATTTAACACTCCAAGTTAATTGTTAATAATGAAAAGTTGAAAAAATTTAAAACAATATTTTTTTGTTTGATTTAAAAATCTAAATTTCGTCAAAAAATAAATGAAAAGTCTAATTGTAATAGGTCATCCTGATGAAAATTCATTTTGTTACAATGGGATTTTTAAAACAATTTTAAAAGAGCTGAAAGAAAATTCAAATGAAATTGAAGTCATTGATTTATACAGATGCAGTTTCACAAGACCTAGAAATAAGTTAATAGATTCATTTAAAAAATTAATAGAATGGTCTGAAAATATATATATCATTTCCCCTGTTTGGTGGTTTAGACTTACGCCAAGAACAGAAATATTTTTTGATGAAGTTTTCACCCCTGGTTTTGCTTATAAATTTATTAATATAACTAAAACATACGCCTATCCTAAACCTTTTTTAAAGGATAAAAAAGTTAGAACCTATATTACTCATGGATCCCCTTCTTTACCTGTATTAACATTATACTTAAACTCAGTGAAATTAAGATTAGTTATGGGTGTATACACATTTGTTTTCGGTTGGAAATTATCTTTATTTACTAAGACCAAACAATTTTGGTCAGTTCCTTTTGTATCGGAAAAAACCAGAATTAAATATTTAAAATCTGTTAAAAAAGATATTAAAAGAGATATTTTAAAATATTCAAAATGAAAAAAATATTTATTTATATAGTCATAGGTCTTTTGGTTTCATGTAGTTCAAATAAAACAAATGAATACCCTAAAGAGATTTTGGCAAAATGTCAAATAAATTCCGTAAATGGAAGTTCAGTATACGGAGAAGTAAAATTTGTTCAGATAAATAACAAAGTGAGCATTAATGTTGAAGTAAAAGGATTAAGTTATGGTTTACATGCAATTCATATTCATGAATTTGGCGATTGTAGTTCTTATGATGCTAAATCTGCAGGTGGACATTGGAATCCTAATAATAAAAATCATGGTGAATGGGGAAGTGAGTCACATCATATGGGTGATATTGCTAATTTATTTGCTGATTCTTCTGGAATTAGTAGTTTAAAATTTGAAACTGATTTGTGGTGCCTTGATTGTAAAGAAGAATCAAATTATATTATAGGAAAATCTATAATAATACATCAAGGATTAGACGATTTCTATTCTCAACCATCAGGAAACGCTGGAAAAAGAATTGGCTGTGGCATAATAAGTTTGATATTATAAGTTTATATCTAAAACTTATTTAAAATGTTTAGTTTCTTAAATACTTCATAACTGGCTTTAAGCTTTCTTTAGGATTCTATTCCATAGGAACGTATTTAACATTTTTTAGAATTACAAAAGTATCGCTTGGCAATTAATCAGTAAATTTTAAGCCATTTAAATTGGGATTAATTCTTGTTTTTTATTCTCTATTTTACCCCAAAGTTTAATCTTATTATCTTTCGTAGGCTTAATATTAGAATTAGTCCATATGGCCAATCCAATGATAACAGGGTCAATAATTATAAATCATATGTAATAATACTTATTAAGTGTTTTTTTAGAAAGTGTATTAATACTGTTTAAGAATTATTGGTTGTAGTAGTTTTATAATTGTTTTTTAAGCGTAATATTTTCTTTTCAAATAATTCGTAGGATAATATTGCTACAACAAATGTTAGAAATATATTAAACGGAAATTCGTGCAACCATATTTTTGGTGTTACATTTGGTCCTGTTCTTAGAAAAAAACCTTGCCAAATATAAATTCCGTATGATATTACTCCAATATATTTTATTGGAAACCATTCTAATATCCCTATGATAATTCTATTTTGATTATTGTATATCCAAAGTAAAATCAAGGTTGCACCCAAACCGTGAAATATTTTTACCAAGGGCATAAGTATATTAGGCAAGTAAAAAGGAGAAAGAAATATTATAAAACTTATAAAACCTGGTTTTAGACCAAAGAAACGATTTCTGATATTTTTGTAGTTATTAAAGTTAAGTTTAGCAAACAAGGCGCCTAATAAAATAGGAGAAATTGCAGGAATGGTCCATCTTTTAATAAAAAAAACTTTCTCTAAAGTGTATTGTTCTTCTTTAATTTGGATTTCTAATAATGGAAGAACGTAGAATGCTACTATACTAAGTGCAAGACAAAAGAAAATCAAAATGAATCTTTTTCTTTCATTTAAGAACTTAAAAGAAAAAGCCCATATTATATAGAATTGTTCCTCAACTGCTAATGACCAAGTATGGCTGAGTTCAGATGAAAATATAACTTTTGCTTTTGGTACAAAATTAAATATATATAATGCTGAAGCGAAAAGACCGATTGTAGTGTCTCTAACATACCCCATTTTCATGAAGAGAAACAGAGCGAGATAAAAAGGAATTACAGGGGGGAGTAATCTAATAAATCTTCTAAAGAAGAAAAACTTGAGATTAAATTCTCCTTTTTCTCTTATCTCGTACAGAATTAAATTTGTAATTAAAAAACCACTTATCGCAAAAAAAATGTTTACTCCTGCTGATCCTGAAAAAAAATAAAATACATGCTCTCTTAAGTAGCTATCTTCTTTGAAATAATTAGCAACACCCAGATGAGTAATTACTACTAATAAAATTGAGTAGCACCTTAATCCATCAAAACCCTTAATATATTTCATGTATTTATATTACTTCCAATTATTATGCTAAATTATGTTTTTGTATTCAAATCTATGATTTAGCTTGTATTAACAAATTGGTTAGTTAATTAATTGGTTTATTTTTACTCCGAATAAAAATTTATCCTTAACCCATTTGGAAATTTTTATCATGGTTGTCTCCTTGAATGTCCATCTATATCCAACTGTTATGATGAAACCACCATTTATACCTACTTCAAAACTTGAAGACATTTTTCCAAGCTTTAACTGTGGACCAAAAAAAAGTGGCCAAGGTCTTATTGTCACCATTAGATTCTTATTTAAATTACCAAAACCTATTCCTAATTTACCAGTTAAAAAAGTTGGAAATGCATAGCCTATTTGCCATTCACTTACTTTATTGTTTTTAAGTTGTTTAGTCTCAACAAATACTATGCTAAAACCCGGAAAATAATCAATACCAAATTCATCGCTGGATGCATTACCAATATTTAGCTCAATATTTTCTTTAATGTTTTGTTTTTGTCCTATAATAATAGCTGGAAATAATAATAAAATAATAATTAATTGCTTCATTTAATAAATTTAAAAACCTAAAATATAATTTGAAGATAATTCTTTGTATTTTATTTTTTTTATTTCAAAAAAGTTATAAAACGCAATTAATTTATTTAAATTTAATATATAGTTATAAATTTTATATCCCTTCCTTTAGTTGTAAAATGTTATGGAATTGCTGCTCTAGCTTTTACAATAAGTTTTTTCTTGAAGCTTACGGTATTCATTTACCTTTATTATCTATAAAATCTCAACATCCAACTATATTATTAAATGACTTTTCTTTTATTGGTTTATTATTTGCTGGTGCAGGGACATTAATATTTTCTTTTTATAAAATTTTCTTTATACCTGAATATTTGAATAAGTTAGAAATTGGAAGTCAGGTTCGAAATAAAGCTAAAACAATTTTTACTCTTTATCTATTGTATGGTGAGTTGTAGTAACTATTCTTGTAATGTTGCCTAGTGCATCTATGGCTGCCTATATTGATATTTTTGTAATGTATGGATTTAGTTTGTGTAGTTTGATTTCAAAGTGAAATAGCTACTTAAAGAGATTTAAAATGTTTTGTTTCTTAAAAAATTCATAACTGGCTTTAAGCTTTCTTTAGGATTCTCTTCCATAGGAACATGCCCTGCATTCTTTAAAATAATAAGGGTGTCGTTTGGTAAGTCGTTATGAAATTGGTAGGCCATACTTAATGGAATTAATTCATCATCTTCCCCCCATAAAATTAATGTTCTCTGATTTATTAATTTAATTTTTTTATAAGATATTGTATCCGTTTTTACTTCGAATCTGTCTACAAAAGCTTGTCTATTACCTTTTCTTAATGTAAGTTCAAAATATCGATCGACTAATTCTTCAGTTACCTTAGCTTTATCTTTATATACATTTTCAACACTTATTTTTGCTACAGTTCGTGGTGTTATATAAGTAAATAAGTTTTGAATAATAGGAATCTGAGCTATCTCAAAAGCTAAGGGAGTACTCTTAGACTTAATTGTATATCCCGCTGCATCAATTAAAACTAACTTATTTACAATATCGGAATATTTAAGTGTAAATCTCCAAGCAATGTTCCCACCTAATGAATTTCCAGCTAGAACACATTTTTTAACCTCAATTTTGTCTAAAAAATATTTAAGAAAATCAATGTAATTTCCAATAGAATAATTTCTATTTGGAAAAGGACCAGTAAGACCATAACCTGGTAAATCCATTCTGATTACTCTATGATTTTTCACCAAATTTCTTGTCCAATGGTCATAAGTATGTAGACTTGCCCCAGTTCCGTGAATTAAAACTATTGGAATTGAATCTTTTTTTTCTCCTTCGTCTCGATAATGAACATTCATACCATTGACTTTTACAAATGAAGAGTAGGAGTCTGTATATTTTTTCTTCAGATCCTCAATTGGTATATCTTGATATCCAAAAAACACAACAACAAGAATTATTAAAACAGCTAAACTCAGAATTATTTTTAAAGTACTAATGGCGCTTCTTTGCATGAATTAATGGTAAACATCATAATTGTTAGAATTGTATCCTAGTTGCATTAAGATAAATATATATTTAAACTAATTTAATATTAAATAATAAACATAAGCTTTTATGTGTCTATATTACAATGTAAGAAATTGCCAAGAGTAGTATAATAATAGATTGATTTTAAAATTGGAATAAAGATTTTGGATTTTTTATAAGTAAATCTGTCCAGAAGTTGACTTTTTCTTCACTCCATATGGGGAAACGGACATGAAGTAATTCGTGGACTATGTCATCTTCATTTAATTTTCTTGTATGGTATATAATTCCAATTTTTTTTTTGAAATTGATATGAATTCCTATGAATTCATGTCCGGAGGTATTTCCTTCAAGTTCATCAACAACCTGATTTTCGGAAATGGGTTCACATAATATAATCCAGTCTGTAATTCTTAGTAAAGCTTGCCACTTTTTAACAAGAGGCAAGCTATTTACTTTGATTTCATCTACAGTCTTTTCTTTATTTAAGACGCTCACCGTCTGCTTTTGATAATACCCTCCAGCACTCATGAGAACCACTTTGAGACTTAGTTACTGCAAAATACCTACCTTTTTTCTCTCTTACATCATATTCACTTGCTTCAAATTTTGATTTACTTTTTACGTCGTAAAAACTTAATTTATCTTTCATTTTTTTGTTTTTTGACTAGCTTGAAAATTAATTTTTATTGTAATCTAGCTAGTATGTTAATAATTTATATTCTAAAGTTATATTTTTTTTTATGAAACGCAACACCGTTGCGTTATTTATTATATATTTGTTTTGAAAGCAGGGGAAAACTCATTTAACTAGTACAATAACCTTCCAAAATAATTGTATTTAATTGAACTATTCTCTGCTTTTTTATATTTAATTAAAGAATTTAGTTGTACCAAATTATTGGTAAGATATCATATACCTAAATCGAAATTATACTTTGTTTTTATATTGATTCTTCTGGACTTTTTTTCTTATTTTCTATAAAACTCGCTCTGTAAAGCTGCTGAATTTCAAGGGGTTTTGTTCTTGTAAAAAAAACTATTTTTTTACCATTAGAATGTATATCACTATATGGTACTATAATTTGAATATTTTTTACTTCACCATCCATTTTTACTTTAGCAATTAACCCAAGATTATAGTTTTTTAAGTTTTTATTTATGGTATCGTTAATGGTAGTTTTGCCCCAAATAATTCCATATTTTTGTGTAATGCTAGTGTAGGCACATTCTTTAACTATTATTCCATCAACATTTTTATTTTCAATTAGCTTAATTACTTTTTTATCATTGTTTATAGCGGAATGGTATGGGAAGTATTCTTCAGTGTTATAAAATTTTTCTAACCAAGATTTTTCAGATTTTCTTGAAGGAATTAAATCTTGGTATTTATTATCTATGAAATCAACAAGTTTTTTTGTGCAGGCAAAACTTCCATCTGCTGTTGTATGATGCGCAGCCTTATATACATTATCAAAATGAGAAGGAAGAAAGTCATAATTGTTTTGCAGATCTAACCAATTTCGATTAAGTGGTTTAATTATTTTTCCAAAATAGTTTCTAAATACATCATGATTTTTAATGCTTTCACTATATACTGGAATTGTTAGAAACATTAATTCTACATTATTTTCTAAACAAAGGGTATTAAGTTTTTTAAGATATTCTTTATGAGTATCACTTACGAATCTTGTAGCACCATTAGTTAAAGGACCTTCTTTTTTATATCTTTCAATGACCTTTTTTTTAAGTCCGCTATTTCCATTGTATTTACCTAGATACAATTGGTATTTTCCTACATATTTATTATCACTTCCCTTTTTTATACTTTCTTCTATTTGAGGTGTTTTTTCAATATTCTCCTTTAGATTTTGTTTTTCATCAAATATATAATTATGATTTCTTATACTTGTTAGCCATGCATAAGGCCAGTCATTAACCCCAAATAAAAATGGTGTAGACTCCAGTTTAGATTTAAAATTAATCTTAGCACTAAAGCTTTTTAAAATAGATTGAAGAGTTCCAGAACTATTTGTATAACTAAAATTGTTTATACAATATGTTTCAATGACTAACAGCTTTGGTTTTGTTCGTTTTAAAATTTCTTTAAAACTAAAGTAAGTGTCTTTAAAAGTAGTTCCAGGGGCACCAATAATAAATGATAATGAAGAAGTAGCACATGACAGCTGTTTAGGGTTTATACCATTATAACTTCTAGAATTACCCATGATTAAAATATCAATTGTATCTTTTTCAGTTAAGTCGTATATTGAATTCCATCTAGCATGTGTGTAGAGATCTGTTCCGCTTATTGGGTTAAAAGCATTTGTACTTTCTATTTTTAGAACAACAGCAATTATTATGGAAGAAATAATAAAAAACTTAATAGTAATTCTTTTCATAATCTTAAAATTGGAAATAAATAAAAGATGAATCTGAAGAATCTAAACCGTATGCTCCAAAATATAGTGTGCTTAAAGGAAGAATCAAATATATGAGCCACCTTATTATTATTGGTGCATTAAATATTTTATTTTCTGTAAAACCCAGTTCTTGAAAAAGTTCTATTACATAAACAAGAATAAGTAATCTAATAGTTATTTTAAAGGTCAATTTATTGAGTCCAAAATCATATAAATTCTCAATTCCAGAAAAATTCATATTACTGTAAATTGTCAATGCATCTTCAAAAGTATTAGCTCTAAAAAAAACTAAAGATGCAGACCACAGAAGCATGATTATAGTTCCGAAAAATATTTTTCCAAATAATTTTTTCTTTTTTTTCTTTTTAGATTGTAGAAATCGTTCAATTACAAGTAAATAAATACTGTTAATTCCTCCCCAAATAACAAAATTCCATGAAGCACCGTGCCAAAGCCCACTTACAAGAAAGATTATAATAATATTTCGAATTGTTGTTATTCCTTTTTTCTTATTTCCACCAAGAGGAAGATATAGATATTCAAAAAACCAAGCATTAAGAGTAATATGCCATCTTTTCCAAAAATCTTTAAAACTAACTGATAAATAAGGACGCTTAAAGTTTATAGATAATTTATAGCCGAAAATTCTTGCTGAACCAATGGCAATTTCAGAGTAGGAAGAAAAATCTAAATATAATTGAAATGAAAACAATATTGTAGCTATTATATTAATTACGCCGTAGCTTTCTGATGGAGCATTATAAACTTCAGAAACAAAAATTCCAATTCTATCTGCAATAACTACTTTTTTAAATATTCCCCAAACAATTAATAAAAGTCCACTACGAACCCTATCGTAATTAAATATTTTGTTTTCAGAAAACTGTGGTAAAAGATTAGATGCTTTTTCAATTGGACCAGCAACTAATTGAGGGAAAAAGGAAACAAATAGAGCATATTTCCCAATGTGTTTTTGTGATATAATTTTGCCATTATATACATCCATAGTATAACTTAATGCCTGAAAAGTATAGAAAGAAATCCCTACAACGGGTAATAAAGAATCAAAAAATGGTAAAGTATCTTCATTTAAACTATTTACTGTAGTTGCAAAAAAGTTGTAGTATTTAAAAAAAAATAAGATGCCTAAATTAATTGCCAGGCTTGAAAATGTAATATTTTTTTTTTGAGAAGGTATTTTCTCAATTAGGATTCCGCTGTAGAATGTAGTTACAGTTGAAAGTAGTATAAGAATTAAATAAGAAATATTCCAACTTCCATAAAAGAAATAGCTTGCTCCTAGGAGTAATGCCCATCTCCATTTGTCCTTTAATATAAAATAAGTGAATGCAACTGTGATAAAAAACAAAAGGAACTCAAAAGAGTTAAATAACATAGCTTACATAATTTACTACAATTTAAATATAATATTTAATTAATTTAAAAATATTTTAAAGAATCAAATACAAGTTTTATTAAAATTTCAGCACTTATTTTTTCAATTACAATTAAAACATAGCCCAGTAGCGTTTATAGAAAAATCATGAATTTCGTAATTAGGAATTTTAATATTAATAGATTTCACTTGTTCAACGCAGGTAACAGTGCTGCAATTGGAACATTTAAAATGAATATGTTCATGGCTATGTGTATCAGTGTCGCATGTAGTTCCGCAAATAGCATAATAGGTTTCATTATTTTCCTGAAATGCTTTATGAATAACTCCTTTTTCTTTTAAACTTTCTAATATTCTATAAAGAGTAACTCTATCAATAGGTTTCATTTCGTTTTGTATTGATGAGTACCCCATTGCAGAGCCATGTTTTTGCATTTTCTCCAATAAATTAACCCTATTAACTGTAGCTTTTAGTCCTCTTTTCTTCAAAAGATCACTAAGATTAGTAATATTCATAATATCAAGGTAATTAAAATTTAAAATTTAAACCAATAATTACACTTAAACCTAAATCATTTGCAAAATATCTTTGTCTATTTAAATAATCGCGGTATTTAACATTAAATAAGTTATTGAATTCAGTAAAAAATCTGATTTTGTAATTGGGGAGAATTAAATTAGTAGAAAACTTTAAACCAAATAAATTATAACTTGGTGGGGGTGAAACAAAATCTTGACCAATAAGTATGTTTTTCTGCTCAAAAATAAATCTATTGTTAATTTCAATTTCAGTATTTTCAAATTTTCCTTTGTTAAGTATATTACTTTTATTTATTTGATATTTTAAACTTCCAAAAATACTGTTTGATGGCATGTAAATTAGTGGTATTTTATTTTTGACATCTTGGCCACTTAAAAAACTATATTTTATTAATCCAAAAAATGAATTTCTTATAGAAAACTGTGATGAAATATCAAACCCATAAATATTAGCATTGGTTTGTTGATACATAAATACTGGGAAAGCTCCTCTTAAAGTAGTTCTTATTTCATTTACTAATACTCCATCAATATTCTCTTTTTGTTTTGGAATTAAATTGATAAAACCATTGAAGGATTGGTGATAAATAAGAGTATTAATGCTAAAGTTAGAAGATGGGTACCAAATATATTCTAAAGTGTTTTTTAATGCTTTTTCTTTTTTTAAACTTAAAGTTCCTTCTTCTAAACCACTAACTCCTTGGTGCAATCCAAAACTATATAATTCATTTATACCTGGATTTCTTTCAGAATAGCCACTATTAATAGCTAATGATTGTTTAGATGTCAAATTAAATTTAACAGAACTCAATCCACTAATATTGTGGAAATTATTTTCGTATCTAATAATCCTTCTAGGTAAATCATTGCTAATTTCCGCTACTTTTTGGAGTTCAGTATCGTACCTAAAACCAATTTTAAAATTAGCTTTATTTATTTTTCCGGATAGTGTGCTGAAAAGTCCATTTTTCCAATTATTATAGTCAGGAATCAATGGTAAAATTCCAGTATTTGGATCGTTAGTATTATTAGTAATAATATTTTGATTTCCAATTTTAAATTTCCATAAATTTTTGAATGAGTGAGTATATTTAAATTCAGAGTTATATGTGTGTTGTAACAAGTCAAGAGAAGGAATATCACTTCTACCAGCTCTTCTTACATCAAATTCTTTTCGATGATTAAGTTGACCTGACAATAAAAATGTAATTGAATTATTCTCGTTAAAAAAATATTTCAACTTAAGTTTAGCTAAATGGTGATTTATTTCTTGTTTTGGAGCATCTATGTCGTATCGGAATAAAGAGTCAGTTTTATCAGGAATTTCTGCATTAAGAGCAATGTTCAATGCTGTAATATTTCCAACCTGAGAACCTCTTAATATTCCAAGCCTTGTGTTAAATGTACTTGTATATATATCCATGAATAGTTTTTCCTTCCAAGATTTTTGAAGTGTTAAAGAAAAATTTGCTTCTTGATATCCTGTGTTATTTAAAAAGTATGTAGAAGATTTCTTGTCACCATATTTTTTTAAAGTTCCATTAATTCTCCAGGCAAAATATTTAGAATATTTTTCTAATCTTAAGTTTACATTGTTTCCTCTTCCATTTGACTCATAAGTATAATTTGTTTGGCCATGAAGATGCGGTTCTTTTTCAATTTTTTGTTGTTCAAGTAACACTACACTTCCTAAATTACCAGCTCCATATTCGATTGCACTAACCCCTTTAATGATCGTAATTTTATCTGCACTTAAAGGATCTATTTCGGGGGCATGGCCATTTCCCCAATACTGACCACTTTGAATGATATCATTATTTATGATTTTGACCCTATTTCCATATAAACCATGAACTATTGGTTTTGAAATTCCACTTCCGTTTTTCATTAGGTTAACTCCAGACTCGTTTTGAATTAGTTCACCTAGAGTTTTATTGCTATTGTTTTCAATTGTAGTTCTACTTAATGAAGAGATTGATTGAAAATAATTGTTGCTTGATTGTTCACCTTCAACAACAATAGCTCCCAAAAGAGTATGTGACATTGGTATTCTTAATAAAGTATCCTTTTTTAAATCAATAAGTATTTTTTTTGGGTCACATCCAATATGTGAAATTATTAAATGAATTTCCCCTTGGCATAAGTTGTCCAAAATAAAAAAACCATCTTTATCAGATGTAGTTCCTTTTAAACTTTCTTGTATTAATATATTGACAAAAGATAAGGGTAGAGAAGTTCCTTTATCGAATACTCTACCCTTAATATAATTATTGCAATTTTGAGCCTGTAAATTAAATACTATAAATAAGCAGACAAAAAGAAATAATTTTAAATTATTGTACAACATTTATTGGAAATGACACTTCAATGTCCACTTCTCCACCAGCATCTGCCACTGTACCATTATTTGGTTTTGTTGGTTCGTGAATTAGGGTAATTTTAAGGGTATCTAATCCAGCATCTCCAGCATCTAAACTTGTCTGTAACCCAACAGGATTATTATTGGTGTCTACATCACTGTAATTAACTGTAATAGATGCAGCTGAGAAAAAGAATTGATGGTCTTCGTCCTCTTCTAAGACTTCTTCCGTAATATCTTCTACATCAGCAGGATCAGTTTCATCAAGTAATTCCATTGTACCATTGTAAGTTTTATTTGCATTCAAACTTCCACCTGTTATAGTTGGCTCATTACCACCATCACCATCTAAGTCTACAAATGTTAATGTAACAACGTCAGTGCTGTCAAAAGCATTTGTAAGAGTATAATTAAGGGTTGTTATAAGTTCTTCTTCATTTGGAATAACTGGAGTTACTGGATCATCTTTTTTACAAGAAGAAAAAGATATAAATCCAATTATTGATAATATTAAAAGTTTTTTAAGTTTCATAGTTTTTGAATTTTTTTTGCAAATATATAATAATAATCAACTTATTGCAACATGGTTGCATTAAATAAATGTGCGTTATTCATTTCGAATTATTTTTATTTCATTTCCATAGTCATATTGAAGGTCAGCATCGAGTTTGGCAACTATTTTTTCAACTCTTAGAACCTCTCTTTCAAAAATTCTAGTTAGAGGTATACTTTTAGAAATAGGGGGGGTGAAGTTTTTAAGTTTATTACAATAAAACAAAATCAATTCTACTTCAGTTTGTTTTTTTTTAGAATAACGAATATTTTTCTTTGTATTTCTTAATATTTTTCTGATACTTTTTTTTAAGTAGTAATAACTTGTTCGATTTATTTCTTTAAATGCTAAGTCTATTTCTTCTTTGATACTATTTATAAAAGAAAGTTCGTCGCTAACTTCGTAAAGCAAATAGGTGAGTAGTTCTTTATTTTCTTTTTTAAATTTCGAAAGGCTTAAGCATAACTCTACAAGTTCTTCTCTAGAACGCATGTTCAGTTCTTCCTTAATAGCTTTTACCGTAGCCGCTTTCATTATATTCTACAAATGTTTAAAGCAATAATTTAAAACAGATTCTTACTTAGTTTAAAATAAATACGATTAATGAAATTTTAAATGATAAACGGTAATTAAAAATTTTAGAACCAGCCTCTTATATTAAAAGTATTTTCTGGTTGATTTTCTCCCCAAGCAACACCAATATTATTATAAGCATTAATCAATTCACTTACTTGGTTTAATTCTTTTAATTTGTAATTCCATTCTCTTGAATCTATAGTTCTAATCCTTGTGGAAATCTCATCAAAAAGTGTTTGTACATCTGAAAAACATGAAGAGTTAGGCTCTATAGTGGCTAATATCTCTGCAGCTTTTTTAGCAGCTTCATAATTTTGATTGGCATTCCATATACCTTTTGCTCTTATTAGCAACATTGCACATTGTCTATCAATATGCTTTTGATACATAGGTTTAATATTGTCTATACATTTGTCATAACATTCTTTAGAAACTTGCGGAACACTAAATAATTTAAACAAGGCTTCTTCATACCTGTTTTGATCCGCTAGACCTTGTGCTTCTTTAATTATAAAATCACATTGATTATTAAAATAATTAATAATTTTATTTTTTCCCTCTTCAATCATCGATGAATAGATATCATCTTTAGCTTTTATAGCTTTTACTGCTTGAATAAATGCAACATCTTCTGTTTTACCAACACCTTTAATTGTTTTTGTTGCACTCGAAAATTTTATTCCTGAAATACCATCCCCTATCACAAATGTAACATCAAAAGTATATGCATACATTGGAGGAGCCGTTGGAGTAATGTTTTTATTTGCAATATCAATATTTGCTGTAAGTATAAATCTGTTTGAAAAATTAATTCCCGCAAGGCTGTTTTTAATTACGATATTATCTAATTTTCTTTGTAATATATTTCTTGCTGAGGATGGTATATTTTCAAAACTGTTTGGAAGATATGCACTTAGGACTATTCTATTTTTATCAGCTTCATTACTTTCTTCTTGTGAATAATTGCTGTTGAAAAATAGTACCGTTATAATTATAATTAAATTTAATTTTTTCATAACCTTTTAAATTATTTGCTTCCAAGAACTAGTTGAACTTGTCCCAGCCCTTGAGACATTAATTTTGATTCTATTTCAAATTCTGTTCTTAAATATTTTCTTAATCCATTTCCCCATCTTCTAGCATCAATTGCTCTTCCTTTTTCGCTAAAAAGAGGAATTCTAACTTGATCAAAAAACATCATTGATTCAGTAGCGTCAACTGTACTAAATTTATTATTAACTGTATTGTCACCCATCCAGTCTTCAATTAGTATACCTAATTCTTCATTACCAAATTCTTCTGTTTCTAAGTCGTAATCCCAGTCATCCCATACTTTAATTCTAAAAGATATGACTCTTCCATTTTCAAACATGTCATCAAAGTGTGACAGTAATTGTCCATTAAATAGATCAAGATTTGCTAAAATTGCTTCTCTTAATAATTCAACTGGCTCAACACCCATTGCAAATTCACCAGTCCCAGATGATGTTGCAATTTGATTATTTGTGTAAGCATCTATACCTCGAATAGTAAAATCTACTTTCTTTTTAGGACCTTTAGTAATAACTTTCCAATTTACTTGCATCCATATATCAGCTTTTGCAACTTTTTTAAGTCTGTCTATTGGAGATTCAGATATATCAGCACCACTTTTGCTAGAGAGCATTGCATCTTCTGCTTGTTGAGCTTCAATTGACTTTAATGAGGCTTCAAGATCTTTTGTAGGGAATCCTCTTTCAGACATTAGTTCGCCAACTTTCGAAATAACATTTATCAAGTCACTATTTTCTAAAGTTGCCTTTCTATAGTCAGGATATGAGATATCTTCGCCCATGCTATTTATTTTTGTCATAAAACCGTTTTCTTGCATCCAATTATCCATAGGAACAATCATAATCGAAGGTTTTTTAGCTTGAGAAAATATTAAATTTATAGATATAAATAGAAGAACAAATATTGAGATTATTTTACTTTTCATAATGTGTTATTTACTTTTTAAGAATACCATCTTTGATAAATTTCGATTTTAGATTTGGTCTATCCACCCTAATCATGATGCTATGAGAAATACTTTTTCTGCCACTTTTTCTGTCTCTTATAATCTTATTTCCAACTCTTTCGTCTCTAAGTGAAACATAAGTTAAATATTCACCATTATCCTTAAAAAATAAATTAAAATAATCTTCGTTTTTTTGACGAACGTTAACTTCATTTAAAATTGCAATAGTATTACACCCATCTTTGCCTTCCTTTATTCCTTGAAAAATAACATCTCTTACCGCATTTTTTTTGGCTTGTTCAATTGCATCAAATCTATTTCTTCCATTTCCCCAAGCAATTACAGTCTGAGTTCCATCTCCTTCAACACCAGCACACTCAGTTTTGTAAGTATAATTTCCACTAATATTTCTTTGAGGGTCCCCAATCCATTTTATATTTCTTGGGGGTGTACATGAAATTTGAAAGAATAAAATTGATAAAAAAATTATGGTAATTTTTGAGTTCATTTATTTTAAATTAATTAAAATCCCGAGTTTAATCCTCTAATAATTCCAGCATCTTCAAGATCTTTTCTAAGGAGATCTTTTTTAACAGAAACCATAATACCGATTTTATGTTCCCTTGCTAAAAACCGACCAAGTTTTTGTCTATCTCCTGGTGCAACCGCTCCGTTATTTGTTAATGAAACAAACTTCATATATTTCCCACCATCTGCAAAAAACTCATTAAAAAACATTTCTTTTTCTTGTTCTAAATTAGATTCTTTTGTCAATGGTTTTTGTGGTCTCACCCCTTTTGTACTTCCTTGATATCCTCTAAAAATAACTCCATGAACTGCATTTTTCTTTGCTTGTTCAATTGCTACTTTATTTCTTTTAGAAAAAGACCAAACTTTAATTAAATATGTTCCTTGAACACCTTGTGATACACCTTCAATTTCATATCGCCATGATTTAGTGTCTTTGTTGGCCTTTTTTTTAGCATTTCTCATCTGACCAAAATTGAATAATGGACAGATTATAAAAGTTAAAATTAATATAGATAAATAATATTTTCTTGAAATTTTCATATTTACAGTTTAAATTTTACACCAAAAAACATAGGGAATGTAATACTTCCATTTAGCTTGTCAAACCCCCATGAACTATCATCATTACCATCTAATATACTAACTTTTGCATTATTTTGTGAATTACTTTCATATTTTATTCTACTCACTAAAGATGGTTTAAATGACAGAATAATATTTGGTGTAATATGAAATCCAACAGCTAATGATATAACAAACGTTCTAGATTTTAGAGTATAAAAGTCAGCAATTTCGTTATTTGGGATTATTTCTTTAATTGAATCTGATACTAGGTCTTCATAATTAAATTTATATTTTGACCATCCTATTCCAATTCTAGGTTCCAATATTAAATTTCCCCTATCACCAATTAAAAATTCTTTTCCAAAATTAAAATTATAGGAAGTAGCAGTACCTTTTACATCAGATGATTTTTTAATTATTGTATCTGAAAAAGTATAAGTAACGTCCAAGGTATCAGTATATTCAATTTGATTTCCAAGCTTTAAGCCAACAAAATCATCAATTGAAAAGTTAGTAAATGAACGATTATAACCAACTTTAAAGGATTTAAATAATCGCAAACTTATATCAAACGTAGTTCCCTTTAAAGACATATCATTTGGAGAAGATGTATTGCCAATACCAAATTCAAAAAATCCTCCATGTTTGGGTTCTAGAAGCATTCCACTATAAGTTCTTTTGCCTCCATGTTGTCTAAAAATAGATGTTGCACTATTTCCAGATGCAATAGTATCATTTTGACCTATTTCTGTTATTCTAGCGTATCCAGATTTATGTTTTTTTTGATGTCCATTTTTGTCAATTTTTATTTCATATATGGCCCATCTTTTATTTTTTTTAATTCCTTCTTTAGTTCCAATTTTAGCTAATATGGGATATGCTGAAAAAACAGGTACTTTCAATTTAAAATCTTCAATATTTTTGATGTTTATATTTAATACTTTCGATGTTAGATTCACAGCTCCAATTCTAGGGATTAAGTTTTCAACTGGAGGAATACTTTTAATTTTTTTATTGTACATAACCAGCATAGCTGGATTTGTTTTCATCATCTTCAAATAGTGATTCTTAGACAATTGAGAATTATCTTGTTTGAAATTATGAAGACTAATATAATTTATAGGAAAAGTAGCCTTTTCCCAATCTGCAATTTTTTCTTCTCTTCCAGTTTTAATGTATTCATCAAGCCAATATCTATCGTAAAAATCTATTAATAAAGAGTCGTTAAAATCTAATTTATATAAGTAAGATTTATATTCCGATAAATAACCTTCTTTTAATCTTAAAATAGGTTTATTTTTTTTCTTTTGGTATTTTCCTGAAATTTCATTTTCTCTATCTTTATTGTCATAAAACTCCTTATATGTATATATTTTATCAACCAAATGAATAATTACATAAGTTTTTTTTATAAGATCTTCACCTAGTAATGTCGTTCTATTTATAGCTGAATTTTTTGCAAGATTTACGTGATCATCTGTTTTAGCATGATTTACTCTTTCGTTCCATAAATCTGAACTCATGTTACCTAAAGAATCTCTAGAAAACCATGTGCCTATAATATCTCTTGAGCTTTGTTTTATAAATTTATCAATCTGTCTATTTTGAGATTCATTTCTTTCGCTTACTGCAGTGTTAAATTTTCGAATATCAGATTTGTATTTAGATTTATCTTTCAAGAAACTTCTAACTTGTTCATTATATATAGAAATATCTTTCTTAGTAGCATTAGAATCTGGTTTTATTGGCATTTTAGGAAGTACTGGTTTTAAAGGTAGTTCTATTAGATTTTTAAGTATAATTTTAGGATAATCTACTGTTAACTTGTCAAACCTTTTGAGGGGACTTGAATATTTTTTCAAGTTTTTTAGTGCAATATTGTATTTGTTATTAGGCTCTGATTGACCATATAAGTTTACAATAGAAGGTCTTATGTATGTAGTTTGAATTTCTTTTTGGCCTATTAAAAAGTTACAATAAAATAGTATAAAAAGTATACTATAAATTTTTGGTGTTTTTAATAGTTTCATACCGATATTCAATAATTTAAAATATGTATTTAATTTACACAAAAAATTGATTCATAGATTTTTAAGTGTAGTATAAAATAATTTATATCTATAATTAGACTTGAGCTTTACCTTCTTGATGCTTTTGCTATTTTTTCAAAATCAAGATCTTTATATTCAAATCTGACTGGTTTAAAGAAAGTATTGCCAATTTCTTCTTTCCAGTCCATGTGCAAAGACACTTCGTATTTAGATGGAGGAGAAATTATATAACTAACGGTATATAAATCATTAATTTTTCCAGGTAATGATATATTCCTAGCGTAATGAAAATTATCTGATAAATTGATATGAGGAGTTAAGTCAATAAATGTTTTAAGTTTTGAATTTTGGTTAGTGACAGTAGCAGTTATATGAAGGTAAGGAACAAAACCTCCGCTAGGTGTCCCATTAGGGATGTTTTCCAAATCCCAATTCACTCTTGCTTCAATATGAATATCTGTCAACTCCTCATTTAAATTTGTAGTTGAAGGCATAATCATATCTTTAATTGCTCCTTCAAAAATTATAACGATGCCAGGCTCAATTCTTTCTTCGCCAATAATTAACTCTTGAGATACGTAATTAGATAAATTTAAAATAAATACTGCAAGTATTAATTTGAAAATATTCATAGTTAATACAATTTTAAATTTTATTTACTCTAACTGCGTTTAAGCCTTTAGGTCCTTTTTCTAATTCAAATGAAACCTTGTCATTTTCTCCAATTTCGCCATTTAAACTACTCACATGAACAAAATATTTTTCGTTTGTTAAGTCTTCTTTGATAAATCCATAACCCTTTTCATCATTGTAAAAGTCTATTTTACCTGATTTCACAGGATCACTATTATCACTTTCTTTAGTGGGAATTCCAATTACAATATCTTCTGCTTTTATTACTGTCCTCTTTGTTCTGTCAGGTGGAGTCTCTGTGAAATTTCCGTTTTCATCAATGTAAGCAATTGATTCTTCAAAAGTTTTTTTTGGATTTGCTTTTCTTTCTTCTCTTTTAGCAAGTTTGTCTTTTCTTTTTTTTAGACGTTTTTTTTCTTTTTCTTTTTTGCTAAAAGTTTCTTGTGACTTACCCATTTAATTATTTTTTATCTTCAAATATAAGGTTATTATCTAAAAAATATCCTCAAATGTGACCACAAATTCTAGGTTTTTGTGAATTTTAATGTCTTTAATGATATTTCGATGAATAAATAACTAAATAAAAGAGTGAAAAATATTTAATGCTAGATTTTTTTCCCATAGCTGACAACTTAAATTTAACAGTAACTAAACGTGATAAAAAATCACATAAGAAATAAATAAAATATACATTGATAAAAGTATTATTGCTTTCAAAACACCAATACTTTTTCCAGAAATAAAAATTATAAAAGTTAAAATTGTAAGAATTAATAGTACTATTAAAATATTCAAACTAAAAGATAAAGTATCCGGGTTCATAACGATTGGTCCATATAATAATGTGTACAAAAGAATAGGTAAACCTAGGGCAAAACATATATCAAAAATATTACTCCCTAAAGCATTTGAAATAGCATCGTTATAGTTTCCTTTTTTTGCATCTTTTATTGATAATATAGTATCTGGAACACTAGTAGCAGCAGCTGCAATAATTACAGCGACAATTGAAATAGGAAGATCTAGCCCTTTAAGGTTGTGTAATCCCAAAAATGAATACTCTGCTAGTCCAATTAATTCACATGCCTTAACTAAAAGCAAACATGACAAACCAATAAAAAATAAAGAAATTAATAATAGCAATATTGAGTTTGATTTATTTAACTTTTTATTACCAATTATAGATCCGTGAAAGTCTAATTTTAAAAACAGTATTAATCGACTGCTATGAATTTCATTAGTAAATTGATCATTATTATTATTTGAATTTTTAGATGAGGCCTTAAAAAACATGTAGAAAACGTATATTCCGTATAGTAGTACTAAAATTAATCCACCTATCCACGACAATAATTCAAAATAGATAATTAGAATAAGAGTAAATTGAGCAATGATAAGCGCTAGACTGTCTCTGTAAACTACATTCTTTGAAATCTTTATATTCTTAGAAATTCCATAATAATATACAGCTATTACAGAAAATGCAGGAATTATCATAGCGTTAAAAACAGCACTTCCAGCTACTGTACCTATACCACCAGAAAATCCTTCTGCGTCTTTCAAGAAAATTAAAAAGAAAATAGTAGTTAATAACTCAGGCATTGAGCTTGATATAGCGTTTATTGTTGCTCCCTTAACCCCGTTTGAAAGGTTTCTTCCTAAATAAGAAGATGCTACATCAAAACCATCAGATGATTTCCAAATGATAATACTCGTAATTATTATTAAAATTATTGGAATAATTATCCCCATAAATTTTTTGTTTTAACAGCCCAAAAGTACATTTTTAATTTCTTTTTAATATTTATTAAACAATTATCTCCTTAAACCAATTTCTTGCTTATATTCATAATGTAATAATTGGTGCTGTGACAACAGCTTATGTTAAATTTAAAATAGAAAGGAGGTGTCAAATGTCTATAATAAAAAATTCTAAGGAGTTGGTTGGACAAATGGTGCCTTTTGAGCACCTTTTCTAATCACTCTTTTCTAAATTAAAGCAGGTCGATGGACCTGCTTTTTTATTTCTTAATTATTTTATATGAACTCCCATCAATCATTAAGATATATAATTGAGGTTCAAGATTAGAAATATTAATCTTTGGATTTAATGTATTAATACTCCCTTTCATTACCATTTTTCCAATGGCAGAAAAAATACTATAGCTCAAGTTGCCTTTATCTAATGAGTTAATTGTTATAAAATTGGAGGTTGGGTTTGGAAATATTTTTATTTCTAAATCGCTTGTCGAAATTACATTTGTAGAAGCACAATTTATTAAGCCGTTAATATCATACTTAGATACAAAGTTCCAAATTTCTGCTGAGGCACTAATATCCATATTTCCAAATGTTCCTGGCCAATCATGATCTCCGCCAATTACCTTTAATTCTTCTACTCTAACACAATTATCCCCATTTCCCCATACTCGCCTTTGAACAGTACTACCGTCAGAAGTATTAATATTTGGTAATTGAGAAATTATAGGAACATTATCGGTATTATTTTGAGTAGACCAGTAAGTTGAAATTTCGCTTGCTGACATATAGTATGGAGAAAATCCGCTATACATTGAATGAGGATTCATATCAACAGTACCAGGGATAAACATTATCGCTGTAGGATGAGAGGGAGAACATACCGGAAAACCATAACCATTAGGAGCTGGATTATTTCTATAAATATCAGTCATCATTGAACCAGATACTGATGCAACAGCTGCAATTCTGTTACTTAGCCTACAAGCAAGTTCATAGCTAAAAATTCCACCTTCAGAATAACCACAGGCATAAATTCTGTCATTATCGACATTAAATTCTAAGTTTAAAGTATCTATTATTGCTTCAACAAAATAAATATCATTGTATGTAGTTGGAACTTTGTGCATCCAAGCACCATCAGAACCTGATGGATAAATAGCAATGAAATTGGCAGTATCAGCTATCGGTCTCATATCATTTAATCCAATCATAGCTTGACCATTATCGCTTCCACCATGGAAACTAAATAAAACAGGATAATTTACACTTCCATTGTAAGATGCTGGGATATACACAATATAATTTCGGTTTTCACCATCAAAAAATATAGTTTTGTTAATTTGTTGTTGACTAAAGAGATTAATAAATATAAATATTGCAAATAGAGATAGATATATTTTTTTCATAATTATTTTAATTAATTCTAATTTAATTATTTTTTTTAAAAAAAATAAAATGTTAAACTTTAACCTTAAAAAAAATGTGAAATCCAATATAGGTTGCTAAGTCAATCTCCTTGTTCTGCTGCATATATCTTAGTGTTTGAAATAGTATGAAATGCGTAATCATAAATTGTAAGTGTGTCGTTATGTTGACTGCATTTTAATCTAATCCAACCATATTTATAATTATTTCCATCTGGAATTCTAATTCCTAGATATTTTTGGCCTTTACCATTAAATTGCCCAGCATTTGCAAATGTTCCGAGAACAACACTATTGGAACTCCAAGATGAATTAGAATCAATAATAGTATGTTGATCACAAGCATCAGGATAATTAAAAGTAGAATTATCTAGAAATTCAATAGTTGGAGAAATTGCTCTTACAGCTAAAGAGTCAAAATTAGCAGGTAAAGCATTTGGATTAAATAAATTAAGATCAATTATTTCAAAATAAAGATCAGTAACCTCATTTTGATCAATATCCATATATAATTTTCCAGTTGATACAATAGAAGTATTAATATCACCGGATAAAATACTATCTATATGATTTGAAATAGGATCGTTACTCGCCATAATAGAATCAATACTGGTTAGAAATATATATTCTCTATCAATATTTTTATACAAAATATTATAGTTGCATGTTCCATCACTATTATTTGCTTTTGCATTATAATTTACAGCTGTTGGATCTGTACATCCATTTTTGTCACAGCTGGCAAATAAACATACTATAAATGTTAAGACTAATAAATAATAGTTTGGTTTCATTTAATTTTTTTTAAATCTAATTATATATATCTTTTGAAATTATAAAAAAAACTAGTTTAAATATTTTCAAATGAGTTTAACATATGGTTAAAATAATTTATTTTTCTTTTTTAAATTAACAGCATCTAACCAATAAATTAATTTGAAAGATAAAGTATTCATAGGACCATTGTCTATACTATTAGAAAAAGTAGACCAGTAGTTATTGTTAATATTTTCATCGTTTATAAAAATAGAGTTTTTCCATACTATATTAATTTCACTTCCTGGAAGAAATACCCACCTAAATAGCATATCAATGGTAAAGGCATTATAATTTATATCGTATACAGAATTTCCATTTATGTCATTTCCAGAATAGTTGTCTAAATTTAATAGTCTTCCATCTTCTAAAAGTTCAGAAAAACTATTGTATTTAATTTTAGCGTTATAATTTCTAAGTCTAAAAGTAATTCCAATCCTATTGGTTAAAGTATAGTCAACTCCTAATGTTTGAGTAGTAGTTATTCTATTTCTGTTTCCAAAAATAATTCCATTATGGGAGAATTCTGGATTCCCAAAATCTACCGCATATCCTTCACTATTGTTTTGGAATTTCTGCTCCCAATTGTGAATTAAACTTAGCTGATTTGTAATTCTTAATCTATTTTCAAAATCATAATTCCATTCCCACCAATTATTTCTCTTTACAAACACATAACCAAGTCCAAGATCTAATGCAATTCTTTTTTGATAATTAGAAGAAAACCAAGCTCTGGTAGTTGTCCATATAGGACGAATAAATTTTTCTTCACCAATAATATCACCTCTTGGTTCAAAATAATCGTTGGATTCATTTAATGTTCCATTTAATCTAATTCCAAATGCATTAAACGAATTTGAAACTACAGTTGCATTTGCACTCCAGAAATTTCCTGAAAATAGGCTAGGGGCATAAAGCCATTCTCTTGAAAAAGAAGCTTTTGTGAAAATTTTATTTATCTCCCCAATTTTAGGATTGAAGTTTCTGTAACCAAAATTAAATTCAGCAACTCGACTATTATTTGCTCTTAAAAAACCTAAGTCATTTGGATCATATGTTTCAGACTCTTCATAATATTCTAGGCCATAAGTTATGTTGCCCCTTTGCTTACCAGTTTCTATTGCCCAAGTATGACCTAATTCATTATTATTTTCCTCTAAAATATTTGAAACTACTGATTTTGCAGCAATAAAATAATTGTTATTCGGAGTGTTAAGTTTAGTATTTATTCCACTGACATTAGCATCATAGAAATCCCCAGCTCTCCAGACATTTGTATTTGTAAATGTTAAAGAACCATTGTTTTTAAGATTTTGATCTAATACTAAAACATTATAGTTAGTTAAAGGACTTATAGAAATATCTCTAAATGAACTTTCTATATTATTAAATACAGTCGCTTTTTGTTCTGCAGTAATTCCATTGAAAATAGCAACTCCTAAACCGTTATTTAGTCTTCCAGAAATTTTACTAGCGTTTATCAATGGAACGGATGTAGGTATTGCTGTTATTTCTTCATTTTCATTTAATTGATTATCATATAACTTGGATGTGGGTTGAACACCAATTCTTCTACTATAGAATAAGTTTGATTTATTAAATAGCTCTGTACCTTCGGTAAAAAATTGTCTATTTTCATTAAACCTAATTTCAAATGGGCTAATATTTAATACTTGCTGGTCAAATATTACTTGTCCAAAGTCAGGTAATAACGTTACGTCCAAAGTGAAAGCTTCATTAACGCCATATTTCACATCTAAACCTCCATTTATATTAGATAAAGTTTTACTGTTTTTAGAAAATGATGTGTAACTCGATAAAAAAGGAATAAATGCTAATCTAATAGGTGGAGTAATATCTTTAATTCCTTGCACAACTCCACTTTCTAATAAAAAATTTTCTAAATCTGGATTTACAGTACTCCAAGTATTTTCTTCACGAAATCTACTTATTTGTCTTGCAAAATTAATATTCCAAGATTGAATTTCTTCATTAGGAAATCTAAGTGCAGAGTAAGGGATTTTAATTTCGGCAAACCAACCTTGATCATTTATTTTTGTTTTACTTCTCCATACTAAGTTTAGTAAGTCATTAAACTCTTCACTAAATATTTTAGCGTCTGATTGAACACCTCTACTACTTATTCCAAAGTAAAACCCGTTCTGCTTGTCGTTATAAGTATCTATGAATATCCCAAAAAAATCTAAGTTGGGATTATAATCATCTCTTAAAGAAAGTACTCTCGATAAAGAATCAGGATTGTCAAAGCATTTTACCCCAAAATAAATAGCTTCTTGATCGTGGAGCATAGCAACTAGTGTCTTTTTTGATGGCTTTTTACCGGGGAATGGTTTCATCTGAGTAAATCCTGACGTCCAATTAGCTTTTAACCAATCAGGTTCTAAAAGATTGCCATCTAATACAATATCATTTGATTTTTTTTTTGATGTTATTTCTTTCTGGCTTTGAATATTTATAATTGTGAAAAAACTAATTAAAAAAAAGAATTTATACATCGTGACAAAATTAATATTTGTCACAAAAAATATCTATTTAAAACCAATAAGTATTTAACAATGAATTCTTCTTAAAAAAATTAACTTTTAAATCTATCTAAATTCATTACTTTATTCCAAGTTTTGATAAAATCTAAAATAAATTTTTCTTGGTAATCATCACTTGCATAAACTTCACAAATGGCTCTAAGTTCAGAGTTAGAACCAAAAATCAAGTCTGCTCTAGAAGCTCTCCATTTTAATTCATTAGAATTTCTATCTAAGCCCTCATATTCATTTTTAGATCCATCTTTTAGCTGCCATTTTGTGTTCATATTTAAAAGATTAACAAAAAATGCATTATTTAATTTCCCGGGATTTTTAGTTAAAACTCCCATATTATTTTCTTCATAGTTTGCGTTGAGAACTCTTAATCCTCCAATTAGTACTGTCATTTCAGGAGCTGATAAACATAATTGTTGCGCTTTATCTACTAATAATTGCTCAGCAGTTAAAATGTAATCGGTTTTATGATAATTTTTAAATCCATCAGCAATTGGTTCTAAATAATTAAAAGATTTTAAATCTGTATTTTCTTGAACGGCATCTGTTCTTCCATAATTAAAAGGAACTTTAAAATCATATCCTGCTTTTTTAATTGCATTTTCAATAGCTGTGTTTCCTGCCAATACTATAAGATCTGCCATGGAAATTTTTACAGATTCAGAATTAAAATCAGACTGAATTTTTTTAAGTGTAGCTAAAACTTTCTTAAGTTGAGTAGGATTATTACAATCCCAATCAATTTGTGGTTTAAGTCTTATTCTTGCACCATTGGCGCCCCCTCTTCGATCTGAAATTCTAAATGTTGAAGCTGAGGACCAAGCAGTTTCTATAAGTTCATTATTTTTAAGACCAGAGTTTAAAATCTCTTTTTTTAAAATCTCTATTTTTTCGCTACTAACTAATTTGTAATCTACTTTAGGTAAAGGATCTTGCCATACAAATTCATTTTCAGGAATTTCTGGTCCTAAATATGTTGATTTTGGTCCCATATCTCTGTGGGTAAGCTTAAACCAAGCTTTCGCAAATGCTAAATCAAACTCCTCAGGATATTCCAAGAATCTCCTAGATATTTTTTCATATGCAGAATCAAATCTTAGAGATAAATCTGTAGTTAGCATTGTAGGCTTGTATCTAACTCCAGATTCAAACGCATCTGGAACCATCATTTCAGATTCTTTAGCAACCCACTGATTAGCTCCTGCTGGACTTTTAGTAAGTTCCCATTCATGTTCAAATAGACTAATGAAATAGCTATGACTCCATTGCGTAGGTGTAGGGGTCCAAATTACTTCAAGACCAGATGTTATAGCATCTTTTCCTTTTCCAGTTTCATATTTACTTTCCCACCCTAAACCCTGCAAAGTAATATCTGCACTTTCTGGTTCTGCTCCTAAGCTATCGCCACTTGCTGCTCCGTGAGTTTTACCCAAGGTATGTCCTCCAGCAATTAAAGCTACAGTTTCCTCATCGTTCATTCCCATTCTTCCAAAAGTTTCTCTTATGTCAATAGCAGCTTTAACAGGATCTGGGTTTCCGTTAGGTCCTTCGGGATTAACGTAAATTAAACCCATTTGTACTGCAGCTAAAGGTTGCTCTAATTGTCTATCTTCAGAATATCTTTCATCATCCAGCCATTTTTTTTCTGATCCCCAATAAACATTGCTTTGTGGTTCCCAAACATCTTCTCTACCAGCAGCGTAACCAATAGTTTTAAAACCCATATCTTCCAGAGCTACATTTCCAGCTAGAATCATCAAATCTGCCCAAGATATTTTTTTTCCATATTTCTTTTTTATGGGCCAAAGTAATCTTCTTGCTTTGTCTAAATTGGTGTTGTCTGGCCAACTATTTTGAGGTGCAAATCGTTGTTGACCAGTTCTAGTTCCACCTCTTCCATCACCAGTTCTGTAGGTACCAGCACTATGCCAAGCTAAACGAATAAATAACCCTCCATAATGACCATAATCTGCTGGCCACCAATCTTGAGAAGTATTCATTAATTTTATTAAATCTTTTTTAAGTCCGAAGTAGTCTAATTTTTTGAATTCATCCGAATAATTAAAACTTTCTCCTAATGGATTAGACTTTAAAGAATTTTGACGTAAGACAGTTAAATCTAGTTGATTTGGCCACCAATCTCTATTAGTATTAGATTCTGTTTTTGTTGTTAAACCACTTGACTTGGTACTTCCAAAATGCATTGGACACTTAGAAGTATTATCATTGTTTGAAACTTCGTTTTTTTCAGAACAACTAAAAGCCAAAAAAAATAACGACACATAGAATACAAAATTTTTCATGTTTTTTTTATAATTTAAGAAGCATTTTTTATTTATGAAAATTTTATTGCGAAAATTTTAAAATAATCAAATAATTTTATTTCTTATTTGGTCAATAATTAAAGTATACTTTATTGCTTTGATATGGGAATAAAATATATTTTAAGTTCCTTGATAGTTTTTAAAATGACAATTGATTTAGTTAAATCTTTTTTCATATTATAATTAACTTTGAGTAAAAAAATTCTAATGAGTTCATTTGAAATTAAATATCAAGGAAATTTAAGAACTACTGCCAAACACTTAGACTCCGGATCTATTATTGAAACAGATGCCCCTAAAGATAATCATGGACTTGGAGAAACTTTTTCACCAACTGACATGGTTTGTACAGCCTTAGCTAGCTGTATTCTAACTATTATGGCAATAGCCGTTGAGAAAAATGGGATAAATATTAATGGAACTAAGGCCATGGTCACAAAAACAATGGGAAATAACCCTAGAAGAATTTCTAAAATTGACATTGAGCTAACTTTTACTAAAGATTACGACGCAAAAACCAAAATAATATTAGAAAGAGCTGCTTTTAATTGCCCAGTTCACCAAAGCTTATCTGAAAAAGTAGAGAAAAATATATTATTTCATTACCAAAATTAGTGGCTGATAATTATCTTGCCTGATGACCTTTTATTATTTGTATCAGTAAATGAAATATGATATAAATTATTGGATAAGTAAGATAAGTCCAATTTAAAATCTAATCCTGTTTCAAAATTTTCATATACTTTTTGTCCGTAGATATTGGTTAGTACTATATTTTTTATTTCACTAACAGAACTAATAAATAATATATCTCTTGCAGGATTTGGATAAATCTTGACGTTTTGGTTAACAACAGCGTTTTCTAAACCAACAAAGTAGCATGGTTGTACTGTTACACTGGAACTTGTAATATTTGTAGCATCAATTATTATATTTCCTGAACCGTCTAGCACACTATAGTACTCGTCAAAACCATTAAGTCCGTTAGCAATAACTTTTACTTCATCATTTCCTCGAACTCCAAAAGAAATAGGTTCTTTAAGTCTGTATCCACCTCCAACGAAAGATCCAATATATTTAATATTATTATTTATTTCTATTTCTACATTGCCCTGCCAATTCCCAGCAAAAGCTTTTCTCATAATTAAAGTATAAATATCGCAAAAATCATCAGTTGAGTTTGGAGCAGTCTCACATGCTTGGTATCCATAGGTGTTTAATGGAGGGTCATTACTTCCAGTACCTTGTTCGTTAGCAATTACAGTATTATAAGGATCGTAAAGAATATATTGTAAATCTGATCCCCAAGGTCCACTAGTAGAAAAATTTATAACAATGTCTAGAATATCGCTAGAATCTAAAGGGAAACTAAATGTTTGTGAGTTTCCAACTCCTGGAGGTATTGTATAGGTTTGATATAAATTATTGTTGATTTTTACTTTTGCAAACGAGTTTCCCCAAGATGAATTACCATTAGCAGAAAAAGTATTAATTAGTTTTAAATTATATATTCCACATGGATTTCCAGTTGAAAAATAAATGGTTGTAAAAGTAAAAGGACCAGTCCAATTACTTAGTTCGCTAGGGTTACAAACTTCTTGAACATAATAATCATAAGTGGTTATACTACCTAAACCAGAAAGTAAGTAACTAAGGCTATTTATATTAGGAACAATGGTTCCGCTTCCTTGACTAAATCCAGTAGGTCCCCATTCGACATTAAAAGTACCACCAAACGGGCTAGAACCACCAGTCCAATTTATTAAAGCACTACCTGCAGTTGATGTATTTGAAGAAAGATTCGAAGGGGCAGGGCAGTTTACGCAAGCTTCAATACCCGAAATACTATTTGGAATAGTTTGAACAGCTCCTTCTTCAAATATCAAAATGCCATTTTCATCAAAAACTTTATAAGAATTTTCTTCTGGATATCCACCAGGATTATAAATGATGTCAATTACATCAGCAATATTAGCGGGAATCTGAAAAATTTCTGGTCCTCCACCTGTCAAAATGGTAAGTCCGGTTAAAGCTGTATTACCATTAATTATAACATCTATAGACCCACCATTCCAACCATCACTGTAAGAGTCAGATAATTCTAAATTGAAAATTCCACAAGATCCAGGTGCAACTGATGTAGTAAATGAAAAGGGACCTGCCCAAGTACTTATTTCATTGGCACTGCAGACTTCTTGAACATAAAAATCATAAGTCGTTCCATTATTCAATCCATTTAACAAATAACTGTTGGTAGAAATACTATTGATTATATTTCCACTTCCAATAGCAAAACCTGTATTTCCCCATTCTAAATTAAAGTTTCCGCTACCGCTATTCCATTCAAGTAATGCAGTTCCGGCATTAGAAGTATTTGCAGAAAGATTGATAGGTTGGGGACACGATGTACATGCAACAATTCCAAAAGTACTAATTGGATCTACATTAGGAATAAACCCAAATAGACCTTGACCTACAATTACATTCCCACTTTGATCAATTAAATTATAAGTATTTTCTTCAGGATACTGATTGGTATTATAAATTAAATCTATTATATCATTTGAGTCTGTAGAAAATATAAATACTTCAGGTCCATTACCATTAACTAATGTCACATTTTGGAACACACTTCCATTGATAACAACATCAATAGAGCCACCGTTCCATCCATCTCCAAATGAATCGTATAATTCTAACCTATAATTACCACATGTTACTCCGTTATTTAGATTGTTTGTAGTAAAAGAATATGGTCCTTGCCAAGTACTATTTGTGTTAGAATCACAAATTGCTTGAACATAAAAATCATAATTTGTATTGTTTATTAAAGAACTTAAACTATAGTTTGTGGTGTTTAGTCCGGTTATTAAATTTCCGTTTCCGATTGTAAAACCACTATTCCCCCATTCTAGGTTCCAAGAATTCTCATTGGAGCCCGGTTGCCAAAATAAATCTGCAGAGGTTGGTAATATATTACCTGCATTTAAAAATATTGGACTTAAACAAGGATTACTGTTTTGACATGAAGAGTTGGAATTATGATTAAAAAAATCTAAATCGTCTAAATTAGAAGCAGAAATAATATCTAGAAGTGTATCTCCAATTGGATCTAAAATTGTAAATGATATTTCATTATCGTAATTACCAGAATGCCAGATAAATTCCATAACAGATCCAGAAGTTGAATATACGGAATCAAGCGTGAAACTTTGATTGCAATCGAAATTCCCAACAAAAGTCCCATTCATATTAACTTCTAAGTAAGCACTATTCCAGCCATCACCATAGCTATCGTACATGTACATTAAATAATGACATTGAGAGTGAAGGGTATTGGTAATAGAAAAAAAGAATAACAGAAAAGAATAAAATACTTTACGCATAATTATAGTTTGATATATATTGTGTTTAATTATTTTAACTAAACCCTAAACAAACTTAATAAAAGATTAAGAAAGTTCTCTTAACATATGATAAAAACGATTTTTAATTTGTTATTGTAACGATAAATAAAGTATTAAGTGAGGGTTTAAAATACATACCCAACTCTAAAGGAAGGCATGGCTTCAAAAGTTATCAAAGAATTTGAATAGCTGATTCCATAACCAAAAATAATCTCTAAGTTAAAATGATAAGTTATATTTCTTCTTATTCCATAAGTAGGAGTGAGGGTATGAAAATAAATTTCTCCATTTTCTAAATTATTTAAAATATTAAAATTGGTTCTTAATGAAATATAGTTTGCAGCATTATTTTTAATGTTTTTATTTTTGCTTTCTCTTTTTGTAAGGTTGAAATAATACTTGGGCTCTAAAAATACAGATACTTGATTTTTTAAAGAGTCAAAACTTTGCTTAATCGCAAACCTTAGTCTGTACTCACTCCCAACTTCTGTTCTTAAAGCAAATTGATTGTGAAGTTTTAATTCATGATTTATCCAAGTGCCAAAATAGCCTGTTTGTATGGATAAAATTGATTTTTCTACACTAACTTTTTCAGAAGATTTTTTTTGAGAAAATTTAATGGAGTAAAATAAGTAGAATATTAAAAATAAAATAAATTTGTTCATAAGCTTATATAGCCTTCAAAATAGGTTATTGCTTTACCACTTATTTCAACTCTATCTTTTTTTAGTTCGCAGGATAATTTACCTTTTCTCTCAGAAATTTGTTGAGCATTCATCCTTTTTTTAAGGATTTCATTTGACCAATATGGGGTTAATGTACAATGTGCCGACCCCGTAACAGGATCTTCTAAAATTGTAGCTTGTGGAGTAAAAAATCTAGATACAAAATCACAATTTTCTCCTCTAGCTGTTACTATTACACCGCCTGGGTTAATATTAATTTGATCAAATACTTCTCTATTTATAACGATATCTTCTATTTCTTTTTGATTTTCATAAACCAATAAATAATCTCTTGCTTTTAGGACTATTTTTGGTTGGACATTCAAAGCATTTTTTATTTCATCTGGTAGCGAAGCCGATATGGGATCTCTTCTTGGTAAATCTATTAAATAGAGTCCATTATTTAAGGATACTTCTAATTCTCCACTCAATGTTTCAAAGATTACTTTTTCAGACTCTAATTTTAGTTCGGAAAGAATACAATGTGCTGTTGCGAGTGTAGCATGTCCACATAAATCCATTTCTATATCAGGTGTAAACCACCTTAAATGAAAGTTTTTTCCTTTTCTAACAAAAAAAGCGGTTTCAGCAACTGCATTTTCTTTAGCAATTTTTAGTAAGACTTCGTCTTGTAACCAGTTCTCTAATAGGACTACACAAGCAGGATTCCCGCCAAATACCTTATCACTAAAAGCATCTATTTGAAAGATAGGTAGTTTCATTTTAAAGAGATTCTAAATTTTTACGAGTGCGTTCATTTTCTAATGCTCCAGTATTTATTGTAGTTACTGGTTCGAATAGCATTATTGAAACTTCATCTTCAGCAATTGGCTTATGTTCAACCCCTTTAGGAACTATGATTATTTCATTTTCTTGGATAGTTTCTGTTCTGTCTCTAAATGCTATTTTTAAGGTTCCTTCTAGAACCAAAAACATTTCATCTTCATCATCATGTTTGTGCCAAATAAATTCTCCTTTAATTTTTGCTAGTTTAATATGTTGATTATTTAATTCTCCAACAATTTTAGGATTCCAATGATCTTTAAATAAGGATAATTTTTTAGAGAGATTGATTTTTTTAAAAACAGTTCTATCTTCATTTTCTGTTTTCATAAATTATATAATCTTTTCTGATTCTTTTTCTTCCAAAGCTACTTCCTTAGGATACTTGACGCTTATTTTATCAAATTGGATGTGAAGCAACAACATTAAGAATCCATAAACGACAGAGCTTACAATAAGAATATTGTTCATTAAGCCATCAGTAGTAAATGATAACCTAATTAAAATAGTTGAAATAATAAATCCAGAATTTCTGAAAATTTCGTGGAATTTATCTGTTTTGTATAAGGAGATAAGAAGCAGAAGAACATCTGCCATAATTAAAACAGTAAAAAACTCATTAAAGAAAAGCTCATTAATATCTTGGATCGAGAAGAAAACTTGATTTACATTAATTAATTCAATATAAACCCATCTAAATAAACTAGAGAATGCTAAGAACATTAATACTGGTAATAATAATAATGCTATAGTTTTCTTTCTTTTTACAAAAACATCTAGATTTTCAATCTTATGTTTTTTAATATTAAGTGATTTGTTTCTTGTGTTGTAATAAGTATACAAGTAGATTATAAAAAATAATACTAGGGTGGATATTAAATCATAAGTAAGTTGAAGATCATATTTTTGATTGAACCAATCTGTTGAAATTTCTAAATTAGCAATGTCCTTAAAAATTCTTCTTACAATAATAAGTGTAATTATTTCATATTGCTTTCTTATATATTGAGAAATAGATCTTGGTAAATAGTAGACAACTAAAAATACTTCATAAACTAATATGAATGAAAAAGGAGTATAAATCGCAGCAATTGGATTGGTGAGCAGATTATCATCTGAAAAGTTTAATACATCAATATGCTTTAAGAAAATTAAAAGTAGATGTATTATAAAACTTGCTATAGATAAGGTTACAAATATTTTTTCAATCTTTTTTTTGAAATCTTCCGAGAAAACGATTGAATAAAGCTTATCCATTGGTTATAATTTAGCTAAAAAGTTATGAATTTTATTTTAAATAAGTCTTTTGTTTAGTAATAAAACAATTTGATTCCCCAAAACAATAGTTAGTAAATAAATATTTTTAGGGTCTATTTTCACCATCTACTAAATCATTTGCTCCAACGTTTAGAATGACAATGTGAGGACTAGATATAGCCAATAGTACCGCATCTATATTATCTAAATCATCATCAGATTCAAAACCACCTTGACCTTTATGATCATTATCAAATTCTCGAACTAAATATTCAGCATAAGTTCCATCATCTTTTTGTCTTCCAACAAAATCAAAATCATATCCATAGTCAACTAAATTTTTCCATAAACCGCATCTAAAACTTTCAAAAAAACTACCCCCATCATTATTATTTTCTTCTGCCTCCTTGGCTTTTTTACAAGAAAAAGCAATGATTGAAGAAAAAGTAATGATTGAAGAAAAAGCAATGATTAAAAGAATAGAGTACTTGTTAAAGGAATTATTGATTTAATATTTTTTATAAAATTATTATTAATTCTTTTTTTTAAATTATGTTTATCTAATTACTACTTTTCATTTTAAATAATAAATAATGAAAAATAAGCTACTATCTTTTTTATTTTTGATTTTGCCATATTTGTATTCTGCTCAAATTATTGGTGAAGTAAAAGATGATAATAATTTTGCAATTGAATATGCTACAATATCTATTTTTAATATTCAAGACAGCACCCTAGTATCGGGAAATATTACCAACCAAAACGGGAAATATGAAATTGATTTACCAACACTAGGTAGTTATTATTTAAAATGTTCTTTTGTGGGCTTTCAGTCTACAGTTATTTCCAATATATTAATTTCAAAAAATTCTAAAAAAATTGAATTACCAACTATTATTCTTATTAAAGGGTCGCAATTGAATGAATTAATTGTAGATGGTGAGAAATCAATTTTTTCTAACAAAATGGAGAGTCAGTCTTTTAATGCCGATCAATTTGAAAATAGTTTGGGAGGAACAGCTTTAGATGTAATTAGAAATTTACCTTCTATTAATATTAATATTGAAGGTGATATTTCACTTAGGGGAAGTAAGGGAATCATCATTTTAATTGATGGTAAATTAATTCAAGGAGATCCAACAAATTTAATTGCTCAAATTCCAGCTAACACCATTAGTAAGGTAGAATTAATTACTTCTCCATCTTCTAAATATGATTCTGAAGGCAAATCTGGAATGATTAATATAATCACTAAAAAAGGAAAAATTAACGGCACATTTCTTAAAATTAATATGAAAGGTGGATTACCATCAATAGAAACTTATAATAACGAATTGAAACACCAAAGATATGGTGGGGATATCACTTTGAATAAGAAAACTGAAAAGTATAATTTGACTTTAGCAGTAAGTTATTTAAGAAATGATCTTGGAGGAAGAAGAATAGGAGAGGTTTACACAGTTAGTGGGGATACTACAAGATATCTTTATTCTAAAGGAGAAAGAAGTTTTGATAAGAAAAATATCAATGCAAGGATAGATTTTGAATATGAAATAGATTCTAGCAACCAACTACACTTTGGTTTTTTTGCAGGAAAAAGAAAAAAAGATAGATTAGCCGATATTACCTACAACAATTATTCTCTTCAAAATGGAAATAGTTCAAACTTTAATCCATTTCAATATTTTAATCATAATTTAAGAACTAGAACTGGAGATTTCGCGTTAAGTAGTTTTGATTACAATCATATTTTTAAAAATAAATCAGTTATAAAAACATCTTTTTTAATAGAATATACTTTATTAGGCGGGCCAACTACCAATCAAAACATTTCTCTAGATAATCAGCCAGTAATTTATCAAGATGAATACAATACTAATACAAATCCTCTTCTGGGGGCTAGATTTAATATTGATTATTCAAATATTAAAACTAATCTTGGCACTTTAGATTTTGGTTATCAACTTAGGGATTTAAACCATCAAGGAGATTTTATTTATAATAGAAAAAATTTAAATACTGGAATTTTTGAATTAGACTCTTTATTTTCAAGTGAAGTTAATTTACAAAGAACAATTCACTCGACTTACGCTATGATATCAGGTGATAAAAATAAGTGGAGTTATAATTTTGGAATTAGGGTGGAAAAAATGAATCGTGAATTAGAATTAAATGATAAATCTGGATTAGTAGATACTATTTATAAATATGATTTTATAAAGCCCTTTCCTACTTTAATTCTTTCTTATGATTTAAATTCTAAAAGTAAAATTAAGTTTACATATACTAAAAGAGTACAGAGAACAACTACTTTTAAAATGAATCCTTTCCCCGAAAGAGAACACTCAGAAACACTAGAACAAGGTGATCCAAATTTACTTCCAGAGTTTATAGATAATTTCGAAATTGGTTATAACAACAGCTTTAGTGAAGATTTCTCTTTTTTTTCAAATTTATTTGTTCGAAAAACTAATAACCTTATTAATAGAGTTAATACTGTCTACAACGATTCTATTCTTAATAGAATATACTCTAATGTTGGCAATTCTAATCTTTATGGTTTGGAGCTCGGACTGCAATTAAAGCCATTTAAAAAATGGAATAATTATTTTGGGGGAAATATTTTTTTTCAAGACATAGTGGGAGAGTTTGATAATCTTTCAGTTTCAACTAATGCAATAATCTATTCCTTTAATTTTAATTCCACTTATAAGCTTAATACATCAAGTTCTCTTCAGTTTGGTTTGAATTATCTTTCACAAAGAATTACTGCTCAAGGTGAAGATTCAAGATTTTATTTACCAAGTCTAACTTTTAAAAAATCGTTTTTAGATAATTCATTAGTAATGAGCTTACAATGGTTAAATATGGATATGGGTTTAATTAATACCAATGAGCAAAGAATTACAACTTCAAGAGAAAACAGTTTTTATACAACTACTAATTATATTTATGAAGTAGATATTTTTTTATTAAACCTTTCTTACAATATTAATAGATCTAAATCAAGTGTAAAATTCATTAAGAGCGAGTTCGGTGAAAGAGAGTTTTAAATATCATGAGAGTTAAATAATGAAAAGTAATTTTCTGATGATATTGAAATAAAATTTGAAAACTACTATTGGCAATAAAATATTTAGAGTTATTAATTTTTTATAATTTTATTGTTGAGGTTTATAATTTTATAAAATTTAGAGATTATTAAATAAATATAATTACAAAACAACTAAATATTGTTAATAAAATTACGCTTAAGTTTTATTCTATGCCTTAAATTATTAGAGATTTGAATTATATTTAAAAATGAAAAAACAATTATTATTCTCGTTATTATTTTTTACTTATCTAAGTTTTTTCTCACAACTAAAAGATACAAGTTCTAACATCATTTTTGGTTATATTAATACACTAATTAATGATACTAGTGATGCAAGCACTGCAAATTTCACAACATATCCTGTAATAGCAAGTGCACCAGAAACTAGCTGGCAATTTGCACTTTCAAGTCTTTATGTTTATTCAGCCAAAAGAAATTTAAGCAATAGATTAAGTGAACTCAAATCTTACACATTTTATACTTTAAAAAATCAATATGGTATTAATATAGACCATGCACTTTATACTGACGCTAATAAATGGTTGTTTTACGGAAAAGTTAAAGTACAAGCTGCTCCATTAGACTTTTATGGATCTAATTTTGCAGAATGCAACCTCACAACTAAAAATAATAAATTTACACCTGACTTAAATATTATCAATTTTAAAGAAAGGGCTTTAAGAACAATTGCACCTGATTTATATGTTGGGCTAGAATTTGATCTACAAATCATGAATAATTTTGATTCAGCAATAAATGTCCGTGTTAGACCAAATGAGTCTCCGATATCAAATACTAAATCAAACAGCGTTGGTTTTGGTGCAGGAATAATCTACAATAATATTCACAATTTTCTAAATCCTAGAAAAGGAGTATTTAGTGAGTTTGCTTTTTTGAGATATAGTAATGCATTAAAAAGTGATTATAACCTTACTTCTATAATTACAGACAACAGATTTTATTTACCAGTTAAAGAAAATAATGTTTTGGCATTTCAATTTTATGCTCAATATACAATTGGACCCAATCCACCATTTAATTTAATTTCATTAATGGGTGGTGAAAGTTTAATGAGAGGCTACTACCTTGGTAGATATAGAGACAGACATTTATTGGCAACTCAATTAGAATATAGAATATTACCATTTACTTTTTCTAATCGATGGGGAGCTAGTGTGTTTCTAGCAATGGGACAAGTATTTGGAGAGAATATATTAGAAGACAATTTTAAAAATGGCTTTCAATTTAAAAATATTCTTCCAACTGGTGGAGCTGGACTGAGATTTCTTTTATTCCAAGAAAAAGATATATATTTTAGAGTAGATTATGGAGTTACAAAAAATGGAGGCAACTATTATTTAACTCTTGGAGAGGCTTTTTAAGTATAAAAAAAGGACTCATTAGAGTCCTTAAATAATTTGAGGAGATAATCAATAATTATCCAGCTACAATTTCAAAGTTTATTTTTCCCTTGACATCTTTATGTAAAATAACTTCTGCTTCGAATTTACCTACTTCTTTAATGTTGTTGGCTGGTAGAGTTATATTTTTTCTTTCTATTTTAAACCCAGCTTTGTCAAGAGCATCTGCTAATTGGATATTTGAAATAGAGCCAAATATTTTACCATTTTCCCCAACTTTTGCTGGAACTTCAAATGTTTTCTTAGATAATTTATCAAGAATTTTTAAAGCTTCGTCTTTCAATTGGTTAAACTTATGAGCTCTTTGCTTAAGAGTTTCTGAATTCATTTTTTTAACAGATTCAGTAGCTAAAATTGCCATTCCCTTAGGGATTAAATAATTTCTTCCAAAACCATTCTTAACAGTCACGATTTCATCTTTACTTCCTAATCTATCTACGTCTTTTTTTAATAAAATTTCCATAATGATTATTTTAATTGATCCGCCAAATAAGGTAGAATTGCAAGATGTCTTGCTCTTTTTACCGCCTGTGATACCCTTCTCTGGTATTTCGCTGAAGTACCAGTAATTCTTCTAGGAAGTAATTTCCCTTGTTCATTAATGAATTTCATCAAGAAATCTGGATCTTTGTAATCGATAAATTTTATTCCAGATTTTTTAAATCTACAATATTTTGTTTTTTTAACCTCAATATCTATTGGATTAAGGTATCTTATTTCTGAGTTGTCAGCCATAGCTAGTGTTTAAAAATTAATAGTTTAAGCAGTTTTTGAAAGTTTTACTCTTCTTTTTTCTGCATATTCGAAATGATCTTTATCCATTCTCATTGTTAAAAAACGCATCACTCTCTCATCTCTTTTGAGTTCAACTTCAAGGTTTTTAACAACATCTCCTTCGCCTTGGAATTCGATTAGAAAATAAAATCCAGTAGATTTCTTCTGTATTGGATAGGCTAATTTTTTAAGCCCCCAAGATTCATTGTTATTGATTTTAGCACTGCTATCTTTCAATAACTTTTTGAATTTATCTACTGCTTCCTTTGTCTGTTTCTCAGACAAAACGGGAGTTAAAATGAAAACAGTTTCGTAATGATTCATGTTAGTTATTTAAAATTTGGAATGCAAAGATATAAGATTACCTGATAAATAAAATTATTTAGTTAATAAATCAAACTATATTAAGATTATAATTTTTTTTTATTTAAATCACATTTACATTAATGCTTATTTTATATTTGTTGGAAGATGGCTAAAGAAAAATATACTGTATCTGCATTAAAGTACAGACCTAATAGTTGGGATACTATTATAGGTCAACAAAATATTGCAACTACACTAAAACAAGCTATTGATTCAGATCAGTTAGCACAGGCTTATTTATTCTGTGGTCCAAGAGGAGTAGGTAAAACATCAACTGCAAGATTATTTGCAAAAGCTATTAATTTAAAACATGATCCTAAACTTACTGATTTTACTTACAATATTTATGAATTAGATGCCGCTTCTAACAATCAAGTTGATGACATAAGAAATCTTAACGATCAGGTGAGAATACCCCCTCAAAAAGGGTTGTATAAAGTTTATATTATTGATGAAGTTCATATGCTTTCTCAAAGTGCATTTAATGCATTTTTAAAAACACTAGAAGAACCACCACCTCATGCTATTTTTATATTAGCAACTACAGAAAAACATAAAATTATTCCTACCATTCTTTCAAGATGTCAAGTTTATGATTTTCACAGAATTTCTATTTCCGATACTGTTCTTCATTTAGAAAGTATTGCCAAGAAAGAGGGCGTTAAAGTAGAATCTGAAGCACTTCATGTAATTGCTGAAAAAGCCGATGGAGCTTTAAGGGATGCTCTTTCTTGTTTTGATTTGATGGTGAATTTCACAAGCGGCAATATAACTTACAGTGAAGTTGTGAAAAATCTTAATATTCTTGATTACGACTACTATTTTAAATTCACTGATTTTATCAAAGAAAACCTAATCCACGATAGTTTACTTCTTTTTAGTGAAATTATAGCTAAAGGTTTTGATGGTCGATTATTCCTCAACGGTTTGGCTTCACATTTTAGAAATTTAATGGTTTCTAAAGATGATCGAACAATTAAAATACTTGACCATACTAAAGAAACAATTAACAAATTTATGATTCAAGCTAAAGATTTTGAAAACGAGTTTATAACTGATTTATTGACGCTTGTAAATGAAGCCGATTCACTTTATAAAACCAGCCAAAACCAGCGACTTCATGTAGAGATTCTAATTATGAAGTTGTGCTCTAAGGGAGTTCAAAAAAAAAAATCTAAATTTCTAGATGCTCCAATAGTTTCTCCTTCACAAAATGAGAAGACTGATGTTGAACCTGTTTTAAAAGACAACAGTTCAATTGGAAATAAAATTCCGGCTGTAAATATCCCAGAAGTTAAAAAAACAACCTATGAGATTCCTAAATCTGAAATAATTAGGCCTAAAACTAGTTTAAGTATTAAAAAAAGATCTGCAGCTGCTTCAATTACAGGTATTAGAAAAAAAATTAATGAGGACTTAAATGCCGAAATTAAAGATTCTGAAGTCAAGGTAGCAGAGAAATCTGAATTTACTCAAAATAAACTTGAAGAAAAATGGTTAGAATTTGCAGAGATCAAAAAAAAAGAAGGTAAAATTGGACTCTTTACCACTCTAAATAAACAAAAGCCAAAACTTAATAAAGACTTCTCAATTACATTTATTATTGATAGTGAAGTTCAAAAAATGGAGTTCCAAACTCAAAATCAATTTCTTTTAGATTTTTTAAGATTAGAGCTCAAAAATGGTCAAATAAAACTCAATTTAGAAATTACTAAATCAGATTCTCCAAAACTTACACAATTAACAAGTAGAGAAAGGTTTTTTCAAATGGCCGATAAAAATCCTGACTTACATACTTTTAAAGAAAAATTTGATTTAGATATTGAATTTTAATCATTTAACTTCTTTATGGTAAATCATTTTATATTTGCATCATGATACTACCTATAATATCTTATGGAGCCTCAGTCTTAAGAAAAGAATGTGTAGAATTTCAAGAAGGAGAATCTATTGATGAATTAGTTGCCAATATGTTTGAAACCATGTACGCAGCGAGTGGAGTAGGACTAGCTGCACCTCAAATTGGAATATCTAAAAGAATTTTTACTGTAGATGCTTCCCCTTTTGCTGAACCTGAAGAGGGTCAAGAGATGGATCCAGAGCTAATTGAACTAAAGAATTTTAAGAAAGTCTTTGTAAACCCAATTATTGAATCTGAATCGGGTACACCATGGTCTTTTTCGGAAGGTTGTTTAAGTATTCCAGGAATTAGAGAAGAAGTTGACAGAAAGCCAGTTATTAAAATAAGTTACTATGATGAAAAATGGAATTTCTTTGAAGAAACTTTCGAAGGAATCTCTGCCAGAATTATTCAACATGAGTATGACCATATTGAAGGAACTTTATTTACAGACCATTTAACTCCTTTAAAAAGAAGATTAATGAAAAGAAAACTTGATGAAATTTCTAAAGGAAAAGTAGACGTTAATTATAAAATGAAATTTCTCAACCCAAAAAAATGAAAAAAATATTTGTCTCAGTTCTTATTATTATTTGTTTTTCGTGTACAAATGAAACAAAGGTTTCCAATTATAGTACAGAGCTTAATGAGCTTAGAGAAATTAATGATGAATTAATTAAATCTAGTCCAGAAGATATTGCTTCAATTTATCAATTAGGAGTAAAAATTAAAAACACTTCATTAAACTTATATGTAAGAAATAATCAATTTTTTTCTGATGAAGAAAACGAGTTTTTATTAAAGTGTGCTGCAACTGGATCGGAAGCATCACAGAAATATAAAGATGCTGCTGATTATTTCTTAAAAGTACAAAGGAAATTCCCTAATAGTGAAAATGCTCCTATTTACTTGCATAACAGAGCTAGAATACTAGATAATATTTTAAATGAAAAAAATAACGCTAGGTTAGCTTTCGATGAATTAATAGAGTTGTATCCCAATCATGTCCTAAGTATAAATGCAAAAATATATTTGGATAATATTTTTGGAAAAACAGATGAGGAATTATTAAATATTATAAAAAGTAAAAATTAAATATGTATTACCTCTCCATATGCAGCAGCAGCTGCTTCCATAATAGCTTCACTCATAGTTGGATGAGGATGAACAGTTTTTATTAATTCATGCCCTGTAGTCTCTAACTTTCTTAGAGCAACAATTTCGGCAATCATTTCAGTAACATTTGCTCCTATCATATGAGCACCAAGTAATTCACCATACTTAGCATCAAAAATAAGTTTTACAAATCCATCATTATGTCCAGCTGCACTAGCTTTTCCAGATGCAGAGAACGGAAATTTCCCAATTTTCAATTCATGCCCTGCTTCCTTAGCTGTTTTTTCTGTCATACCAACAGAAGCTATTTCAGGACTGCAATAAGTACAACCAGGAATATTGTTGTAGTCTATAGGCTCAGGACTATGACCAGCTATTTTCTCTACACAAGTAATTCCTTCAGCAGAAGCTACGTGCGCTAGCGATTGACCTTGAACAACATCTCCTATGGCATAGTAACCAGGGATATTTGTTTCATAAAAATCATCCACAATAATTTTACCTCCGTCAACAACAATTCCGGTTTCTTCTAAACCAATATTTTCAATATTAGGTTGAATTCCTACTGCAGATAATACAATGTCACAATCAATATATTCTTCGCCTTTAGATGTCTTGACTTTTACTTTACATCCTTTAGATGATTTTTCTAAATTTTCAACTGAGGAATTAGTCATGATCTTAATCCCTTTTTTCTTGAAGGTTTTTTCTAATTGTTTTGAAACATCAATATCTTCTACAGGTACTATATTAGGAAGATATTCTACTATTGTAATATCAACCCCCATAGCGTTATAAAAATACGCAAACTCCACACCAATAGCACCAGAACCGACTATAACCATTTTCTTGGGTATTTTAGGGAGAACCATTGCATCTCTGTAGCCTAAAACTTGCTTTTTATCTTGTTCTATATTTGGTAACTCTCTAGATCTTGCACCAGTAGCTATTACAATATTTTTAGCATTATATGTTGTTTTAGCGCCCTTTTGGTCTGTAACTTCAATTTGTTTACCTGGGAGAACCTTTCCAGTTCCCATAATTACATCAATTTTATTTTTTTTCATTAAAAACTGAACTCCTCCACTCATTTTTTCTGCAACATCTCTACTTCTTTTAATAACCGCATTGAAATCGGCTTTATGACTAGATACTTTTATTCCATAATCGTCGGCATTATTAATGTACTCATAAACATTAGCACTTTTAAGTAAAGCTTTTGTGGGAATACAACCCCAATTTAAGCATACTCCTCCTAAAGATTCCTTTTCAATAACTGCAGTTTTCAAGCCAAGTTGAGAAGCTCTTATTGCAGTCACATAACCCCCAGGTCCACTTCCCAAAACAATTACATCGTAATTCATATCTAAAAATTTTATTATTTATGCGAATTTATAAATTCTCTTCTTCAATTTGCTTAAGTATTCAAATTGTTTAGAAAATCTTTAATAATAAGAGCCAATTTATTAGCTGAATCGGGTTTGAATCTAAACCATAATTCAGGTTCTATTAGCTCCAGTTCAGAAATCACAGGACTATTCAAATTATTAAATATAAAATCTACTCTTGCATATAAAGGAGTAGTGGGTAAACTTTTTAAAGTTTTTTCTGCTAATTCTATAATTTCTAAAGAAGGATTAATTTTTTCAACAGTTCCTCCAAAATCGTCTTGAACTCGGAAATCTCCTTTTTTCGCTTTTTTAAGTATCGAATGTGAGTACAATCCACCAAAAAGTATTACTGCTATTTCTCCTTTTGTTAAAATATTTTTTTGAAACTCTTGAATTATAAAATCTTCATTATTTGTAAGTTGAATCCACTTAGTATGAAATTTTTTAATTTCTTCATTTTTTAATTGGTAAGTATTTCTAGCTGCACCAGAAACAGTTGGCTTAATAACAATATGATTCCAGTTTTTTTCACTTGATATAACATCTAGTTTAAGATTGGATTTTTTAGGAACAAAAATACTTTCTGGTATTGGAAGATTCCATTTTTGTAAATCCGTTAAATAATGTTTGTCTAGATTCCAATCTACTTGCCTGTATGGATTAATCAACTCACATTTTTCTTTCACAAAATGAAGCCATTTTTTAAAATTTGAAAATTGATCAAAATAATCCCAAGTAGATCTAAAGATTGCTGTTTTTGTAGTAGACCAGTCAAAATTTGAATCATTCCAATCTTTTTTAGTTACTCTAATATTTAAATTTTTTAAAGCATCAATTACCAATCCATCTTCGTTCAAGACATTTTCTATGTATTGGTCTACTTTTGATGGATTAACATATCTAGAGTCTGTTAATAAAACTACATCAAATTCTTTCATCACGTCAAATATAATTATTACATACATTAGGTCTTTAAATGCAGCATAAATTCTATTTTTGTAAATGAAATATTTTATAAGCTATTCTCATCCCGAAAAACATTTTATAGATTTTAAGTTAATAATTAACACTAAAGATTTAAATATTTTAAAGTTACAATTGCCAGCATGGCGACCTGGTAGATATGAACTTGGGAATTTCGCTAAAAACATTAAAGATTTTAATGCATTTGGTGCTAAGAACGAATTTCTTAATTTTTCAAAAAAAACAAAAGATCTTTGGTTGATTGAGTGTGAAAAATTTGATAAAATTGTGGTTAAATACAGTTATTATTCTTCAGAGCTAAACGCTGGATCGACTTATTTAGATGAAAATCAAATTTATATTAATCCGGTTAATTGTCTTTTTTTTAATCCGGACAATTATAATTCATCTTACGAAATAGCTTTTGATTTACCTCCAGATTTTAAAATATATAGTTCGCTTGAAAATATTGGAAACAATACTTTAAAAGCTTTCAATTTTGAAGAGTTAGCAGATTCTCCCATAATTGCTAGTGATTCTGCACAGCATAAGTCACTAAATATAAATAATGTAAATTTTAGTTTCTGTTTTCAAGGAGAGGTAAAAGTTGATTGGGATATTTTGATAAAAGATTTCACTTCTTTTATTAGTTATCAAATTAAATTATTTGGTTCATTTCCCCACAAAAATTTTCTTTTTCTTTTTCAAATAACTCCTTATTCAGCTTACCATGGGGTTGAACACCACCATTCTACTGTTATTTTACTGGGTCCTTCTTATGACATATTTAAAAATTTATATAAAGAATTATTAGGGGTTTCATCTCATGAATTATATCATGTTTGGAATGTAAAAGGAATTAGACCTAAAGATATGTTGCCCTACGATTATTCAAAAGAAAATTACACAAACATGGGTTATGTTACCGAGGGGGTTACCACTTATATGGGTGATAGAATTCTTTTTGAAAGTGGTGTTTTTACTTTAGAACAATATTTCAAAGAGTTAAATAAATTATTTCAAAGACATTTTCATAATGATGGTAGAAATCATTATTCAGTTTCTGAATCTAGTTGGGATACTTGGCTAGATGGTTATGTTCAAGGTATTCCAGGGAGGAAAGTCTCTATTTATGCTGAAGGTTCATTGATAGCTTTGATATGCGATGCTAAGATTAGAAAAGCTACAAAACATAAGAAAACCTTACACGATGTAATGAGAAAAATGTATTCAGGATCAGATCAATTATCGAGCTATGATATGGAATTATATAAAAGCAATTTGGAGTCTGTTTCTGGAGAAAGTTTTGATGCTATTTTCAGTGAAATAATTTATAGTATAAAAGATTTTAAAAATTATTTAATTGAAGCTTTAAAAGTTTTTGGATGGGGTTTTTCAAGTAAAAAAGCTGAAAATATTTGTTGGCAATATGGAATTAAAACTTACAATAAAGATAAAAAAGTAATAGTTCAAAATATTTTAGAGAATAGTGCTGGGGATAAATCCTTAATCGTTAAGGAAGATGAAATTATTGCAGTTAATGAATTTCGTATAGAGGATAATTTTGACAATTGGTTAGGATATTTTGAAAATGATGAAATTGTTCTGAAAGTAAATAGAAATGGAAAAATATTTGATTTGAAAATGAAAACCATTAATGATAATCAGTACTTTAATTATAAATTTACTAAAGAATGAAAAATTTTGATGCTCTAAAGTGGCTCTGTTTATTAAGTTTATTAGGATTTATTTATTGCTTTGTTTTTGATCTTGGATACTTTACACTTTTTTTAGATGCCAAAAGCATTAATTCAGAAAAAAACAGCTTAATAAATTTGATTGTAGAAAATTTAAATGATAATGGGTTTCAGTTTAATGAATACTTGTCGATTCAACTTAGGAATTTGTATGCTATAAGAGTTGTTTTTGATATATTGGCAATGGTTGGGGTAGGCTTTATGTTTTCTAAAATTAAAATAGGTTGGACTTTTTACTGGATATTTCAAATTGCTTATGTTTTATCGCCATTTATTTTCCTGAATTTTGACTTCCAATTTTCTTGGCCTTACTTAAGTGGAATTGCCATTGTTATATTTCCTCTTTTTAATAATATGATTCATTTACTTTATGTCTTGCTTTTTATGTCTCAAAAATCCCAACTCAAATAATAAAAAATTAATTTTGAATAATATAGTTTTAATTTTTTCTTGTAAATTAGAGTAGAAGCATTTTTATATGGAAGAAAATAACAAAATAGATTATGATCCTATTAAGTCAGAAACAGATAAATTTTCTGTAAAACAAGCTTTTGGGTCTATAGCCAATTTCTTAAAAAACTTATTTTCTATATATGATGGTGTGGACAAAGATAAAACTGTCGAAGATATTAGAAGCGATATAGAGTTTTCATCTATAAATATTTGGATTTTAATTTGTTCTATAATTGTAGCCTCTATAGGTTTAATTAATAACTCTCCTGCGGTAATTATTGGTGCCATGCTAATATCTCCCCTGATGGGTCCTATAAGAGGAATTGGCTATGCTTTATCTGCCAATGACTTTAAAGCACTAATAAAGTCCTTAAAAAACTTTGGTATAATGGTGGCTGCAAGTGTTTTGGCTTCTTACTTATTTTATTTGATTACTCCAATAAAGTCTGAAACATCAGAACTTCTTAGTAGAACGAAACCCCATGTATTAGATATTTTAATTGCTTTTTTTGGTGGATTGGCAGGAGTAATAGCAACAACCGTAAAAAATAAAACTACAACAATAACTGTAGTTCCAGGTGTTGCCATAGCTACGGCTTTAATGCCTCCACTCTGTACAGTTGGTTATGCATTGGCAGTTGGTAACTGGCCATATTTTATTGGAGCTTTTTACTTGTTTTTATTAAATAGTGTATTTATTTGTCTATCCACTTTTATAGTTTTAAGATTGTTAAACTTTCCTAAGGTTAAATTTGTTAATCCTAGAATTGAGAGAAAAGTAAAGATTTATGTTTTCTCAATATTGCTTCTTATTGTGATTCCTAGTGTTTTTAAATTTTATCATATTATACATGAATCTATTTTTATCCAAAATGCAGATAATTTCATTAAAAATGAAATATCTATTAATCCCGAAATAGAGGTTCTCACCAAAGAATTGAACTACGATGATGAATCTTCCGCTATAGTTTTAAATATAGGAGGTAAATATATTAATGAAGAACAGATTAATAATTGGAAGTTGCAGCTTAATAATTATGAAATGGGTAACGTTAATTTAGAAATACATAATTTGCAGTCAAAGGCTATTGATGAAGAGGAGTTGTTGAACAAGATACTAGTTGACAATGATAAAAAGATAATGTCTATTTCAGAAGAAAGAGATTTGTATAAAACTGAATTACAAAACATCATTAGAGAAAACAATGCTTTAGACGAATTAAACACAAGAATTCTAACACACTTTCCATCTGTTAAGTCTTTAAGCTATGGTCAATCATTTAAAGATGTTGATGGTTTAAAAGATACTAATTTTGTTTTTGTAATAGAGTGGAATATGGACACTATAAATAATCCTGAAAAATCAAAAATTAAGGATTTTATAAATACTGAGTTAAATACTTTCTATTCCAATAACAATAAAGTTCTTATTTTCAATAAATAATAATTGGGTAAATCAAAAAAAAATCGAATTGATGTTGTTTATTCAACAAATCCAAATTTTGATTTTGCAGAAAACTCTGATGAAGTTAAAGATATTCCTTTTAATGAACAAAAGCTTTATGTATTAATCGATCGAAAGAATAGAGCAGGCAAGTCTGTTACTTTGATTGAAGGATTTATTGGTTCGAACCAAGATGCTAATGATTTAGCAAAAAAAATGAAGCAAATATGTGGAGTTGGAGGTGGTTATAAAAATGGTGAAATTTATATTCAAGGAAACCACAGAGAAAAAATAGTTAGATATCTTCAAGAACTAGGTGCTTTAGTAAAACTTAAAGGAGGTTAAATAATAGTCAAACATTTGCCTATTTAATTTAAAACTTATTAATTTTGCCTCGTGAAAATCAAATCTCTATTATCCTTACTTTTTATCCCTTTTTTTATGTTCTCTCAACAACATACATTAAGTGGTTATGTTAAAGATGCTTTAACAGGAGAGGCTTTAATAGGAGTTAGTATTTATGTGGAAAAAGAGTCTAAAGGTGCTACAACTAACGTTTATGGATTTTACTCAATTTCATTAAAAAGTGGTGAATATGAAGTTAAATACTCTTACGTTGGTTACGCTGACATTTTAAAAACTATCCAATTTAAAAATCATGTTAGGTTGAATATTGATTTAAAAGAAAGCCAAGATTTATTAGATGAGGTAGTAATCGATGCCAAACAATCTGATGAAAATACAACTGGTACTCAAATGGGACAAATTGAATTGTCTATTGATAAGATTAAAACAATACCTGCTTTTATGGGAGAGGTTGATATTCTTAAAACTATACAGTTTTTACCTGGTGTATCTTCTGGAGGTGAAGGAAATACAGGTTTTTATGTTAGGGGAGGAGGTCCCGATCAAAACTTAATTTTATTAGACGAAGCTACAGTTTATAATGCTTCCCATTTATTTGGGTTTTTCTCTGTTTTTAATGCAGACGCTATCAAAAATGTTAAACTTATTAAGGGCGGTATGCCTTCAAATTATGGTGGAAGATTATCATCTGTTCTTGATATAACAATGAAAGATGGTAATTATAAGTCATTCCAAGCAGATGGAGGTATTGGATTAATTGCTTCAAGGTTAACATTACAAGGTCCTATTAAAGAAGATACAGCCTCTTTTATTCTTTCTGGTAGAAGAACATATATTGATGTATTAGCCAAACCACTTATCTCCGACACCTCTGCTTTTAAAGGGTCAGGTTATTATTTTTATGATTTGACTGCAAAATTAAACTGGAGATTATCAGATAAAGATCGATTATATTTAAGTGGTTATTTTGGTAGAGATGTATTTACTTTTAATAATAAGGATTTAGATTTTAATTTTAATATTCCATGGGGAAATGCAACTGCTTCTTTAAGATGGAATCATTTATTTAGTGACAAATTATTTGTTAATACTACTGCTGTTTTTACCGATTATAATTTCGCATTTGAAGGTGGCTCAAGTGATTTTAATTTTAAATTATCTTCAGGGGTCAGAGATGGTAATTTAAAACAAGATTATACTTATTATCACAGCTCTTTGCATAATATTAAATTTGGCTGGAATTATACTTTACATCGTTTTATCCCAACTTCTACTGAAGCTTCATCAAATGATGTTGAATTTGACACAGGTGAAAAGGTTAAGATATGGGGAAATGAAGCAGCGATTTATTTATTAGATGATTGGAGTATTAATGAGCGTTTAAAAGTCAACTTTGGAATGCGTCTATCGATGTATCAACATATTGGCCCTTTTACAAGATATTTTAATAATGAAAATACTGGTACTACCGATAGTACAATTATTTACAGTAGAGGCAAACCAATTAAAACTTATTTTGGACCTGAGCCACGTCTTTCAGCAAGGTATTTATTTCCAGATAATTCATCTTTTAAGCTAGGTATTGCCCATAATTATCAATATATACATTTAGCTTCTATTTCCTCAGTTTCTTTACCTACTGATCTTTGGTTTCCAAGTACTGAAGTAGTTAAGCCTCAGATAGGAACACAATATAGTATGGGGTATTTCAAAAACTTTTTTAATAATAAATATGAAGCTTCAGTAGAGCTTTATTATAAGGATTTAAATAATCTTATTGAATACAAAGAAAATTCTTTTCCTGAAGACAATTTGAAAAACAATGTAGATAATCAACTTACTTTTGGTAGGGGTTATTCTTATGGAGCAGAGTTTTTCTTAAAAAAGAGATTAGGTGACTTTAATGGATGGATAGGTTACACTTGGTCAAAAACAATGCGCCAATTTGATGAAATTGATAATGGAGTAGAATTTCCAGCAAAATATGACCGAAGAAATGATCTTTCTGTTGTTCTTCAGTATCAAATTAGTGAAAGGGTAAATATTGGAGGGGTGTTTGTTTATGCTACAGGGAATTCTTTAAGTCTTCCTGAAAGAAGATGGTTTTCGGCAGAAGAAAATAGAATTATTACAGTTTGGAGTAAAAGAAATGCCTTTAGGTTAGATGCTTATCACCGTGCAGATATTTCAATTACTATCGATGCTAAGAAACTTAATCGTTATGGGATTAAGAAAAAAGTAATTTCCTCATGGAATATTTCTGTTTACAACGTTTACAATAGGGCTAACCCTTACTTTATCTTTTTTGATGCAACGGGTGATCCATCACAAGGATCAGTAGATTTTAATGCTAATCAAGTTTCACTATTTCCAATATTACCTAGTGTCACATGGAATTTTAAGTTTTAATGAAAAAGTTTTACTACATACTATTATTTGGATTTATCACAGTTTCTTGTCAAAAAAAAATAGAATTTGATTTACCAGAAGTTAAGCAAACATTGGTACTTGAAGCTACTGTTGAAAATGGGTTTGCTCCCAAAGTTATATTAACTAGAAGCCAGGGTTATTTTGATGTTTTTGACACCATGTCTTTAATTAATACGTTTATCAGTGATGCCCAGGTTAAGTTAAGCGATGGAATTAATGAATTTGATTTAGATTTTGGTCTCATAGCTACAAATGGACTCCCACTTCCTGGATATACAACAAGTAATCCTGATATTATTGGACAATTTGGGAAAAATTATACTTTAAATGTATATCACCAAGGTGATACTTTAACTGCAAAAGCTCAAATCCCTTATCCTGTGCAAATGGATAGTGTTTGGTTCGATCCTTACATTGCCTTTGATGATACACTAGGTTGGATAAAATGTAATTTTAAAGATCCAGATACCGTTGGAAACTGTTACAGATGGTTTTCTAAAAGAATAAATAGTTACACCTATAATTATGAAGCACCATTTGATAACGTCTTGGGTGAAGTGAAGGACAAAAGATTTTTACCACCTATTGGAAGTACTACAGATGATAAATTATTTAATGGTTTGAAATTTGATTTTGTTTTACCAAGAGGTGTTAATGGAGTGGTAGAAGGGCCAGATGATAGTGGGGTTGAAGGAAGTTTTTTTTCTCGTGGAGACACTGTTGTTGTTAAAAGTTCAACAACAACTTATCCAATTTATTTATATGTCAGGGCAATGGAAAATGCTGCTGCATCTAACGGTAGTATATTTTCATCGTCTGGTAATTTACCATATAATGTAGAAGGTGATGGTATTGGTGTTTTTTATGGTTACGGATCTAGCTATGACACCTTAATTTGTGAATAAGTTTATTTCACTAACATATTGTTAAATAATATATTTGAAATCTAAAAAATTATTTATGCCAACTATTGAAAAAGTTAAGTGTTTAATTGTAGGTTCTGGTCCAGCTGGTTTTACAGCTGCTATTTATGCTTCTAGAGCAAATATGTTTCCAATTCTATATCAAGGAATACAACCTGGTGGTCAACTTACTACTACAACAGATGTTGATAATTTCCCTGGTTATGCTAAGGGTGTTAATGGAACTCAAATGATGGTTGACTTAGAAGAGCAAGCCAAAAGATTTGGAACTGATGTAAGATCAGGTATGATTACAAAAGTTGATTTTACAGGACCTATTCATAAAGTATGGGTAGATAATAAATTAGAAATACATTCCGACACTATTGTTATTTCTACTGGAGCTTCTGCTAGATATTTAGGTTTAGATTCTGAACAACATTATTTATCTAATGGTGGTGGAGTTTCAGCATGTGCTGTTTGTGATGGCTTCTTTTACAAAGGACAAGAAACAGTAATTGTTGGTGCGGGAGATTCTGCTTGTGAGGAAGCATCCTATTTAGCCAATATTTGTACCAGGGTTACTATGTTAGTTAGGAAAGACGAGTTTAGAGCTTCTAAAATAATGGCAGATAGAGTTAGGGGAATAGAAAACATTGAAATATTACACAATACGGAATTAGATGAGGTATTGGGTGATGGAAATGTGGTTACTGGAGCGAGAGTAGTTAATAACAAAACCCAAGAAAAGCATGAAATAGCTTGTACAGGTGTTTTTATAGCCATTGGACATACACCAAATACTAAAGTTTTTAGCCCATGGTTATCAATGGATGAAAGTGGATACATTGTAAACAATCCAGGTTCTTCTAAAACCAATATAGAGGGAGTTTTTGTTTCTGGAGATGCTGCCGATCATGTATACCGACAAGCTGTAACTGCTGCAGGTACTGGCTGTATGGCTGCCTTAGACGCAGAAAGGTATTTGGCTGCTAAGGGTTTGCATTAAGAATTAGATAATTCTCATCAAAAAGTGGGTAGCCTAATTTTTCAGATGGTTTTGCTACTTTTTATTTAATGTTGATTTGTCAGATATTTTCTTTTACTAATAAATTATTTATTAAACGTAGTAACTGTCAGTATTATAAATTTATTCCGGTAGCAACCTGAAAAGCATATTGCGCTGTGTTGAAATTTGCAATTGCTTCTATATAGTCTAGTTTAGACTGAATAAATATTTCCTGTGCTTGCAATAATTCAAATGGCCGTATAGTACCTAGTTCTTGTCTTTTGGCACATTGGTTAAATGCTTCTTTGCTTTGTAAGTAAGCCTTATTGGCCAGCTCCGTTTGCTGTCTACGTATAAGTATATTTTGTTTTGCTGTGGCTATGTCTTGGTTAATAGCCGCTTTAATTTCTTTAATTTCCAATTCTTTAATTTGTTCACTAGCTTCCATTTTTTTAGTTGGACCATTGTAAATAAGTTTTTCAATTGGAATCTTCCACTGCAAAGAGAAATTTAAGGAAGTGGTAGGGTAGAGCTGCTTAATTTCTGATCCTGGTGAGCTAGGCATTAATGAAACTGGACCCAACAGTCCTCCGTAAAGAGAACCAAAACTATTGAGTCTTAAATTGGGAATAAAAAAAGCCTTGGTAGTAGTTAGTTTTTCTATGCTAACTGCTTTAAGCAAAAGTTTTGCTTCTTGAATTTCTGCCCTGTTATTGCCCAAAGAGTCCAAGTTTTCTAAGGAATCTATGTTTACCAATTCTATAGGTTTTAAAATAGTATCTACAGGAATTAAATTATTAAAAGGTTTTAAATTCAATAAACGCGATAGTTGGGCACTTTTTTTATAGTAATATTTTTGCTGGTTTAATTCTTGAATTTTTAAATGATGAACATTACTTTGGGCCAATAAAAGCTCCGATTCATAAGCCAAACCTACCCCAACCTGTAGTGCCAATTGTTGAGAGATGTTATTTGCTACAGTATGCAGCTGATGGTATGCATTTGCTTTTAAAAACCCAATTAGCAGCTGGTAATAAGTGTCTGCAACATCTAGAAGTACTATATTTTTTTCTGCAGTGGTTTTGTAAGTATTGGCTTCTAGTTTTAACTCAGACGCCTTAGTTTTATATATTCCCTCTCCAATATTCCATAGCGCATCAATCCCAACACCATTCCATAAGTTTTGCTGGTTTACATCGGTAAAAAAACTGCCATTGCCATTCATTGCAGCCCCTTGCAATTGTCTAGTTTGAATGCCTGCAAAAATTTCTGGTATCCACCATTCTTTGCTTATTAGAAGATCGGCTTCTAACACTTTTTTATTTAAATTTAATTTACTTATAGTCAGGTTATTGGCACCTGCTATTTTAAGTGAAGATTCTATACTTATTGTCGATATTTCCTGCCCGTAACCATTGCTTAGTAGCAGTAAAAAAGCTACAAATAGCTTTAATTTTAATAAATACTCTAAATACCTATTCATTCTTCAGATTTTTTTAAAACTGGATAAACTTTGTTTCCTGTTTTTACAAGACTTTTTCCCCTTGAAATTACCAGTGTAGAGTCGTTAATATTACTATTTAGCACCTCGTAATAGTTGGTATTTTCTAATCCTATTTCCAAAGCTATTTTTTCTACTGCACCATTATTTACCACCAGTATATGGGGAGCATCGTCTATCATGGTTTTAGTTTTACTAGGAAGAGAAAGCACGTTGTCTCTACTAGATAATTCCATAGTAACCTTAGCATACATCCCTGGAAGAATTGCCTCGCTTTTATTGGGAATGTCTATCTCTACTAGCATTGTTTTAGAACTAGTCTCCAAGGCTTTGGCTGTTCTCGTTACTTTTTCAGAGTAATTTCCATCGGGCAACTCTGGGAAATTTATTTGAGACAATAATCCTACTTTCACAAAACAAGCATCGCTTTCAGGAACTGTTACCGTTAACCTAATTGGGTGGGTTTGTTGCAATTCTACTAGTGGCTTGGTTCCACTGTTGTTAATTCCACTTTGTACTAAATCTCCCACATTCACCATTTTCTTAGTAATTCGGCCTGTAAATGGTGCTTTAACTGTAAGTAGGCTAATTCTATCGTTGATGGCCCTCAAATCTGCTTGAGTTGACAAATAGGCGGCTTCTGCGGCTTCCAATTGTTGAATGGGTGAAAGTGATGGAGTATTTTCTTGAATTGATTTTAAACGCTCGTAAATAGCTTTTTTGGCAATTAGTTCTGCCTTTAGCTTTTCTGCATCTCTCAATAGCTCTGGATTATAGAGTGTAGCTATAGCATTGTTGGCATAAACCAAATCTCCTATGTCTTTTCCAATACTTTGGACATATCCACTTTCCATAGGATGAACCATTACCTTTCTATACGCTTTGGCAACTCCAGTAATCATGGTTCTGGAAATAAAAGAGTGGTAAGAAGGTTGTACAACTTCTACACTCGAAGTATTAATTTCTTCTTGAAAAACAGATTCAACACCTTCACTATTCCCTTCTTTTTCTGTAGAATAGTTACATCCAACAGCAATAAATAGTAAGCATAGAATAGAAATAATATTATTGGGTTGTTTTAAGCTCATGATTGAGATTTTTTGGCAATGAATGAATAAAGTATTGGAATAATGTAGTAAGTAAGTACAGTAGTCATAAAAGTCCCGCCAATTACAGCAATAGCCAATGGTACGTTTGCCTCAGTTCCTGCCTGGGTAGAAAGGGCAGTAGGAAGCAGTCCGAAAATAGTAGTTGCTGCAGTCATAAGTATGGGTCTAAATCTTTCGCTAGAGCCGTTAATAATAGCGTCTGTCTTACTTTGTCCATCGATAATTAATTTGTTAATTCTATCAATTAAAATATTTCCATAGGAAACAGAAATTCCTACCATCATAATAATCCCCATAATAGATTGAATACTAAGGTAAGTATCGGTAATTTTCAATAAGAAAATCACGCCCATTAACCCAAGAGGAAAAGCCAGAATAATAATAAATGGCTGCCTAAAAGACTTAAATAAGGGGGTGATAATTAAAAATGCAAAGGCAATTGCTAATAAAAGACCTAAGCTTAATCCGCTAAAAGATTGCTGTATCATCACCACCTCTCCATCAAAATTAACTTCGTAACCTTTTGGCAATTTTATCCCCGAAATTAAGTCTTTAACTTCGTCCGAAACATGGCCAATATCTGCTCCATATACATTGGCGTAAACATTAAAAGTTCTCATTAAATTGTGGTGGTTAATTTCTACAGGGTTGGTTCCATCAGTAATTTTAGAAAAATTTCTAAATGGTATGGTTTTATCACTTGTTTTACTTCCAACAGCCACATTTTTTATAGTAAATTCTGTATTTATCTCATTTTCTGGATAGGTGATGCCCACATAATAATGGTTTCCATTTCTTTCATCAATCCAAAAAGATTTGTTAAAAGTAGTAGAGGAATTTAGAGCAGAAACCATGTTTTTAATAGCATCTACCGGTTCTACACCCAATTCTGCTGCTTTTATTCTGTCTATATCTATGTTTTTAGACGGCTGATCTATTCTTTGAAGTACTCTTACATCTCTCAAATTAGAAAGGGAATTCATCGTATCTCTAATTTGTTCTGCTATCGACCTTAGTTTTTCTAAATTATTTCCTTTTATCTGCACATCAATAGGAGACGGTTTTCCCTCATTTAGCGCAGCGGTAATTAAACCTCCGGTATTAAAACTAATTTCAACTCCAGGAAACTTATTTTTGAATTGTTTTCTTAAACTATTGGCATATTCAAAGGTGCTTTTTTTATGTTTTTTCTTAAGCTGAACCCCAATAAATGCATCTTGTGTACCAGAATTAGGGGTATAAGCAGCTGGCAAATCGTAAAAAACACCAATATTTGAAATAATTTGCTCTAAATCATCCCCAGCTTCAGCTCTTATCTCTTGCTCCATGAGTACAATGGTTTTTTCAGTAGTTTCCAAAGTGGTTCCAGACTCCATACGTACTTGAATTTCCATTTGCCCCACGTCTGACTGTGGAAATAGTTCATAACCTAGCTCTGCTATTTGACTTGTAGAGAAAATAAATAATGTAATAGTGGTTATTAAAGTAATGGCTCTAAATCGTAAAATAAATGCCAAACTCTTTTTGTACTGGGTATTTAAAAATTGAATAAACCCTTGGAAAAAGTTCTTTTTTTTGTTTTCTGAATTGGCCAATTTATTCTTGAAAAGAAATGCTGCCAGTATGGGAGTTAAGGTCAATGAAAATAGGTAAGAACCTACCATTGCTCCTGTAACTGTAATGGCCAAAGGAGAAAAAAGAAACTTGGTTATTCCAGTAAGAAAAAATACTGGAAAAAACACTACAATTATTACCAAAGTAGATGCCAAAACAGGATTAGAAACTTCAATAGCAGCATCCATCGCTGCTTGAAAGGAGTTTTTTCCCATTTTTAAGTGTCTGTCAAAGTTTTCAATAACAACAATAGAATTGTCTACCAGTAATCCAAGTACTAAAGCAATTCCCCCAAGAGTTATGCTATTAATCGCTTGACCCGAGATGTACAAGACAATAAAAGAAAATAAAATAGAAAGCGGTAAGCTTATAGAAACTACTAAAGCAGAACGAATATTTCCAATAAAAACTAGTAAAACAATAATTACCAATATCAATCCACTTATTACTGCATAAACTAAACTGTTTATAGAGTTTCTTACGTAAGAAGATTGATCAAAAATAACATTCATCTCCACATCATCTGGCATCCTTTGTTTTAGTTTTGGAATGGCATTTTTTACTTCGTTTACAGACTGAATAGTATTGGCTCCAGGACGTTTAAAAATTGGCAAATACACTTGTTCCTTACCATCTACTCTTGCAATGTTAGTTTGAATAGCACTAGCGTCTACCGCCTCACCAACATCTTTTACATAGACTGGTGCACCATCTCGGTAAGTAATTACAATGTCATTAAAGTCTTTAACATTTACTATCATTCCCTTGGCATCTACCCCGTAGTTGATGTTTCCAATTTTAGCAATTCCAGAAGGAATCATGGTAGTATTTTTTTGGATGGCATCGTTTACTTCTGTTTGAGAAATACCCAATGCTTCTAGTTTCAATGGATCTACAAATATGTAAATACGTCTTAAAGAGCCACCATAAGCAGCAGGAGCAATAATTCCTTTAACCCCGCTAAGCATTTGTCGTAAGTTGTAATATGCAATATCGTACAGTTCTTTTCCGGATTTAGTTTCACTACTTACAGTTAGTAACATCAGTGGTTTTGAGGCAGTTGGGTCAAATGGCTGAACCATTGGTGGAAGTGTTCCCGGTGGCTGGTAGTACATATCACTCATAGCATAAGCCGAAGTATTGGCCATTGCTTCTGCTGGAGATACATCTTCTCCATAAAAGTTAGTTACCACACTAACTCCCATTATACTTTTAGAAAGCTGTTTCTCTATCCCAGGAGATTGTCCTGTCCATCTTTCCATTCTACTAGTGATGTCTTTTTCTACAACCTCACTTGGCATTCCAGGATACAAAGTCAATACTTGCATAGCAGACTTTTTAAACTGAGGAAGAATATCTACAGGCATTCTTGGAATCATTACACTCCCTAGAACACTTACCATTAGCGCAATAACAATTATTAAGTATGGATTCTTAAAAGATGATTTTATCATTTACAAGAAGATTACAATAGGAAAGTGAATGAATTATAATGTCTAAATTAACAATTAAGGTTTAATACCTTGCATATTAACTCAACTATTTGAAATTGATCTTATACTGAGAATTTCATTAAACCCTCTTTGTAACTAGCTATTGCTCTATTCCTAGCAAAAGAATGTTCGACAATAGGATCTGGATAAGAAAATTCATTCAAATCTTCTACCCACTTATTGATATAGGTATTTTGTTTGTCAAATTTTTTAATCTGCTCACTTGGATTAAATACTCTAAAATAGGGAGCAGCATCACATCCTGTACCGGCACTCCACTGCCAGTTGCCATTATTGGAAGAAAGCTCATAGTCTAAGAGTTTTTTGGCAAAATAGGCTTCTCCCCATCGCCAATCTATTAATAGATGCTTGCATAAAAAACCAGCAGTAACCATTCTCACTCTATTGTGCATAAAACCAGTTTGGTTCAGTTCTCTCATTCCAGCATCTACTAAAGGATAACCAGTTTCTCCTTTGCACCATTTTTCAAACTCTTCTTCATTATTTCTCCACTTTATAAAATTGTATTTTGCTCTAAAGTTTTCATGAACTACTTTTGGAAAATGCCATAATATTTGCATAAAGAACTCTCTCCATACTAACTCACTTAAATAAGTATCGTTAAGGTCTTTCACTTTACTTACTATCTCTCTTATACTCACTGTTCCAAACCTTAAATGTGGACCAATTTTAGAGGTGCTGTCTAAAGATGGAAAATTTCTAGTTTCTTGGTAATTATGCACTTTTTCTAAACTAAAAGGTGGCACTTTAATTGAAGACTTTTCTAACCCTATTTCTTCTATAGTTGGAAACTCGTGGTTAGATTTATTAAAGTTTTCAGAGTTTAATTTTAATTCTAAATGAAATCCTTCCTCCTTAAACTTTGCCAACCATTTATTTTTAAATGGGGTAAAAACAGTGTAGGGTAGACCATCGTTTTTAACAACTTGATCTTTTTCAAATATAACTTGATCTTTAGATGAGATTAATTTTGATCCATACTTAACAAGAAGTTGATTTATTTCTTCATCTCTTGCAATTGCATATGGCTCATAATCTCTGTTAGTATAAACCTCTAATTCAGGATTTTCTTTTAAAAGCTGTTCAAATATCTCTAATGGATTTCCATGAAAAATTTTTAAAGAACTATTGTAAGAAATTAGCTCTTTATTTATTTTTTGTAATTCGTCGTAGAGGAAGTTAACTCTTGGGTCATCATTTGGCAATTCATCAATGATATCTTTGTCAAAAATAAATATGGGTTGTACATCCTTAGATTTTAAAAGGGCTAAATTAAGACCAGTATTATCCATCAATCTTAAATCTCTTCTAAACCAAAAAATTGTCATTTTTAAACTTTTAAAGTAGACATTCCCCCGTCAACATGAATTATTTGACCAGTTATATTGTTATTCTGTAGTAAAAATTCTGCAGTTTTAGCTACATCAGAAGCAGTATTTATTCTTTTACTAGGATGTCTTTCATTAGATCTTTTAATAGCATCTTCATTTCTTAAAATTCCTTGTGCTAGTGGAGTATCTGTGAGGGAAGGAGCAATACAATTAACTCTTATTTTTCCAGCAAACTCTGCAGCTAGAGATTTGGTTAGTCCTTCAACTGCTCCCTTAGCAGATGCTATCGATGCATGAAAATTCATACCTTGATTTACAGCAACTGTACTAAACAAGATTATAGATGCATTTTCAGCTTTTAACAAGGCTCTTTGATAGTACTGGATGACTTTAACTGCACCTAAAAAGTTGACATCAAAGTCGTTTTGAAAGTCTTCTACTTTTAAAGATCTAAAAGGTTTTAAATTGATAGTTCCAGGACAGTATACTATGGAAGATATATCTTCAATATCTGGAAAGTTACCATCCGCTACATCCAATTGATAATGAACATGGTTATTTGAACTTACGCTATGTGCTTCTCTACTAAAAAGTACACATTCCTTATTTTCTAATAGTTGTGCAATTTCCTCACCAATACCTTTGGTGCCCCCAACGATTAATATTTTACCCATTGTTAAATTTTTGTTCTAATAGTTTATACCTGTAATTGAAAATTTTTTTTAGTTGAGGAATGACAAATATTGGAGTCATTATCCTTCCTAATATTCCAAAAGGAACTTTAAAAGATACTTTGTCTGTCATTTCTACTTTATTTCCTTTTTGTAAAAAAAGATGCTCGTGGTGCCACATTGTATATGGTCCAAATCTTTGCTCATCCACAAAAAACATTTTGTTGTTAATATGAGTTATTTCAGTTACCCAATTTAATTTAATCCCCAAAATAGGAGCAACTCTGTAAGTAACAATTTGTCCCACATACATTTGATTAGGAATTTCAGAAGTAATGTTAAATCCCATATTGGAGGGGGTTATTTCACTCAAGTTTTTTGGATTAGAAAAAAAATCCCAAGCCTTGTTAAGAGTAATATCAAATTCCTGACTAACTTTTAAAGTGTTAATCCCAGAATGGCTACTAAATTTAATCATGGATTTAAATAGTGATGAAATTCTTTTTTAGTAGAATCATTTTTAAACTTTCCTGAATAATACGAAGTAGTAGTAGTAGAAGTGTCGTCTTTTATTCCTCTAGATGATACACAAAGATGTTTTGCATCAATGATAACAGCGACATCGTCTGTTCCTAAAATTTCTTTTAAATCGTTCCCAATCTGATTGGTTAATCTTTCTTGTACTTGAGGGCGTCTTGCAAAATAATCTACAATTCTATTGATTTTAGAAAGCCCTATAACTTTTCCAGAAGACATATAAGCAACATGTACTTTTCCAAATATTGGAACAAAATGATGTTCACAATTTGAATAAAAAGTAATATTTTTTTCTACCAGCATCTCATTATACTTATACTTATTTTCAAATAAAGCAGCTTTTGGCTTATTGGCAGGGTCAAGACCAGAAAATATTTCTTCAACGTACATTTTGGCCACTCTGTGCGGAGTTCCTTTTAATGAGTCATCTGTTAAGTCAAGACCAAGAGTCTCCATAATTACTTTAAAATGTTCTGCAATAATCTCTTTTTTCTTTTCATTAGAGATGTCAAAAGCATCCTTTCTTATAGGAGTTTCACAAGAATTACTAACGTGATCATCTCCAACTATATCAAAATTATTTTCTGACGAGGTTTCAGGCTGGGTATACAACAATGTTTCTTTCAGTTTCATAAAGTTTAATTTTAAGTTCGAATTTATCATCCAACTTTTTTCTTAGTTTATTGTAAATAATTTTAATTATGTTTTCAGCAGTGGGGTTTAAATCCTTAAAATCCAATACATCAAGATTTAAATTTTTATGGTCAAATTTATTAAGAACTTCTTCTTTAATCAAATCCGATAATGTTTTCATATCAATTAGATATCCACTTTCTTGATCAACTTCACCAATTACAGTGACTTCTAAGTCATAATTATGACCATGGTAGTTTGGGTTATTGCATTTCCCGTAGAAAGAAATATTTTTTTCATCTGTCCAATTTGGGTTGTGCAATCTATGTGCAGCATTAAAATGTTCTTTACGTATAACTGCTACTTTTTCCATTTTTGTTTATTCTTTAAGCTTCAAACTTAAACAAAATGTTTTACATTTCAAATAAAGGATTGAACAATTTGAATATTAAATTTTGATAATGTTTATATATTCGCTTTTTAGAAACTAATCATGGATTTTATAATTGAAATTATTGCTGTTTTTTCTGGAATTATCAGTGTTTGGTTTGCCAAAAAAGAAAATATTTTATTGTATCCAATCGGAAGTTTAAGCGTTTCATTATGGATATATTTATGTTTTGTTGGTGAAATTTACAGTCAAGCTGTTATTAATTTGTTTTTTTTAGTGATGAATATCTATGGTTGGTATAATTGGTCTAGAAAAGATAATTCAGATATTGAAAAAGTTCAGATCAAATTTAGTTCTCAAAAAGAAAATTTACTCTATTCAATAGTAACTGTATTTTTAACCTTTATTATATACTGGACCCTTTCTAATATAGAAATAGCAGATTTTGATTGGAAATTTGTTTTAATTGAATCATTTATTACTGCATTAAACTTTACTGCAATGTGGCTTATGGCGTGGAAAAGAGTTGAGAACTGGATTCTTTGGATTATTGGAGATATATTTTGTATTCCACTTTTTGTATATAAAGAATACTATTTAAGTGTTGCTCAATTTTCTATATTTATAATTATTGCTTTTATGGGTTATTATGAATGGAAAAAAAAGTCATTAGAAAAACAAAAAACATAGTAATTACCGGAGCTGAATCTTCTGGAAAAACAACTTTATTTAAAGAATTAAAATCTTTAACTGGGTTTAGCTTTCTACCAGAGTTCTCTAGAAGTTATATTAATCAAATTAATAGACCTTATGACTATAACGATATTTTAGAAATAGCTAAATTATATGAAAAAGAACTCGAAATAGCTAGTAAAAATGAATTGTCTATAATTTCAGATACAGACTTATTAACTCTTTTAATTTGGTGTGAATACAAATATGATAAATGTCATTCTTTTATTAAAGAAAGTCTAACTAAAAACCCACCAGACTTTTATTTGCTTTGTAGCCCAAATATCCCCTGGGAATTTGACTCTCAAAGAGAAAACCCAAATAACAGGGTAGAATTATTTAACATTTATCTAAAAAAAATTATGGAATTAGGTATTGATTTTGAAATTATTGAAGGAGACCAATACAAAAGATTAAATCAAGCAAAAAAAATATTACAAAATCTACAATTTTAAAATTAATTTATACTTTTGACAAACTCAATAGGGGGTGCTGTAAAAGGCTGAGATTATACCCATTTTCTGTTTTTGTACAGAATGTAACTTGATCCAGGTAATGCTGGCGAAAGGATGTTAAATGTTTAAACCTTGTGTTTTCTTACCCCCAGTAAGACACATTTAACCTGAAAAAATGAAATACAATTATCTATTTTTAACTATTGGTGTTTTTGGTATTCTAAACTATCAAGCACAAGTAAATATATTTTTACCAACTTCTTCAAAAACAGATTCCATTAAAACAACTCTAGATGAATTTGAAGTAACCACAACTAGAGTAGGTGAAAAAAGCCCAGTTGCTCACGAGAATATTTCTAAAGATGAAATTGAAGTAAATAATCATGGAGTGGACTTGCCTATTCTTTTAGATCAGGCTACTTCTGTAGTTACCACCTCAGACGCTGGAGCTGGTGTTGGTTACACAGGAATTCGTGTTAGAGGTTCTGATGCAACAAGAGTAAATGTTACCATTAATGGTATTCCGTTTAATGATGCTGAATCTCAAGGAGTTTTTTGGGTAAATATGCCAGATATTTCTTCGTCTACAGACGATATTCAAATTCAAAGAGGAGTAGGAGCATCTACCACTGGAGCTTCGGCTTTTGGGGCAAGTTTAAACTTGAGTACATTAAGTACAATAAATGCCACCAAACCATATGGAGAAATTTCTAATAGTTATGGTTCTTTTAATACACTTAAAAATACCATTAAGCTGGGAACTGGATTAATTGACGGTAAATGGAATTTTGAAGGAAGATTGTCTAGATTAAATTCAGATGGTTTTATTGACAGAGCTTATTCAGATCTTAATTCTTATTATTTATCTGGAAGTTATTTAGGAGAAAAAACATCCATTCAAGCATTAGTTTTCTCTGGACATGAAAAAACTTACCAGGCGTGGGAGGGAACTCCGTTGCAAGTTTTGGATACTAACAAAACTTTCAATCCATATACTTATGATAATCAGATTGATAATTACAGACAAACTCATTATCAATTACACTTTACAAATAAACCGTCTAAAAGATTAAAATTAAATGCTTCTATACATTATACAAGGGGTTTTGGGTATTACGAAAGCTATAAAGAAGATGAGGCACTTTTGGATTATAATTTGAATAATATTATTTATACTTTTCCATTAGATACACTTGAAATATCTACTTCAGATATAATTTCTAGAAAATTGTTGGATAATCATTTCTATGGTATTGTATACTCTGCAAAATATAATGCAGATAATTTTCAATTCATTTTAGGTGGAGGTGCCAATCAATATAGAGGTGCGCATTATGGTGAAGTAGTATGGGCTCAACATGCTAGTAATGGACAAATAAGACATAGGTTTTACGATAATGATGCTGTTAAGACTGATGTTAACTTTTTTGGAAAATTAAATTATAATTTAAACTCTAAAGTTAGTGCCTATTTAGATTTACAATACCGTTTTGTTGATTATAAGCTTTCCGGTTTGGAAGAGGGGAATGTTTCAGTAAACGACACAATAAACATGAATTTTTTCAATCCAAAAGCAGGTTTCAACTATACAGTAGATAAAAATTCAAGTTTATATGGTTTTGCAGGTATTGGTAATAAAGAGCCAAATAGGACAGATATTACTGAGTCTATTAATACACCAACTCATGAAAATATGTTGGACATAGAATTTGGCTATCGTTACAGTTCAAGTAAATTAAGCTTTGTTGCTAATGTTTACAATATGAAATACAATAACCAGTTAATACTCACTGGAGATGTTAATGATGTAGGTTCACCAATCAGAATAAATGTGCCTAATAGCTTTAGAAGAGGATTGGAGTTAACAGCTGCAGTAAAGATAAACGAGAAATTTAATTTGAAATTTAATACTACTTTAAGTCAAAATAAAATTGTTGAATTTACTGAGTTTATTGATGATTGGGACTTAAAAGTTCAAGTTGAAGAATCTCATGAAAATACCAATATTGCTTTTTCTCCTTCGATAATAGGAGGAGGGCAATTGATTTTCACCCCATTTAATTCTAGCAATAAAGGTAAGTTAGATTTAGCTTTGGTTAGTAAATACGTTGGAGAACAATATTTAGATAACACATCTAGTGAATTCGGAAGATTAGATGATTATTTTGTCCATGACTTTAGAATTAATTACTGTTTTAAAACTAAATTATTCAAAGAAGTTGTCATAAGTTCATGGGTGAGAAACTTATTGAACCAAAATTATATTTCTAATGCTTGGATATATAGGTTTCAAGCTGGTTCTTATGCAACTTCTGATCCTTATGTAAATACAGAAGATTCAAGTAATGGAAGGTATAATATGATTGGTGCTTATAATCAAGCTGGAATTAACTTCTTTTTAGGACTTAAGTTAAGGTTCTAATTAAAAATTTAAAAGAAATTTAGAGTACGGTCTTTGATAAGGTTCAACTCATTTTTACCTTTTATTTTTTATTTTTCATAGGATTGCTTGAAGACTTCACGTGTCTATCTTTAAATTTGTAAAGTTCAAATTTAGATGGTACTAATTTTTGTGGCCAAAAATTATTAGATCTGTCAGTATCTGCAGTTTCTAGAAAAGGGTCTAATTCTATTTGAATAACTTCTTTATTAAAAGCAAACACCTTGGTAATGTCTTTGTCATTTTTTTTCCAAATTTCAGCAGGTATTTTTACAATCTCGTTCGAATTATCTTTAAAAGAGAAATTTAATATAACTGGCATTACTAGTCCACCAATATTCGAAAAGCTAATTTCATAAAAATGTTGATTTGTTTTCAATATCTCTTTTTCATCATCGTTTAACTTTTCCTTAAATTCTTCGTGTTTATTAATTTCTTTTTCTGTTGCTTTATACCTGTCATAACTAGTGTAAAAATCTTCCAATCCTTTATCAATCTCTCTGTAAGTAACAATATCTTTATTTCGTTGGTTTGATATATCCTTATTGTAGACTTCTACAAAATTAATTTTCTTTTCTTTTTTATTGGTTATTGGATTTTGATCATTAATTCTAAAGTATTTCACATTTTCTAAAGAAATATCTACATGGTCTGTTGAGTAAAACCATCCTCTCCAAAACCAATCTAAATCTACAGAACTCGCATCTTCCATGGTACGAAATAAATCTTCAGGATTAGGATGTTTAAACATCCATCTATTAGAATACATTTTAAATGAATAATCAAAAAGTTCTCTCCCCATAATAGTTTCTCTTAAAATATTCAAAGCTGTTGCTGGTTTTCCATAAGCATTATTTCCAAACTGGTGAATAGATTCACTATTAATCATAATAGGAGAAATTCTTTCTTTATCTCCCTTCATATAGTTAACAATCTTATAAGCAGGACCACGCCTAGAAGGATATCCTTTTTCAAATTCTTGTTCCGTTAAGTATTGTAAAAATGTATTAAGTCCTTCATCCATCCAAGTCCATTGTCTTTCGTCTGAATTTATAATCATTGGGAAATAATTATGTCCCACTTCGTGAATAATAACTCCAATCATTCCGTATTTTGTTCTTTCTGAATAAGTACCATCTTCTTCTGGCCTTCCGCCATTAAAACATATCATAGGATACTCCATACCAATCCATTTTGTATGAACAGAAATTGCTACAGGGTAAGGATAATCAAAAGTATATTTAGAGTAGCATTTAAGAGTATGAGCAACTGTTTTAGTGCTGTATTGTTCCCACAAAGGATTTCCTTCTTTTGGATAGAAAGACATTGCAAGTACATCTTTTGTAGCTTGTCTAACAATCATAGCATCCCAAATAAATTTCCTAGAGGAAGCCCATCCAAAATCTCTAACATTTTTAGCTTTAAAATGCCATGTTTTCATGCCTTTTTTAATTCCTTTTTCATTTTTTATAGCTTCTTTTTCATTAATTATGAATACAGGCTCAATTTCACTTTTTCTGGCTTTTTCTAACCTTTCTAATTGAACTTTAGTTAAAATTTCTTCTGCATTTACTAAATCTCCAGTTGCAGCAACTACGTGGTCTGTAGGGACGGTAATTTTCACATCATAGTCTCCAAAAGGAAGAGTGAATTCACCACTTCCTAAAAACTGTTTGTTTTGCCAACCTTCAGTATCGTTGTAAACACACATTCTAGGAAAAAATTGAGCAATTGTATACAAGTAGTTTCCATCTTTTTTGAAAAACTCATAACCAGATCTTCCTCCAATTTCTAATCTGTCATTAACGTTATACCACCAATCAATACTAAATTCAAAGCTTTCTTTTGGTTTTAAGGGTTTGTCTAAATTTATTCTCATCATAGTTTGATGAATGGTATATGAAATAGGTTTTTTATTTATATCAATTACAGATTTTATATTGAACCCTCCTTCAAATTGTGGTTCCATATTTTTAATGCTTCTTGTATTTAAAGAACTTATTCCACCAGTTTGTATTTTATAACTATCTGAGTTTTGTGCTCGTTTATTTTGATCAAGTTGAATCCACAGATATTCTAGTTTATCAGGGCTATTATTATGATATTTAATATTTTCAGAGCCAGTAATTTTTTGTTCTTGATCGTTTAGAGTTATATTCATAGTATAATCAGCCTCATTTTGATAATATTCATGACCAGGAGCCCCAGAAGCTGTTCTGTAGACATTTGGAGAGGCAACTTCTTCTTTAAGTTGTTTAAACTTGCTGTAGTTTAAGTTCTGGTTTTGTCCGAATCCTGAAAATGGAATTAGTGCTACAACCATATAAATTTTTGAAAACTTATTGAAATACATATGTTCTTATATTTTTATTAAAAGTATAACTGGATTTAATTGTACCGCTTAAATTTACAATGTTTTGTTGGTTAGGTAATACGCTGACCAATAAATCATTTTTTATTTTAAAATATTTAGATTTTTTTTTGGACTTACCTTCTAAATAAATTAGTAATCTTCCATCTAATTCCAATTCATTTCCTATTATTTTTAAATCAATTTTATTATTTTCATTTTCAATTGAAAAGTGATTTAATAAATAATTTTTTAGATCTTCATTTTCATAATATTCTTCACCGAATATAATTGTAGATTTTAAGGTTTTGTTCAATTCTTTTTTGTAAACGTATTCAAAATCATGAGCTGTAGTTTCTATACTAATTTCTAAATTTCCATTTTCATGAATCATTAATTCTGTAATAGATAAATATGTTTCATGATCTCCAATATTAAAGAGATTGTAAAATGATATTAATAATATACTTAAGTAAAATTTCAAATAATTTATTTTTTTGCTAAGGAAAAGGATTTATTTAAAAGAAGAGCATATTTTTTACTTTTTACTCTATCTAATTTTTGATTTTCGTTGTGAAATAACTTATCGGTAAAAAAAATCTTCTTTGGACGCGTATTTTTATCATTTATTGTATTAATCGATTCTATTAATGAATCTAGTTTTAAATCTAACAATGCTATCAAAACAACCTCTTCTCCTAATTTTTCATTTTTAATTTTATCAATATAAAAATTTGTACTGTGCAAAGATTTTTGAATTTCATTTTCTAACATCTTTGGATTTATTTTTAACCCTCCAGAATTAATGATATTATCCTTTCTCCCCAAATAAACAAATTCTTTTTCATTAACTTTTTCAATAATATCATTTGTAACAAGATTTTTAAGATTTAGTTGCTTAGAGTTAATAATAAGTTGATTGTTTTGATTTGTATCAATGGATATATTATCTAAGCACTTGTATGGAGTTTTATCGTTACAGTTCTTTAAATTTCTTACTGCAATATGAGAAATCGTTTCTGTCATTCCATATGTTTGATAACAGTTAGTAGATATATTCTGCAACTCTAAAATGAGTTGATTAGATATTTCTCCTCCTCCAATAATAGCTAAATTTATTTTATCAAAGTTTTTTTTTTTTTTAGCTACGTTAAAAAGTTGTAGAGGAGTTAATGCAATAAAATCAATATTATCATTTAACTCTATAAAAGGGTTTGCTAAAGGTTTGTAAAGTATAATTTTAGCTTTTGAAATTATAGCTCTTATTAGCATCATTTTGCCTCCTATATACTTTATAGGTAAGCATATCAAAAAAGTAGATTTTTCTTTTATTTTAAAATAAGAAATAGTAGATTTTGCGCTATTTTCTATCTGTTGTTTAGAAATTTTAATATTCTTTGACAGTCCGGTTGATCCAGATGTATTTACTACAGTCTCTTTTTTACTTGATTTCCAAAATTCTAGAAACTTGTAAAGCTCAACATCAACTTCATCAAGTTGAGTTTTTTTTAGTAGAAATATATTTTTGTAGTCAGTAGATATCATAAAACTTATTCAAAAATTCTCATATCCCATTTTTTATTTTTTCTAAAATATAGTTCTTGTCCTTTAATTTCTAAAGGGGATTCTATATTGTTACTAAAAAGTTGTCCTGTTCCTAATCCTTGAGGAAGTTTTAGTTCATAGTTCCCACAAAACTGCGCAATTGCATTAAGTCCAATGTTTGATTCTAAGGCTGATGTTATCCACCATCCAATATTATTATTTTCTGCAATATTTATCCACTTGTTAGTTTTCTCAAGTCCCCCAATTAATGTAGGCTTTAGTACTAAGTATTGAGGTTTTATATAATTAATAAATTCTTCTTTTTTATCATTTATATAAATTAACTCTTCATCTAGGGCAATAGGTAATGGTGTTTTTTTACAAATTTCTTTTAATTCTTTCCATTGATTTGTTCCAATTGGCTGTTCAATAGAGTGGATCTTTAATTTACTTAATAATTCTAATTTATTAAGTACATTTTTACTTTTAAAAGCTCCATTTGCATCAACTCTAATTTCTAATACTTCAGAGCTAAACCTCTCCCTTATTGATTTAATAATTGACAATTCTTCATTAAAGTCTATAGAGCCTATTTTTAGTTTTAAACATGAATATCCATCGCTGATTTTAGAATTAATTTGGTTAATCATAAAATCTTTAATACCCATCCATATTAATCCATTTATTTTTATTGGATAACCATCATAAAAAGAGTTTTTAAATATCACTTTTTTCCCACCATTCTTTAAATCTAATAATGCAGTTTCCAATCCAAAATTAATTGAAGGGAATAACGATAAATCAATATTTGATAAATCATTAATATTTTTTTTAACTTCATTTAGCTTGTTTATCATTTGATCTATAGATTCTAAACTTAAACCTTGAATTGGGCCACATTCACCTAATCCAAATTGAGTTTTATTTATTTGATCAAAAACTTTTATAAACCATGTTGGTTTTGTTTTTAAAATACCTCTTGAAGTTTCACCTGGCTTAATGAAATTTAAATTGTGATAATATATATCTGCTTTTAGCATTTAAAACTATAAATATTTAATATGAATAATTTTTAAAAATATTATTTATCAAGCTTACTAAACTCAGAATTATTGCTAATAAATTCTGGTACAATTGATTTCATATTTCTGACAATTTTTTCATTTTCTTGATTTTTAACCAAGGAAATTAAGTTTTCTAATAGTTTATTTATATGATCATGATTAATAGGTTTGACTTTTCCAATCATAATTTTTGGATGATGAGTTCCTATTGTATTTTCCTCATCACCTAAAAGTTCCTCATACATTTTCTCACCAGGCCTAAGTCCTGTTATCTTTATTTTGATGTCTTTTTCAATTTTCAATCCAGCTAATTGAATCATTTTCTTAGCCAGATCAATGATTTTAAGACTATCTCCCATATCAAAGACATAAATCTCACCACCATTTCCCATGTGAGCAGCTTCCAAAACTAAGCTACATGCTTCGGGAATTGTCATAAAATATCTTGTTACATTTTTATGAGTAACTGTTATTGGCCCTCCATTTTCAAGTTGTTTTCTAAAAAGAGGAATCACAGAACCATTACTACCCAGTACATTTCCAAATCTTGTAATTATAAATTTAGTATTTGTTATTTTAGATAATGATTGACAGTACATTTCCGAGATTCTTTTGGATGCACCCATTACATTTGTAGGGTTAACAGCTTTGTCAGTTGAAATAAAAATAAATTTTTCTACATTAATTTTAATGGAAAGATCAGCAAGAATTTTTGTGCCCCCTACATTAGTTCTTACAGACTCGCTTGGATTGACTTCCATTAAAGGAACATGTTTATAAGCCGCAGCATGAAAAACTATTTCAGGTTTTAATTTATCAAATAGATTCGTCATCCTTTCCTTACGAGTGATGTCTCCAACAACAACTTCTAGATTATAATTTTTATTTTTAGATAAAAGCTCTTGGCTTAAATCATAAAGTCCACTTTCAGATTGATCAAGTAAAATAACTTTTTCAGGTTGATACTTAACCACTTGTCTTACAATTTCACTTCCAATTGATCCTGCTGCTCCAGATACTAATATTGTTTTTTCTTTAAATTCTTCTACAATATTTTTATTTAATAATCTTATTGGTTTTCTACCTAATAAATCTTCAATTTTAATATTCTTAAGTTGTTTAGACGAAAAATCTCCTTCGTACCAATCATCTAAGGAAGGCACATTTTTAACATTTATATTTTCCTTTAGACACAGTTCTATTAATCTTCTTTTATTTTTTATATCAGGATCTTTAATTGCAATTATAACTGCGTTAATTTTTAGATTTTTTATTTTTTCATTTAGATTATATGTGTGAATAATAGGTTTTCTTTCAATCAATAAACCTTCTTTTTTTAGATCATCATCAATAAAACCTATAACATTATATGAGCTTTCTTCATCTTTTTCAAGAGTCTTTTTTGTGACAATTCCCATTTTTCCGGATCCATAAATTAAAATATTTATTTTCTTGCCATTGGTTTTTTTTTGGTTATCGAATATTAACTTAATTCCAAATCTTGAAGTCAACATAAAAAATAAAGTTCCCAGATATTCAATAATAATTACAGACTTTGGTAAAATAGCAAGCCCATCTAAAAAAAAATATCTTATTATAGAAATGAAACAAATTAATAAAGTTCCAATTGAAACTACATAAAATATCCTGAGTGTATCTTCACCTGATAAGTATCGAATAATACCTTTATGTGTTTTCCCTATTAGAAATGTTAAATATCTAACAGTGATTAAGGTTGGCACTCCCCAAATAATACTTTCATATTGGCTAACCCAGAACAAGTCATAAAAGTCGATAAAATCAAACCTTATTAAATAAGCAAGAATTAAAGAAAAAAAAGTTAAAAATATATCAAAAAGAAGAATTAACTTTTTTGGAAAGTACCAACTAGGAAATTGCATAGTGCTAATATATATATTTAGTCTCTATGTTTAAATTCAAAAAGTTAATTTAAATAATTTATAATCTTATTAAATATTAATAATTTTTGAGTAAATGTAAATATCAATTAATATTAATAATATTGTAAAATTTTAATTTTCCATATTTTTGAAAAAAATATTATTTTTAGCACATCATAGACTCAATAGAAGTCCAGGCCAAAGATACAGATTTGAACAATTCTTTGATTATCTTCAAAAAAATGAAATACTTTGTTATTTATCATTTATTATTTATGAAAAAGATGAAAAGGCTCTATATTATTCAAAAAATCTATTTGGTAAAGTTAAATTAGCTTTAAATTCTATTATTAGAAGAATTATTCATATAAAAAATATTAAAGATTTCGATTTAGTAGTTATTTATAGAGAGGCCTTACCTTTTAAATCAACTTTCTTTGAAAACTATATTGCAAAAAAAAAGATACCAATGGTTTATGATTTTGACGATGCCATTTGGGTTAAAGATGTTTCGGAAGTAAATAAAAAAATTTCTTTTTTTAAAGATGAAAAAAAGATAGAAAAAATTCTTCCTTTATGTAAATATGTCACCTGTGGCAACGAATATTTAGCAAATTTTGCTTTAAAGTTTAATTCTAATGTTGTTATTATTCCATCTACAGTAGATACTGATATTTATAAACCAATTAAAAAAAATAATATAAATAGTCCAGTTAAAATTGGGTGGGTAGGGAGCCACACTACAATTAAACATTTTGAGTTAATTAGTGATGTTTATCTTGAACTTAAATCAAAATATAATAACAAGGTGGAATTTATTGTTATCGGAGATGAAAACTATAAAAATGAAAAGTTAAATTTACAAGGTAAGAAATGGGAGAATGATAAAGAGGTTCAACTTTTTAATTCTTTTGATATTGGTGTAATGCCTTTACCAAATAATGATTGGACTAAAGGTAAATGTGGTATGAAGGGTTTGTTATA